>Ga0180436_10004441_pt1 | contig 12596 bp, 10 predicted proteins | sample SS_ome_2_FD_132434 | JGI IMG/M metagenome (GOLD analysis project Ga0180436, IMG submission 132434) | Hypersaline lake sediment archaeal communities from the Salton Sea, California, USA - SS_3_S_2 metaG | ecosystem: Environmental > Aquatic > Non-marine Saline and Alkaline > Hypersaline >...
CCAGTCGAACCGCAACACGCCGGTCCCCGAGCTGGCGCCCGACCTCTCCTCGATCGACCTCATCGACTACGACTTCGACACCTTCGGGAGCCCCGAGGTCAAGGAGCGGCTGGTCTCGCGCTGGACGAACGAGATCTTCCCGACCCCGCGCTGACCAGGCGCCCGCGGGACGGTCGAGCGCAGGCGCTCGACGTCCCCGAGCGGGCGAAACGAGCTGACTGATCGTCCCGGGTCGGGGGCTCACGGCCCCCGACCCGCCACCGTACCGCCCCCGGGCGCCCCCGTCCGGACCCGCCGCGAGGCCCATCTTGGACGCATCCCCCTCCTCCCCAGCCGCTACCCCGCGGCGCCCCGCGGCCGGCCTCGCCGTCAGCGGCGCGTGGCTGCCGGCGGTCCTCGCGATCGTCGGCTGGTGGGCGCTGCCGATCGGCCGCCCCAACCGCCCGTTCCTGACCATCGAGCCCGACCTCTACGCCTTCGCCATCGGCCATCCGCTCCTGTGGCTGACGCTCCTCGCGGCCGTGGCGGCGTTCGGCCTCTCGTTCGTGCCCCTGCCCACCGCCCGGCGCGGCGACCTGCTGGTCGTCGTCGGCACGGTGGCGCTCGGCTCGGTCGTCCTGTGGTTCATGCTCGACCGGACGCCGTTCGGCCTGGGCGCGCTGCTCCTCCTGGTCGGACTGGTGCTCGTGCTCAGCCACGCCCTGAGCGAGTCCGGACGCGTCCAGGGCGACGCCTTCATCTCGGCCAGCATCCTGTTCGTCTCGCTGTTCGTCCTTCTCTTCATCCTGTATCCGCTGTTCACGGTGCTGCGCTCGTCGGTGTACATCGACGGCCGCTTGGACTTCTCCGTCTTCCTGCGCACGCTGCAGCACCCGCTCTTCTTCATGCTCGGCAACGAGCTCTCCGACGTCGACGAGGTCGGGCTGACGCTGCGTTGGGGTGCCGGGGGGCTGGTCGCGTTCGCGGCCTTCGCCCTGTGGCGCCGCGTGGCGTGGACCCAGGTGGTGTGGCGCGCCGTCCTCGGCGGCGCCGCCGGTCTGGTCGTCGGCGCGCTGCTCTACGGCAACGGCGCGCTCCCGACCAGTCTGCTGCTCGTCATGATCGTGGCGCCCACCGCGACGCTGTTGGGCCTGGCCTTCGCCCTCCTGGGCCAGCGCGCGCGCTTCGGCGTCGTGCGCCGCTCGCTCGACGTCATCAGTATCCTGCCGATCATCACGCCACCGTTCGTGCTGGCGTTCGCGATGATCTTCCTGCTGGGGCGCCGCGGCCTGATCACCTACAACCTGCTCGACCTGCAGAGCGGCTGGATCTTCGGCATCCCGGGCGTGGCGCTGGCGCAGATCCTGGCGTTCACGCCCGTCGCCTACCTGCTCCTGCGCGGCTCCCTCAGCTCGCTCAACCCGGCGCTGGAGGAGGCCGCCCAGACGCTCGGCGCCGGCCCCTGGGTGACGCTCCGCACGATCACCTGGCCGCTGGTGCGGCCGGGCCTGGCGGCCGCCTTCCTGCTGAGCATGATCGAGTCGCTCGCCGACTTCGGCAACCCGATCATCCTCGGCGGCAACCGCAAGTACATGGCGACGGAGGTCTACCTCTCGCTGACGGGGCGCTTCAACCCCAACGAGGCCGCCGTCTACGGCGCCATCCTGCTGCTCATGGTGCTCGGCGCCTTCTTCCTGCAGCGCTGGTGGCTCGGGGGCGGCTCCTTCGTCACCGTCACCGGTAAGCCGACGAGCGGCGCGCTGGCGCCGATCCCGCGGGGGCTCGAGATCGGCCTCACCACGGTGCTCTTCGTATGGACGGTGCTCGTCGCCGCCCTCTACCTGTCGATCGTCGTCGGCTCCTTCGCGCAGCTGTGGGGCGTCAACTACACCTTCACGCTCAAGCACTACCGCGACTTCTTCACCGGCGCGGGATGGGAGGTCTTCCTCTTCACCGCCCGGGTGGCGGCCATCAGCGCGGTGCCCGCGATGCTGCTCGGCTTCCTGGTCGCGTACCTGGTGGCGCGCCTGCGCTTCCTCGGCCGCCGCTTCGTGGAGTTCGGCTCGCTGCTGTCGTTCGCCACGCCGGGGACGGTCATGGGGGTCGCCTACATCTTCGCCTTCAACACCGGCCCCGTCCTGCTGACGGCCAGCGCCACGATCATCGTGGTCGCGCTCGTGTTCCGCAACATGCCGGTCGCCATCCGCGCGGCGGTGGCGGGCCTCGCCCAGATCGACCCCAGCCTCGAGGAGGCCTCGACGATGTTGCGGGCGAAGTCGGCCACGACGATGCGCCGGGTGCTCTTCCCGCTCCTCATCAACACGCTCGTCACCGGCCTCATCTTCGCCTTCGTGCGGGCGATGACGGCCGTCAGCCAGGTCATCTTCCTGGTCAGTCCCGGCAACCAGTTCGCCACGGTGCTGCTGCTCGGCTGGGTCGACCAGGGCCAACTCGGGCGCGCGGCCGCGATGGGGACGATCCTCATCGTGTCCTTGCTGCTCGTGATCGTCGTCGTGCTCCAGGTCGCTCGCATGCTGGGCACGCGGATGGTGGGGGTGCGCACGTGATCTCAGGTCTCACGCCGGCCACGGTCGAGCTCCGCGGCCTCGTCAAGCGCTTCGGCAAGGACGTCTACGCCGTCAACGACGTCGACCTGCACATCGAGCGGGGCGAGTTGCTCACGCTGCTCGGCCCGTCGGGCTGCGGCAAGACGACCGCGCTGCGGCTCATCGCCGGACTCGAGCAGCCGACCGCCGGGCAGATCCTGCTCGACGACGAGGACGTGGCGCGGCTCCCCGCGTACCTGCGCGACATCACGATGGTCTTCCAGAGCTACGCGCTCTTCCCCCACATGAACGTGTTCGAGAACGTCGCCTACGGGCTGCGCGTCGCGCGCCGCCCCAAGGAGGAGGTCGGTGCCCGGGTCGACGAGGCGCTCGCCATGGTCGGCCTCGAGGGCCTGGCCCACCGGACGCCGTCGCAGCTCTCCGGCGGGCAGCAGCAACGCGTGGCCTTGGCGCGGGCGCTCGTCATCCGCCCGCGCGTGCTGCTCTTCGACGAGCCCCTCTCCAACCTCGACGCCAAGCTGCGCAAGCGCGTGCGCGACGACATCCGCGAGCTGCAGCAGCGCCTCGGCATCACCAGCGTCTACGTCACCCACGACCAGGAGGAGGCGCTCGCGATCTCCGATCGGGTGGTCGTCATGCGCGAGGGCGTCATCGAGCAGATCGGCACGCCCCACGACCTGTACACGCGGCCGGCGTCGCGCTTCGTCGCCGACTTCATCGGCTCCGCCAACTTCCTGGCGGGCCGCTACGACGGCCAGCAGATCGACCTGCTCGGCTACCGCTGGCCCCACGAGCAGGACATCGCGGCGGGCCCCGTCACCGTCATGGTGCGACCCGAGGCCGTCGAGTTCGCGCGCGAGGACGAGCCGGCGATCGACGCCACGGTAGTGAGCGCCGCCTACCTGGGGGCGGCCACCGAGTACGTGTTCGACGTCGCCGGCACCGAGCTCTTCGCCACCATGTCGGGCGGTGGGCTTTCGGAGGCGGAGAAGGGCGACGCCGTGCGCCTGCGGCTGAAGCCGACGGCCGTGTCGCTGCTGCCGCCGGGGTGACGGCGGCGAGCGGCGTCTTCGGGTCGGCGCGCTCGGCCCCCCACGCGCGACCGCGGGCGGGGTAGCCTCCGGCCGTGCGCGTCCGCCTCGACCGCCCCATCCGCGTCTTCGCCTGCGACCTCGACGGCTGCCTCGCCGCCGTCGACCACGCGCCCTACGACCTCGTGCGGCTGCACGCCGTCGCGGAGCTCAACCGCGCCAGCGCCGACGACCCGACGGTGCCCGCGCTGACCTTCGTCACCGGGCGACCGCACGGTTACGTCGACGCCTTCATGCAGGCCCTCGACGTGCGCCTGCCCGCCTCCTTCGAGAACGGTGCGGGCCTCGCCGTCCGGCTGCCCTACCGTGCCTGGCTCTCCGCGGCCGTCGAGCGTGACCGGCCGCTGGTCGCCGACGTCGAGCGGGTGCTCGGCGAGCGCGACGACGTGTTCGTGCAGCTCGGCAAGGTCGCCTCCCTGAGCGTCTTCCCGACCGACCCGGCGCGGCCGGTGCCCGAGCTGACCGAGACGCTGCGGGGCCTGCTCGAGGAGCACGGCCTGCCCCTCGACGTCGACCCCTCCACCGGCTGCGTCAACCTGCTGCTGCGGGGGACCGACAAGGCCAGCGGGTTCCTGGAGCTCTGCGAGGCCGCCGACGTCGACCCGGCGGACGTGGCCGGCATCGGCGACGCGCTGGGCGACCTGCCGTGGCTGCGCCGCTGCGGCGTGAGCTTCGCGCCGGCGAACGCGCTCGGCGAGGTCCGCGCGGCCGTGACGCACGCGGTCGACCTGCCCGACGTGGCGGCGACGCTGGCCGCGTACGAGGCGCTGGTGGCGGCCAACCGGGCGCTCGCGGATCGGACCTGACGGGCGGAGACGGCGGCTCAGCCGGCGCCCACCAGCGGGCAGCGCTCGACGAGCGTATGGACGGCGCCGTCACGGCGCAACTCGCTGGTCATCACGTCGACGGCGTCCAACCGCCAGGCCGGGCTCGCCCAGTCGGGCGCCGCCGCCAGCCACGCGCGCAGGTCGAGCGGGACGCGGGCGCGCGCGAGCGTGACGTGCGGCGCGAACGGCCGCCCTTCGACGGGCGGGTTCAGCAGGCGCGCGAGCATCGCCTGCAACGCGATCACCGCCTCGGCGCCGGCGCCCCAGCCCACCCAGGCGACGCGCGCCCGGCGCGGCTGGGGGAAGGCGCCGAGGCCGCGGAGCCCGGCGTCGAAGGGCGCATGGGACGCGGCGGCCGCCCGGGCGGCGGCGCGGACGTCCGCGAGGCCCGCGTCGTCGAGGTCGCCGAGGAAGGCCAGCGTGACGTGCAGCTGATCGCCGGCCGCCCAACGCAGGCCGTTGGGCGCGGCCGGCAGCGCGCGGCGCAGCTCGCCCACCGAGGCCTTCACCGCGGCGGGCAGGTTCACGGCGACGAACGTGCGGGCGGTCGGCATGGCCCCAGTGTGACCTCTTCGTGGCGCCCGGGTCGGCGGCGGGCCAGCGCCGCGGCCGATCAGCGAGGACGCACCCCAGGCGCCGCCGGCCAGCAGCATGGCGCCGACGGCGGGACCGCGGTGCGGCCCCGGTACGCTGCGGCGTGCCCCCAGCGCGGTCGACCTTCTGGCTCCTCAGCCTGGCGATGGGCGCGTCGACGGTCGGCCAGTCGATGCTGGCGACCTCGGTGCCGCTGTTCGCCGTGGCGCTGGGCCTGGCGCCCGTGTGGGTCGGCGCGCTGGTGGCCCTGCCCAACGCCCTGCCCGTGGTGCTGGCCATGACCGCCGGGCGTTGGATCGACCGCGGCGGCCCGGGTCGCTGGCTGGCCGTCGGCGCCGGCGGGATGGCCGCGGCGCCGCTGATGCTGGTGCTCGTGCCCTCGGCGCCGGCGCTGGCGCTGGTGCAGCTGCTGCTGGGCGTGTTCCGGCTGTTCGCCGCCCTCGCGTCGCAGTCGTTCGTGGCCGACCTCGGTGGCGGCCGGGCGCTGGAGCGGAACTACGCCACCTACGCCACCCTGTTGTCGGCCGGCCGGCTGGCGGGTCCGCTCGTCGCCGGGGTCGCGATCGACGCGGCCGGGTTCCGGGCCGCGTTCGGGGTGGCGGGGGCGGTGACGGTACTCACCTTCGCGCTCGCCTGGCGGATCCGGGGCGCGGTGGGGCCGGCCGCCGCGGCGCCGCCCACGCCGGCGGGCGACGAGCCCGTGGGTCCGGCGCCGGTCGCGGTCGGCCGCTTCGGCGCGCGCGAGGCACTCGCCAACGTCGGCGTCCAGCTCGCCGTGCTGTCGAGCGCCGGGGTATTCGTCGCGATCAGCGTGCGCCAGGCCTTCCTGCCGGTGGCGCTGCAAGAGCTGGGCTACCCCGCCACCACGATCGGCGCCCTGATCAGCCTCGGCGCCCTGGCGGCCGTGCTCGTGCGGCCCCTCATGCCGGTCGTGTCGCGCGCCCTCGGCGGGCCCGCGCGGACGCTGGTGGTGGCCATGCTGGCCGTCGCCGTCGCCGTCGCCGGGCTGGGCCTGGTCACCTCGCTGCCCGCCTTCGCGCTGCTCGGCGTCCTGGCCGGCTTCGGCACCGGCGTCGGGCTGCCGCTCAGCATCGTGACGGTCGCGAGCCACGTCGACGCGCGCCACCGCGGAACCGCGCTGGGGCTGCGCCTGTCGCTCAACCGCGCCGCGCAGCTGGCGATGCCCGTGGCCATCGGGGCGGTGATCGGGGCCGCCGGTTTCGGCGTCGGTTTCGGCCTCGCCGGGGCGTTGCTCGCGGCCCTGGCGTTGGCGGCCGCGGGCCGCGTGACGGCCTTCGAGCGTCGGGCGCCGCCGGACTGACCGCGGCCGGGTCCCGGGCGCCGCCCGGCCGACGGGTCCAGGCGCCCGCCGCGTGCCAGGATGCGCCATGGTCCGACTCACCGTCCTGTACAACCTGCCCCCCGGCGCCGACGAGGCGGCCTTCCTCGAGTGGCGCCTGGGCGAGCACCAGCGCAACAACGCCAGCCGGCCCGGCGTGCTGCGCACCGACTTCGCCGTCGTCGAGTCCGCCTGGCCGCGCGGGGCCAAGCCGCGCCACCGCTTCGTGACGATCGCGGAGTGGCCGGACCGCGAGAGCTTCGAGGCGGCGTTCTACGACCCGGACGCGCTGGCGCGCTTCGAGGAGAACCTGAAGCTGCTCGACGATCCGGTGTTCCTCATCGGCGAGGTGCTCGCGTCCAGCGAGCCCTGAGCCGGCGCGCCCGACGCTCGGCGCCCGGCGTCCGGGCCGCCGCCGATCAGCCGCCGGCGCCGATGATGGCCACGGCCTCGATCTCGACCAGCACGTCGATGGCCAGGTCGGCGCCGATCGTGCTGCGGGTGGGCCGCGGTTCGGCGAAGAACTCCGCGTAGACGGCGTTCATCCCGGCGAAGTCGCGGCGGACGTCGCTGAGGATGACCAGCGTCTTCACGACGTCGTCGCGCGTCGCCCCGGCGGCGTTCAGCGCCGCCTCCAGGTTGCGCAGGGCCTCCAGCGTCTGGCTGCCGATGTCGGTCCCGGCCACCCGCCCGTGGTCGTCGACGGGCACCTGACCGGAGACGTACACCGTGGGACCGACCTTGAGGGCCGGGGTGAGGGGGGCGCGCGACGTGCCGAACGCTTCCTTGCGCATGCGGGACTCCTCGGGGGCCGGCGCCGGGCCGGCGCGGGGGGTTGACCCGATGCTAGCCGCTGGCGGTCAGGACACGCGGGCCGCCTGTCGCCCGGCCCGGTACGCTGGCGATCGCGAGGCGACCGGAGGAGCCATGTCCAACGTGTTCCGCAGCAAGCCCGACGCCCTGGTCGACCTGTTCGGCCGTCGCCGCGTGGTGATCGGGGTCGTCCATCTCCCGGCCCTGCCGGGCTCGCCCGGCTACCGCGGCGCCGCCATGGACGACCTGGTCGACGCCGCCCTCGAGGACGCCCGCCGCTACGCCCGCGGCGGGGCCCACGGGCTCATCGTCGAGAACCACGGTGACATCCCCTTCGCCAAGCCCGGCGACCTGGGTCCCGAGACCGCCGCGGTCATGGCCGTGATCGCCGACCGGGTCCGGCGCGAGGTCGGGCTGCCCATGGGCGTCAACGTGCTCGCGAACGGCGCGCTCCACGCGCTGGCGGTGGCCCAGGCGGGCGGGGCCGGCTTCGTGCGCGTCAACCAATGGGCCAACGCCTACGTCGCCAACGAGGGGCTGCTGGAGGGCCCGGCCGCCGCCGCCACCCGCTACCGCGCGTGGCTGCGGGCCGAGGGGGTGCGGGTGTTCGCCGACGTCCACGTCAAGCACGGCGCCCACGCGATCACCGCCGACCGCGGCCTGGCCGAGCTGACGCGCGACCTCGAGTTCTTCGACGCCGACGCCGTCATCGTCACCGGCCAGCGCACGGGCGACGGGGCCGACCTCGCCGAGCTCGCCGCCGTGCGCGCGGCGACGCAGCTGCCGCTGCTGGTGGGCAGCGGCGTCACGCCCGAGAGCGTCGGCCCCATCCTGGAGATCGCCGACGGCGTCATCGTCGCCAGCGCGCTCAAGCGCGACGGCGTCTGGTGGAACCCGGTGGACGAGGGGCGGGTGCGGGCGTTCATGGACGCCGTGGGGTAGGCCCTCCGGCGATAGGCTGGCGCATGGACGAACCCCGCACCCTGCTCTGCTTCGGCGACTCGAACACCTGGGGCTACGAGCCCGCCACGATGGCGCGCTACCCGCGCCGCGTGCGCTGGCCCGGCGTCGCCGCGGCCACGCTGGGCGCCGGCTGGCACGTGGTCGAGGCGGGCCTGTGCGGCCGCACGACCGTCTTCGAGGACCCCCTCGGCGACCTGGCGGGCGTCCGCCACCTGGGGCCGGTGCTCGACAGCGCGGCGCCCGTCGACGTCGTCGTCCTCGCGCTGGGCACGAACGACCTCAAGACGCGGCTGTCGGCGAGCGCCTACGAGATCGCCGAGGGCGCCGGCCTGCTCGTCGACCGGGTGTTGGCCAGCGACGCCGGTCCCGGTGAGCGCGCGCCCGGCGTGCTGCTCGTGGCGCCGGCCCCCGTGGTCGACGTCGGCGGCTGGTCCGCGCGCGACCCGGACGCCTTCGAGGGCTTCGAGCAGGGGTGGCGGGACGCCGTGGAGCGCTCGGGCCGCTTCGCCGCGCAGTTCGCGCGGGTCGCCAGGGTCCGCGGGGTGCCGTTCCTCGACGCCGGGCTCCACGTGACGAGCAGCCCGCTGGACGGCATCCACTGGTCCGCCGAGGGCCACGCCGCGTTCGGGCGGGCGGTGGCGGCCGCCGTGGTCGAACGCTGGGGCTGAAGGCGACGGCCGCGGGCGGGGTGGGGCCCCGGCCCTAGGCGCCCGGCTCGTCCACCTCGCCGGTCGACCGCACGCGCAGCCCCTGGGCCGGCAGATCGACGTCGACCTTGGCGCCCTGGGCGATCCAGGTGGCGCGACCCTGCTTGCGGCCGGTGTGCTCGAGCCAGCCGTACTCGCCCTCGGGCACCGGGTCCTCGCCGCCCAGGCCCATCGCCGCCCACGGGATGCGCCGGCCCTCGAAGTCCCCGCGCTCGCGCGTCGCGGCGTCGTGGGCCGCCAGCAGCGCGCGTTCGGCGTCCGCATCCAGCGTCCACTGCTCGTGCTGCACCAGCAGCGGCAGCGGCAGCCGCGCACGCGGCGCCGGCCAATGGCCGCCTTGGGGCCGCCCGACCGAGAGGCCGACGAGGGGCACGACGCGCGGCGGCAGGCGGAGCAGCTCCGCGATCTCCAGCGAACCGTTGAGCACCCCGCCGAGCATGACCGTGCCGAAGCCGAGCGACTGCGCCACCAACGAGGCGTTCTGCAGCCCGACCGTGAGGTCGGCGGTGGCGCTGACGAGCATGCGCAGGTCGTGGGCGTTGTAGCGGTAGCCCTGGCCGTGGGTGACCTCGCGGGCGCGACGCAGGTCGGCGCAGCCGACGATGAGCAGGGGCGCATGGTCGATCCACGGCTGGTCGCCGGCGAGCTCCGCGATGCGCCGCTTGCGCTCGGGGTTGCGCACGATGACGTGGGCGTAGCTGTGCAGCGCCGATGCCGTCGGTCCGCGCACGAGGGCCGCCTCGAGCGCGGAGACGACGTCCTCGGGGAGCGGGTCGCCGCTGAAGCGGCGGACGCTGGCGTGCGTCACGACGGTGCTCACGACGTCGCGCGAGCGCGGGGCGAGCGCCGCCACGGCGTGCGCGGCGTCGGGCGCGAGGACGGTGGCGGCGGCGGTGGCGACGGCGCGGTCGGGGGCGTTCTCGGCCATGCCGCAGGCTACCCGGCGGCCCACCCGCGACGGGTCGCGCGCGAGCGCCGGCTTCCGCCAACCCGGGCGACGCCGGCGTCGGGCTGGCGCCGCGACGGTCGCGCGGCGACCGGGACCCAGGTACCGGCCCCCGCGGCCTAGCCTGGGGACAGGCATGTCGCGGCGTGCCGGCCGCGGGAAGCGTCGCCGGCACGATCGCCCTGGGAAGGGGAACACACATGGCTGGACGCCGCATCGTGGTCGACGGCAACGAGGCCGCGGCCCGGGTCGCGCATCTGACGAACGAGGTCATCGCGATCTACCCCATCACCCCCGCCTCGCCGATGGGCGAGTTCGCGGACGCCTGGTCGGCGGCCGGGCGTCCCAACGTCTGGGGACAGGTCCCCGAGGTCGTGCAGCTGCAGAGCGAGGCCGGCGCCGCCGGCGCGCTGCACGGCGCGCTGCAGGCCGGCTCCCTGTCGACGACCTTCACCGCGTCGCAGGGGCTGCTGCTCATGTACCCCAACATGTTCAAGATCGCGGGCGAGCTCACGCCGGCCGTCATCCACGTCGCGGCCCGGGCGGTCGCCACGCACGCGCTGAGCATCTTCGGCGATCACAGCGACGTCATGGCGGTCCGCAGTGCCGGCTGGGCGATGCTCTTCGCCCACAGCGTGCAGGAGGCGCAGGACATGGCGCTCGTCGCCCAGGCGACCAGCCTGCGCACGCGCGTGCCGTTCCTGCACGCCTTCGACGGCTTCCGCACCAGCCACGAGGTGGCCGTCATCGAGTCCATCGACGAGGACGTCATGCGGGCGCTGCTGCCCGAGCACCTCGTCGCCGCCCACCGCGCCCGCAAGCTCGACCCCGACGACCCGGTGCTGCGCGGCACTGCGCAGAACCCGGACGTCTTCTTCCAGGGGCGCGAGGCGAGCAACGGCTACTACGCCAAGGTGCCCGCCGCGCTCGCGGAGGTGCTCGACGAATTCGCGTCCCTCACCGGCCGCCGCTACCATGCCTTCGAGACCTACGGCGCCCCAGACGCCGAGCGCGTCGTCGTGCTCATGGGCTCGGGCGTCGGCGCAGCGCGCGAGGCCGTCGAGGCGATGAACGCCGCCGGCGAGAAGGTGGCGATGGTCGCCGTGCGGCTCTACCGTCCCTTCGACGCCGAGGGCTTCGTCGAGGCGCTGCCGCCGACCACCCGTTCCATCGCCGTCCTCGACCGCACCAAGGAGCCCGGCGCGACCGGCGAGCCGCTCTTCCAGGACGTCGTCATGGCGTTGGACGCGGCCTGGCACGACGACGCCAGCCGGCCCAAGGTGCGGGGCGGACGCTACGGCCTCGGCAGCAAGGAGTTCTTCCCCCGCGCGGCCAAGGCGGCGCTCGAGGGCCTCGACGACCCCGAGACCCCGCGCTCCTTCACGCTGGGGATCATCGACGACGTCACCCACCTGTCGTTGCCGCTCGACCAGGACTTCACCACCGAGCGCCCCGAGGTCAACCGCGCGCTCTTCTTCGGCATGGGCAGCGACGGCACCGTCGGCGCCAACAAGAACAGCGTCAAGATCATCGGCGAGAACACCGACCTCGACGCCCAGGGCTACTTCGTCTACGACTCCAAGAAGTCCGGCGCCGTCACGGTGTCGCACCTGCGCTTCGGGCCCGCGCCCGTCGCCAGCCCCTACCTGATCGAGCAGGCGGGCTTCATCGGCGTCCACCGCTTCGACCTGGTGTACGAGCGCGACGTGCTCGGCCTCGCCGCCCGCGGCGCCACCGTCCTGTTCAACGCGCCGCACGCCCCCGAGGAGCTGTTCGACAAGCTGCCCGTCGAGTGCCAGCGCATCGTGCGCGAGCGCGACCTCAAGCTCTTCGCGATCGACGGCGACAGCGTGGCGCACGACGTCGGCATGGGCGGCCGCATCAACACGATCATGCAGACCTGCTTCTTCGCGCTGGCGAACATCCTGCCGCGGGACGAGGCGATCGCCGAGATCAAGAAGGCCATCGACAAGACCTACGGCAAGCGCGGCGGCACCGTGCTCGCCCGCAACCACGCCGCCGTCGACGCCGCGCTCGAGCACCTGCACGAGGTGCCGATCCCGGCCGAGGGCGAGGGCACGCTGCACCTGCGGCCGGCCGTGCCGCAGGCGGCGCCCGACTTCATGCAGCGCGTCACGGCGCGCATCATGGAGGGTCACGGCGACCTGCTGCCCGTGTCGGCGCTGCCGGTCGACGGCACCTTCCCGACCGACACCGCGAAGTGGGAGAAGCGCTCGATCGCCCACGAGGTGCCGATCTGGGACCCCGACATCTGCACCCAGTGCAACCTCTGCGCGTTGGCCTGCCCGCACGCGTCCATCCGCGTCAACGCCGTGCCCGAGTCGCTGCTGGAGGGCGCCCCCGAGGGCTTCAGGTCCGTCGCCTGGAAGGGCCGCGACGAGGCACTGCAGGGGTACCGCTTCATCGTCCAGCTGGCCCCCGACGACTGCACCGGCTGCGGCGTCTGCGTGGACGTCTGCCCGGCCCGCGACAAGCGCGAGCTCAAGCGCAAGGCGATCAACATGACGCCCAAGGTGCCCGAGCTGGAGCGCGAGCGCGAGAACTGGGCGTTCTTCGAGGAGCTGCCCTACCCGCGTCCCGACTTCGAGGCGCTCGATCCCATCAAGGCGTCGCAGCTGCGCAAGCCCTACTTCGAGTTCTCCGGTGCCTGCGCCGGCTGCGGCGAGACCGGCTACGTCAAGCGGCTCAGCCAGCTCTACGGCGACCATCTCCTGGTCGCGAACGCCACCGGCTGCTCGTCGATCTACGG
>Ga0180436_10004442_pt1 | contig 12593 bp, 7 predicted proteins | sample SS_ome_2_FD_132434 | JGI IMG/M metagenome (GOLD analysis project Ga0180436, IMG submission 132434) | Hypersaline lake sediment archaeal communities from the Salton Sea, California, USA - SS_3_S_2 metaG | ecosystem: Environmental > Aquatic > Non-marine Saline and Alkaline > Hypersaline > Sediment...
CCACAAACCGTGAATCCCCCCGTCCAACCCCTCACCTCTGCGACGGCCTCATCCGCCCCGGCGCCCCCGCCGGCCCCGGGCATCGCGCCCGGCGCCTCTCCGCCGCCCGCACCACCCGCGCCGGCCCCCGCCTCCGATGCCACCGCCGAACCAGCCGCCGTCATCTCCGAGGACGCCGGGCCCCCGAAACGCAAGGGCCTCAGCAACGCGGTCAAGATCACCATTGCCGCCTCCCTCGCCGTCGCAATCATCATCATGGCGCTCGTGACCTTCCAGACCGTCCGAACCAACCGGCAGAACGAGCAACTCAACGCCCTGCTCGCACAGGTCGAGGATCCGAACGCAAGGGACCTTCCCACCAATGCCATCGAAGCAAGGCTGCTTCTTTCCGGCGCGGTGTCCCTGCGGCGCACGCCTGACCGCGAGGCGTTCTACCAGCGCCTCCTCCTTGCCAAAAGCAGCGACGGAACCGACCTCGACAAGTTGATCGCGGAATATGCCGCCAACGACTCCAACCCCATCTCCCCTGACATCCGAAAGAAACTCTTCCGGGTCCTGCGCGGCCGACGGGGACCCTCCGCTCTCCCATTCCTCATCCGGCACGCCCAGTCGTCATCCAACCCCGAAACCGCCACCGCAGCCCTCGACGCCGCCAGAAGGTTGGCCTCCCCTGACGACCTGGCAGGCATCCTGAACATCATCCAGTTCACCGACCACCTGAACGTGCGTCAGGCGGCCAAGGCAACCGTCGCCTCCATCGTCGAACGCAGTGATGACCCCGCCGTCTTCGCCGCCGCCATCGAGGAGGCTTACGAACGTGCCACCAGCGACGATGCCAAACGAGTCTTCCTCGAACTCCTCGGCGTCACCGGAGCCGAAAGTTCCGCCAAGATCATCCACAAGGCCCTCGAAGACACCGACAAGAAAACCCGTATCGCCGCCATTGCCGCCCTCGGCCGGTGGCCCGATGACTCCCAGTTCCAGACTCTCCTCGATCATATGGCGCGGGAGGAGGACGACACCCTCCACCGCCGCGCCTTCGACACTGGCCTCGAGTTCCTCGGCCTCGAACGCCAGCGCAACGCCGCCTCCGCCGCCGACATGTGGAAGGCCCTCGCCAACCAGGCCGGCCCCCCCGCCGAAAGACTCAAGGTCATCACAGGCCTCGCCAACTTCACCGAAGACTGGGCCTTCACCATCGTCGAATCCTTCAAGAACGATGAAAACGACGATGTCTCATTCCGCGCCGAACGCGCCCTCGAACACATGAGCGAACGACGCGATCGCCTCGGCAATTAGGACCCCCCCCATGCTGGCCGTTCAGCAACTCCGGGTCGAGGCCGGCGCCCGCGTCCTCTTCGACGGGCTCTCCTTCGTCGTGAACTCCGGCGACCGCCTCTCGCTCGCCGGACCGAACGGAGCCGGAAAGTCCACCCTCCTCAAATGCATCGCGGGGATTCTCGAACCAAACGGAGGACGCATCACGATGCCCCGGAACTGCCGGATCGGATACCTCCCGCAGGACGGAATCCACCTCGACGGCAACAGCCTCTGGGAAAACGCCGAAAGCGCCTTCGCCGATGCGCGATGCCTCCAGCAACGAATCAACACGCTCTCCGCCGAACTCCAACGACTCGACCCCAGGGCGTCCCCCTACTCCGCCGCCCTCGAAGAGATCGGTGAACTGGAACTGCAACTCGAACAGTTCGACCCCTCCCGCATCAAACCCCGCATCGAGTCGGTCCTCGGGGGACTCGGATTCGAGCGCTCGGATTTCGGCCGCAATTGCCGGGAGTTCTCGGGCGGCTGGCAGATGCGCATCGCGATGGCCAAGCTCTTCCTGCAGGAACCCGACGTCCTCCTCCTCGACGAGCCCACCAACCACCTCGACCTCGACTCCCAGCGCTGGATGGAAGGTTACCTCCAATCCTGCCGCGGCGCCGTCATCCTGATCTCCCACGACCGGGCCCTCCTCGACGAACTCACCACCCGCACCATCGCCTTCGAAGGCGGCCGCGTCGCCGAATATGCCGGCAACTACTCGTTCTTCGCCCGCGAATCCCGCCTCCGCAGGGAAGTCCTCGAAAAACAATACAGGGCCCAGCAACGCGAGATCGAAAAAACCCAACGCTGGATCAACCGCTTCCGCGCCAAAAACACCAAAGCCTCCCAGGTCCAGAGCCGCATCAGGCAGCTCGAAAAAATGGACCGCATCGAACTCGACGAAGAAGAGGCCGCCGTCGATTTCACCTTCCCTCCCCCGCCCCCCGGCGCCCACTCGGTGGCCAAACTCGACCGCGCCTCAAAACGCTACGGCAACCTCACCGTCTTCGAAAAACTCGACCTCGAAATCACACGGGGCCAGAAGGTCGCGGTGGTGGGCCCCAACGGCGCCGGAAAATCAACCTTCTGCCGCCTCGTTACCGGCGCCGAGGCCCCCACCGACGGTCGCTGCCAACTGGGGAACAGGATTCTCCCCTCGTTTTTCTCGCAAAACCATGCCGATGAACTGGACCCTCGCCAAACGGTCCTCGAGTCGGCCGAGTGCGTCGCGAGCCGCGACAATCTTCCCCACGTCCGCACCCTTCTCGGATGCTTCCTCTTCCGCGGCGACGACGTCTTCAAAACAGCCGGGGTCTTGTCGGGCGGCGAGCGTTCCCGCCTTGCCTTGGTGCGAATGCTCGTCCAGCCCGCGAATTTCCTCATTCTCGACGAGCCCACCAACCACCTCGACATGCAATCCCAGGAGGTCCTCCAAAACGCCCTCCGCCGATACCAGGGAACCGTCATCGTGGTCTCACACAACCGCGCCTTCCTCGATCCGATCGTCGACCGCACCCTCGAGTTCCGCTCCGGCCGCAACCCGAAACTCTACTACGGCAACCTCAGCTACTACCTCCGAAAAAGAGACGAAGAGGACGCCGCAGCCGCCGGCTCACCCAAGGCAAACTCCGCCCGCCAAAACTCCCAAACATCCGCCAGCCGCAAAGAACAGCGCCGCCGCGACGCCGAAATACGCCGCCAGCGAGCCCGTATCCTCAATCCCCTCGAACAAAAACTCGCATCCCTCGAAAACCAGATCAGGGAATTCGAAACCGCCAAATCAACCCTCACCGAACACCTCTCCAACCCCGGCCTCGCCGCGGATCCCGACAAACTCCGCAAATCCACCCACGCCTACCAGTCCGTCAGCGACAAACTCGAAAAGACCTTCACCGCCTGGTACGAACTCTCCGACGAAATCGAACAAACCCGCAAAACCCTCGAATAAGCCCCCCCGGCACCCCGCGTTCCGCGCCCCCCTCCACCCCCAACCCCAACCCCAACCCCAACACCCACCCCCGCACCCACCGCACGTATTCCCGTCAACGAACGAAGTTGCGTGCACACCCCCGCCCCGGGGGGACTGCGCCCCTGTCCAACACGACCCTGCACCCCTCTCGCCCTCCGCCGCCTCTGGTGGACGGCGGCGTCCCTGCCCCCCTTGCCCCTGATTCCGGCCAAGTCAAATGGCCCTGCTCCCCAACACGACCCTTCACCTGGCAACGCCGCCGGGAACGGCGGCGTCCACCAGCTCTCGGCATCGCCAGCTCTCGGCGTCGCCGCCTTCTGGTGGGCGGCGTCCACCAGCCCCGCGGCGGCACCGCAGACTGATGGACGCTGTCGTTTCCTCAACGGACCGCCCCTCGAGCCTCCTCCGTTCGCGGGCCGCTGCCGCGGGCTGGGCTCTCGTCCGGACCGGCGCTCCGTTCCTGGCGGCCCGCCCCGAGATTCAGGAAACGCAATCGCTCCCCGTCCACCTTGAGTTTGCTCCGGTTCCTGCCGCTCTCCCTGTCCTCCCAGCGATCAAGCCGCAGGCGGCCCTCCACCAGAATCGACGAGCCCTTCTTCAGATAGCGGGATGCGTTCTCCGCATTCCGCTCCCACAGCACCACGTCGAGAAAGACAGGCTCCGGAACACCCGGCCCCTCGCCATCGCTTCGCTCCGATCCCCCGTGGCCCCGTTGCGCCACCGCCAGCCCCAATTCCGCAACGGCCTTGCCGCTGCCCGTCTCACGAAGTTCGGGATCCCTCGTCAGGTTCCCGATCACCATCACTTTGTTGAGTAGGTCCATGCCCGGAACCTACAAAAAAATGTTCTCATGAACAACCCTTTTCTTTATTTTTTTTCCCGCCCTGCCCCGGCCAGCACCCAACCGGAGGTGACGACCTCCCTGATCAGGACCTGCGCGGGCGGTCCGGGTGGGTCGGGATAAGCAAGGGAAACCACGAAAGCCTGCGGCTCGTCTTCCCCGCCGGGCAGCGGCGCAAGGCGGCGTTCCAGCTCCGAGTAGCGCGGCACGTATCCGTAGACCGGGGCCCCCGCGCCCGGCGGTTCGACCCGGAACGCCCTCCACTTCCGCTCGTCGGAGAAGGCATGGTTGTAGTAGTCGGCCGGCGCACAGCGCACCCTGAACCGCTTCGACGTCGTGGGCTGCCGTTTCGTGAATTCCTCCCACGCCATCTCGCCATACCCCACCCAGCTCTCCCAGTCCACAAGGAATCCCCCCTCCGTCCTCTCGAGCGCGATCGGTTGCACCCGGAAATCCCCCAGCACAAGCTCCACCGACCACAGGTCCCCGCGCACCTCGACCCTGCCGCCCGGCGCCACCTCCCGGACTTCCGGCATCGCAAAACTACGGTTTCTGTAGTATTCCCGCAACCGCTTCTCCATCGCCTTCCCGCCCCGGATCGCGCCAAGCAGTTCGTCCACGTTGCGCGAGGCCGCGAACCGCCCGACCGCCGCGGCGATTTCATCGAGAGCCTCGCGCACCTCGAAGTCCGCGGCGGCCCCGTCCGGGCCGGCCGGGGCACGGGGCGGCTCTCCCCGGATCGGCGCCGGCTCTGCGGGGGCGTCCCGGCCGGAGACGCCCGCCGCCCCGACGCCCTCCTCCCCGGGCGTTCGCCCCAGCATGTTTTCCATCAAGACCACCGCGAGGCTCCCGGCAAGGACGATCGCGACGGAGACCAGCGCCAGCGCCTGCGCCCGGCCCAGCCGCTTCCACGCCTCCTGCCCTCCCCCGCCCGGGTCGCTCTCCCATCCCGGACAAGCCCCTGCCCCCCCCGGGCGCTCCTTTTCCTTCTTCTTCCGGATCCGCTGCCCCGCCCCGGACGCGCCATCGCGAGAACCGGCATCCTCGCCGATCCGGCGGTAGGGGCGGCGGCCGGGAGCCCCCGCCGCTTCAGAAACCGCCGGGATGCGCACCAGCTCATGGCACGCCGGACAGCGGACTTCCCTGCCCCGCGCCGGCCCCGGAACCCGGAAGACCCGATGGCACACGGGGCACGCGCACCCGATCATGCCGCACTCCCGCCCTTCTTCTCGATCCTCCGGCATGCGAACCCCCGCCCGATCGTCTTCAACCGTCAGTTTTCACGGACTCGAGTCCGTTTCGATCACGATTTTCTCCGGCCGCGGCAACCGCAGGCGGGCTTCCTCCTCGCCGGGGACGATGAAATCCAGCGACAGCCGCTCGCCGTGAACGAAGCGATCCACCTCCTCGTCGTCGGGCGCAAGGGTCACCAGCTCCGAGTTGTAGGGATCTTCGCCGAGCAGGGCCTGCGCCTTCGGATGAATCGGGCTCACCGTGACCTGCTGGTCGGGAACCCCCGGACCCCCTTCCGGACCGTATTGCGCGAGGATCTGGTCGGTCCCCACCCCGCCGCTGCCATGCACGTCGCAGAGCCCCAGCTTGGGCCGGTCCTTCCGAAGATACTCGGTGTAGCCCATGTAGCGCAGAGTGCCTCCCGGGCCATCCCCCCCGGCGGATTCATAACAATAGCGCGTCGCCAGAAGCCCCGACCGCGAACACACCGTCACCGGCTCCAGCGTTCCCGGCCGCTCCACCGGCTCGCCGGGGTGGGTCCGCCCCGCAAGGTTCATCAACTCCCGCCACGGCCGGAACGCAAGGAGCCGCCCGAAGGCGTTCTCGTGAATCCCCTCCTGCCCCTGGTGAAAGCCGATCCAGATGCCAAGGCTGACCTTCCCGTTGTATCCGAGACACCAGCCGTCCGAGAAACTGTGCGTGGTGCCCGTCTTGGCCGCCCCGCGAAACGGCGCCCCCGCAAGATCCCCCGCCTCCCCCGCAAGGTTGCCCCGGTCCAGCGCGTCCCTCAGCATACTATGAATCTGGTAAGCCGTCTCCGCGCTGCAGGCGGCCCGCCCCGTGCGGCGCGTATCCTCCGCCTCCGGGGAACGGTAGACCACCTCTCCTTCGGCATTCTCGATGCGCTCGATGAAGCGCATCCGCCTCGGAACCCGCCCCTCGCGCGAAAACGCCGTGTAGGCGTGCAGGGCTTCCGGCAGCGACACCGGCTCCCACCCGATCAGCAACCGCGGCAGAAGCTCCCCGGACTCGAAGGCGAACCCGAAACGCTCCGCCTGCTCCGCCACCCGTTCCAGCCCGACCTCCCGGCCCAGCCGGATCGAGGCCGCGATCTTCGAGGCCGCCAGCGAGCGGCGGCAGGTGATCCGCCCCTCGTAGCGAGGCTTGGCGGTCTCCATCCCCCACTCCCCGAGAATCCCCTCCCGGCCGCCGACCATCACGGAGCGGTTGTCCATCGGTTCGTCCAAAACGACATGGCAGGGATGCATCCCCTCCTCGAGCGCCGCGGCATAGATCAACGGAAGAAAGGCCGTCCCGAGCGGACGCCGGCCGTCCTCGATGAAATCATACTGCGAATGGGAGAAATCCCGCCCTCCCACATACGCAAGGACGTTCGACTCCGACGAGTCCGTCATCAGCACCGCCCCCTGCAGGTAAGGCGTCTCCTTGCCGGGACCCGGCTCGAAATCCGCGTAGTCCGGATGCGCGTAGCCCGGAGTGGACTCGATCCGGTTCAACTGCTCGGACAGCGCCTCCTGGGCCAGCACCTGCAGGTCGCGGTCAATGGTGGTGTAGATGCGGTAGCCCCCCTGCGCCAAGGCCTCGATGCCCACCCGCTCCCGGGCTTCCCGGGCCACCTTCCCGTAGAAATGCGAAACCCCGCGGCGGATCGGCTTGGGGTCCACCTCCAGCGGGAGCGAGGTCAGGTGCATCCACTCCGAGTCGGTGATCATGTTCTCGTCGAGCATGCGGTTCAGCACGTGGTTCCGGGCCTTGCGGTTCACCTCGGGATTGCGCAGGGGCGAGAGGATGGCGGGGTTCTTGACGCAGGCCACCAGCGAAGCGCATTGCTCGACCGTCAGGTCCATGGGCTCCCGGCCGAAGTATCCGAGCGCCGCGGAACGCACCCCGTAATACCCGCTCCCGAACGGGATGCGGTTCAGGTAATACTCCAGCACCTCGCGTTTCACGGCCTTCTTGCATTCGCGCGGATCGCCGAACTCCAGCGCCCGCTGCGCCCGCAGCGTCTCCTCGATGCGCAGGGCAAGGAACGCCTCCACGATCTTCCGTTCAAAGTCTTCCTGCTTGAGCTGCTCGGCCTTGCGCTTCAAGTCAAAGGCGTTGCGCGCCAACTGCATCGTGATGGTGCTGGCGCCCTGCGTGACCTCGCCCGCCTTCAGGTTCAGGTAGAACGCCCGCGCCACTCCCATCCAATCCACCCCGTCGTGCTCGAAGAAGCGCTGATCTTCCTGCGCCAGGAGGGCGTCGATCAGCTTCTGCGGGACCTCCTCGATCGTGATCTTGCTGCGGTTCTGGACATACATCCGCCCGATCTCGCGCTCCCGCCGGTCGAGGATCAGACTCGGCTCCTCGACGTCGTCGATCGTCGAAAGGTCGATCGCAGCCGCCTGCCTCCGGTACGGCTCGAGACGCCGCATCCCCTCGTAGCAAACGGCCGCCCCCAGAACCCCGCAGAAGAGCAGGAAAATCCAGAACCCTTTGCGCTTGTAAAACCGGCGCTTTGCCTTCGTCTTGATTCGCTTCTTCGCCATGGGCTCGGGAGAATACAATTCACCGGAAAGGAGCGCTGCGAGGCACCATTACCCCCCCTCGGAGCGCGAGGCAACTCCCCTTTTGGCCGTCCTGCGGAAGCGCATCGCGACCTCCGGACCCCTCAGCTTCGAGGAATTCATGGATCTCGCTCTCTATCATCCGGAACACGGGTACTACGCCGATCCCGCCCGCCGGCGGGTCGGCGGGGAGGGCGACTACCTCACCAATATCAGCGTCGGCGACGCCTTCGGTCGTCTCATGGCTCGCCGCATCCATGCCGCATGGATGCGGAACGGGCGCCCCGCCCCCTTCTCCCTCCTCGAACCCGGCCCCGAAGACGGAAGCTTCGCCCTCGACTTCCTCGCCGAAACGCAGCGCATCGATCCCGCCTTTCACGCCGCCTGCCACTACGTGGCCTGCGAACCCGCCCCGGCCATGGCGGCCCGGCTTCGCCGCCGCCTTTCCAGCGCCAACCACTCCCGCCACGCGGTGGTCTCCTCGCCCGACGAATACCGCGCTCCCGTCGGGGCCGTCATCGCCAATGAAGTCCTCGACGCCCTGCCGGTCCGCCTCGTGCGGTTCGTCGACGGCCGGTGGATCGAACGCCGCGTCACGGTCGACGCGAAGGCGCGACTCGTCTGGGCCGACTCCCCGATCGCCAACCCCGCCCTCGCCCGGGAATGCCGCCGGCTGGGGGCGCCCTTTGCCGACGGATACCAAACCGAACTCTGCCTTCGACACGAACCGTTCCTCGCATCCCTCGCGGCCTGCTTCGACCGCGCCCTCTTCACCTTCGCCGACTACGGGTTCCGGCGCGACGACTACTACCACCCCGACCGCACCGAGGGCACTCTGCGCACCTCCTCCCGCCACCGCGCCGGCGACGATCCCCTCGATGCCCCCGGCCGGCAGGACCTCACCGCCCATGTCGATTTCTCCCGGCTCACCGATGCCGCCGCTGCTTCCGGGCTCGCCCCCGCCGGTCATTGGCGCCAGGAGACCTACCTCACCGGGATCGCGGCCCCGCTGTTTGAATCCGGCGAGTCATCCTTCGCAACGCCCTCCTTCATCAGCCAATTCCGCACCCTCACCCATCCCGCTCTCTTCGGCGCCCGCTTCCACGTCCTCGAATTCACCAAAGACACCTTCGACCCCGCCCTCGCCAACAACCGCCCATCGTGAGCCCCCGGCGCGGCCGTGCCTGTGCCCCTGCGGAGTCCTTGAAATGCAGAAGTCGTCACAAATGAGTCAGGTTTTGGGGCCGCAACGCCGGTGAACCACGACGACGGCGACGACGACGGATGGCGGTGAGGGAGCCTCCTGATCGTCCCCCGTTGCCGTCGCTCCCGCCGCAGCGGGATCACCCGGCCCCGGCCCCCGCCTCATTAGAACGGAAACTCCTCCTTGATCTCGCGCACCGTGTTCTCGCGGCCGAGGAGGGGGCGGCGGGCGGCTGTGTGTTCCCGGTGGCCATGGACAACGATTGCCTTTTGCGGGGTCACCGGGCAGATGAATTCGCAGCCGCCGCAGCCGACGCATAGATCGGGATCGACCTCGGGGATGGTGAGGCCGTTTTGCCACGGCACCATCTGAATCGCGGCGGTCGGGCAATGCTCGGCGCAGGCGCCACAGGCGGTCCCCTGGGTCTTGACCACGCAGCGACCCTTGAAAAACTCCGCGACTCCGGTTTGCACGCCCTTGCGTTCGTCGACCGTCAGCGGCTGGATCGCGCCGGTCGGACAAACCTGCGAGCAGTCCGCGCATTCGTACGCGCAGAACGCGTGGTCGAAATCCTGGTAGGGTTGCAGGAATCCGGCCAGCCCCCACTTGGTCACCGAGGGTCGAAGCACCTGTTCCGGGCAGTTGCTCACACACAGGTGACAGGCTGTGCAGTGGCTGCGGAAATGCTCCAACGAGATGGCGCCCGGTGGCAGGCTCGGGCGTTTGCTGAACTGGTCAAGATCGCGGTCGCAGGTGCCGGAGTGCGATCCCTTCCGGCGGCCCCTGCCACCGCCGCCTTGGCCTCTGCCCCCGCCCCACCCGCGCCGGCGGCGGTTCCCATCGCCTTTCCCTGCCAGCGCCGCGGCAGGAAGCAGCAGGGCGCCGCGAAGCAGCAGGCGGCGCGTCACGGATGGGAGAACCGTGGCCCGGGCCCCGGGCCCGCCGCCCGGATATTCGCCCCCCACACCGGCTGAAAGAAGGCGCCCTCGCGGCCTGCCGGAGGCTGACGCCACCGCCCGTTCCAGCGTGATCCCGCTGCGACGGCACGACCGGACGCAATCAAGACACATCACGCACCTCGAATGCTCGATCCGGTGGTTGCGGAAATCGATGCACTGCGCCGGACAGACGCGCTCACACATCGAGCAGGCGGTGCATTCGCTGCCATCGATCTGCAACCGGTAGATCGAGAACTTCGACACCGCCCCCAGCACCGCTCCCACCGGGCAGAGGGTGTTGCACCACAGCCGCCCGCGGATCAACGCGAGCACCACCACCAGCCCGAGCATCCCCAGCGCCAGCCCGAGCACCGTCCACGGCACCGGCGAAACCTCGACCGGCATCGTCCAGCCCGCCAACGCCGCCGCGTTGTTCGCCCACCCCGCAAGCGGCCGCAGTGTGCCGCTGACGATCCGGCCAAACAGGCTGAATGGCTCCAAGAGCCCCGCCGCCCACGCGCTGCCGCCAGCCACCGCCACCACCGCCGCCGCAACAACCGCAACCCGCAGCCATGTGCGCCCCCGCCGGTAAGACAGCCGCCGGCGCGCCCCGGTGCGGCGCCCAAGCCAGGCCGAAAAGTCCATCAACACCCCGAGCGGACACAACATCGCGCAGTAGACCCGGCCCAACAGCAGCGTCATGCCCAGCACCACAAGGAAGCCGGCCGCCACCCAGCCCGGGTCCGTCAGAAAACCAAGCACCGAGGGCCCGAATTGCGGCCAAAGCAGCCAGCGCGCAGCGGGCGCCTCGAACCAATCGCGCACGTCGGCGAACACCACCGTGCAGGCGAGCAGAACGACCGCACCCACCGCGATGCGCAAGCGGCGGTAGCTCCGCACGCTCATGCCGGCAGGGTGATCCGCTTGATCCGGACCTTCTCCAAATCGGCCTCCCCGGCACCCATCTCGCTTGCGATCCTGATATGCCCGACCTCCTCGGGCCTCTTGCCGAAGAGCTTCGCGGCGGCGGCATCGAGCGCCACCATGTTGCCGCCGAGCAGTTGGTATTTGGCGATCTCGCCGTCCTCCTCGGCCCGGCCCTGCGGGCCGTGTTTGCGGAGGATCCGGTAGGCGTCGATGATGCTCAGGTCGGGCCGCCGCGGCGCGAAGCACAGGTCGGCGATGCACTGGTCCAGACCCTTGTCGTGGAAATACCGGCGATCCCAGACCACCCCCATCAGGTTCTTCATCGCCAGCGAGAGCATGGCGCTGCCGTGGTGCTTGAGCACCGGGACGTTGATGAACACGTCGCAGTCAAGGATCGCCCGGTGCATCATGGTCTTCTTGAGAATGCGCGCCTTCGGCAACTCGACCTCGCGATAGAAGTCCTCAAGGTTGCCCGCCTCCATCCTGCCGCCGGCGGACTTGACCGCCGCGCCGATCCCGCTGCGTTTGTAAGTGTCCTTCCAATTGTGACAGGTGTGGTCGAAGACGACAACCTCCGCCGCACCGGCCTCGCGGCAGTGACGAACCACCGCGGCGACCAAATCGGGGTTGGTGTTGGCCGGGATCGCCGGCGGCTTGTCCCACGCGATGTTCGGTTTCACGACCACCTTCTGCCCCTTCTTCACGAAGGCCTGCATGCCGCCGAGTTCCTTGATCCCGGACTCGAACATCTCGGCCGGCCCGCCGTTGCGGACCGCCACCAGATCCCACGGACCCTCGCCCGCCCGCTCCGGCGCCGCGAACAGCGGGTTGTGCCACGCAATGCCGGCCGCAGTCGCCGCGGCCCCGCCGATGAATTGCCTGCGATCAAGATCAAACATGCTGCCTCCTTTGCTGGTTCTCCAATGATATGAATACGTGGCCCGGCCACGGATCTCAACCACAACTGCAAATCCGCGCAGTTTCTGCGAAAGAATGCGGAGAAGGTGACGCCGCCAGACCCTGCCCCTCCCCACCGCGCTCGCCCCGGTGGCAGGAAAAAGCCTCTTGCCGCCCACGCCCCCGATCCATCAACTCGCTCGCGCGCGCCTCCGGCATTGCCTCCGCCCCCCCTTCCCTCTATGCTCCCCCCGCGCGCCGGGATGGCGGAATTGGTAGACGCGCCTGATTTAGGATCAGGTGTCCTCAGGACGTGCAGGTTCGAGCCCTGTTCCCGGTAGAGCGCTCTAAATAAACAGGTTGTGCCGATTTGCACCGGCAGCAAGAAGAGCCAAAAGCCCTTGGCGTGTCTGAATGTCGCCCGAAAAATTTGTGTCCGCCTGTGAGCACGAAGAAGCAGTGTGCATTAGGGGTCAGTCAATGCATTAGGGGTCAGTCAACGTTTTTCGTGATTTCTGAGAGCAGTTTCCGGGCTGGTTTCCATGCTGGGCCCGAGGCGGGGTCGGGATCGGTTCTCACGAGGGTCGCGGTCCGCTTCACATCACCCATGATCAGGGCTTCTGCAATCGAGGCAAGGGGCACGACGGTGGAGCGGCGGATGGCTCGTCCGATGACCCGCCTGCGCCAGTCA
>Ga0180436_10004445_pt1 | contig 12592 bp, 11 predicted proteins | sample SS_ome_2_FD_132434 | JGI IMG/M metagenome (GOLD analysis project Ga0180436, IMG submission 132434) | Hypersaline lake sediment archaeal communities from the Salton Sea, California, USA - SS_3_S_2 metaG | ecosystem: Environmental > Aquatic > Non-marine Saline and Alkaline > Hypersaline >...
CGCGAGACAGACCGCAGCGCTCCACCTGATCGAGGATCGTTCCACTCACGGTGGTGATCGCCTCGCGCAGGCGCTGCACCACGGACTCGGTGTCACCGCGGAGTTCCGTATCGACACCAAGCAGCTGGTACCGAGCCATGCCATGCAGGATATGGATCACCTCGTACGTGACCGTGGAGAATAACTTGGCCGCCGCGATGGATTCACGAAAGGGAAACCACTTCTCGTTGTTCTGCGCACCATAACCGTCTACGAGCTCCTCGATGCGCGTCGCTTCGCGGTTGAATCGGCTGAGAAACTCGCGGCATGGGAAGTCCGGAAGCTTCCTGGCGTCGAGCGCGATTGAACAGAGCCCCGTCAGCGGATCAGTGTACTGACTGATAAACGCGCGAAACTCACCGTCGTCGGATACCGACTGCGTTACCCGCCTGCCGAACAAAGGCATCACAGTTACGAGAGTAGTATCCCCTTCCGTGCGGTGCAAGGGTTGATGGCAATATATACGCGATTTACAGAGAGAAAGAGAAAAAACGTTCAACCTGGTCTCAACCGGTGACGGGTCCGTTTGGCCCTTTTGGATACCACAACAATTCGACCATTCATGGACGACGTGATACCATAGCCACGTGGGATCGGAGGTGTATTACCGCGGTTACGTCATCGGCGCGCAGATGATCCGGACAATCCCGGGAAGACGTTCTGCGCCGATCGTGCGGCTACCTACACGCTCGAAATTGAAGCGGAGAAAGAGTCGGTGACAATCGCGAAAAACCTCATCCACCGAAACATCGCAGCGTTCTGACAGACGAGGAGAAGAGATCATGGGACGGCACACCGCGGAACGGATCGTTCGTGATCTCGCCGCCTCTGCCGGCGTCGAGATCAACGGCAACAACCCCTGGGACATTCAGGTTCACGACACACGTTTTTACCACCGCCTCCTGGCCGATACGGAACTCGGTTTTGGCGAGTCCTACATGGACGGCTGGTGGGACTGCGAGGCCCTGGACCAGTTGATGGATCGGGTCTTCCGGGCAAACCTGGCGGCAAGGATCCGCGGGAACTGGGGTGTAATTCTCCACGCCCTGCGATCACGGCTATTCAATCGACAACGGGTCTCCCGCGCCTTTCAGGTGGGCGAGCAGCACTACGACCTGGGCAACGACCTCTACCGGGCGATGCTCGATTCCCGCATGAACTACACCTGCGCGTACTGGAAGGACGCAACCACCCTGGAGCAGGCCCAGGAGGCAAAACTCGACCTGGTATGCCGGAAGCTCGACCTCAAGCCGGGGATGACGATCCTGGAACTGGGATGCGGCTGGGGTGCTTTTGCGGGATACGCCGCGGAGAAGTACGGCGTGGAGGTCCTGGGTGTCACGGTCTCACGCGACCAGGTTGAACTCGGAAACCAGCGCTACCGCGATCTTCCCGTTGAACTGCGCCTGCAGGACTATCGATCCGTGGAGGGAACCTACGACCGGGTCGTCTCGATCGGCGTCATGGAACACGTAGGGTACCGGAACTATCGAACCTACATGGAGGTGGTGGACCGGACACTCGCGCCGGGAGGACTGGCGTTCTTCCATACGATCGGGGGCAACGAGAGCGAAACCGGGGTCAACGCCTGGACCGACCGCTACATCTTTCCCAACGGAATGCTTCCGTCCATGGCGCAGCTCGCCCGGGCGATGGAAGGCCTCTTTGTAATGGAGGACTGGCACAACATCGGCCCGCACTACGATCCGACCCTGATGGCGTGGCACGAGAACTTTGTGAACGCCTGGCCACGACTCCAGGACCGCTACGACGAGCGGTTTTACCGGATGTGGCGGTTCTATCTCCTGAGCAGCGCCGGCGGTTTTCGGGCCCGGAGTTCCCAGCTCTGGCAGGTTGTGATGACGCGACCCGGCGACGCGCAGCCGATAACGCGGGTGGTTTAGGGTGCTCCGGCACGCCCAGGTAGCGATCGTCGGCGCAGGTCCCGCCGGATCGAGCTGCGCCGCACGACTCACCGCCGCGGGGATCGACACCCTGCTCATCGACAAAACCTCGTTTCCCCGCCCCAAACCGTGTGCGGGATGGCTGACGCCGCGGGTCTTTGATCTGCTTGGGGTGGCACCGGAGGAGTATCCGGGCTCGTTGACGCGCTTTGGACGGCTCAATCTGCGGTTGCGCGGCGTCCCTTTGCGAGTCCCCGGTCCGCAGTATGCGATCCGGCGGGTCGAGTTTGACGCCTGGCTCCTGGAGCGAGCCGGTGTTCCTCTCACCGTACACAACGTGAGTGACACGCGGTACGAGGCGGATCGCTTCGTGATCGACCAGCGGTTTTCCGCGGACGTGCTGGTTGGCGCCGGCGGGCCGCAGTGTCCGGTCTACCGTGCGTTCTTTGCCGCCTCGTCTCCGCGCGAACCGGGAAGCGCCATCGTCGCCATGGAAGAGGAGTTTGCGGCGGAACCGGTGGACGACCGCTGCCTCCTGTGGTTCTTTGACGACGGTCTGCCGGGGTACGCCTGGTACGTCCCCAAAGGCGGCACCCACCTCAACATCGGGATCGGCGCCGTGCGCTCCTCCCTCGCCGGTCGCCACGACACCCTCCGCCGACATTGGTCCAGCTTCGTGGCTCGCCTCGAGGAGGAGGGGCTGGTGCGGGACCACACCTGGCGGCCGGTGGGGCACCGCTACCACCTGCGGCAGCAATACCCGGCGGTGGGGGGCGGCGCCCGACACCCTGCTGGTGGGTTGGGCCTCGGCGGCGCCCGACACCCTACTGACGGGTTGGGCCGAGGCGGCGCCCCCTACGATGGCCGCCTGCTCTTGGTGGGTGACGCCCTGGGGCTGGCAACCCTGGACATGGGCGAGGGCATCGCCGCGGCGATCGAGAGCGGTCAACGCGCGGCGGAGGCGATCATAAACGGGACTCCCTATCGGATCGACGGGATACCCTCCTATTCTCTGCTGCCGCGAATCATCCGCCCGCTCCACCGGGCGCTCACGCGATCCCCGCGTACTCCTTGAGCATCCGGATCTCTTCGGCCCAGCGATCGGTATCGGGCGTCTCCAGAATCAGCGGCTTGCCGTCGAGACGGCGATCGTCCATGATCGCGCGAAATCCCTCGGGACCGATCTCGCCCTCTCCTATCGGCTGGTGGCGATCTTTCTTGCTACCGAGCCCCCCGGTGGAGTCGTTGAGGTGTAGCGCAACAAGTTTGTCGATACCCGTCGTCGCGTCCAGCTCCGCCATCATCGCGTCCCATCCCTCGCGGGTGCGAATATCGTAGCCGGCGGCGAAGGCGTGGCAGGTGTCGATGCATACCGCCAGTCGCTCCGGCATCGCCGAGTATTCGATGATCCGCGCCAGCTGCGAGAAGTGCTCGCCCATGGCCGAGCCCTGGCCCGCCGTGTTCTCCAGGACCAGAACACCGCCGTCCACCATGGTGAGCACCCGATCCGCGCCTTCGGCGATCCGTCGTAGGGTGGTATCCTCGTCAAACTGGCCCTTGGAGGTACCGGGATGGTAGTTGAGCCATCTCAAACCGAGTTGGACGGTGCGGCGCAACTCGTCGGCGAGACCAACGATCGATTTCTCCCGGACATCCTCATCGGGCGAGCCGAGATTGACCAGGTAGGAGGAGTGCGGTATCGCCTGGTCGGCGGTGTATCCGGTCTCACGCATCGCCTCGTGAAAGGCGGTGATCGTCTCCTCCGTAAGTGGCGGCGCCTCCCAGCGCCGCTGGTTGCGGGTAAAGAGCGAGAACGCCGTCGCTCCGATCTCGAGAGCGTTTCGCGGCGCGTTCTCCACACCGCCGGCGGCGCTCACATGGGCGCCGACAAATACAGTTCTTGCTGAATCAGTCACGGCACTATTGTGCCACGGAGAATCGTCAACGGATAGACGCGGTTACCCGATCTCTCCGGATTCGACCGCTTTCTGAAAACGCTGCAGTACCGAAACCGCTTCATCCCGGGAAGAGCATCCCCGAAGTTCCTCAATGTACTCGTCGCTGTCGCAGAGCTCGGCGATCTCCGGAACCACTTCCGTGTTGTGTTCCTCCCGGTTGATCGCGCCGGCAAATATGAGCAGATTCACCGGATCGTTTTCATCGTCTCCAAACTCCACGGGCTGCTTCAGCGTCACCAGGGCGTATCCGGTCTTGAGGACGCCGTTCTCCGGCTTTGCGTGTGGCATGGCGATCCCCGGGGCAATGACGAAATACGGACCGATCGTCTTATGATTCTCGACGATCGCGTCGATGTATCGAGGCTCAGCGAGACCGGCGCCGGTCATAAGAGCCCCTCCGTTTCGAACCGCCTCTTCCCAGCTCGTCGCCTCCATGCCGATCGCTATCGTGTTGCTATCAATCAATCGTTCTACAAAACCAGGCATTGTTCCTCCCGATACAGTTTTCGTTTTATGACAGTGATCCGATCGGCGCAAGTCGAACAACCGGTCGTCCGTCCCGTGCGACGATCACTTCTTTTCCATCCAGCGCTTCGTCGATCAGTTTTCGGATTTCCTGCTCCGCCTCGCTGATCGACACGATCCGCGTACGCCGTCGCATATACCGCTCTATCTCCGGCTGCAACGCCACCACCTCGTAGGCTTCCGCGATACGTTCCAGAAGCTCCCGCTCCCGACCATCCACGGCGAGTCCGGTGATCCCGGCGATCGCGCCGATCCGGTCATCGCTCCTGAGTTTGGAGGCAATCCTCATCGTATCGGTGTCGTGCCTGTTCCTGTATGCCAGAGCTGCCGCAATGCCGGCGACGAGGTGATCGTTGGGTGTGTCGTATTCGAGCGTTCCCAGAAGCGGCTTGATCAGTCGATCGCTCCGTCTGAGCTTGCGCAGCGGTTCGCGTGCCACACGCTCCGTCTCATCTTCGAGATAGGGATTGCCGAATCGTTTCAGAATCGTTTCGATATACGCCGCGTGGGCTGTCCGATCAAAGTCGTAGCGACGAATCAGTACTTCCCCGCTTTCTTCCATGGCGCCCCGAACCGTTGAGAGAATTTCGGAATCCATCACGCTCTCCGCGATCGTCCCGTATCCCGTATTGACTCCCAGATACGCGGCGACTGCGTGCCCCGTATTGAGGGTAAACAGTTTTCGTTCCAGATATGCCGCAAGATTATCGGTAACTTCCATACCGGCGATCGCCGGAGGCTCGTTGACGAAGCCGTTCCCATCGACGATCCACTCACAGTACTCTTCTACGCGCACCCGCAGCCGATCACCGCCGCCGTCGAAGGGCGGAACGATCCGGTCCACCGCCGAATCGGGGAACCCCACCCGGCGCTCCAGATACGATCGCCGTTCGTCCGAAATACTCCGTTCTACCTGTTTCCTGAGCATTGTGGAGCCGCCCACCATGTTTTCGCAGGCTATTACCGAGAGAGGCGCGTCCGGATTTTTCGACGCGCGTTCCGAAATCCCCGCGGCAATGACCGGCGCTATTCGCTCCAGTACGGTTGGTCCCACTGCAGTCGTGACGATCTCCGCCTCGGCGATCAATCCCGGCAGGCCCGGATCGTCCGGTGTCATCGCCGATACGGGACCGACCGTTCGTTCCACGGTTGTTTCCGAAACGATCTCTACCACGTACTCGCCACGGTCCCGCAGCTGTGCTACCAGGTCGCGATCCACGTCGACGAATACAACGCGGTACCCCGCGCCGGAAAGAAGATTACCGATAAATCCTCGTCCGATATTGCCGGCGCCAAACTGAACTGCCGTTTTCACTGGTCTGTTCCTTTATCCGATGATATGGCTGTACATCGCCAGCAACAACGCGCGAACCGACGAGCGCTTTGCCTCGGTCAGTGCCCTGGCGAATCCGTCGGTCTCTGTGAGTGCCACAACCAGCTCCGACAACACGCGGGTTTCGGTGGCGGGAGCCGTTACCGGTGCCGCCAGAACGAGAATTGTCGGCGATTCGTCGAGACTTCTGATGACGCCGGCCCGCGGCTCCGGTATTCCCCTGGTACGACAGTGAACGAGTCGAACGCCGATGTCTTCAAATACGAGGGTACCGTAGGACTCGCGGCGTTCCAGATCCGCCCGCAGCGTTGCTCGATCGCAATCTCCCGTGTCCAGGGCGTTCGTCGCCTGGTCGAGAAGCGGTATCGTTTCGTCCCGGGGAAGAATGAAGAAGTTCCGGATAACCGCCATGATCGTGCGGATGGAAATACCGGATTGATCCTCCGAGACCGAATCCCGTTGGTTGATCGATCCGTTCCGTCTGCCATCGGAGCGAACCACCTCCCGGATCGCGGTCTGAATACTCTCGCGGATCTCTCCCGGACTCTGATCCGAGCGGATAAGCACCTCCCGGACGTCGGTCACACCGGTGGGATACGTAGAGATCACCAGGTCCCACTGCATGGAATTGGACGTCCGCGCAAACTGCGGATCCCAGGTAGCGTCGACATACGCCGAAGCAGGGAGCAACTCCCGGACGAGCGCGTCCAGGTAGCTCGACATACCAAGCCCTTCGTAGCAGAGAATCCGAACCGTCACATCTCCCGCCCGACGGCGACGAAGAGTCTCGATCCGTGCACTCAGCGCGAACACGATCTCCCGAAGCTCCCGACGAACGTCGGCAGCGGAGAGGCCTTCAAACCGGGGGGCGAACTCCTGGAGAAACTCTACCGTGAGAATCGCCGCCTCCGATCGTTCTTCGAGATCCGGATACGGAATGGTGACAAAGGACCGCCACCGGGCTATGCCGAGCTCGATTCTCCGTATCGCCGCGGCTGCGGTGATGCGAACAAAATCGAGCACGATCCGATCATCGTGTATCCAGATACGCTCCTGCTCCTCCAGCACCGCCAGAGTCCGCTCAAGACAGGCATTGACGGGTCCAGCAAGGTCGCCCACCAGCTCGGAGGTTCTATCCGCCAAAGGGACCGCCACCTCGCAGGACGCAAGAATCCGCGCCAGAAGCTCCGTCTCGATTTCCGGGACGTCCCCGTGTAGGGCGTATCCCAGGAGCATCGCCCGCGCCGCCGCGTGGTACGGCTCGGGAATCGGCGCGATCGGGGCGGGGAGAATCTCCACCGCGTGATCCGCGGCCAGGCGACGGTTCAGGAGGTACAGGTATCCGTAGAGAAGGCTTCGATACGCCGGCGCAAACGAGAGATCGAGGCTCTCCTCGGCTCGGGCGATCGCTTTGAGGATTCCCGGCTGTTGCTCCCGGAGACCCATCTCGTCGACGAGGCGCTCCGACCCGCTTCCCGCTTCGTTCCAGTCCGATGCCTGCATACTTACGAGTACGTACTGGGGAAACACTGCGGGAAAACAGGCCAGAAAGAGAAAGCGTATGTCCAGCTCCGATCCGACCAACCGTGCACCCACGCCTTTTTGCCGTTCGATCGATACGCCGCCGCCCAGCACCTCGTCGAGGGTTGTCATGTCGCCACTGATAGAGGAGTCGCTGACGAACAACGCCAGAGCAAGTTCCGACAGTTTTGTCCAGTCTCCTGTGGCCGCAAGGTACAGAAGAATCATGAGCGGCCTCTGATCGCTGTCGACACCGGAATCGCCGCCCGATCCCAGTTGTGACCGGAGAATCTCCTCCGGAAGCGGGTCGATCAAGCGAATACCAAACCCGCGACGCCGTTCGATTCGGACACCACGAAGTGCCAGGCTGCGCTCGAGACGCTCCAGATCACGATGAATGGTCCGTACGCCCGCTCCCGTCGCCTGGGCGATCCGTTCGATCGTCGTATAGCCCTGACGGGAATCGAGCAGCTGTAATATCGCCCGGACCCGATGTTTCATTCTATTCCTTCACCAGAGCCAGAGCGTTGGCAGCCGAGCGCGATTCATCGGCGGTCGCTGCGGCGCGAAGCGCCGCGCCCAATGATGTCAGCGCATTTTTATCCACTCGGGCGAGGGCCGCCTTGATATCGGGGATCGCGCTCGTGGAGGCACTCAACTCGTCGACGCCCAGAGCAAGGAGGGCCAAAGCGGAGGCGGCGTGGCTCGCCATGTCTCCGCAGACGCCTACATGGATTCCCGCGTTGTGTGCGTCCTCGACGACCTGATCGATCGCAGCTATCACCGCCGGATGGAGTTCCCGGTAGAGGTCCGATACGGCAGCGTTTCCGCGGTCCACCGCCAGCGTATACTGAACGAGATCATTGGTCCCGATGCTCACGAAATCGACACGATCGGACAGGCGTTTCAGGGTGAGCACCGACGCGGGGGTTTCCACCATGATACCTACCGGAAGGTTTGATCCGTCCAGGTACGTCCGCACCACGTCGATCTCCTCACGTGATACGACCATGGGAATCATCAGACGAATGTCGTGCCCCTCCCGGGCGACCCGATCGATCGCTTCAACCTGTGCCTTGAGCTGGACTTCCCGGTTCCGGAGGTAGCGGATACCCCGTTCTCCGAGAAACGGGTTATCCTCCGGGGCCTGCCGGGCGTAGGGAAGCGGCTTGTCGGCGCCGCAGTCCAGGAGTCGTACTACCACGGGATGTGGCGCCAAGGCTTCACAGACCGCCCGGTACTCGTTGGTCTGCTGCTCGACGGTAGGAAAATCGGAGTACCGCATAAAGATGAACTCGCTGCGAAGCAGTCCGGACCCATGGGCGCCCACCTGTGCCGCCAGTCGCGCTTCGTCGGCACCGCTCACGTTAGCCGCGAGATGAACCGGAGTGCCGTCCCTGAGTTGTGCCGGGTGTTCCCGGGACCAACGGATTTGAGCCTCCGCCTCCTCCCGTTGCCGAGCCGAGCGGACGCGTACATCCTCCAGCACTGCGGTATCGACATCGGTAGAAACGGTACCGGCATCGCCGTCCACCAGCACCGTCTGGCCGCCCCGTACCGCCGCGAGCAGCCCCACGACGCCGGTTACGCAGGGTATGGAGAGCGACCGCGCCAGAATCGCCGCATGGGAGGTTCGTCCGCCTTTCTCGGTAGCGATCGCCACGACGCGGCTCGTATCGAGCCGGGCCGTGGCGGAGGGTGTCAGCTCTTCCGCTACCACCACGCTCGATTCCGGGAGGTCTGTCGGATCGGCGATCGAACCGTAATAAATCGCCTCGGCGAGACGTCGTCCGATATCGCGGATATCCCCCGCCCGTTGGCGGAAGTACTCGGACTCAAGAGCCTCGAACTCCTTCGCGGTTTCCTCTGCAAAGTCCACCACCGCACGCTCGGCGATCGCCTCCTTTTCGAGCACAGCCTCTGCCACGTATTCCGCGACGTCCTCGCCGCCGAGTATCTCCAGGTGTCCCTCAAAGATCTCCGCTTCCTCGTTGCCGACGGACTCGCGCACGCGCTCCACCAGCCCCCGATAATACGCCGCAGCGACATCCACACCGCGGCGGAATCGCTCGAGCTCACTCTCGGCACTCTTGCGCAGGTGAACGCGCTCCGCCGCATCGCCGTCACTTGGCGAGGAGGGGCCGGTACGACCGAGTGGCACCGTGCGCTCGTGCAGGATAAACACCGAACCCGCGCCGGCGCCGGGTGAGGCGGCGACACCGTTCATGATCCGTTCTCCCCGGGTTGTACAACCGCACGAAGCGCCGCAAACGCCGCCTCTTCGTCGGGACCGTCGCAGGAGATCCTGATCTCGTCGCCGGTGACGATTCCGAGCTTCATGATTTTGAGAAGGCTTTTCCCCGGAACGGTAACGTCCCCTTTCGTAAGCGTCGTCTCGGCCTGAAACTGTTTTACCGTTTTGACGAACTCATTGGCGGGACGGGTATGGAGGCCTTCTTCGTTGAGTACTTCAAGGGTTTTCTCGATCATCGCTTTTCCTGTTCTTCGCCGGAGGCGTTCGACCACAGGTATGGCCGAACGCCCCATCGGTGATAGTACGAAAGAAACGGTTCTTATTTTCCGTTTCCATCGCCGGCCAGCTCCTTCACGATATCATCGTATTCGGGAGCGTTCACGAAGTTGGTGATACTCACGTGCTGCGCGTTCGGGGCCGAAACCTTTGCGCGGGGAGTGAGATTGACGTGTGAAACAACCAGCTGTACATCCGAGGGAATGTCGTCCACCGTGGCGTGTTCAACCAGGATATCGAGACCCGCCGCCTTGAGTTTCTTTTTCAGGCGGTTGGCGCCCATAGCGCTGGACCCCATGCCGGCGTCGCAGGCAAAGGCTATCTTCTTGACCGTCACGTCTTTACCAAGTCCCTTGATATCCTGCACCTGCTGCTTCGCGGCGGCAAGAGCGGCGTCGCCCTCTTCCTGACGCTTGTTGAAGCGGCGGATAAACGGAATCGCCACCGCAAAACTTACCGCGGTCGCAACGATGACACCCGCCAGAATCGACAGGTGGCCTCCCCGTGGAGCGACCGCCATGAGCGCAAAAATGCTACCCGGCGACGGTGTTGCCACGGCTCCCGCTCCGAGAACCGAGAAGACGAGAACGCCCGAGAAACCACCCGCCATAACGGCAAGGATAAGCGCGGGATTCATCAGTACGTAGGGGAAGTAGATTTCATGTATACCACCAAAGAAGTGGATGATGATCGAACCGGGAGTTGATTCCTTTACCATACCTTTTCCGAATACGTAGTACGCCAGAAGAATGCCAAGTCCTGGTCCCGGATTGGTTTCAAGCAGGAAGAAGATCGATTGTCCTACCTCCTGGACCTGCGCAACGCCGAGGGGTCCGAGTACCCCGTGATTGATCGCGTTGTTAAGGAAGAGGATCTTTCCCGGTTCGATGAAGATCGATGCAAACGGCAGAAGACCGGCGTTTACGATCCAGCCGACACCCCCCATTAACGCGTTGCTGATCGCAACAACGACGGGGCCGATCACAACAACCGCGAACATCGCCAGGAGACCACCCAGGATTCCCGCGGAGAAGTTGTTGATGAGCATCTCGAACCCGACCGGGATGTGCGGTTCGATTACCTTGTCCCACTTCTTGATAACCCAACCGCCGAGCGGTCCCATAACCATAGCGCCGAGAAACATCGGGATGTCGGCTCCGACAATGACGCCCATGGTGGCGATCGCGCCGACAACACCACCACGAATGCCCCATACCATGCGACCGCCGGTAAAACCGATGAGAAGGGGGAGCAAGTTCAGGATCATCGGACCGACCAACGCCGAGAATCTCTCACTTGGAATCCACCCCGTAGGGATGAAGAACGCCGTGATCAGACCCCAGGCGATAAACGCGCCGATATTGGGCATTACCATGCCGCTGAGGAATCGGCCAAACCGTTGAATCCGGGCGCGAACGCCCATAGCAGTAGCTTCCATCGCTGCCTCCTGATTAATGTTGTGTTAATGCTGCGCCCGTCTCGGGGATACCGCAACAAAAAGCACTACAAAGGTGGCAGTACACGGATTCGTAGTTTTTGGCAGGAGTCAGGTACCGCTATCGGCGATCTCCCGCGGCCATACCACCAGAAACTCCTCAAACAGCACCGGAACCGCGTCGTCGAAGGGCAGTCCCAGCTCCTCGTGCTCAGCGGAGAAGAATCGGCGGTGTCCATCAAGCCAGGATGCACGGGTTCGATCGCCCTCCCCCTCGCGCCGGGCAAACTCGTCGGTCACGCTCTCCAGGGGAGCCACGTGAAGCGCCGTCGTGCGGATTACGCACTGCGCCTCCCTGCGGCCATTGTAGATGATCGAGTAGTCTCCCACGGCGGGGGGCGTCTCCCGGATCGCCAGGAGCGCCGCCATACTGGAGGCGGTGGCGCGTTTTGTCCCGGCCATCACGAGCTCCGCCAGTTCAGTTTCCATCTCCTCGCCGGAACCAAACGCCCAGGCCCGCGGTTGCGCCCCCGCTGCCGCGGCGCGACGGCCCTCCTCGCAACCGCCGAGGAAGGCAAGCCACATCGCGATGGACGAGTCGTTGAGGCCGTCCTCCGGTATCGCTGCGCTCACCTCGATCTCCACCAGCGCGTCGGGAACTACCAGGCTCCGCACCACCGTCACCGTAATCACCGGTTGATGCCGCTGCTCCTGCCAGAATCTTCCCCATGCGAGAAACCCCGGATGGAGCTCCACGCCCTCCACGACGGCGATCCGGACGCGATAGATATGCTCGCGCCGCGCGCCCGCCTCGGTGAGGATCGCCTCCACGCCTTCCAGCGCACGCGTGGTCTGGGCCCCGATATCGCCCGGGGCGGTCACCCGACCGTCACGGTTGACGCCATTGATACCGCCGGTTTCGAGAAGACGAAATCCCGGCGGGATGATCGCGCCGTGGGAGAACGCCGGCGACGCGACGAGGGTATCCGGATTGATAAAGCTGGTACCGTTCATATCGAGAGTGTACCGCATGGTATACTCAGGCGCACAGGGAGGTACCCGCAGTGAAACATTCCGGTAGCGACAAAATTCGAATCGCACTCCTCGGATACGGATCGATCGGTCGCGTGCACAGCCTCTGCTACCGTCAGATACCCTTCCTCTACCCCGGGGCGATACCAAAACCGGTGCTCCACACCGTGTACACCTCCCGAACGGAGACCGCCGAGGCTGCTCGGGAGGAAGCGAGCTTTCTCAATTCGACGATCGATATCGAATCTATAATCGCGAATCCCGAGGTCGACGTGATCGATATCACCCTCCCCAACATGCTCCATCGGTCGGTTA
>Ga0180436_10004448_pt1 | contig 12589 bp, 10 predicted proteins | sample SS_ome_2_FD_132434 | JGI IMG/M metagenome (GOLD analysis project Ga0180436, IMG submission 132434) | Hypersaline lake sediment archaeal communities from the Salton Sea, California, USA - SS_3_S_2 metaG | ecosystem: Environmental > Aquatic > Non-marine Saline and Alkaline > Hypersaline >...
CCGCCGGATTCCGGCACATCATTTGCATGACGAATCTCCGCCTCCTTACGAGGCGGGAGTCGACGATGAACACAATCCTCACCCAGGCCGTCTTGGCCTACCAACGGACCGGCGACGGCTGGCCGGACCTGTTGGACCGCATCCGTCTCTACGTGTATGAGTTCCCGGATCGCTGGAGCGACTGGGACGAGGATCGGCGAAGCGAGTTCTTCCTGGCCTTTCAGGGCCGCATCCCCGGCCTGGTGGAGCGCTATCGTCCGGACTTCAGCTTCGAAACCTACCTGGCGAGCACCCTGCGCTGGTTCATGAAGACTTTTACCGAACAGCGCTTCCGGGAGGAGCACTACCGGTCCTGGGCCGAGCAGGAATGCCGTCAGCGCATGCAGTTCACCGTCTTCGAAGCCGCGGAATCCTCGCCGGCCTTCGGACCGGATCCCGGCGAAGACGGGGATTTCGAGGTGGATGACGCCGGTCGCCTGAAAAACGCCACCTTCCGCCGCCGGCTCCTCTACGCCCTCCTGTTGAAGGCCGCCGACGTCGATCCATCTCGGATCCCGGAGCTGGCCCGGCGTCTCGACGTGGATCCGGATTGGCTGGACGAAGTGGTCCGGAGGGCCCGGGAGGACCTGGCCGACAAGATCGACCAGCGGGAGAGGCTCCGGCGCCGCCGGAATGAATGCTGGTTTCGCCTGGACGCCGCCCTCCGCCGCCTCCGGGCCGAACGGGAGGCCGGCGACGCCGACCAATGCCGGAAGTGGGAGGGCCGGGTTCGCACCTGGCGGAACCGCTACGAGGGGGCTCGACGGCGGATCGGCACCCTGGACGTCTCGACGCCGCATCACCGGATCGGCCGGCTGCTGGACACGCCGCCGGGAACCGTGTCCTCGGGGTTGTTCTACCTCCGCCGCGTCTGGCGGACCATGGAGCGGGGCGATCCCCCGCCGGCCCACCTGCACCCCCGGCGCCCGGCCCCCCTGGACCTCGGACAGCGCGGACCGATAGAGTCCCCCTATGGACATCCTCCTCGCCACGGGCAACCTCCACAAGAAGACGGAACTCGAAGCCATCCTCGACGCGCACCGCATCCTCCTTCCCGATGATGCCGGCATCGTGTTCGAGGCCGAGGAGACCGGAACGACCTACCTGGAGAATGCCCTCATCAAGGCCCGCTCCCTGTACGACGACGCCGGCGGCCTTCCGGTGGTGGCCGACGACTCCGGCCTGTCGGTGCCCGCCCTGGGCGGGGCGCCGGGGGTGTACTCCGCCCGCTACGGCAGCGATGAGGCCGGCCGCGATCTCGGGGCGGCGGGCCGCAACGAGCTGCTGCTTCGCACCATGGCCGGACTCTCGGGATCGGATCGCCGGGCCTTCTTCGTCTGCTGCATGGTCCTCATCGTCGACGAATACCGGGTATTCACCGTGCAGGAGACCTTCGAAGGCCTGATCGGCCAGGCTCCCTCGGGGGACGGCGGCTTCGGCTACGACCCGGTGTTCGTCCTTCCGGACCGGGGCTGCAGCGTCGCCGAGCTGGACGCCGGAACCAAGAACCGCCTCTCCCACCGCGGCCGGGCGGGCCGGCGACTCGCCGCCGTCCTGGCCGACCTGGAGGCCGCCCCGTGAGCGACGAGATGCTCGATCTGGTGGACGACGAGGACCGGGTGGTCGGAAGGGCGAGGCGCAGCGAGGTCCACGGGAATCCGGATCGGCTCCACCGGGTGGTCCATGTCCTGGTGTTCGACCGCGAGGGCCGGATCTTCCTCCAGAAGCGCGGACCGGGCAAGCTGGTGCAGCCGAACCGCTGGGACACCTCGGTGGGCGGCCACGTGGACGCCGGGGAGAGTCGGGAGGCTGCGGTGCGCCGGGAACTCGCCGAGGAGCTGGGCATCCCCGGTCCCGGGGGGACGGTGCCGGAACTGCGGTTCCTCCACCGCTACCGGCACGGCAATGAGTTCGAATCCGAGCTGGTGAGCACCTGGATCTGCCGTTGGGACGGTCCCGTGAACACCCAGGATGACGAGATCTCCGAAGGCCGCTTCTGGGACCCGGCGGACATCGATCGCCGGCGGCCCGCCGACGGCGGCGCCGGTCCCTTCACTCCCAACTTCCTCGACGAGCTCGACCGGTGGCGGGCCGCCGGGAGCCCCCGGCCCTAGGAGGCCTAGTGCCCAAAACCTTGCAGGTTATGCCGGGTTGGCGGCAAGGATACCTCTGAGAACGTTCTGACGCGACTTTCGTAGAAGGAAATCGGAGTTCTCAACCGGAACCTGCAGGGTTTTGGGCACTGGTGGAACTACGACACCTTGGACGCTTCGTCTTCGGAAAGGAGGCGCCGCATCTCATCCAGATCCGCCCGGATGGCCTGCCGGTCCCGGAGCGGCATCCTCACTTGGTCGGGCTCGATCCCGGCGGCCTCGGCCACCAGGTCCCGCACCCGGGGACCGCAGAAGGTGCCCTGACAGGCGCCCATGCCGGCCCGGGTGCGCCGTTTCACCGCATCGGTGGACCGGAGGATCAGGCCCCGACTCAGGGCGTCGCGGATCTGGGACTCCTTCACCTGCTCGCATCGGCAGACGATGCGCCCCGGATCGCCGACGGGTCGTCCGGCGTCCCGGGCCGCCTCGGCCGGCGGGCCCAGGGGGCCGGGACGCACCGGCGCCTTCCGGAATCGATCGGCGTCCCTTTTCTCCCGGAGCTCCAGGCCCGCCTCCCGGAGGAGGCGGACGGCCTCGAGGGCCAGGGCCGGCGAGGCGGTGAGTCCCGGGGATTCGATGCCCGCCAGATGCAGCATTCCAGGAAGCCGATCGGACCATTCCAGGATGAAATCGCCGCGGGATGCCGCGGGACGCACGCCGGAGAAGACTCGGATGGCCTGCTTGAGATCGAAGTCCGCGATGCTCCGCCGAGCGGTCCGGATCACCCGGGCCAGGGAGGCCGGATCGGTGCCCAGATCCGCGGGATCCTGGGTTTCCTGGGCGTCGGGGCCCACCATCAGGTTGCCCCAGGCGGTGGGGGTCACCAGGATGCCCTTGCCCTTGGGGCCCGGGGGCTGGAAGACCACGGTGTCCAGACCCGCCGACGATCCCCTCCGAAACACGATGTACTGCCCCTTGCGCGGCCTCATCTGGAAGGGCGGCGGACCCGCTAGGATGGCGACGTCGGCGGCTCCGGCGCCGGCGGCATTCACGACGAAGCGGGCCTGCACCTCCCCGCGCTCCGTCGCGATCCGGATGCCGCCGGCCTCGGCCTCCAGGGCGGATGGGGGGCTCTCGAGGCGGAATTCCACCCCGTTGGCCAGGGCGTTCTCCGCCAGGGCGACGCAGAATTCATAGGGACTGACAATGCCGGCGCCCGGGCAGAAGAGACCGCCGACCACCTCGGCCGGATTGAGGCGGGGCACCCGCCGGAGGGTGTCCTCCCGCCCGGCGATTTCCAGATCAGCAACGCCGTTGGCCCGGCCGTTCTCCCGGAGGGATTCCAGAACCTCCATGTCGTCCTCCCGGAAGGCGAGGACCACCGATCCGATCCGAGCAAAGGGGATATCGAGTTCCCGGGCCAGATCGTCGAAGAGGCGGTTTCCGGCCAGGCAGAACTCGGCCTTGCGGCTGCCGTTCTTGGACGCATAGCCCCCGTGGACGATGCCCGAGTTGGCCCGGGTGGCACCGGAGCCCACATCGTCGGCGGCTTCCAGGACGAGAACGGCCAGATCGAAGCCCGAGAGGGCCCGGGCCAGGGCCGTACCGACGACACCGGCGCCGATAATCACCACATCGTAGGTCTGCTGGGGCATAGGTCCTCCGAAATCAGTATAGCGAAACGGAGTCCCATCAGACGGACTCCGGACTCTCCATGCACGGGAGCTCGATCCGGAATACCGAACCCCGCGGATGGTTCGGACGGTAGCGGATCGAGCCGCCGTGGGCCTCGGCAACGGCCTTGACCGAGGCGAGGCCCAGTCCGAGACCCTCGGTGTTCCGGCCTCGGTCCGCCCGGGCGAAGGGTTCGAAGAGCAGGGGTACGAAATCGGCGTCGACGCCCCGCCCTTCGTCGGCGATTTCTCCCCAGAATACCGGTTCGTGTCCCGACACCCGGCCGACGCGGAATCGGATGGATTCGGCGTCTCCGGTGTGCCGGAGGGCATTCGAGAAGAGATTTTCCCAGGCCCGGTAGAGGGCCCGTTCGTCGCCGGCGACGGCGAGGCCCGCAAGGTCCGGTATCTCCGAGGAGTAGGGCCTGCCGGCGAATCCGGAATCCTTGCGAAACGCCGCGTCGAGCCGCCGCACCAGGGGTTCGATCGGGACGGCATTCCGCCGACCTCTCCACCCTTCGGTATCCGACCGGGCGAAATCGATCAATTCGTTGATCCGCCCCTCCAGCAGACCGGCCTTCTCGTCCAGGACCCCGAGATACCGTTCGAAATCCTCGGGTGTCTCGGCGAGACCGTCCCCCAGAGCCTCGATATAACCCCGGATGGACGTCAGAGGCGTACGGAGGTCGTGGGACACGGCCATCAGCACACGGGCCTTTCGGTCCCGGGATTCCTTGAGTTCGATCCGGGCGGATTCCAGGGACTCGGCAAGATCCGCCAGATCGTCCTTGGGCGAAACCTCGATCGGGATGTCGAGGATGCCGCCGCTGATTCGATCCGCGGCATCCTGCAGCCGGGTGATCGACCGGCGAAGCCGGGCGTCGATGAAGGCCGGGATGAGCATGATTCCCATCAGGACGAACATCGGCACCAGCCAGCCGCGATTGGCGATGAAGCCCGGGATGCCGCGGTTCGGCACGTTCCAGGCCACCATGAAGGGCTCGTCGTTCAGGCGAATCGGGGTAATGGACATGTCCAGGGTCCAATCGGCGCCGGAGCGCAGATAGAGTTCGGGAAAGAACATCGGACCCCGAAGGTCCGGAGGCTCCGGAGCACCGGCAATGTCCGGGACGAATGGCCGGCCGGTATCGGACTCGATGATCGGGAACGGATAGGCGGGGGGCACGACGCCGCGATCGGACGTGCCTGGGAAGACGAGCTGCCCGCCGGAGGAGAGAACGAAAATCACCACCCGCTCCCGAAGGCCCGCGTAACGCTCCCAGTCTTCTTCGAATATCGCCGCCAGTTCTCCCCGGATCCACCCCGGCGCGTCGAGATCATCGGAGAATCCCACGCTGTTCGACTGGGTGTAGTAGGTCATCAGGATCAACGAGCCGACGGTGATGACCGGTATGAACAGCAGAATCAAGTACGCCAGCTGCAGCTTGCGGGCCAGTCTCATGCCTTGGGTTCCACCGCCAGAAAATACCCCCGGCCATGGGCCGTCCGGAGCCATACGGGTTCCGAAGGATCCTCTTCGATCTTCTTCCGGATGCGCTGCACATGGACCGCCACGGTGGAGAGATCCCCGTACTGCCGGTCCCAGACGTCATGGTAGAGATCCTCGGGACTCCGGGGCTCTCCGCCGGCCCGGGCCAGATAGACGAGCAGTTCGATTTCCCGGGGACTCATCGGGAGCTTGGACCCGTTTCGGAGGAGGACGAATTTCCCCGGGTCCAGAACGTAGGGGCCGAATCGATACGAGGCGTCATGTCGGGCGACTTCCGCCGCGGCGACGGCGGCGGCGACCTTCCTGGCCCGGGAAAGGTGGGTTCGGATCCGGGCGGCCAGGACCTTGGGACTGAAGGGCTTGGCCACGTAGTCGTCGGCCCCCATGCCGAATCCCAGGATGGCATCCTCGTCCTCCTGCCGGGCGGTCACCATCAACACCGGGACGTCCGTCGTCCTTTTGAGCTGCTGAAGAACTTCGTAGCCGTCCATTCCGGGCAGGTTGATGTCCAGGACGACCAGATCCGGACCAAGCTCCCCGAAGGCGGCCAAACCGCTCTCGCCGTCGTCCCGGCAGACGGTTTCGATTCCATCCCGGTTCAAGTACATGGTGATGAGATTCGCAATATCCTCATCGTCCTCAATGAGGAGCACCGTCGCCTTCAATACCGTCTCCGCCGTACAGGTGGTGATGAGCGGAGAAATGGCGAAGACCTGGAGGTCCAGCATCCCGCTAATCTCCGTCGTACCACTCATCGTAGCCCGGCGTCGCGAAGGCTGCCAGACCCAGTTTCGGGAAGCGGCTGCGGACGCGGCGGAGTCCCGATCGGACGGCCGATTCCTCGACATCGTCGATGAACAGGACCATCTTGATGTTCGTCTCCGGCCAGACATCGTCGCCGAAGGCCGAACCGGAGGCGCCCCGGCCGGCTGCCTGGCGGATGAGAGTGAAGGGCCGGCCGCTCCGTCCCTCGGGATCGTGGGCGTCGGCCGGAACCGGCGCCAGGGCGTCCATCAAGGGCTGTTCCAAGGCCTCGTGGGCGATGATTTCCACACGGATCATACTTCCGCCTCCTCGTTTTCCATTGCCTCGGCTTCGTCGATCCTTCGGTTTTCCGGCCGCTTCCGTTGTCGACGGGTCAGATAATCCTCCTTCTCCCGGCGGTGCAGCACCGCGTAGAGGGTGGGTACCAGGACGAGGGTTCCGATGGTGCTGGTAGTGAGACCCCCGACCACCGCGACGCCCATGGGCTGCATCATCTCGCCGCCCTCCCCGGGGAAGAAGGCCATGGGCGTCATGGCCAGGATGGTGGTGAGGGTGGTCATCAGGACGGGGCGCAGCCGGGATCGGCCGGACTCGATGCAGGCCTCCTCCACTCCCATGCCCCGGCGCCGCATAAGCCGGGTGTAGTCCACAAGGACGATGCCGTTGTTCACCACGATGCCCAGGAGCATGACGATGCCCATCATGCTGATCATCGACAGGGTGGTTCCGGTGACCAGAAGCAAGAGGATCAGGCCGATCACCATCATCGGCAGGGCGAGAATGATGATCAGCGGATCCTTGAAGGACTCGAATTGAGCCACCATCACGGCCATCACCATCAGACCCGCCATGAGCATCACCATCACCATGGTGGAACCGGTCTCGGTGAAGTCGCTCAGCTCACCGCCGACGCTCCATTCCACCCCGGCCCGGGGGGAAACTCCCTCGTCCAGGAACACCGCCGCGGCTTCGGTCACCCCGCGGACCGATGCACCGTCGGCCAGGGCGCCCACGACGTGGACGGTCCGGGTCTGATCCTCGCGGCTGATGGAAACCGGTCCGCTGGTGCGCTGAATCTCTGCGATCTGCGCCAGGCTCACCCGGGAACCCGAGGCGTTGGTAACGAAGAGCCGGTCCAGATCGCTGAGGGTGCTGCGGTCCGACTCGGCCAGCCGGACCACGACGTCATAGGACTCGCCCTCGTCGAGGAATTCCGTTGCGGTGGTTCCCGCGGTGAGGGCCCGGACCTCCGCGGCGACCGCCGCGGCGTTGAGGCCCTGCTCGTAGAGGGCGCGCCGGTCGAAGACGATCTCCGCCTGGGGCAAGCCTCGCTCGGCGTCGCTGGATACCTCCGTGATGCCCTCCAGTTCCTTGAGCAGAATTTCGATCTCGTCGGCGGTCTGCAGAACGGCGTCCCAGTCCGAACCGGTCACCGAGATGTCCACCCCGGAAGAGGAGAGCATGCCGCCTCCGGCTTCGGTGGATTCGAAGGCGAAGGCGATTCCCGGGAAGGAGGCCATGTATCCCCGGAGAATGCCCTTGGCCGCATCGACGCTTTCCGACGCGTCGACCTCCTCCCGGAAGGTGATTTCCAGGGACCCCTCGGCCTTCTCGGCGGTCATGACGATGCGGTCCACCCCGGGAACGTCTTCGAGGGCCGCGTCGTGAAGGATGGCCATTACCCGCTCGGTCTCGCTCAAGGCCGTCCCGGTGGGAAAGTCGACATCCAGATAGACCGAGGTCTGGGGCGGTACGGGTATCATCGAGACATTGATCCGGGGCAAAAGGACCAGGACGCCGGCGAAGGCGGCCACCGCGGTGAGAATCACCAGGCCCTTCCGTTGCATCGCGCCGCGTAGGAAGCGGGCGAAGCCGTTCTCCATGGCAGTGAAGAAGCTTTCGAAGGCTTCGTCGATCCTTCGAAGAACCTTGGATCTGATGGGCTTCTCCTCCCGGGTCTGAATGGTGAGGAAACGGGAGGAGAGAACCGGGACCAGGACGGCGGCCACCGCCAGGGAGGCCAGCAGCGCGATGATGATGACGAAGGCCAGCTCGCCGAAGAAGATTCCGATGAATCCCAGGTCGTTCTTGTAGAGGAGCAGGGGCAGGAATACCGCGATGGTGGTGAGGGTGGACGCCGTAATGGACGACAGCATCTCGCCGGCGCCCCGCCGGGCCGATACGCCCATGGGCGCGCCCTTGCTCCGGTACCGGTAGATGTTCTCGATGATAACGATGGAGGAGTCCACGATGAGACCGACGCCCATGGCCAGGCCCATCAGCGTCACCAGATTCAGGGTGCGGCCGCCCAGGGCCAATCCGGCGACGGTAATCGACAGGGCGATGGGGATGGACAGCCCGGCGATGAGCGTGCTTTTGATCTGACGGAGGAAGACCAGGAGTACCAGGACGGCGAACAGCACGCCGAGCACCGCGGCGGACCCGACCTGGGAGAGGTTGTTCCGGACATTGCCGGTGCTGTCGGTGAGGAGAGCCAGTTCGACGCCGTCGGGCAGGCTGCGGTTGATCCGGTCGACTCCGGCCTTCACGGCGTCGGCCACGTCGACGCTGTTGGCGTCGGACCCTTTGCGGACATCCAGGGAAATTCCCGGCTGCCCGTTGATCCGGACCAGATTGTCGGCGTCGGCGTAGCCCCAGCTCACCGTCCCCATGTCCCGGAGACGCACCGGGGTTCCCGACTCGCCGAACGCCCCGGGAATGGTGATGACGACCGTCTCTCCGATCTCTTCGAGGTTTGCGAAACGTCCGCTGGTGCGGATGAGGATGTCCTTGTCGGACTCCTCGAAGGAGCCGGCCCCAAGCTGGAAATTCTGGGCCGAAAGAATGTCCGCAACGGTCGAGAGGGAGAGACCGTAGGACTCCAGGGAGGTCTGGTCGATGTCCACCCGGACGATGCTCTCCCTCACACCGACCAGGCTGACGCTGGCCACCCCTTCCATGGCCTCCAGGGACGGGATCACCTGATCTTCGGCGATCCTCATCAAATCCCGTTCGCTCCGGTCGCCGTTGAACGACAGGGACAGGATGGGCAGGGACGAGGGATCGAACTTCTGGAGGACCGGATCCTCGGCCTCGGAGGGCAGATTCGGCTTCACCCGGTCCAGACGGGAGCGGACCTCGTTCTCGGCGGCGGTGATATCCGAGCCGTAGTCGAAGTTGAGCAGGACCACCGAGCGACTCTCCGAGGAGGTGGAGGTTATGGTGTCCATGCCCTCGAGGCCGGATACTTCTCCCTCGATCTGCCGGGTCACTTCTTCTTCCACCTCTTCGGGCCCGGCACCGGGATAGGCCACCGTGACGGCCAGGACGGGAACCTCCATGTCGGGGTACATGTCCAGCGGGATGTCGGTCACCATCAGAAGCGACACAGCCACGAGCACGATGAAGACGGTGAGCACCGCCACCGGACGGTTGAGAATGGACTTCAGCATGGTTCTCAACCCTCCAGGACGTGAATGCGGGTGCCGTCGGTGACGTCCTCGATGCCGGCCACCACCACGCGTTCCCCGCCGTCGAGGCCCGTGAGCACCTCGAGCCGGCCGGCGTCGACGGCGCCGGTGGAGATGGGCCTCCAGGCTACGGCGTCGCCGGTCACCACGAAGACGCCGGTGCCGTCCCGGCGTTCAGTGAGCGCCGCGGCGGGAATCGTCACTGCGTCGTCCCGGACATCGAGGACCAGGTCCACCCGGACCGCCTGACCCGGCCGCAGCCGTCGGGTGGACTCGGGCTCCAGGGTCACCAGTACCGTCCGGGACACGGGATCCACCACCGGGGAGAGCTCGATCACCCGGGCGGGTTCTTCCACATCCGGGAAGGAGCGGGAGGTCACCCAGCCGGTCATTCCGACCTCCAGGGAGGCCAGGTACTTTTCGGGAACCGGGATTTCCACCTCCAATCGGCTTAAGTCGCCGACTTCGGCGATCACCGACTGGACGGAGACCTGGTTTCCCGGCACCGCCGGAACGGACGTGACGGTGCCCGATGCCTTGCTGCGAACCGGACTCTCGGCGTAGGACATGCCCGGTTTGGAGGGATCCACATAGGCGATGATTTGGTTGAAGGCCACGGCATCCCCGGGAACCACCAGAACCCGGGTGAGCAGACCGCTGATCTCGGGCACGGCGTTCACCCGCCCGGTGGCGTGAACCTCGCCGCTCAGGGTGATGCGCTCTTCCAGGCGGCCCTGATCCACCGTATCCACCCGGACGTTCACCACCGGTTCAATTTCCGCGGAACGGCCGCCCGAGAGGACCTGGGCGTTCATCGAAGCCCCTTCAGGCGAACAGGAGAGCAAGAGGAGAGTCACAGTCGCCGCGGCAGTACCGACCAGCAATCGGGACTTCGCTGCTATGGTCATCTTCATGGTCATGTACCTCGTATTCGTGGATTCGCCTCAAAATTACGGCCGAAGGGCATAACAGGACCATGAACACCGAAGGAACGCCGATGAACGAATCGTTCATCCCCGGCCCCGGGGAATTTGCCCCGACGGCATGCCGGCCGCTATCTTGTATTCCCATGAGCACGATAGTCGAACGTCCGGACGTCGCCGCGTCCGATACCTGGGACCTCAGCGGTCTCTTCGCCGACGAAGCCGCCTGGAAGGCGGGTCTGGCGGAACTCGAGGCCGGCATCCCCGGCATCGCCGACTTCAAAGGACGCCTGGGCGAATCCGCCGGAGTCCTGACCGAAGCCCTGGACTATGTCATCAAGAAGCTCGGATTCCTGGATGAACGCCTGGGGCACTACGTGATGCTCCGTCAATCCGAGAACCTGGGCGACGGCGGCGTCCAGGGCCTCTACGGCCGCTACATGAGCGTCGCCACCCGCTTCGCCGCCGCGGTGAGCTGGATGGATCCGGAAATCCAGTCCATCGACGAGGCCCGCATGGAGGCCTTCCTGGCCGACGAGGGACTGGCGGACTACCGCATCTACCTCTCGAAGCTGCGGCGCTTCAAGCCCCATGTCCTGAGCGAAAAGGAAGAGGTCCTGCTGGCCAAGCAGATGGAATCCGCCCAGGTGGCCTCCAAGGCCTTCGGAGCCCTCACCGATGCGGATATGGAGTTCGGATCGGTGGACACCGCCGACGGCGAAGTGGTCATCACCCAGAGCAGCTATTCCGCCCTGATGATCAACAAGGACCGGACGGTTCGGGAGGACGCCTACCGGAAGTTCTACGGCGTGTTCGACGGTCATAAGAACACCCTGGCCAACCTCTACACGGGCAGCGTTCTCCGGGACAAATACACGGCCGAAGTCCGGGGCTATCCGTCGGCCCGGGCCAAGGCGCTCTTTCCGGACAAGGTGCCCGAGGAGGTCTACGACAATCTCATCTCATCGGTGCATCGCCATCTTCCGGCCCTCCACGACTACTACCGCCTTCGGGCCGAGCGGCTGGGCGTCGCCGGCGACCTGCGGCACTGGGACGTCTATGCGTCCCTGGTGGACACGGCGGACGTCCGCCACAGCTGGGACGAGGCGGTGGATGTCATCGCCGATGCCCTCCAGCCCCTGGGCGGTGAATACGTGGACACCCTCACCGCGGGCCTGCGGGGCCGATGGGCCGATCGCTACGAGAACAAGGGCAAGCGCTCCGGGGCCTTCAGCGCCGGATCCTACACCGGTGAGCCCTACATCCTGATGAATTACAAGGAGAACGTCCTGCGGGACGTGTTCACCCTCGCCCACGAGGGCGGCCATTCCATGCATACCTGGTACAGCCGGCGATCCAATCCCTTCCCCCACTACGACTACACCATTTTCGAAGCCGAAGTGGCCTCCACCTTCAACGAACAGCTCCTGGCGGACAAGCTGGTGCGGGAGAGCTCCGACGATACCGTCCGGGCCTACCTGGTGGGGAAGCAGATCGACGACGTCATCGCCACCATCTACCGGCAGACCATGTTCGCCGAATTCGAACGGGACACCCATGCCATGGCCGAGGCCGGCGAGCCGCTGACGGTGGACAGCCTCCGGGCGGCCTACCGCGCCCTGATGGAAACCTATTTCGGCGACGTCCTCACCCTCGAAGAGGTCAGCGATCTCGAGGGGCTTCGCATCCCCCACTTTTACCGGGCTTTCTACGTATACAAGTACGCCACCGGTCTCTCGGCCGCCATGGCCCTCTCCCGACGGGTGCTGGAGGGCGGAGAGGCCGAGCGGGAGGACTACTTGAATTTCCTCCGGTCCGGCGGATCCCGCTATCCCTTGGAATCCCTGAAGCTCGCCGGGGTGGACATGGCCGAACCTGCTCCGGTGGATGCGGCTCTGCGGCGCTTCGCGTCCCTGGTGGAGGAGTTCCGGCGGCTCACCTCGGAGTAGCCGGCCGGACCGAGGGCCGGCGCGAACGCGGTAAAGAGCTTCGCCCGGTCGCCCCCGGGCCGATGCCGCCCGTCGGGCGAACCGAGACGCCACGATCGGGCCGGCGGCGCGGTCGGGCGACCTAACTCAAGCCGGCGGCGCCAGGCCCCCCGCTGTCCGCCACCCGC
>Ga0180436_10004451_pt1 | contig 12587 bp, 8 predicted proteins | sample SS_ome_2_FD_132434 | JGI IMG/M metagenome (GOLD analysis project Ga0180436, IMG submission 132434) | Hypersaline lake sediment archaeal communities from the Salton Sea, California, USA - SS_3_S_2 metaG | ecosystem: Environmental > Aquatic > Non-marine Saline and Alkaline > Hypersaline > Sediment...
GTCACGCCGGCCGATCTCAGGCAGTGTCTCGATCGTCTGGCAGCGCAGAGGCGGGACCTTTCGGCAACACGTTGCTGATGGCCACGACCATCTGCAGCAATTCTCGCGCCGAATAGGCCTTGTCGCGCAGAATATGCACCCTGGCTGGACCGGCTCGGTCGTCTACCTCCGCAGGCCCCCGGGCCGTGACCACCACAATCGGTATCCGCGCGGTTTCTGGCCTCTCACGAAGCGTCGCGATGAGCTGCTCGCCGTCCATCTCTGGCATTCGGAGGTCGAGAAGGATGACGTCCGGCGCTGCATCGACGAGTGAAAGCGCCTCGCGACCCGAATAGGCCGCCAGCACCCGCGCCTGGGGCCACTTGCCTCGCAGCACGCTGGTCTCAAAGGCCACCATGTCGGGATCATCATCGACCACCATGAGGCACCGAGGGGTGTCGCACAGCGACACGACCGCCTCGATGAGAGGCTGCGCGGCAACCGGCTTGATGAGCAAGCCCTCGACATCAAGTAGATGGCGCGCTTGCGCCTCGGTGGGTAGGTGCGCGAGAATCACCGGCGTACTCGTCTCTCCCAGGCCCAAGGCGAGGTCGCCGGCCATGGCGTCGGCCCCTGACTCATCGCCGGGTGCCATCAAGACCATCGCGGCATCCGGCAGTAGGCGCGGCGCCGCCCCCATCGCCTCGTCCAGCGATTCGAACCCCTGCACCCGATAGTCAGATAGATGGCGCTCGATCAGCCGCAGGGCCAGCGGGTCCTTTCCTACGACCATCATCGTACGCATGGGTTGGGTGGCGACCCCAGAGGGAGTGGCCAGCAGCCTGCCACCTGCGTTGCCAGCATCGGACGAGAGCGGCAGCGTAAATGAAAAGGTGCTCCCTTCGCCGACCACGCTCTCTACCCAGATACGGCCGCCATGCATCTCGACAAAGTGCCGACAGATCGCCAGCCCCAGACCAAACCCCTGACGGTGGGCGTCGGCGGCCGCGTCGACCTGCTCGTACTCTTGAAAGATGATCTCCAGCCGCTCGGAAGGGATGCCCTTGCCCGTGTCGTGCACCTGCACGACCACATCGGCCCCAACCTCCCGGGCGCTGACGGCGATCCGCCCGCCGGGGGCATAGCGGATGGCGTTGTTGACCAGATTGAGGATCACCTGGCGGATGCGCGTGGGATCAAAGGCCACGGAAGGCAGATCGTGCTGAATCTCGAGTTCCAGCGTGATCCCCGAATTCTGCAACAGAGCGTCCACGGTGACCAGCGACTCGCGGATCGTGCGCTCCAGATCGCCCGCCTCCTTGGCAATCGGCATACGCCGAACCTCGATCTGGGCCAGATCCAACACGTCGTCCACCATGCCCAGTAGATGGTCCGCATTGCGCCACACGGCCAGAATGTGCTCCCTGAGCTCGGTCGGCCAGACCATATCCCCATAGCGTTCGGGAGAAAAGGCCAGTATCTCGGCAAAGCCGAGGACCACGTTCAGCGGCGTGCGCAGTTCGTGGCTGATGTTGGCCAAAAAGAGCGACTTGCTCTGGCGAGCCTGATTGGCGTCGTCATGCGCGCGTTTCAGATCATAGGCCGTATGCTGAAGAACATCGTGTGTGATGCGTAGCGAATCCAAAGCCCGCCTCAACTCGGCCCGGCGCAAACGTGCATCCTGCGCTGCCTCCCAAGCCTGGCCCTGGCTGGCCATGGCCCAGTCCAGCGCCGTATACAGGCTGTTGGTCGACAACCAGGCCACCGCCGCGGCCCCCCACACCAAGCCCAGGGCCGGCAGAGCCACAGATAGCTCATAGGGGCGGCCAGCCTGCACCCATAGATAGGCCCAGCCAATAGAAACGGCTACCGACGTGACCAACGCCTGCCCACGACCCCAGAGCAAGCCGGCCATGACCACCGCCAGCGACATGTACCCCAGCCAGATTGGGGCAGGAGACCAGCGATGTCCCAATAGAAGCGTCAGACCAACACCGGCCAGCAACGCGGCACTACGCAGGGTCAGGGGCAGGCCGATGGGTACCAGGCAGGTCACACACGTCACCAACAGCACGACCGGCGGCAGTAGCGCCGCCCCAGGCGCGGGGTCTCCCAACCATACACCCACCACAAACACCCACACCCAGGCGATGAACCCAATGGCCATGCACAAACTCGACAAGGCTGGCCGCCTGAGGTCCGCGAGATGCTCTTGGGCGCCTCGAACCTCTGGAACGCGAAACATATCACAAGCCTCCCGAAAAAGGTTCGTTCAAGCGATCAGACAAGCGGACCAGGCCAAACCCTCGCCAGCCTAGGCCCCCTCCGCCGACTCGCGCAGGAGACCCAGCGTACGCTGCAACACCAGCACGCCCGCGCCGACGGCGCTCGCCTCGGCGCCCAGATCACTGCGACGGATGGCTGCAGCCGACAACGGATGGGCCATCGCCCGCCGTCGCACCTCAGCACGAACAGCCTCCAACAGCAGGTCGCTCGAAGAGCCAACCGGCCCGCCCAGCACCACCATCTGCGGATTGAACAAGTTGACCAGATTCCCGATGGCCAGCCCCAGAAAAACGCCGGCCTGGGCCACAAGCTCGTTGGCGGTCGCATCGTCTCGCTCGGCCGCGGCAAACACGGTCTGAGCGGTGATCCGCTCCGGGTGCTCCGACACCATCTCTGCGATCAGGCTCTCGGGCACCTCGCGCAGTCGCCTGCGCGCCGCGTCGGCGATGGCCGGCCCCGAGGCCAACTGCTGCAGGCAGCCGCGATTGCCGCAGCCGCACAGCGGTCCATCGGGCAGCACCGTGACGTGCCCCAGCTCGCCGGCGCTCGAGTTGGCCCCTACATAGAGTCGACCCTTGTGCACGATGCCTGCGGCGATGCCGCTGCCGATCCAGACATAGATCAGGTCCTCCAGTCCACGCCCAGCGCCCCGCCATACCTCGGCCAGGGCGCCCACCCGGCTGCGATTGGCCATGATCACGCTTGGCAGTCCCAACGCCTGGGCCACCATCGAGGCCATGGGTACATTGGCCCAGCCGCGGTCGGCCGCGGTCACAATCTCTCCGCTGCGTATGTCCACCAGACCGGGAGTGCCCAGACCCATCCCCGGCAACAGCCGCGCAGCGCCCAGGTTCCGGCAGATGGCCGTGTAGCCCGCCTCGAGCGCATGCACCGCATGTCCAGGCGTCAGTCCCCTCAGCGGGGTCTCGATGCGATGCACGACCCGCGCATCGAGGTTCACCAGAACCAGCGCCCAGTGGGCATCGCTCAGCGCCGCGCCGGCGGCCAGCACGGCATCGGGGCAAAAGGTTACCAGACGCGGCGGGCGACCCCCAGTCGAATCCCCCCGACCCTCTTCGCGCACCAAGCCCTCACGCAGAAACTCGTCGACGATCAGCGACACCATGCCGCGACTGGTGTGGGTCTCGCGGGCCAATGCCGAGCGCGAGGTCGTGCGCAGTTGGCGCAGCGCCTCGAGCAACTCCCATCGCTTGTGTGGGGCCACCTGGCCATCTACTGTTCGGGACACCTGATCTCCTCCTTGATCTCGAACAGAATTCTAGGTCTCGGGACACGAATGTCAATCGCCCATGTCTCCGCCCGGTTTGCCTTTCGGGCGGCAAAACGCGCCGCCAGATCAGCGCCACCAGGTTTTCGGCGCTGCTGTATCGCAGATGGCCTGTCTTTGAAAAGGTTTGGATGTGGTTTTATGCATTCCTGTGATGATCGCCGCTGTTCCGCGGGACCAATCTTTGTTCAATGCTTGACAAAAGTCCCAGTTCCCTGTACACTCCACTTATCAGCCTATCGATTGTGAGGAAACAAATGTCGTCCATCCGCATGGGATTGGTCGGTCTAGGGAACATTGGCGCCTACCACGCCGAGTACCTCTCCAAGGGCCAGGTCGCACGCGCCGAGCTGACGGCCGTTTGCGACGGTGTGCCGCAGCGCCTGGAGGACTGGAGCCAGCTGGCCACCTTTTCAGACAGCGACGCCCTCTTTCGATCGGGTCTGATCGATGCGGTGATCCTCGCCACGCCCTCCTTCACCCATGCCGATCTGGCCATCGCAGCCCTCGAGCAGGGCCTGCATGTGCTGGTGGAAAAGCCGATGGCCCTGCAGATGGCCGAGTGCGAGCGGATGCTCTTCGCCGCTAGCTCCGCCCAGCGCCTCCTGGCGGTGATGCACAACAACCGCGCCCTCGAGACCTATGCCAAGGTACGCTCTCTCTTGCAGGGCGGCGAGCTGGGCACGATGCAGCGCCTGATGTGGGTGGTGACCGATTGGTTTCGCCCCCAGGCCTATTTCGCCTCCGGTGGTTGGCGAGCCACCTGGCGCGGCGAGGGCGGCGGCGTGTTGATGAATCAGGCCATTCACCAGGTCGACCTGTTACAATGGTTCGCCGGACTCCCCAGCCGAGTGAGTGCCCATTGCGGGATCGGACGCCATCACAGCATCCAGGTCGAAGACGAGGTCACGGCCTATTTCGAGTACCCCAACGGGGCCACGGGCCTGTTCGTCACCTCCACGGGCGAATCGCCGGGCGTCAACCGGCTAGAGATTGTCGGCTCGCGTGCTACGCTGACCCTCGAAGGGGGGCAGATCGGCCTCTTGCGCAACGAGACCGATGCCGTCGTCTATTCGCAAACCACTGAAGATGTCTTTGGCCGCCCCGACATCTGGCGCATCCAGGTTCCAACCACTGACCAGGGCACGGGGCACGTTGACGTCACCCAGAACATGGTCGATGCCATACTGGACGACACGCCGCTGCTCTCCCCCGGTACGAGCGCTGCTGGCGCCATCCACTTGGCCAACGCCATGCTCTACTCGCACTTTCAGGGGCACCCCATCGATCTGCCCCTCGATAGCGCCGCCTATGAGCAGCATCTGGACCATCTGATCGCCACCGCCAAAGACCCGCGCGTCGTGCAAGAGCGCAGCCCGCAGAACATCCGGCAGTCGTTCGTGGGGTAGGCAGCCGCTTGCCGACAGTCCCCTCCCGCTCCTACAATGGTCGCGAGCCTGGTCCGTGCGCCGATACCGCGCGCGCGAGACGACCTTTGGGAGCGCGACGCCATGGATGCCATCCTCGACCAAGAGACCCAAGCCAACCTCGATGACCTGCGCGAGCGCGTGCTGCTGCGCTTTTCAACCCCTGCCGCCGTAATCGGCGGGGCCTGGCTGCTGGGCCTGATCTGGCCCGACCTGCTGCACGACGTCACTTGGCCCCTGTGGCTGGGTGCGCTGTCTCTGACAGGCCTGCCCCTGCTGGCCATCGCCCTGCGGCGACGCCTGACCACCCTACCCCGCCTCTTGACCATCGCCGGTCTGCAGATCGGTCCCGCCTGCCTCTATGCCGCCAGTCACGGGCCCGAGGGCGTCTACCTGCTGGTCATCGGGATTGTGGCCGCCAGCGTATTGCTCAGGCCACTGGCCACCAGCCTGGTGACCGCCATCACCCTGGCCCTGCAAGGCACGCTGATCTGTGTCTTGCGCGGGGAGACGCTCCTCTCATCCCAGGTGCTCTATCCGGTCGCCGTCACCCTCGCCGTCGGTGGCGCCTCAATGATCTCGGCGCGCGCACTGTATGCCTCGCTGGGCTGGGTCTGGCGCGGATACGAACAGGCGGTGCGCAGCGAGCGGATCGCCCGCGAGACCAGCGCCGACTTGCGTCAGGCGCTTCGCTCTCTCGACGAGGCCACCTATCGCTTGGAGCGCACCAATCGCATGCTCGACCTGGCCCGAGACCAGGCCATCCAGGCACGGCAGCTCAAGCAGCGATTTGCCCAGAACATAAGCCACGAGCTGCGCACCCCGCTCAACTTGATCGTAGAGTACTCGGCCATGATGGCCCAATCTCCCGAGTACTATGGTAGCCCGCTGCCGCCGCCCTATATGCGAGACCTCTCAATCGTCCACCGCAACGCGCGCCACCTGCAGTCGATGGTCAGCGACGTGCTCGATCTGGCGCGCATCGAGGCGGCCCAGGTCGGCCTGGAGCTGGCCCCCGCCGACCCCGGCGAGATTGTGCGCAACGCCGTCGAGACCGCTCGCGGCCTGATCGAGTCCAAGGGGCTGGAAGTGAGACTGCGCATCGCCGATGACCTGCCGCCACTGCGCCTCGATCGCACACGCATCCGCCAGGTCTTGTTCAACCTGATCAACAACGCCGTCCGCTTTACGGACGCCGGCAGCGTGACGGTCAGCGCGCGTCAACGGGGCGATACCGTACTGTTCTCGGTAGCCGACACCGGGGTGGGCATTGCCGCCGACGACCTCAGCCGCATCTTTCGCGAGTTTGAGCAGGTGGACGACGGCACCAACCGAAGCCACGGTGGCGTGGGGCTGGGTCTCTCGATCAGCAAAGGCTTTGTGGAGTTGCACGGCGGCCGCATCTGGGCTGAGAGCCGACCCGGACAGGGAGCGACGCTGTCGTTCACCCTGCCTATCGCCGATTCCGAGCTGTCCAGCACCCAACTGCGCACGTCCGACGTATCACCGTCCCACACGCACCACGGCGAAGACCTGCTCCTGGTGGTGTCGCCGAATCGCGCCGGAGCGGCACTCTTTTCGCGACACGTCCAAGGTGTGCGCACAATCGTGGAGACATCGCTGCAAAGCGCAGCCTCGCGCGCCTCCGAGCTGATGCCGCAGGCCGTTCTCGTGGATCAATCGCTCGTCGAAGAGGCCGAAGGGGATATCGAGTCGCTGGCCCAAGGTTTGGGACTGGAGGTGCCGGTCATGGTGGTGCCACTCCCTGGCGAGGAGCGTCTGCGTCAGGTCCTGGCCGTCGACGGCTATCTCATCAAACCGGTCACCTTGCCCTCGCTGATGGACGTCCTGCGACCCTTTGGCCAGTCGGTCGACCGCATCCAGGTCATCGACGACGACGCCGATTTTTCCCGCATGCTGCAACGCTTTCTGTCGACATCAATCCGCAAGTACCAGGTACGCACGGCCTCGTCCGGACCCGAGGGGCTGGCCATGATGCGACAACGACGACCAGACCTACTGCTCCTCGATCTGGGACTACCCAAGATGACCGGACAGCAGCTGGTGCGCCTGATGCGCGCAGACGAAGAGTTGGCGAGGGTGCCAATCGTGGTGATCTCGGGGCAGGAGCAGATCGATCGCCTGCGGGCGCTGAGCGGCACGTTCTCGGTGACGCGCTCGCAAGGGCTGGAGGTGGGCCACCTGGTGAACTGGACGCAGGCCGTGATCAACACCGCTATCAGCCCCATCCCCCACCAGCAGGCCGTGCTCACGTCAGCGACCCGTGACTAGTCAGCCGTCCAGGATCTGGCCCATCGTGGCCAGCAAGGCCCCTTCGCCCACCGGCTTGGTCAAGAACGCCGCTGCGCCCAGCGAGAGCGCCAGTCGCTTGGCGGCAAGCACCGTACAGATGACCACAGGAATGTGGGCGGTGGTCGGCCGGTTCAACAGACTTTGCAGCGTGTCCCATCCATCCTGCCCCGGCATCATCACATCAAGAATCACAGCGTCCGGGTGCAGGTTCTCGGCCTGCGCTTCGGCCTCTGCCCCGCTGTGTGCCAGAACCGTATCGTATCCACCGGATTGCAGCACGCGGTCGATCAGGCGCAGGGTGTCCTCGTTGTCGTCGACAATCAGGATGGTGCGCCGCGAGTCCGACGGTAGGCTGAGCGCGCATCCGCAGGGGACCCCCTCGAGCGCTGTCGTGATGGTCATACCATGCGAGCGCGCCAGATCGGCAAGCACCGCCAAGGAGGAGGCATCGCTGTTGCCGATCGCTGCCGGAGCCACGTCGTCGGCTCGAATCAGCAATTGCCGTGTGCGCCCCACCCGTCGTAGCGAAACAGTCAATCGTCCTCCGGCGCAACGTTCCAGCACCTCGTCCACCAGTCCGAGCAGAATCTGGCGCAGCACCACCTGATCGCTGAGCAGGTCCGCGGGCAGCGTATCCCATGCCACCGCAAACGTCGCGCCAGAATGCTCGGCCATGCCCCTCAAGATGTTGAGCGCATCGCGCAGGATATCCGCCAGGGGCGTCAAGCGGCTGGCCTGCGAGGCGCGCGTGGCCTCCAGCCGCACCATTTCCAGTCGGCTGGCCGATGAGAGACCGCCGTCAGCATCCGCAAGGTCCGCTCGCCGATCATACAGCAGCACCGAGGCGGCCCTCACCGCCGCTTTGAGTTCACGGTAGTAGGTTCGGCGACTGATCGACAGCTGCTGACAGACGGCGGCAGTGTCCATCGCCTCGACATAGCGAAGGCGCAGGATGCGATGGCGTCGCCAGGCCCTGCTGAGACTGGGCGCATCTGCCCCGGGGTCCAGCGAGTCGATCGTTTCGATCAGCAGGTGGTGCAGTTCCCAGGCCTGCTCCTTGCGGCTCTGCTCGCCCCACCCGCCCAGGTCGGACATGAGCGCGTGGCTGCGCAAATAAACAATGTCGTACAGATGCTCCAGAGCATCGGAAACTAGCTCACAGAACCCGTCGCTCAACAATCGTCCTCCCCACAGGCCCGAGATGGCACACCTTGGCACACTGTTGGCCTAATAGCCGGTGACCCAGGTCATCCACTAGCGCTACAATACAAGAGAAGCGGCCACGCGGCAACCGCATGTGACCTATGCATGTGGTCCCCTTGGCTCGCCAAGACAATCGTGTGTTCGCCAGACACAAGGAGGACAAAGGATGGATCGCAAGATGCTTAGCCGACGTTCGTTCCTGAGCAAGGCCGCCCTGGTTGCCGGGGCCACCACGCTCGCGGCCTGTCAGCCAAAGGTGGTCAAAGAGACCGTCGTGGTTGAAAAAGAGGTGGAAAAAGTCGTCAAAGAGACGGTCATCATCGAGGGGACGCCTCAGGTCGTCGAAAAGGTCGTCAAGCAGACCGTCGTCGTCGAGGTCGAAAAAGAACCCGTCAAGTCCCAGTCCACGGGCGTCGTCAACTGGCTCGGGCCCATCGTGCCGCCCTACCGCTACGAGTGGGTCACCACGGTGCTGCTCGACTGGTGGAAAGACGTCAACCCCGACCTCAAGATCGAGGTCGAGCAAGCCTCGTCCTGGGGTGACACCGAGGAAAAGGTCCTGGTGCGCTTTGCCGGCGGCGGCGGCCCAGACCTGGTCCAAACTGGCGAGACCGGCGCTGTGACCGAGTTTGCCTATCGCAAGATCTATGCCTCGCTGAACCCCTTCCTCGAGGCCGACCCCGAGATCGGGCCCGAGCTCTTCTACGTCGCCCCGATGAAGGCCGGCCAGTTCCAGGGCGAGACCTACGCCATGCCGCAGGACGCCATCTGCGAGGCCTTTTTCTACAACAAGGCCCACTTTGAGGCTGCCGGCATCGAAGAGGCCCCGGCAACCCATGCCGATGTCGCCGAGTACGCGGCGGCCTTGGCCCAGTTGGATGACGTCGACTTTGGCGTGACCATGGGCCTCAGCGGCTGGAACTCGTTCACCTGCTATCTCTACTCGAATGGCGGCAAGTTCATGGACGAGGAATGCAGCCGCATCTTTTTGGGCGACGAGACATCGATCGAGACGCTCCAGTTCATGATCAATCAAGTAGAGTCCGGCGCGGCCGCGCCGCACGGGGCCTCGGCCTCCATCAACAACGGCAAGGTCTCGATGACCGACTCGGTTCCCTGGATCGTCGGCTGGACCAAGAACTATGCCCCCGAGATCTATGAGAACCTCGGCGCCACCATCATGCCCCGTGGCAAGGGCGGCAACACCGCCTGGGGCTGGGCCCACTATGAGTCGATTCTCGCCAACAGCAAGAACAAAGAGGGCGCCTGGGAGTTCCTCTCTTGGATGCTCAGCGAAGAGATTGACCTGCCCTACCACGACAACCTGAATTTCCTGCCCTGCCAGCCGCGCACCTATGAAAAAGAGCCGTTCAGCACCCACTTTGCCTGGAAGGCGTTTGGCCAGCAGTTGACCAAGGCTCAGACCATGCCGCTGTGCGTGGCCTGGCGCGAGATCAGCACCGACGCCATGGTGCCCGAGCTCGAGGCCGCCTGGATCGGGGAAAAGGCCCCTGCGGAGGCCCTGGCCAGCGCTGCCGAAAAAGCCAAGGAGATCCTGGGCTAGCATCTGACGAGTCACGACGTTCGACCGAACGTCACAATTCTGGCGCGTATCAGTACAGGCCGGCGGCGCGAACGGGTCGCCGCCGGCCCGCTCTGTTAGGTGGTGCCCATGGCTGCAATCACTCGGCGCCTCTCGCCCGACGCGAGGCGCAACATCGAGGGGTATCTCTTCATCGGCCCCTGGATCATCGGTTTCCTGGCGTTTATGCTCATTCCTTTTGTCTTTTCCCTCTTTTTGGCCTTTTCCGAATGGACCATCGCCGAGCCGCCCCAGTTCGTCGGCCTCGCCAACTTTCGCGAGTTGGCCGGCGATGAGCTGTTCTGGAAAGCGCTGCGCATCACCACCGTCTATGTGGTCCTTAGCGTGACCTTGCGCGTTACGATAGCGCTGACCTTGGCCACGCTGCTCCATCAGGTGATCCATGGTCGGCGTCTGTTCCTGACCGTCTTTTACCTGCCGGTCATGTTCTCCGGCGTGACCCTGGGCGTCGTATGGGGCTGGATATTTCCCGCCGACTATGGCCTGCTCAATGACCTCCTGCGCCGCATCGGCATCGAGGGTCCCAATTGGCTGTCCGATCCGGCTTTGGCCTTAATCTCGATCATTATGATGAGCTCCTGGCGTGTAGGCGGCATGACGGTCATCTTTTTGGCTGGACTGGAGGACATTCCCTACGAGTTGCACGAGGCGGCCCAGATCGACGGCGCCAACATTCTGCAACGGTTCGCCCGCGTCACCGTGCCAATGATCACCCCCATCGTGCTGTTCAACTTGGTCACCTCCATGATCGGGGCCTTTCAGGTCTTTGGTGAAGTCCAGGTGCTCACCAGCGGTGGACCGTACAACTCGACACTGGTCTATGTGCTCTATCTCTACCGCCAGGCGTTTAACTTTTTCCACCTGGGCTATGGCTCCGCACTGGCCTGGGTGCTCTTTGTGCTTGTCGTGACGGTCACGGCGCTGTTGCTGCGTAGCTCCAAGAGCTGGGTCTATTATGGAGGAGTGCGCGTATGACCACGCAGATTCGCCACAGAGCTATCGGCGAGGGCATCGGCGTGCGCCTTTTGGTGGGGGCGGGACTGGTCCTGGCCGCGACCATGTTCTTGATCCCCATCCTCTGGATGCTCTCGACGGCGCTCAAACCGGCCAAAGAGGTGCTGATCGTCCCACCCCAGTGGATCCCCTCTGAAATCCACTGGCGCAACTTTGTGGACATATGGGGGCTGGGTCGCCTGGATACCGGCATCAAGAACTCGGCGATCATGACCTTTTCCTCGATGATCGGCGTATTCTGCTCGGCTCCGCTGGTGGCCTTTGGCTTTAGCCGACTCCATTTCACCGGACGCGACAAGCTGTTCGTCGTGGTACTGGCAACCATGATGCTACCGAGCCAGGTGACATTGATCCCGCTCTATATCATCTACAAGAACCTGCGCTGGCTCGACACCTTTGCGCCGTTTATCGTGCCCTCTTTCTTCGGGGGCGGCGCCTTTTTCATTTTCCTGCTGCGCCAGTTCTTCATGACCATCCCTGTCGAGCTGGAGGATGCAGCGCGCATCGACGGCTGCTCGACGATCCGCATCTTTGCGCAGATATTTATGCCGCTGGCCAAGCCGGCCCTGGCGACGGTGGGCATCTTTACCTTTATCAACGGCTGGAACGCCTACCTGGGACCGCTCCTATTCCTCTCGTCGCCACAAAAAATGCCCATTACCGTTATCCTGGCCAATTTCAAGGACGTGCAGGGCGGCGTGCAGTATAATATGGTCATGGCCGCCGCCTGCGCTGCCGTCCTCCCCTGCATCCTGGTATTCCTGATCTTTCAAGAATACATGGTCGGGGGCATCGCACTCACCGGCATCAAGGGCTAGTAACCAGCACAAGGAAGCAGCATGCACATCATCGTCATCATCTGCGACACCCTGCGCCGCGACTACGTCGGCGCCTATGGCAACGAGTGGATACGCACTCCCAATATGGACGCGCTGGCGCAGGCCTCGACCGTGTTTGACCGCGCCCTGATCGGCTCCTTCCCCACCATCCCGCAACGCGCCGAGCTGATGACCGGCCATCACGTCTTTCACACCACGGGTTGGGCGCCGCTGGAACCAAGCGAGGTGCCCTTCCAGAACCTGCTCAAAGAGCAAGGTTATGTCAATGCGATGATCACGGACAACGTCCAATACATGGCGCCAGGGATGAACTATCACCAGGGGTTTGATGCCTATCGCTACATCCGAGGCCATCAGGCCGACCGCTGCTGGTCGTGGCACGACCGCCCCGACTGGCCCTGCGATCCGAACAAGCTGCGCCAGCCCGAGATGCTGGTCATTCCGCACCTGAGCAACGCTCGCGGTCGCCGGTTCGAGCGCGAATGGCACGATCCCATGACCGTGCAGACCGCCCTCGACTGGCTGGAGGACAACTATCGCCAGGACCAGTTTGCCCTCTATCTCGACCTGTTCGGCATTCACGAGCCATGGGATCCGCCCCAGTACTATATGGACCTCTATGCCGATCCCGACTA
>Ga0180436_10004454_pt1 | contig 12584 bp, 9 predicted proteins | sample SS_ome_2_FD_132434 | JGI IMG/M metagenome (GOLD analysis project Ga0180436, IMG submission 132434) | Hypersaline lake sediment archaeal communities from the Salton Sea, California, USA - SS_3_S_2 metaG | ecosystem: Environmental > Aquatic > Non-marine Saline and Alkaline > Hypersaline > Sediment...
CTTTGATCACCGGCGCCGGTGGCATCACATAAGCTATCCTAATACCGCCGTTTAGGGCCGTCCGGCGGCGGGTAACAGGAATGGTTACCTACCGGCCGGCGGTGGCCGGCTGCAATGCTTGGAGGTAGTGATGCCAAAAGGCCATCTCTATTTGATATTGGGACTGTTCCTCACCTGTCTCGGCGCGCTGCCCGCGTTGGCGGCCGACGCCGAGGCCCAGACCGCCTGCGCGCGCCTGCTGGTGTTAAGCCCCGGCGAGGGCGAGGCCGCGGTAACGATGCCGGACGGCGACAGCGGCTATGCGCCGGTCGAGCTGGCGCCGCTGATGTTTTTATTCGCCGGCGACCGGCTCAGCCTGCCCGACGGTGCCAGCGCCGTGCTGCTTTGCTATCCGGACTCCACGCGCCAGACGCACAGCGGCCCCAGCCTGCTCGAGGTCACCGCGGACGGGCTGTCCGTCCTCGAGCCCGGCCCCACCGCGCCGGTGGTGGAAAAGCTGGAGCTGGAACTGGCGCCGGTCGTGGTCGGCGGGCGTACCGACATCCGCGGAGCGACGATGTACACACGCGGCGACGACGAGATCTACCTGGAGCAGGTCTACCCGCTGAATACGATCGTCGTGCCGGGCCAGCTGGCCTGCGAATGGGCGATGCAGGGCGTGGACGGCCCGGTCACGTTCACCCTGGCCGACCAGGACTACAAAGAAGTAACAACCAGCGAGGTCGAGGCCGCCGCCGGAGCTGTTCCGTGCACGGTCGAACCCGGCTGCGCTTATTACTGGCGGCTGGCGCATCCCGATGCCGCGACGGACTATGTGCGCTTCTCCGTGTTGGACGATTTCGCCTGGCAGGGAGTGGCCGCGTTGCTGGTCGACCTGGGCGGTGACCAGGCCGCCCCGCTGGACTTGCTCGACGAGCTGACCGACGTCTCCGACCTGACCTGCCTGCTGTCGGTGTTCCAGTACTACGGGCTGGGACGCGAGATGCAGCGGACGCTGGAGCGGTTGACCGCCGTCCTGGCGGAGCGCTGATGCGGCGCCAACGGGCCAGGCTGCTGATCGCCGGCGTCCTGCTCTGGGTACTCGCCGCGGCCTCGGCGCCGTGGTGGCCCGCCATGCCGGGCATCGCCTGGCTCGACGGGCAAATCGAGAACGCCTGGTTCCAGCTGCGTGGACCGCGCCCGACCTCGGGGCGGGTGTCGATTGTCGCGATCGACGACGCCAGCCTCAATCAGCTGCCCGCGCCAACGGTCTACTGGGGCACCTACTACGCCGAGGCGGTGCGCCGGTTGTCCCAGACGGGCGCCCGGGTGATCGCGCTCGATATCTACTTCGCCGAACTGCCGATCCTCGGCGGCCGTGCCACCAAGGCTGAGCAGCAGATGAAAGCACTGGAGATCCAGGCCAACACGGACCTGGGTGCGGCGCTGGCCGAGGCGCGGTTCGTCAACGGCTGTCCGGTGCTGCTGGCGGCGTTTATCGAGGATGGCCAGCTCCAGCCTCCGCGCGGCGAGGTCATCGCCGGCGCCGGCGGGGGCTACGACACGCTGGGCGCGATCAACTTGCTGACGACGACGGCGCGCGAGGAGGTCGTGCGCGAGTTCGCCCTGCGATGGCCGGCGGTCGAGGAAGGTCAGCCGGGGGTTAACTCCCTGCCGTATCTGGCCGCGCATGAGCTGTGCGATCCGTGCCGAGAGGGCTGGTATTACAACTCGTCCGGTCTCCAGACCACTCGCATCAATTACGCCGGGCCGGCCGGAACGATCCCGCGGATCAGTCTGGCCGACGTCATTCGGGCCTCGCCGGATGAGCTGGAGCAACTCAGCGCCCAGTGGCGGGGCGGCATTGTGTTCATCGGCGATACGGCGATGCCGCAGGACACCCACGTCACGCCGTATTCGCGCCCGGTTTTCGGCACCGGTACGTTTGCGCGCATGCCCGGCGTCGAGTTATTAGCCAATGTTTCCGATACGCTGCTGGCAGTCCGGCAGCTGGAGCCGGTGCCCGGCTGGCAGCTGATCGGCCTGGCCGCGTTGCTGCTGCTAGCCTCCGGCCTGGCGATCTATCTCTGGCCCTGGCTGGCCGGAGCGCTGGTCGACCTGGGGCTGGCGGCGGGCGTGGCCTCCTGGGGGTATTACTGGTTTCTTAACGACACGCTCATGCCGGTCGGCGCGCTCATTGCGCTCCTTATCGTCCACGGCGCAATGGCGCGATTGGTCCGGCACGTGCTGTTGGAGCGTGAGCGGCGCCGCCTGGCGGACTACTTCAGCCGCTACACCAGTCCCCAGGCGCTAAAGCACGTCCTTGACGACGAGGAGCGTCGGCTGCTGGCAGGCGAGCGCTGCGAGGTCGTGGTGATGTTCTACGACATCCGCGGCTTTACCACAATGAGCGAGCGCGCGGAGCCCGACGCGGCGATCGCGTTCCTGACCGCCTTCCACGACCGGATGGCCGGCAGCATCGCCAACCACGGCGGCTGGGTGGACAAGTTCCTCGGCGACGGAGCGCTGGTGATCTTCGGCTTCCCGGTTAGCGATCCCGAGGCGCCCGTGCGGGCCGCCGATTGCGCCAAGGAGATGATCGCGGCCGCCGCCGAGTTTGAGCCGCTTTCCGGCGAGGGCCGGGTGGCGATCGGCGTCGGACTGCACTACGGTCCGGTGGTGATCGGCAACGTCGGCTCGGCGACCAAGCTGGACTTCACCGCGATCGGCGATACGGTCAACACCGCCGCGCGCGTCCAGAACCTCTGCAAGCAGCACGGCAAGCCACTTTTAATGACCGGCGAAATGGCGGCGCATTTCGACCGCGAGCAGCGGCTGGTGGCGCTGGGGACCGAGCAGGTGCGCGGGCGCTCGGCGGTCGAGCTGTTCACCTGCGCGGCGGACAATCCGGAGGACTGAAATGAAATACATCAGGTTGCTGTTGCCCGTGATCCTGCTGATCACGGTGCCCGCGCTGAGCCTCGCCGCGGTCGATTTGAGCGGCTGGCAGCCCGCCGAGGAGCTGATCCTCGGCCAGGTGGACGTGACGGCCGCCGGCCTGCCGGCGGAGCTGGCGGAGTTCAGCGACGCGGAGTTGAATGCGCTGGCTCGCGAGCTGACGGACCAGAGCAACGGCCTACTCGAGGCCGGCGATGTCGAGGCCGGCTACTGGCAGGCGGCGCGGGCGGCGGTGATCGGCCGCGTGCTGGAGAACCCCGACCTGATCGCGCCGGCGCTGTATCAGGCGGCCACGGTGCTGGCGGCGGTCAACGACCTGGCGCGGGCGGCGTATTACGCCGACGTGCTGGCGGCCGAGATGGAGGGCTACGGGCTGAGGCGCTGGTGGGGCGACGCGCACTGGCTGGCCGGTTATTGCCGCCTTTATCTCGGCCAGTACAAGCAATCGCTCGAACACCATCAGAACGCGCTGGCGGTTTACCAGGAGGAAGGCGACAGCCAGAGCGTCGGTATCACGGTCGGCAATATCGGCGCGCTCTACAGCTATCTCGGTGAGTACGAGCGCGCGCTGGAGTATTTCGAGCAGTCGCATCGGATCAGCGCCGAGGCTGGCGATACGCTTAGCGCCGCGAACGCGCTCAACAACATCGGCGCGATGTACGCCAACCTAGGGCGCTATGAGGACGCGCTTAAGCAATACGAGCGGGCGCTGACGCTTTTCCGGGAGCTCGGTGATGCCATTAGCGAGGGTTCGACCTACGACAACATGGCGCTGCTCTATCGCCAGCGCGGCGACTTCACCGCCGCCGCGGAGTATTACCAGCACGTGATCGACAAGCGGTTGGAGGTCGGCGATACGCGCGCGGCCGGCGCGTCCTACAACAACCTGGGCCTGGTCCAGGCCGACCTGGGCCAGTACAACCAGGCGCTGGAGAGCTATGCCAAGTCGCTGGAGCTGGTCGCAGCGGCCGGCGACATGACCTCCTACGGCGCGGCGGTGAACAACACCGGCGTGGTCTACGAAACGATCGGGCTGCACCAAGAGGCGCTGGCGCAATACGAGGAATGCCTGGAGATCCGGCGCCAGCTAGACGACCGCGTCGGCGAGTGCGAGGCGCTCAACAACGTCGGCCTGTCGCATTACAACCTGGAGCAATACGACAAGGCGCTCACGTACTTGGAACAATCCGGTGCGCTGGCCGATGAGCTCGGCGATCCGAAGCTCAGGGCCTGGGCGCTCAACAACACCGGCCTGGTCTACGATGCGCGCCACCAGTACGAGCTGGCGCAGGAATACTACGAGCAGGCGCGGCAACTGAAGCTGGCGATCCCCGACCCGGTCGGTGCGGCGATCTCCGGCAACAACGCCGCGATGGCCAGCTTCAGCCTTGGCCAATACGACACGGCACTGGCCGGCGTGGAGGCAGCGCTGGCTGCCTGGGAGACCGGCGGCGACCGGCGCTCTATCCTGATCGGGCTGAACAACCGCAGTGCGATCCTGTTACAGCTGGAGCGACCTGCCGAGGCGCTCTCGTCCAGCCGTGAGGCGATGGCGCTGGCGCGCGAGCAGGTGCGCCAGTTCACCTGGGAGTCGGGGCTGAAGCAGGGCCTGGCCGATGAGCTGCGCTACACCGGCATCCTGCAGTTGATGGCGCAGCTGGCCCAGGACGCGCCGGCCGACGCCTTTGCCACGCTGCAGTCGATCAAGGGTGTGCCGCTGTTGCAGCTGTTGCTGCAGGCGCAGTCGCAGACGCAGGACGACGAGGCCCGCGCCGCGCTGGGCCGTTACCGTACCGCCCAGGCGCTCAGCCAGACCGCCCGTGGCCAGCTGGCCGCGCTGGCGTCTGAGGAGGAGTTGGCGCTGCTCGCCACCGATGAAACGGGCACGGTGGACGAGGAGCAGCTGGGCGTGCTCCTGGAGCAGGAGGACAACCAGCGCGCGCACTTCGAGACCGAGCTGGCCGCGCAGGCGGCGATCGCCGCCGATGCGTGGGATTATCTGCGCGAGCACGATCCGCGGTTGACCGAGATCATCGAGGTCCAGGGACTGACGCCCGAAGCGGTGCAGCAGGAGGTCCTCCAGCCCGGCCAGGTCGCACTGGAGTACCTGCTCGTCGCCGAGATGTCGACCTACGCCCTGCCGCCCGAAGTGGTGGTGTTCTGCCTGCCGCAGTCGGGCGAGCTGACGGTCGCGCGCCGGCGCTTCACCACGATCCCGCCCGACGGCGATGTGGACGACTGGATCGCCATGCGGGTCGACCGGCTGCTCGGCACGGATGCTGCGGAATCACAGGCCGCCGGCCGCGAGCTCTACGAGATGCTGATCGCGCCGGTGGCCGACACCATCCCCGCAGAAAGCGAGCTGTTGATCTGCCCCGACCGGATGCTCCACGCCGTGCCCTTCGAAGCGCTGAGTACGCCGGACGGCGCGTACCTGCTGGACCGCCACGCGGTGCGCTATGCCACCTCGGCGACGATGCTCAATTACGTGCCCGAGGCGGCAGTAGGGCAGGGCGCGCTGGTGGCGGGGCTGAGCTTCGGCGCGGCCGAGGAGGAAGCCCAGCAGGACGCGGCGCTCGACCAGCTGCTGGCGATGCGTAGCGCGGACAGTCTGCGCGGCGGCCTGTTTAGGCGCGACACACTGTTCCCGCTGCCGGGCGTGCCCGACGAGGTGCATGACGTGGCGGGAATTCTTGCCACCGACGAAGCGCTGGACGGCGAAGTGACGGAAGGCTGGCTGGCGGAAGCGATGCCGGGGCGCGAGGGGGTGCACCTGGCGACACACGGCTTCATCCACTCCACGCCGCTGATGAACGGCATCGTGACCTGGCTTGGCGACGGCGGCGAACCGCCGGCGGACGCGGGCGATGGCTTCATGACGATGGGTGAGATCATGGGCCTGCCACTGGCGGGCTGCGAGCTGGTCGCGCTGTCCTGCTGCCACAGCGCCGAAGGCGAGATCGCGCCAGGCCAGGGCGTGATGGGCCTCAGCCAGGGCTTCCTCTATGCCGGCGCGCAAACGGTGCTGGCCAGCCTGGACAAGGTCGACGACGCGGCGACACGCGAGCTGATGACGGCGTTCTATCGCAACTGGCGCGAGGCGGGCCTGGATAAACCCGCGGCGCTTCGCCAGGCCAAGCAGCAGGTCAGCGCGAATGATGAGTGGCAGCTGCCGCGTTACTGGGCCCCGTTCGTGTTGTACGGGAAGTAGGGGCGGCATTCATGCCGCCCAGGGAGCCACAAGTGGCTCCCCTACACGCGAACCGCTGCTACTACCAGATCATCATTCTCCATCTCATGGCGCGCGGGCCAGATGCGGTGTTGCTTTACAGCGAACCCGGCGGCGGCCAGCTCGCCGAGGATGCTCTCCACCGTGCCGAAGTGCCGGCCGGCGATGCCCTCGCGCACCAGGTTGCGCGTGGCCGGATCGAACTCGCCGCCCATGAGATAGGCTGGGTCGCCGCACATCGTGATCACGATCAGCATCCCGCCCGGGCGCAGCACGCGCCGCGCCTCGGCCAGGCAGGCCACGCGGTCGGCGTTGACGATACAGTGCAGGCAGTGGCTGTCGACCAACAGGTCGAAAGTGTGATCCGGCAAGGGCAGGGCGGTCACCTCGCCGGCGGCCAACTCCGCGCGGACGCCGGCCGCGTCCAGGCGCGTTTGGGCCAGCTCGATCGCCAGCGGCACGATGTCGATCCCGCTGACCCGCCAGTCCGGCCGGGCCGCGAGCCGCTCCGTCAGGCAGCCGTCGCCCGAGCCCAGTTCCAGCAGGCGTCCCGCGGACGGCGCATCGGGTAATGCCAGCGCCCAGTCGATCTGCGAAAGCATGCCGGCGACTTCCTCACTGCTGCTCCAGCCGGGTTGTTCACCGGCGGCGATGCGTTGGTAGCGCGGCTCATGCACCCCGGCGTAATCGGCGCGGGCAGCGTCGTCGGCGCGATCATCAGACATTGCGTATCAGTGTAGCCGCAGTCGGCGATCCAAGCGTCTTGGAGCGCGGGCGCCCTAGCCCGTATTCAGCAAGTCAAAGTGGAAAGTGGAAAGTTAAAGTGAAGAAGCAGCTTCAACCGTTATCTTCCCCGCGCCATCGAGGTTATGCCGTTTAGAACCTTCTACTTTTACTTTCTACTTTCACTCGATCCCGCAAGCGCGGGGGCTTCCGCTACAGATTATCTTACTTAAACTTACGGCTTAAACTTAGACTACCTTGGCACCGGGATGCTCGAGAGCAGGCTGGCGATCAGCGTGTCGACGTTGCCGCCCTCCAGCTCGCTCTCCGGCGTCAGGATCAGGCGGTGGCGCAGCACGGGCGGGGCCAGCGTCTGCACCTCGTCCGGCGTGATGTACGCCTTACTGCGGATCGCCGCCAGCGCTTTGGCGCCCTTCAGTAGCGCGATGCCGGCGCGCGGGCTGCCGCCCAGGGCCACGGCGCGGTGGCTGCGCGTGGCGCGCGTGATCTGCATGATGTAGTCCAGCACGCCGTCCTCGACGCGCACCTGGTTGATCTCGCTGCGGATCGTCGGCCAGTGCTCGGCCGCCATCACCTTCACCACGCCGGCCGCCGCCAGATCGTGCGGGTTGAAGCCGGCGTCGTAGCGCTTGAGGATCGTGCGCTCCTCGGACTCGTCGGGATACCCGATCAGCACTTTCAGCAAGAAGCGGTCCAGCTGCGCCTCGGGCAGCGGATAGGTGCCCTCGTATTCCACCGGGTTCTGGGTGGCGAACACCGTGAAGTCCGCGGGCAGCGGATGCGTCGTGCCGTCGACGGAAACATGCCGCTCCTCCATTGCCTCTAACAGCGCGGCCTGGGTCTTCGGCGGGGTGCGGTTGACCTCGTCGGCCAGCACCAGGCTGGCGAAGATCGGGCCGGGCCGGAACTTGAACTCCTGGTGGCCGATGTCGTAGACGTTGGTGCCGATGATGTCGGAGGGCAGCAGGTCCGGCGTAAACTGGATGCGGCTGAAACTGGCGCCGGCCGCGGCGCCGAGGACCTTGATCATCAGCGTCTTGGCCAGGCCCGGTACGCCCTCGAACAGCAGGTGCCCGCCCGCGAAGTAGGTCGTCAGCACCAGCTCGAGCACCTCGTCCTGGCCGACGACCACCTTGGCCACTTCCGCCGCCAATGCCTGGGCGAGGCGCGGGGTCTCGCGCGGCCCGCCGATACTACTGCCACCGATTACGTCCATGGCGCGATTGTAGCAGCCGCAGCGGGCCGCCGGTATCCGGCGCGAAAACTCCGCCGAATACTTCATTCGGCCAGACCAATTAAGTACTCCGAAAATGCCGAACAATAATCCCGGCAGCGCAGTCACGATAATGAGACGCATTCTCAGATAGTTTATCTCGTAAGGTCCGGGCGTTAAGCCCGAACGTGTCAGGAGGAAAAAATGAGTTCTACCGGTACTAACAAGTTTGAAAAACGCCTCAGCCGCCTGCGACTGTACACCTTTGGCGCGATCGCCGCCGTGGCGCTGGTCGCGATCGGCCTGAGCGGCCTCGGTTCGCCGGCGGCCAACGCCGCCGAGGACGCGGCGGAACCCGTGGCGCTGCTGCCGGCGCCGGCGTTCGAGCTGACCGACACGATGGGCCAGACGCATAAGCTGGCCGACTACCTGGCCGACGGCCAGACCGTCGTCTTGGAGTGGTTCAACCCCGGTTGCCCCTATGTTAAGAAGTATCACGACGGTGAAAACGCCAATCCCTCGATGCGCGAGGCCTATGCCTTCGCTAAGCAGCACGGCGTGGTCTGGCTGGCGGTCAATTCCGGCGCACCGGGCATGCAGGGCCACGGCTTGGAGCATAACCGTGAGATGCGCGCTGAGTATGGTATCGACTATCCGGTGTTGCTGGACGAGAGTGGCACGGTCGGGCGGGCCTACGGCGCGACCAGCACGCCGCACCTGTTCATCATCAACCCCGCCGGTGAGATCGTTTATCACGGCGGCGTTGACGACACGGTGACGAAGAACGACCAGCCTAGTGGCAATTACGTCATCGCGGCGCTTACGCAACTGATGGCCGGCGAGGCCGTGCACCCGGCTGAGACGGCTCATCCGGGCTGCTCGGTGAAGTACGCCAAGTAACGCTAACCATTCCTGTAGAGCACCTGGGCGGGCTTCGGCCCGCCTTTTTACTTTGCTGTAGAATAGCCAGCGCCGTGACCGAGCAAGCAACAACCTTCCGCCCGCGCGCCGTGATCTTCGATCTGGACGGCCTGCTGATCGACAGCGAGCCGCTCTGGCAGCGCGCCGAGGTGGAGGTCTTCAACGCGCTCGGTGTGCCGCTCAAGCCCGAGATGTGCTATCAGACCGTCGGCCGGCGCATCGACGACGTGGCGGAATTCTGGTACGCGCGCTATCCCTGGGACGGTCCGCCGCCGGCGGAGGTCGCCACGCGGATCGTCCACCGGATGGTGGAGCTGATCAGCACCGAGGCCGAGCCGATGCCGGGTGCGATCGAAGCGGTGGAGGCGTTGGCGGAGGCGGGGTTGCCGCTGGCCGTCGCCACCAGTTCGCCGCAAGTGCTGGCCGAGGCGGCATTGATGCGGCTGGGGATCGGCGGCTGGTTCGAAGCGGTCTGCTCCGCCCAGCACGAGCCCTACGGCAAGCCGCATCCCGCGGTCTACCTGACGGCGGCGGGGCGGCTGGGCATCCCGCCTGCGCATTGCCTGGTGTTCGAGGACAGCGTAAACGGCCTGATCGCCGCCAAGGCAGCCGGCATGTACTGCGTCGCCGTACCGTATCCGGCCTGGCGCGATAACCCGCGTTTCGTACTCGCCGATGAGGTAATTGAGTCTCTAACTGATGCGTCCACAATCTTGAGTAGTATAATTACATCAGGATAAGCTTGTTACTGGACGTGTGTAATGACAGAGACAATTATCAACGTGATTGCGGCGGGAAGATTCCAGTTTGCCCGATATCTGCATACTGCTGTTTTATCTGCCTTGCTTATACTGCTGTTAGTGAATGATAGAGTTTTCCCGATAGTTGAAAAACTTGGGTCTTTGATCACAGTAATTATTCTGTATCAAATTGGATGTGTAACTTATTTGGTATATCATAATTCCATTGCGATCCTATTCCATAATTGGGGATCAGTTAAAAAGAGAGATTACTTCTCTGAATTAGGTGTATCAGATTGGAAAACCGCTCTTCGTCGCGTAAGAAGTGGTTTTGTTGATGATAAAGAGGAAAGCAACCTGCATCGTGTCGCAAGTGAAATCAATGTTATACATGTAACTGGGATATTCATGATAATTGCTCTATTCGGTTTAATTGAGCATCATTATCAATGGTATCTATATCCTAGCTCTGCTATTGTTGGTTGTCTACTAATCTATATGGCAATCCAATTAGACAGGAATCATAGTATCTATCTTGTTAAAACACTTAAAGGAATGAACAAAAGTGGTGAACTAGAACAATTTCTGAGATTGCATGATTTAGTTGATAAATCACCAACTGCAAGCAACCTGCCTAATGCACAGCCGGAGATATGATCGCAAAGTTACTGCGTTTCGCGGCGCTCCATATTAGTAACAGGTCCAGACTAAGTCGGAATGATTTCTCTGCTCATGTAATCAGTTCTAAGGCATGCAAGATTGTGTGGTATACACGAATCTCAAACAATTGAAGTGATGCAACATCCGGTCACGATCATCGGCGGAGGACTGGCGGGCAGCGAGGCCGCGCTGCAGCTGGCCGCGCGCGGGATCGCCGTCGAGCTCTGGGAGCAGCGGCCGGCGGTGATGACCGATGCGCATGCCACAGACGGGCTGGCCGAGCTGGTCTGCTCCAACAGCCTGAAGTCCACCGATCCCGAGCGCGCGGCGGGGCTCCTCAAAGCAGAACTCACCCAGCTGGGCTGCCGGCTGCTGCCGCTGGCCTACGCGCATCAGGTACCCGGCGGCGCGGCGCTCTGCGTCGACCGCGAGCGGTTCAGCCGCGCGGTGACCGAGCTGATCGAGACCGAGCCGCTGATCACGCTCAAGCGCATGGAGTGTACTTGCCTGCCGGAACTGGCGGCCGAGCCCGACCGCATCGTGATCCTGGCCAGCGGGCCGTTGACCTCGGGCGCGCTGTGGGAGCAGATCACTGCGCTCGTCGGCGACGGCGGCGGCTATTTCTACGATGCCACCGCGCCGATCATCGGCGTAAAAGGGCTCAACCGGTCCGTCGTCTTCGCCCAGTCGCGCTACGGCAAGGGCGGGGGCGAGGACTATCTGAACTGCCCGTTCAACCAGGAGGAGTACCTGGCGTTCCGCGCGGCGCTGATCGCCGCGGAGCAAGTCCCGTTGGCGGCGGGCGACGACTACCAGCTGTTCGAGGGCTGCCTGCCGATCGAGGAACTGGCGCGCCGCGGTGAGGACACGATGCGTTTCGGGCCGCTCAAGCCGCGCGGCCTGACCGATCCGCGTACCGGCGCGATGCCTTTTGCCGCCGTGCAGCTGCGCTGGGAGGATGCACTTTTAAGCGCGCTGTCGTTGGTCGGGTTCCAGACGCGGCTGCGCTTTAGCGAGCAGGACCGCGTGTTCCGCCTGATCCCCGGGCTGGAGGGCGCGCACTTCACGCGCCACGGCCGGATGCACAGAAACAGCTATCTCGATGCCCCGCGCGCTATCGAGCCGACGCTTAGGCTCAAGGCCGCGCCCAATGTACTCGTCGCCGGCCAGTTGACCGGGCTGGAGGGCTACATGGCGGCGGTTGCCACCGGCCTCTGGGCCGGAATCAACGCCGCGCTGATCACCGGAGGGCAGCAGCCGCAGGTGCCGCCACAGCGAAGTTGCCTCGGCGCGATGCTGGCTTTTATGACCAATCCGGCGCACACCGCCTATGCGCCGACGGCGTTTTCCTTCGGCATGTGCACCTGGCTGCCCGCGCGTGCCCGTCGTAAAGTCAAAGTGAGAATGATTCGCGAGAGTGCCACTGGCGCCTGGGCCGAAATGAGAGCAAGTCTCGCCGCGGCAGGTAGTAGGATTGTTCGCTAGTTTAAGCTGGAGGAAACCTATGCGTTACATCTATGCCGCGATTATCGCCCTGTTCGGTGCCCTGTTGATGAGCTGCCGTGGTGACTGTCCGAACTGCCCGTAATTGATAATCAGCTATCAGCTGGCTTTTTCACCGTTCTGCAGCAGGCGCTCACGGATCGCCGCGAACTGCTGCGGCCGCACGTTTAGCACCTTCTCCTGCATCTTGAGCACCTGGCCGGGCTTGCCGTCCCGTGGCCGGCGCAGGTATTTCATCGGCAGGTAGCTGACGTCCAGCTCGGTCTCGCTTTGGCCGCGGCTGTGCCAAGCGGCGACCAGCGCCGCTTCTTCCAGCGTCTTCGCCGGCACGTCCTGGCCGGCGTTCAACACGATCACGTGGCTGCCGGGAAAGTCGCGGGCGTGCAGCCAGAGGTGGCGGCCGTTGCCGAAGATGCGCAGCAGCTCGTCGTTGGACTTGTCGCTGGCGCCGCAGAGAATGTGCATCCCGTCGCTGGAGACGAAGCGCTGGTATTTCACGCCGGCGCGGTCCAGCCGCTTGCGTTGCGCCTTGAGCGGGTCGGCCTGTTTCCTGCGGTCCGCCGGCCGGCGGCGCTCGAGCTGGGTCAACTCCGCCTCGGCCTTGGCGATCAGCTGCTTAAGCTTGTCGCGCCCGCGC
>Ga0180436_10004455_pt1 | contig 12583 bp, 12 predicted proteins | sample SS_ome_2_FD_132434 | JGI IMG/M metagenome (GOLD analysis project Ga0180436, IMG submission 132434) | Hypersaline lake sediment archaeal communities from the Salton Sea, California, USA - SS_3_S_2 metaG | ecosystem: Environmental > Aquatic > Non-marine Saline and Alkaline > Hypersaline >...
CGATCTGAGCGCGGTGAGCTTGCCTGCGGCGTCGCAACCCGCCCACACCTCGATCTCAATCGGATGCCGCTTGGCGTGAATCCGGAACGATTCCTCCCGCGACAGGGTGCACTTGACGGGACGTTGGAGCAGATGGGCAGCGAGGGCGGTCTGTCCCTGATTCGACATGTCCTCCTTGCCACCAAAGGCCCCGCCGTTGGAGACGAGCTCGACGGTGACCTCGCTTTGATCGACGGCGAGAAGTGACGCGATCTGATTGCGGTCGTCCCATACGCCTTGACCGCCTGAATAAACCATGAGATTGCCGTCGCCGTCCGGCATCGCCAGCGTCGACTCGGGCTCGAGAAATGCGTGTTCGACCCGCTGCGTCTTGAAGACCTCGTGGATTGTGTAGGCCGAGTCGCGCAGCGCTTGCTCAACGTCTCCGCGCTTGTACTTCGAGGTGGAGAGGGTGTTGCCGTCGAGACCCCACACCGCATCTTCCCCCGAAGCCAGGGCGCTCTTGGCGTCAGCAAATGGAGTGAGCACGTTGTACTCGATTTCGACCAGCTCTACCGCTGCTCGCGCCTGGGCTTTAGTCTCGGCGACCACGATTGCCAGCACGTCGCCGTAGAACGAGGTCCGGCCGCCTTCAGGAATGAACACCGGCCAGTCGGTATGAATGATCCCGACCCTGAGTTCGCCGGGAACGTCGGCAGCGGTGAACACCGCGACGACACCGTCGGCAGCTTCGGCCCTACGGGTATCGATCCGGAGCACATCAGCCCGGGAGTGGTCGGCCAATTTGAGGGCGCCATGGAGCAGCCCATCCGGGTGCATGTCGTCGATGTAGCCGCGATCGCCGAGGGCGAGTGCGGGTGCTTCGTACTTGGCCCCGTTGTCCCCAATCTTCCTGGGACGTTCCGGCGTGGGAATGTCGCCGGAGGTGAGCAGATCAACCGCTTCGAGAATCTTGGTGTAGCCGGTGCAGCGACACAGATGAGCACCGAGACGGCCTCGGGCGACCTCGGATGACATGCCCTCGCCCTTCTGGTCAAACAGCGCCTTGGTGCGGACGAGGATGCCCGGAGTACAAAAGCCACACTGGAGCGCACCGGTGACCGCGAATGCATTGGCGAGCCGGGCTCGCTCCTCAGGGTCGAATCCCTCGAGTGTGGTGACAGATTTGCCGGCTACCTTCTCCATTGACACCAGACAGCTTTGGATAGCCTTGCCATCGAGGAGCACGGTGCAGGCGCCACATTGGCCGGACGGTGAACAACCGTCTTTGGGTGAGGTCACCCCGAGTTCTTCGCGCAGCGCGCTCAGCAAATGGGGATGATCACTCCGGACTTCGACATCACGTCCGTTGACAGAGAAAGACGTGGTTTCAGACATCGCACCTCCTCCTCAGTACAGACACCTGGATCATCTTAGAGGCTTTACATTTTGTCAACCTCGCTAGCCCGCTTGCCCGAGTAATCGGAATTGATCGTTAGGCTGTTTGAGTCGATCAGAGGTATCCATGCGCAAGCTCTTCACGTTCTTTCTCGCAGTGGCCATGCTCACCGCCGCGTGCGGCGGCAGCGACGACGAGGCCGCCACCACGGCCGTCCCGCAGGCGGACGACACGCCGACCAGCGTGACCGAGGCACCGGCCGCCACGGATGCGCCGGCTACCACCGAAGCTCCGGCCACCGCCCCCGACTCCGACCCGGGCGAATCGCTCGTCGCTGCGCTCGAGAACGCCGAGGAGATGAGTTCCGGCCGTACTGAAGCCTCCATCCAAATCCTCGGTGCTGAAGGCATGCCGACCAGCGCCGAGTTGGAGATCCGCTTCTCCGGCGAGTTTGACGCCGCCGGCAACAGCAGTTTCATCATCGATCTGTCCCAGGCTGCGGGGATGGCCGGCGAGGAGATCCCTGCTGAGTTCGGCGATCTGTTCGGCGAGATGGAGGTTCGCACGATCGGCGATATGGCCTATCTCCGCTTTGGCCTGTTCTCGATGTTCGGAGTGCAGACCACATGGGTGAGCATGGCTGCCGACGAGGCCGGGATGACCGCCGACTCGTTTGGTGCCAGCCCAATCAATCCCGCTGATGTCATGTCGGTCTTCGGCCGTGCCGTCAACGACTTCGAGGACCTCGGGCGGGAAACGATCCGGGGCGTCGAAACGATACATCTGCGCACCGTCATCGACGTTCAGGAGATGGTTGATGAGGCCACCGCTGAGGAACTCGCCGAGCTCGGCGAGCTGGGTGCCGATCTTCCTGCCACCCTGCTGCCCGTTCACTTCTGGATCGATGACGCCGGAAACATCCATCGGTTCCAAACGGCAATCGACGGGACTCTCGACTCTGAGGCAGGGTTCGCACAGATGACCATGACCTGGGACATGTTCGATCACGGAGCTCCGATCGAGATCGTTGCGCCACCGGCGGATGACGTGACCGACGGGAGCACACTGGAGACGGTGTTCACCGGACTCACCGGCTGACCCACGGCTCGAATCTGGAAGCGCTGACTCAACAGTTAGAGTGACGGCACTGGAGGAGGGCACAGTGTCCAAGATCTGCAGCGCCGAGTTTCTGGTCGAGCCCTTTGAGGAGGGGAATCCCGGACCGCATGTCGCCGCCGCGGTTGCGGCCGTCGAGGCTCTCGGCTTCCAACCGGTCGTTGGCCCCTTCGGCACAACCATCGAGGGCGATCCTCCACTCGTGATGGAGGCCGTCAAGAAGCTGCTCGACGCCGCCACAGATGCCGGGGCCTCGCGCGTCTCGATACAGGTGAATGCTTGCGATGGGTGATCCCGCCAAGGAGATCTTCGCCGCACTGACCCCGCTACTCGACGCCATCGGCGGCGACCCCGTCGGCCCGGAAGAGATTGTCTCCGGAGACATCCCGATCGAATGGGAGGGTGAGCTGATCGGGGCCGTTCGCCTCCCGCCGCTTTCGCATGCGCTCGAATTGCTGGTCGCCCGAATCGAGAGCGACCTGGGCAGCCCCCTCGCCGATCTCGATCGGGTAGGGAAGCAGAGAGCGGTACGAATGCTAGATGAACAGGGAGCCTTCCTCCTGAGGAAGTCAATCGAGTATGTGGCCGACGCAATGGATGTGAGCCGCATCACCATCTACAACTATCTCAATGCCATCAAAGGTTGACCGGCAACGTGAAGCACATGAGTTGACTTTTTGTAAAAGAAATAGCAGCCTACGGGCAGCACGCTGCGGCGTGATCGGCTGCTCGGGGAGGAACAGCGAGTGATGTCGTTAGAGGATGTCCGGCGGAGACGCGTCCTGGCCTACAGCGTCCCCATTCTCGCCGTGCTGGGCGCGCTGGTCATCGGCGCAATCATGCTCGTTGCCCTCAACGCCGATGTCGTCAAGGGCTTCTCCAAACTCTTCACCGGTGCATTCGGCTCCGGTAGCGCCCTGATCGAAACCGCACTGAAGGCCACCCCACTGCTGTTCGTAGGTGTCGGCATCACCATCGCCTTCCGCGCCAACGTCATCAACATCGGCGGAGAAGGTCAGATGGTCGCCGGTGGCCTGCTGTCGACGATTGTTGCCCTCAACGCCCCCGACCTGGGGCCGTTCGTGATGATCCCGCTGGTGATGACCGCCGGTCTCGTCGGCGGCGCAATCTGGGGCGCAATCCCCGGAGCACTCAAGGCGTACTACGGGGTCAACGAGATCCTGAGCACGATCATGCTCAACGTGGTGGCGGTGCAGTTGATGAACTACCTGCTGCGCGGTCCTCTCATCGACCCGCTCGAGGTCGAGCGAGGCACCCGGATTCCCCAGACCGAGCGTCTCGTGGAGAGTGCCGATCTCCCCCGGATTCTCGGCTCCGGCCGCTTCCACATCGGACCGCTGATTGCGATACTGGCCGCGGTAGTCGCCTATATCCTTCTGTGGCGCACCCCGATCGGATACCGAATTCGCGCCGTCGGCCAGAACGCAAGCGCCTCCCGCTACGCCGGCATCCCGGTCAAGCGAACCGTCGTACTCGCATTGACCATGAGCGGAGCACTGTGCGGCCTTGCCGGTGCGGTGCTCGTGTTCGGCAGTGAGAGCCACCGCATGGTCACGGACGGATCAACAGCCGGTTTCACCGGCAGCGCCGGCTTCAACGGCATCGTGGCGGCCCTATTCGGCGGACTTCACCCCCTGTGGACCATCCCGGCATCGTTCCTCTTCGGCGGACTGCTGGTGGGCGGCCTTGCGCTGCAACGCGCCGTTCAGGTGCCGTCGGCGCTGATCCTCGCCCTCAACGGCCTCGTCGTGATCTTCGTGGTCTCGAGCGATCGGTTCCGCAAGCGGCTGCTGGAGCGACCCCCGGCCGTGATTGAAGATGGCAACAACACCGCCGCACCGGCCGCGACTGCCACCGGTCCGCCCGAAGCGACCGACCCCGGAGGGGGTGACGCATGAGTGACCTGTTCACCCAAAGCGCCATCGTCGCTGTTGTTGCCGGCGGCATCAGATTGGCCGTTCCTCTGCTGGTGGCATCGCTGGGCGAGACCTACGGGCAGCGCTCCGGGGTGCTCAATCTCGGTGTCGACGGGATCATGCTGCTCGGAGCTTTCGGCGGCTATTACACCGTCCTCAAGACCGGGAGTCCGTGGATCGGGCTCCTCGTTGGTGTCGGTATCGGAGTGATCATGGGGCTCGTTTCCGCTTTGATGGCGGTGACCCTCAAAGCCGAGCAGGGAATCAGCGGTATCGGAGTCTTCCTGTTCGGGCTCGGATTCAGCGATCTGCTTTTCCAGAAGTGGGTAGGCACCCCCCGCCCTATCACCAAGTTCCCCAAGCTCGATATCCCGGGGCTGAGCGATATCCCCTGGCTCGGCGAGATGTTCTTCCAGCACTCGGTCGTCATCTATCTGGCATTTGCCGCGATTCCTCTCAGCATGTGGGTGATCAACAAGACCACGTTCGGAATGAACATCCGTGCGGTCGGCGAGAACCCGGAGGCAGCCGACAGCCTCGGAGTCAGCGTGAGCCGGATCCGCTGGGCCACGGTGACGATCGGCGGGACCCTGGCCGGCATAGCGGGCGCGATCCTGGCGATCGACCTCGGGATCTTCCAGCAAAACATCACCAACGCGCAGGGCTTCATCGCCATCGCCCTCGTTTACTTCGGAGCCTGGCGCCCGCTCGGGATCATGCTGGGCTCACTGTTGTACGGCCTGGTCAATGCACTCGTTCTCCAAATGAAGGTCCTGGAGATCATTCCTACGGATTGGTCGGATATCGCCGCGATGACCCCGGCGGTCATCACCATTCTCGCCCTGGTAGTCGTGGCGACCCGGTTCAGTCCACCGAGCGCGCTGACCAAGCCGTTCACCCGTGGAGCGTGAAACAAATGAAGGAGGAAAAGTAGTGAAAAGGAAGTTCATCTGGGTGGCCGTGCTAGCCGCCTTTGCCCTCATTGCCGCAGCTTGCGGCGGTGACGATGAAGTCGACGTAAGCGACTTCCGGGTCGCCATTGTCGCCCCGTCGGCGTCCAACGACCTTGCGTTCACCCAGTCGATCGTCGATGCGGTCGACGCGCTGGGCATCGAACCCGCCGTGACGGACGGAACCTTCGTCGTTGAAGATGCTGCGGCGGCAATTCGCGGTTATGCCGAGGAAGGCTACGACCTAGTGCTCGCCCATGGTTCGCAGTACGGGGGCTCCCTATCTGAGATCGCGGCCGAATTCCCCGAGGTCTCTTTTGCTTGGGGTACCTCGGCCGAGACCTTCGGGCTCGACAACGTCTACTCGTATGAAGCCGCTTCCGACGAAGGTGGGTACGTGATGGGCGTCATGGCTGCCGGGCTCAGCTCAACCGGCAACATCGGCGTGGTCGGCCCAGTCGAGACCGGCGATGCCAAGCTGTATGTGGATGGCTTCATCGCAGGGGCAGCGTCGGCAGGAGCCACCGCCACCGCGGTCTATACCGGCTCTTTCTCCGACGTGGCATTGGCCTCGGAGACGGCTCAATCGTTTGCCTCGGCGGGTGCCGATGTCCTGACCGGAACCGCCCAGATGGTCGTCGGCGCAGTCGGCGTCGCCAATGATGAAGGCATTCTCTGGTTTGGTACCCAGGCTAATCAGACCGAATTGGCTCCCAACATCGTCGTGGCGTCCCAGGTCTACCACTGGGAGGTCATCCTCGAGGACATCATCGAGCAGGTCCAGGACGGCCAGCTCGGCGGTGAGATCTACAAGATCACGCTCGACAACGAGGGCCTGGTCATCGAGTTCAACGAGGACTTCGATCTGCCCGACGAAGTGCGGCAAGCGGGCGAGGACGCCATCGAGGGAATCAAGGACGGTTCCATCTCGACCGGTTAATACCCAATTGCGGGTGGGGGTTACCCCCACCCGCACCGAAACGAAAGGCGATACAGGTGACGACAGGAACCCCGATGCTCGAGATGCGTGGCATCACTAAGCGGTTCCCGGGCGTACTCGCCAGCGACAACGTCGACTTCGACGTATACCCCGGCGAGGTGCACACGCTGCTGGGTGAGAACGGTGCTGGTAAGTCGACGTTGATGAAGATCCTGTATGGCCTCTATGAGGCCGACCAGGGCGAGGTGTTGCTCAACGGGGAGCCGCTCCAGATCCACGAGCCCACCGACGCCATCAACCACGGGATCGGGATGATTCATCAGCATTTCATGTTGGTGCCCACGCTCACCGTCGCCGAAAACGTTGCCCTCGGCCTCAAGTCGAGCAAGGGTGTCCGGACCGACCTCGATGTGGTGTCAACCCGCATCCAGGAACTGTCCGAGATCTACGGCCTCAAGGTCGACCCCGGAGCTCATATCTGGCAGATGGCGGTCGGCGAACAGCAGCGGGTTGAGATCATCAAGGCGCTCTATCGCGACGCCCGGTTGTTGATTCTCGACGAGCCGACGGCGGTGCTGACACCGCAGGAGGTCGACCAGCTGTTCGTGACGCTACGGCAACTGCGCGACGATGGGCGCGGGCTCATCTTCATCTCGCACAAGCTGCACGAAGTACTTGCCCTGAGCACTCGAATCACGGTGCTTCGCCACGGTAGGGTCACCGGAAGTGTGCCGGTCGAGGGTGCTACCCGGGAGAGCTTGGCGCAAATGATGGTGGGACGCGCCGTGAAGCTGGCTCCCGACAAGACGGCGGCTCAACCAACAGATGTGAAGCTGGAAGTGCAGGATCTGCGGGTGCTGCAAGACCGCGGCGAAGAGGGAGTGCGCGGTCTCAGCCTCCAGGTCCGTGCCGGCGAAATCATGGGCGTCGCCGGTGTGTCCGGCAACGGGCAAATGCTGCTCGCCGAGGCGATAGCCGGTCTCCGCACCCCGACCGCAGGCTCGATCAAGATAGCCGGGACCGATGTCACCGGGATGAAACCAAACGACGTGCGCGCGGCCGGGCTGGCCTACGTTCCGGAGAAGCGGATGAAGGACGGAGCCATCTCCGAGTTCACGGTCTCGGAGAACATTCTTCTCATCGATCACAACAAGAGTGAATACCTCAATCACGGCCTCTTCGATTTCGCCGCGATCAGGAAGCACTCTCAGCAATTGGTCGACGAGTACACCGTGAAAACGCCGACGCTGGAGACGCCGGCGAAGAACCTCTCCGGCGGCAATATCCAGAAGATGATCATCGCCCGAGAATTGTCCGGCACGCCCGAGGTGCTGGTTGCTGCACAACCGACCCGGGGCGTCGATATCGGCGCCGCCGAGTACATCCATCGCCGACTGATCGAACAAAGAGATCGCAATACAGCCATCCTGATGATCTCCGAGGATCTCGATGAGGTGTTTGGCGTTTCCGACCGTATCGCCGTCATGTACGAAGGTGAGGTCATGGGCATCGTCGACCCCAAGACCGCCACCCGGGAGCAGGTTGGCTTGATGATGGCGGGCGTTGCTCAGGACCAGGCGCTGACGTAGGCCGAGTCCCTGCTGCCTCGGTACTTGCCATCTTCGGGCGAGCGGCTACGGTGCGCCGACAATGAGCGAAGTTGCCGTTACTCCGAGGTTGCCGTCCCGCAGGGGCGGCGCTTTTTTTTGCCCGGAGGACGGTACTTCCTGAGGAATCAGCTGGCTTCCTCAACGGCACGCAAGGAGAGCGACGAATGACAACGCGGCGAATAACGGAGCACCTTCCCTTTGGCGAGAAGCGGAACCCCCGGTTCTTCGGGCAAGACATCCTTTCTGTCTCCCAGTTCGACAGGCAGGATCTCGACACGATCTTCGCGGTCGCCCATGAAATGTACGGCATCGTGGAGCGGATCGGCAGCTTCGACCTGCTCAAAGGCAAGATCCTCACCAACCTCTTCTACGAGCCATCGACCCGGACATCGTCATCATTCGTCGCCGCCATCGAGCGTCTCGGCGGCAGCGTGGTCCAAATCAACAACGTCACCTACTCCTCCGTGTCGAAGGGGGAGACTCTCGAAGACACGGTTCGCACCATGGAGTCCTACACCGATGCCATTGTGCTTCGTCATCCCGAGAAGGGATCAGCCGCCCGGGCGGCAGCCGCGGCGACGAAGCCGGTCATCAATGCCGGCGACGGGCCCGGTGAGCATCCCACCCAGGCACTGCTAGACGCCTACACGATCCGGGAAGAAATGGGCAAGATGGACGGACTCACCGTCACCATGCTCGGTGACCTGAAGTACGGCCGCACCGTCCACTCTCTGGCCAAGCTACTGGCGCTCTACGACACCAAGATCAACTACGTGTCTCCTGAGATCCTGCGGATGCCCGAGTCCCTCGTAGCCGAGGTTGGTACCGCCGGTATCGACCAATACGAAACGACCAGTCTCGAAGAAGTTCTCGCCGCCACCGACGTGCTCTACGTCACTCGCATCCAAAAAGAGCGGTTCGAGGATCCAGGCGAATACGACCTGGTGAAAGACTCCTACGTCATCACGCCCGATACCTTGGCCGGGGCCAAGAAGCGCATGGCGGTCATGCACCCACTCCCTCGTGTCGGAGAGATATCAACCGATGTCGATGCCGACCCACGCGCCGCCTACTTCCGGCAGATGGAGTACGGAATGTATGTGCGGATGGCGCTGCTGGCGCTGGTGCTGGGCAGGGCATAGCCGGCCGCAGCCACTCGCCGCTCTCGGCGCATTGGGCCGCGATCGAGCTGCCAAGATACCCGGATGCGCCGCATTCCCGGACCCGTGTTGATCGCCCTCGCCACCGTCCTCTGGGGCACGACGGGAACCGCACAGGAGTTGGCGCCGGATGGGGCGACACCGCTGACGGTCGGATCGCTTCGTCTCCTGGTCGCGGCGGTTGCACTACTCGTCATTGCCGCCGCAACCGGCCAGCTCCATCGGATCGCAGGGATGAGGAGGCCCGCGACGCTGCTGGCAGCAGCCGGCGTCGCCGCCTATCAGCCGTTCTTCTTCCTCGGTGTCGATCGAACCGGCGTTGTCCTGGGCACCATCGTGGCAATCGGGAGTGCCCCCGTGTTCGCCGGTCTGCTCGCCTGGGGGTATGACCGGACTCCGCCATCACGTCTGTGGGTCGGAGCGACTGTCGTCGGAGTCGCCGGGATCACTCTCCTGGTTTCAGCGGGCGCAGAGGTCGGAATCAGCGTTGGCGGGATCGGTTTTGCCTTGATTGCAGGAGCCTCATATGCAACCTATGTGATCGCAGCCCGCCAGTTCTCCCGCGCAGGCCAGGTCATCGGCCCCACCGCCGTAATCATGGCCATCGCTGCGGTCCTGCTCCTGCCGCTGCTGGGCACAGCCGACCTCGCCTGGGTGGGGACCGGCGCAGGTACGGCGACGATCATGCATCTCGGCATCCTGGCCACAGCCCTGGCATACCTCGTGTTTGCGACGGGTCTGCAAGGCACACGATCGACCACCGCAACCACTCTGACCCTCGGGGAGCCATTGACCGCGGCCATTCTCGGCATCATCGTCGTGGGGGAAAGGCCGCCGCTGCTGGGTTGGGCTGGCTTTGCTCTGGTTCTCGCTGCGCTGGCGGCGGCTGCAGCCGAAGGCAGGTCGAACCGCTTCTTTGGACCGCGGCGGCGCCCGGTCTGACTACCGTGCCGGTCATGAAGTCCCACTTCGTCGACGTGGACGGTCCGGTTCACTATCAGGAGGCCGGCTCTGACGGGCCGGTACTGATACTCCTGCACGGCATCGGGGCCAGCTATCTCTCCTGGTATCCGGTGGTAGAAGCTCTGGCTGATCAACACCGCGTGCTGGCCGTCGACCTGATCGGGCACGGCTTCACCCCTCCCCACGGACGCAAGGCGACGGTGCGCCGCAACGCCGAGCTGGTTGCGGACTTCGCTGATGACATGAGTGATCAGCAGGTGATCCTCGTCGGTAATTCGATGGGCGGCCTCGTGGCCATGCTGGCCGCCGTAGCCCGACCCGAGCTGGTAGCGGGGCTCGTTCTCGTCAACACCGCCCTCCCAATTGTCTCGGTCAGGTCCCTATCGAGGGAGCGGCAACGCCTGGCATGGCCGCTGCTGCCCATCTTCGGCAACAGCGCCGCCCGCTACTACTACCACGAGCGAAGCGTGGAGCAAGAGGTTGATGACACATTCCGGCTGGTGCTCAGCCGCGATGCGACGGTCGAACCGCTGCACAGAGCGGCGGCGATCGAACTGGCGCGAGCACGGCGGGAGATGGAATGGAGTATCCCGGCCTTCACCGAAGCCGCTAGGTCTATTGCCATTGAACTGGCTTCGGCACGGCGTTTCCGCAAGGTGCTTCACCAGATCTCCCAGCCAACGCTGCTGATGCACGGCACCGAAGATCAAGTGGTCCATCCCGCCTCAGCTGAGTGGGCGGCCCAAGAGCGGCCTGATTGGCAGTACGAGATGATCCCGTCGATGGGGCACACGCCGCAGATCGAAGATCCCGACCTGTTTGTCTCGCTCGTCACCGAGTGGGTCGATGACAGGGTCCTGCAGGAAGCTATCTGAAGCGAGCAAGTTCGCGGCCGGCCCCGACCCAAATGGACTAGGTCTTCGGCACAGCATATGGAATTGCGACGATGCCTCCCCGCCGCTCATCGATTCCTGCTTGACTGCTCAATCTAACAGTGTATGGTAATCCTAACACTGTTAGGAGAGTGATGACAACAGCAGGGACCCGGAAAGAGCAGCGTCATGAATTGACTCGTCGCCAGATTCTCGACGCCGCATGGCAGCTGGCCGAAGAAAGAGGAGTGGCAGGGCTCTCGCTGCGCGAGGTCGCCCGTACGGTCGGAATGCAAGCGCCGTCCCTCTACACCTACTTCGAATCGAAGGACGGGCTCTTCGACGCCATGTTCACCGAGGGTTACCGCCAACTCGGATTGGCCAGAGAATCGTGGTCCGAGGCGATCGACGGCCTCGACCCGGTGAACGCTCTTGCGCAGGTGATTGCCGAATGGATCCGGTTCTGCCAGGAGTCGGTAGCTCGCTACCAGATCATGTTCACCAAGGCGATCCCCGGCTGGGAACCGTCCGCCGATGCCTATTCGACATCAACCCGTGATTACGCCCGCATGCTCGACGCGCTCGGACCTCTCGGGATTGCAGACAAGGACGACATCGATCTCTACACAGCCGTTGCCGCCGGCCTGGCGGCCCAGCAACTCGCCAACGATCTGGAGGGTGATCGCTGGATCAGGCTCGCACCGGTCGCAGCGCAAATGCTGTACGACAACATCAAAAGGAGAAAAGAGTGACCGTCGCCGCATTTGACATCGACAACGTCAGCCCCATCGAGTGGGGCGAGGAAGCAGCCTCGGTGGCGACGGGCGCCTATGAGGCTCTCCTGACCGACCTCGAAGCACTCAGCCCGGACGACTGGGACGCAATGACAGTCTGCGCACCTTGGACGGTCGCAGACATGGTTCGGCACCTGGTCGGAGCTGCCAAATCCAACGCTTCGATGCTAGAAACGGCACGCCAGCAGCTCTACGGGGCCCTGCACAAGTCCGATTTCGGCGGCAACGCCCTTGATGCAACAAACGACCTGCAGGTCTCAGATCATCACGATCTGGATGCAGCCGAGCTAACCGAAGCACTGCGGGAGGTCTATCCCAGGGCGGTGCGCGGTCGAATGCGGACTCCCGGCTTGATGCGGCGAATCAGCGTCTCAATCGCTGCCGGCGGCTCAACGGCAGATGGGATGCCAACGAAGCTCAACATCGGCGACTTGATGCGCGTGGTCTATACGCGAGACATCTGGCTCCATCGGATCGACATTGCGCGTGCGGTAGGACGGGAGCCTTCACTCGATGCCGGGGTCGACGGCCGGCTCATCTCCGATGTGGTCAAGGAATGGTCTGACAGACACGGGCAACCATTCGACTTGACCCTCACCGGACCCGCTGGAGGCCGCTACCTCCGCGCAGGAGGCGGACCGACAATCGAGCTCGATGCGATTGAATTCGCCTGGATCCTCTCCGGCCGTGGCCCCGTCGACACCAACCTGGCCGGCGCCGACATGCTGTCCTATCGGGTTGTCTTCTGATCAAGCCCCCGCAGCGGCGTCGCACTCGTCGGCGTCGACACCTAACGGACAGCTGCTATTCCCAAAGCGCCTCGAGCACATCGGCAACGGTGTCCCGGCCGCCGCCGGTGCCGA
>Ga0180436_10004456_pt1 | contig 12575 bp, 6 predicted proteins | sample SS_ome_2_FD_132434 | JGI IMG/M metagenome (GOLD analysis project Ga0180436, IMG submission 132434) | Hypersaline lake sediment archaeal communities from the Salton Sea, California, USA - SS_3_S_2 metaG | ecosystem: Environmental > Aquatic > Non-marine Saline and Alkaline > Hypersaline > Sediment...
ATCCCGCTCCGACAAACTGTCTTCGATTCATCATGGGCTTGGCCTCCTTCTCGCCGGGCGCCGGCTAAAGCGCCTCGCTGCCATCATACAATGGCCCGGCGGAATCCGGCCATCCGGCCGCTCTGGGCGCACAGAATTTACATCAACGAACGGGCGGAGAAACCCGTTGGTCAACAGCGGCCAACCCCTCCCCGGCCCCGGCGAGCAGAGCGGCAGACTCCGGCGAGGTTTGAGCTTCCGTTGTTGGCACAGTCAGGAGCAGGATCGGGCTTGCGGTGGCTGTAGTGCAACCGAATGCAACCTTGACGGTTTTCGCGCGGTCGGTTGCCGGCGCGTATGTAGGGGCGTCGCTTGCGGCGCCCGGGTTCGTTCGGGGCGTCGCGTTGCGGTCGGGGCGAGCCCCGACCCTACAATCCCGCCGGGCACTTTCGTCTCAGTTGGGGATCTGCCCTGACCGGTCGATTCCGCATAGACTCTTCGAACCAAAGCCTCCAGCCCGGCGCGTAGGGGCGTCGCTTGCGGCGCCCGGGTTCGTTCGGGGCGTCACGTTGCGGTCGGGGCGAGCCCCGACCCTGCAATCCCGCCGGGCATTTTCGTCTCAGTTGGGGAGATCCTCTCCGCTGAAGATCCCCGCACCGTGGGGCCGGATCTGCCCTGGCCGGTCGATTCCGCATAGACTCTTCGAACCAAAGCCTCCAGCCCGGCGCGTAGATGACCGGTATTTCGCGCTGATCAAGGACGAACGCTATCCAACCCCGGAGTGGCCAACCGGCAAGACAATACGGATCTCCTCGGGCCCAGCGCTTACCGGGCCTTTCACGCAACCATCAGCCCCAATCAGCCCGAATTTCCGGGAGGCGCCCATGTTGATTCCTTCGCCGGCCGGGTCGGCATGGTATCTCTACTACGAGCAGTATCCAGGCGTCAGCTACGGCGTGTCGGCCGCCCTCTCGCTAGACGGACCCTGGTATCAACTGTCCGGCTACACCAACAGGCCAGAGTGAAACAAGTATGAGGTTCCGCCCGGCGTTCGTCACGGCTGTATGCTTCCGATCAGCCGAGAACAGTATGGCGCCCTTGTCGCCGCGTTTGGCATCGGCAACTGAGCGTATCAGCCCCGCGCTTCCGTGGCAGGTGAGTGAACAGGTGATAAGATGAGTACACCGACACGAAATCTCGCCCGGATCCCTCCACCTCACTGAGTGGACCGATACTCGCAGACTATCTGCCGGAGAAAGGTTAGGCCGGCGTCCCATACCGGCGCTGGAAAACGGGCAGGTGTATGCGCATCCTCCTTTACAACCCCGATAACGGCGTGACGCAGAACTTCATGCCTCACCTCTGGATGTTCCTGTTGCAGGCTCTTACGCCCAGCGGCCACGAGGTGGTTCTGATCGACGGCAACACGCAACCGATGAGCGACGCCGAACTGGTTCAATTCGCGCGCGACGAGCGGATCGGACTGGTCGGGATCGGCGCCATGACCCGTATGATCGCCAAAGCGTACCGGGTGGCGGATGCGATCCGCGCGGCCGGCATTCCCGTGGTCATGGGCGGACCGCATGTGACGGAGGTTCCGGATGAAGCTCTCGGACAAGGCGGCGGACCGCGCCACGCGGACGCGCTGGCTCTGGGAGAAGCCGATGAAACCTGGCCCCGCATTGTGGAGGATGCGGCGCGCGGCGAGCTCAAGGAGATTTACGAACCCGTGGACGCGTTCCGGCAGGAGCGCAAGCCGGACCTGCTGAAGTACCCGGTCATTCCTTGGGACTCGCTCGACTTGCGGCAGTTCAACCGGATCCCGAGCTTCTTGCGTCCGGTGATGCGGCGCTTCGGCGTCGACTGGGAGACATTTCACATCATCCCTATTGAATCCGGACGAGGCTGTCCCTATGGCTGCGAGTTCTGCACCGTCACGGGCTTCTTTGGCGACTCGATCCGGTTCCGGTCCAACGAGAGCGTCGTCGGGGAGATGCTCAAGATCAAGGAGCGCGCCCGCGGCGCCCGCGGCAAGGCCGCCATATTCTTCGTCGACGACAATTTTGCAATCAACGTCAAGCGGACCAAGTCGCTGTTGAGGGACATCATCGCGGCCGGCGCCGAAATGTCGTGGGTGGGACAGATCAGCGCCAACCTTCTGCGGGATGAGGAACTGCTCGACTTGATCGCGGCATCGGGCGGGAAATGGATCTTCATCGGCATGGAGTCTCTCGATCCCGCCAATCTCGCCAGCGTCAACAAGAGCTTCAACAAACCGGCCGATTACGCCCGCGTGCTGGAGGCGCTCGCCGAGCGCCACGTCTACGCGATCACATCGTTCATCTTTGGGCTGGACAACGACACGGCCGGTGTAGGTGAGCGCACCCTCGCGGAGATTCGCAAATGGCCGCCGGCGCTGCCCGTGTTTGGACAGATTACTCCCTTTCCCGCCACTCCCCTTTACGACCGCCTGGATAAGGAAGGGCGGCTGGTACGGCCGAAACACTGGCTCGAGTTCGCCCCGTTTCAGATGGCGCACACGCCCCTCAGGATCACAATCCCCGAAGTGCAGGACGAGGTTCGCCACGCTTGGCTGAACTCCTACAGTCCGGCTGCGATCGAGAGCGCCCTGGATTCGATCGCGGACGAGCCGGCCGCCTACAAGATCAGCCACCTGATATCCCGTTTGTTCTTCCGCGGGATCTACTTCCCTCAAAAAGGGGCCTGGAATTGGCTGAAGCTCCTTGTCCAGAACCGGCGCGCCATCCATCGCGTGGTCAAGGATTGCCGCACACGTTGGCACGGGGCCCCGAAGACTGCCGCCGTCAGCCGGGACTTCAACGGTTCGCCGGAGCCCGCTTTGGTCAAGAACGCGGAGCCGGGCGCCGGGGCGGATTGAGTTCCGGCTTGCCAGGTCAGGCTTGAGTTAGAAGGTGAAACCCGGGTTCAGGCTCTCGACGGCCCCGTCGCCCCAACTTCGGTGGCCCGCGCCGTGGGGCCGGATCTGCCCTGGCCGGTCGATTCCGCTGTCGGGGATCCGCGTTGCGGTCGGGGCGAGCCCCGACCCTACAATCCCGCCGGGCATTTTCGCCTCAGTTGGGGAGATCCTCTCCGCTGAAAATCCCCGCGCCGTGGGGCCGGATCTGCCCTGGCCGGTCGATTCCGCTGTCGGGGCGCCGCGTTGCGGCCGGGGCTAGCCGAACGAGGGACCCGGCGGTGGAACGCGATGGTCCTTACTCAACTGTGAACCTGCCCTCAACGACGACAGTCCGGCCGGCAATCTTGTCGGAAAACGTGTAGACGGCCTTGTAGCCGCCATGCTCGAGCCCGGACGGGACGCTCAGGTGGCCGGTGATAGGAACGTGGAACGTCGGCGGGTGGTAGAACCAAGGCCCGCTGATCTGCTCATAGTCCGGCTTGTCGAAGAGGACCTTTCCACTCGGAGCCAGCACCTTCAGTCCCATTTGCACGTCGGTTTCATCCCCGCGAAAGCGGAGACCGGAGATCGAGCACCTCATATAGAGCGTTCCGCTTCCCTGAAGCTTGGGGACGTCGACAGCGGGGCCCTCCCGGGAAAGAGCCAGTTCGAAATCACGCACCTCGAGGTCGCTGGCCGGAGCAAGGGCCGGGGCGTCGATTCGGAACGGAGCGGTCAATTCAAGCTCGTCGCCGCTGTGCTCGTCGCGAACGCGAAGAACGAGATTGCAGGTTCCGGCGGGCACGGCGGTGGGAAGCGTGAGATTGTACGAACCGTGAACCGGGGCGCCGGAATCCATCCGCTGGTTGAAGCTGTGTTCCCATGGCTGAATCAGAAGAACTCCGTTGGGATCGAGAGCGGAGAGGTGATAGTCGAGATTCGGGCGCCCGCTGGAATCGGTGGAATAGTCGACGACGTCGTACTTTGCATGCACGGTGTCCCCGGGGCGGTATGGGGAGGGTGGCCGGGGCGGACCGTCGCGGCTCTCGAGGAACTCGAAGTTGACGGCTTTGAGGTTTCCGGCCGCGGCGAGGTTCACCGTGGCGGCTGGCGTGGCTTCTTCCTGGATCGATGCCGGCGGAATTGCGGCGGGAACGGCGGGCGGAGCGCCGGCTGCGGCGACGCTGGTTTCCGCCGGCGACTGATGCAGTAGGTAGGCGCCGGTCAGACCGGCGCCCGCGGCCAGGAGCCAGAGGAAGACCAAACCCGCCCGTAGCGCGCCGCCGCCCTTGCTCTCGACGACAACCGTTCCGGCCAGATGGTCGCCGATCCGCTGCCGCGACCCGGTGAGTATCGCCACGAAGAATCCGACAAGGTAGACGGCAATCCCGTCGAACAAGCGCAGCAGGTTGCGGAACAGCGACGCGCGGAGATCGCAGGGGCCGCCATCCTTCCGGCGCACCCGGATGCCGATGATTCCTTTTCCGAGCGTGGCGCCGAAGTAGGCTTCGGAGAGCCAGTAGTAAGCGAACGCGATGAGAGCGGTCGCGGAAACGGCCAGGAGCGCCGCCGTGCCTTCGAGAGAAAACCCGGAGGCGGTCAACCCGCCGAGTTCCCGGGCGAGCACCATTCCGGAGAGAGCGAAGACCGCCGCTATCACGATGGTATCCAGCACGACGGCGAGGAAACGGTCACCCATTCGGGCGATGCGATCGGCGGTTTCGGGGCTGGCGGCGGCGTCCGGCGTTTGCGCACCGGGTGGATCGGCCTGGGCCGGAGCGAGCAACTCTTGGTGACAGCTTCCGCAAACGCGGGCGTCATCCGGGTTTGCGGCGCCACAGAATCGGCAGAACATAGAGGTGTCCTCCTCTGTCGCAAGCAGACTGGTCAATAAGCCAACAAGAACGGCCGTAGTCCACCCGCCCGTGGCTGCGGCCGCAGACCTAGACGCGTCGCGGTGGGTTGGGGCGCATTGCTCACTGAGCAACCCTCCGTTAGTTCCGTATTACAGGATTGTGGTTGAGAATGCAAGAGTTTCGGGAGCGCCTGTCCCGGCTGTGCCAACCTCCCGATTCCGAAGGCCGGGCTGCCCTATCTTGCGGCTGGCCTTGCTCAATCCGTTCAGCCGGACCTGGGACGCTTCGCCTGGCGATACAATTGATCTTCCGGAGGGCGGACGGCGCAGGCCAACTTGTCGAAGGTGCATTCATGAAAAGAAGAGAATTCGTATTGGGCGGCGCGGCGGCGGCCGCGGCGGCTCAGACTGGGCGGCCGATTAGGATCGCGTTCCTCGGCGGCGGCCATGGGCACGCTCGGGCCAAGGTCAGGCTGGCCAAGGAATCGCCGGACTGGGAACTGGTTGGGATCTACGAGCCGGACCACACGGTCATGACCGGATATGAGCGGATGGACGTGCCGGCGCTGAGCCGATCGCAGATTCTCGAGGATCACTCGATCTCCGTGATCGGCGTCGAGGGGTGGGTTTGGGACCTGGCGGATTATGCGAAGGCCGCGCTAGAGGCCGGCAAGCACATCCACCTTGACAAGCCCCCGGCGGCAAGCATGGCCGAGATGCGGGAGATCCTGGGCCTTGCGGCGCGTAAGAAGCTGCTGGTCCAAGCCGGCTACATGTGGCGCTACAACCCGGCCGTGAACCTCGCGGTGGAAGCGGCCCGCTCCGGCTGGCTCGGCGAGGTGTTCCAGGTGCGCGGCTTCATCAACACGACTATTTCACCCGCCGAGCGCAAGAAGCTGGCGCGGTACCGGGGCGGTCAGATGTTCGAGTTGGGAGGCCACCTGCTCGACCCGATCGTGCGGGTGATGGGCCGCCCGGAGCGGGTCACGCCGTTCCTTCGTCACGACCACCGGGAGTTGAATGACGGGCTGGCGGACAACACGATGGCCGTGCTTGAATGGGACCGGGCGATAGGAACCGTCACGTCGGCCTCGATGCACTTCCGGGACCACGAGCGCGGCGGAAACTTCGGCGCCATGCAGTACCGGGCGCTCGAGTTCATCGGCACGCGGGGCGCCGCGATTGTGCAACCCATCGAACAGGACCCCACGGTGCGCATGGACCTTACATCCGCCGGCGGCCCCTACGGCGCCGGATCCCAAACGAAGAGCTTCTCCTACAGGCGCTACGTCGATGATTTCGCCGAACTGGCGGCCGCGGTGCGTGGCGAGGGCAAGCTGCGCATCACGCCGGAGGAGGACTTGCTGGTGGAGGAAACGCTGCTCCGGGCCAGCGGCATGGCGAAAGTGTAACCCGCGGTTCCGATCTCTGTACGCGGGATCTCGAAAAGGGGGATAGGACAATGGCTTGCTACCCGAGAATCTGGCGATTGGGTATTGCCGTGTTGGCGCTGCTGGCGGCGCCGGTTGGCGTCTTCGGCCAGCGCGGCGAGCACGACTTCAACCGGGACTGGCGGTTCGCCCGGGGCGAGCAGCCCGGGACGGTTCGCGAAGCGATGTTCGACGACTCCGGTTGGGAAGCGGTCCGGCTTCCGCATGACTGGGCCATTGCCGGCCCGTTCGACGCCTCCCTTCCCGGCGGGACCGGTAAGCTTCCGTGGCGGGGCGTTGGCTGGTACCGGAAGACGTTCGATCTCGATGCCGCCTCGGCCGGGGACCGCGTCTACTTCGACTTCGACGGCGTGATGGCGTTTCCGAAGGTCTACGTCAACGGGCAGCTTGCTGGGGAGTGGGACTACGGCTACATTTCCTTTCGGGTCGACGCGACGCCGTACGTGAAGTTCGGGGAGCCGAACGTCATCGCCGTCGCGGTTGATACGCGGGAGCACGGCTCGCGTTGGTACCCGGGCGCCGGCATCTACCGCAAAGTGCGGATGGCGGTCACGGCCCCGGTGCATATCGACCACTGGGGCACGTTCGTGACGACGCCGAACGTGACCGATAGGAGGGCGACGGTTCGCGTACGAACGTCCGTCCGGAACCACACGGACGCCGGAACCGACGTCGAGGCGGCGGTGGTCGTCCGCGATCCCGGCGGCAGGCGGGTAGTGTCGGCGGCGAAATCCCACTCCTTGCCGGGCGGCGCGACCGCCGAGTTGGATCAGCAGATGTTCGTGGCAAACCCGAAGCGATGGGATATCGGCAAACCGGTTCTGTACACCGTGGAAACTACGCTTCGGGCGGGAGGCGAGGTCGTCGGCCGCGATGAAACCACGTTCGGCTTCCGTACGTTCCGGTTCGACGCGAATGAAGGATTCTTCCTGAACGGGCGGCGGGTCCAGTTGAAGGGCGTGAACCTTCATCACGACCACGGGCCGCTCGGAGGGGTCTTCAACCTCAGTGCGATGAAGAGGCAGTTGGAGATCATGCGGGACATGGGTGTGAACGCCCTCCGCACAAGCCACAATCCACCGGCGCCCGAGGTGCTGGATCTCTGCGACCGGATGGGGATCTTCGTTTGGGACGAAGCGTTCGACAAGTGGAACGCGACGGCTGACAACGTGGGCGGGCCGGAGGCCATTAAGGCCCATGCCGGCCGGCAGATCGGCAACCTGGTTAAGCGTGACCGCAATCACCCGAGCGTCTTCGTTTGGTCAATCGGGAACGAGATCCGGAACTCGCCGGACAACAAGGGCGACGGGAAGTCGTTCGACCGGCTGGAGTCGATGCGGAAGTCGGTGCTGCGGCATGACACGACGCGCCCGGTCGCCATCGGCTGCCACATTCCCGAAACAGTGGAGCACCCGATCTACGAGCCGCTCGACATGACCGGCTGGAACTACACGCGGCGCTATGCGCGTATTCGGGAGATGTATCCGGAGAAGCCGATTCTCTACAGCGAGTCGGCCTCGACGGTGAGCACGCGCGGTTACTACGTCTTGCCGCTGGCCAGTTCGAAGACCGATTATCCGGGAGACGAGCTATACGTGAGTTCCTACGATCTGAGCGCGGTTCCGTGGGCGGATATTCCGGACGTCGAGTTCGATCTGATGGAACGCGATCCTTTCGTCGGCGGTGAGTTTGTCTGGACGGGCTTTGACTATCTGGGCGAGCCGACGCCCTTCATTCGAGAGGCGCGAAGCTCGTACTTCGGCATCGTGGACCTGGCCGGGATTCCGAAGGACCGCTACTACCTCTATCGCAGCTACTGGCGTCCAGAGGAGACCACGGTTCACATCCTGCCGCACTGGAACTGGACGGAGCGAGTTGGGAAAACCGTGCCGGTGTTTGTGTACACGAACGGCGATTCGGCAGAGCTGTTCTTGAACGGCGAGTCGCTGGGGCTTCGGCGGAAGGGGGAGGTTCCGCCGAAGCCGGAGAATCTCGCGCGAGGTAAGGCGGTGACGGCGAGTTCCGCCATGGAAGGCAGCGCCAATGCCGTGGACGGCGATGGTTCGTCCGCATGGACGGCGGACGCCGCCGGCGCGGGACAGTGGCTGGAGGTGGACTTGGGTGGAGAGCATCCCGTGCGCAGCGTCTCCGTGACGCCGGCGGAGGGCGCCCGTCTGGCCGGCTACCGGGTACAGGTCTCGATTGACGGGACGAGTTGGGAAAGCGCCGCCGAGACAATTCCCCCGGCAGGAAGCCGCGCCATGATGAGACGCCGCGGCCCGACGGAAGACGTTCATCACATGGAGGCCCGGGCGCGGTACGCTCGCGTCGAATTCACGCAGGTCGAAAAAGGAGCCATCGCGGGGATCAGCGAACTCGGCGTCTATGCGGCCGCCTACGAACCGGAATACTACGATGTGACCTACAAGTACCGGCTCCGCTGGAACGACGTCGTGTACGAGCCGGGCCAGTTGAAGGCGGTCGCGTACAAGGACGGGGAGAAGATCGGGGCGGCGACGGTTCAGACAGCCGGGGCGCCTGCGAGGGTCCGCCTGACTCCGGAAAGGACGCAACTGGCGGCGGACGGCGAGGACCTGGCCTACATCCTGGTCGAGGCGCTGGACGCGAACGGAACGCTGTGCCCGCTCGCCGACAACATCATCCGCTTCGAAGTCGACGGCCCGGCCCAAATCGCGGCCGTGGGCAGCGGCGACCCGATGTCGCTGGCGCCGTATCAGGCCGACAACCGGGAGTTGTTCTTCGGCAAGGCGATGCTGATTCTGCGCTCGGTCGAGGGGGAGCCGGGGACGATCCGCATCCGCGCTCACTCGGTGGGGGTGGAATCGGCGGAGGCGGCCATCAGTTCGGTTCGGTGACGCCTCCGCCCGCTGGACAGCCGACCGCGGTTCCGGTCAAGAACAGCCGCCCCAACGGCGGCCCAATCTGTCACTTCAGAAACGTTGCCGAAAGCTTGGCGTCGCCCCATTCGAACTTCACCGCCTCATTCATCGGCTCGGTCGTACCGTCCTTGTTTTCCTTCTCAACCCTGTACGTGAGATCCGATACGGTGGAACTTACGATCGGGCCCATCAGTTTCCAGTTGTATCCGAGCAGCCCCGGGTTTTCTCGCGGCGGAATCGGGTAGGTATAGGGTATCCTGCCGAAATTGAATGAGTAGCTGCTCGTCACAGGGTCGCCCTCGGCATTGTTCTCGACCTTCCGCCATTCCACCTCTCCGTTGACCAAGTCCCCGGTTTTCCGTTCGACGGTCGCTCTGACATCGATGCTGTACTGTGGGTCATTGCCGAAGGATGTCAAGTCGATCCACGTTCCCGAAAGCGAGAACGAGTCGCCGCTCCAGATCGCATTCGCCGCCGGCGTCCCGTTCACACAGTTTGTGACCACGGGATCACCGCAGGCGTACCAGTCTTGGTCGGACTCCTTGCAGAACGCCACATCGTCCAGGTGGATGCTGAAGCATTTCGCATTCTCCAGGTAGGAGAGGAGATCCGAGGGCTGCGCGTCCTCCTTGACGGACAGCCGGACGGTGACGGCGGTTGGATCGATGAACGGGTTTACGGCGTTGCCGTTGGCCACCAAGACCAGCAGCGAGCCCCCGTTGGCCACGATTTCGGACGGGTTGTTCACGCTAATGGGGGCGCTCAAGGACGCCCGCCCTGGAATCTCCGAAATGTCCGTTCCTCGAACTGAGTACAGCTTCACTCGAGCCGCATCATTTGGACTCTGCACGCTGACTTCGAGGCGGGAGCCGGACGGCCATTCCTCCGCCAGACGGACTAGGTAGTACCTGGCGGAAAGGTCTGGGGCCTGCCAGTACAACGTCTTCTCTCTCACGCCAGCAATTCCTGCCGGATCGAGAATCCCAGCAGGCCGGGCCCAGCCTAGCACTACCTGCGGTTGGGGAAACCAGCTCCCGTGAAAGACATCGCCGGTCGTATAGCTTTCGCAGAATTCCTCCCACTTTTCCGGGAACCAACCATCGTACGTCATCACCGTTGCCGGCGCCATCGCCGGATGGACCCTGCCCGCCAGAACCCCAGCAAGCTTAGAGAGTTCGTTCTTGTACGGATCGACCACTTCGAGAAACATGGCCGCCCCGTACCCGTGGTTCATGATCGCGTCTCGATTGCCAGCGACGAATGCCGGCGTGAATTGGAGCCCCCGGCGAACGGCGAAATCCACATTCGCGGATGTTCCGGATGAGACCACCAAGTCGGAAGTGCTTCCCCGCTCGAAGTGAGTCGCCATGGCTTCGTAGTACCAGAGCCACCAATGAGGCTGATACAACGGAAAGGCCGCTGCCGCCTCGGAAGACGTGTTGAATCTCGGGTGTGGAACCATCTGGACGTAGTGGCACACCAGATGATTTGTTTTCGGTTGCAGGTCTTCCGGCTTCGCCACTGCGAACCACTCCGCGTTCATCAAGATGGTGTAACCCCCACTCCAGGCGCTGCGCCGAACTTCTCCCCACAACTCGGCGAGAGGCCCACGCGTCTTGACGAGTGATACGTCTGGAATGATGTTCGGATTGCCCAACTGAGACTGTTCAACCCGAATCCAGGAATCGTCCAGCCGCCTGAAATCCGCCGACGCGTCGGCACTTTCCGGATGGATAAGGGTGAACCTCGCGAACTCGTCTCTGTCGGACTTCAGTCCCGTCAACAGATAGAAGAGCAACTCCTCACCGTTGTCTCCAAGCGCCCTCTTCTTTCCCGCCGAACTGACAGTGGCGGCTCCGGTGGAGCGCGCAGGGAGTTCGGCGACAGCCTTTCCGCCTTCAATGCGCGCTGGCGCCAGAAGCGGAGCGCTCCCTGGCCCGGCATCCTGCACCGCGACAAAGGACTCGCCACTGATTAGTGTCCCAGCAGGGATCTCGAGGCTTACGGTGATGGTCGAATCCGTGGATCGCGGCAACCCGGCCACGGCATACATCGGGCTGGCGCGGTGCTCGTCGTAGGCAGTTCCGCCCTGGGCGCTTGAGAACAGGAGAGCGCCGCCATCCTGCATCTGACCGCCCGGTACTTCCAGCGAAAGACCACCCGCGGATGCCGTTCCGCCCGCCGCGCCGACGGAGACGGCCGCAAGTTCCCGATAGGTGCGGTCACAGGCAATCGAGACATTGCTCTGCGAGAAGCTTCCCGGGACGTTAACGCGGATCGCATGACGTCCCGGGACCACGTCTTCCGGTATCTGAAAGTTGACTTGGTAGAGTCCAACGAAACCCGGCGCCAGTCCCGCCCAGTAGAAGTTTGCCTCTTGGCCCTCTAGAGTCACGGAAACATCGGCGGACGCGCTGTTCAGCGGCCCCAGATCGGCCCCATTCCCGCCCGCCTCGCCGGCGCCCGCCACAGGGTCGACGGTTCCGAGGCCGGTAAGATACAGAATTACCCATTCGCCGGCCAACGCGGGCGACTCCTCCGAAACCACGGAAAAGTCCGTGTGCAGGGCAATCGCCTCGCCGCGACCGTCCATCGTCGTGGTAAAAAGCCTCGGCGCGACGGCGCTTACGGCGACAGGCTCCCGGTTGCTTTCCCCGGCCGCGGTCCGTACCGATACGTACACCGTCGCGCTTTGTAGATCAAACGGCATCTGAGCGTTGATCTGCCCTGCGGAGACGAAGAAGAGCGGTGCGTTGAAAACCCGGTCCCCATCGCGCACCTCCACTTGGGCGCCCGAGAGTTCGACGGGCAAAGGGACAGCCACCGCCACGGAAGTCGCCGACGCTAGATTGACTCCGTAGATCGAGATAATCGCGCCTCGAGCTATATCCGGAGTGCTGTCAGCCGCATTCACAACTCCGCCGGTGCTCAAAACCGGGACTTGAGCGGAAGCGCTCGAACTGAGAACAAGAAGAACAGCCAGGAGAAGAAGCGTAGCGCGAAAGAGCGACAGTAACATTTGGCAGATCATCAAGGGTCTCCGATATAAGGTCTTTCGGATCTGGATACACCTATATCCCCGGTTCCCCGTCTACGTCAAGCCCATCGACAGGGAGGGACAGATGGCTTGCGCTCGTTTTCCGCGCGCGAGACTTGACGGTGCGAGAAACCCAAGCCTCGGATCCTGATCGGCCAGGAACGTCTGGCACACCCTATATTCTGATTAGTGCCTCTGAGCGGAGAGGATCTCCCCAACTGAGACGAGAATGCCCGGCAGGATTGTAGGGTCGGGGCTCGCCCCGACCGCAACGCAACGCCCCGAACGAACCCGGGCGCCGCAAGCGACGCCCCTACGCACGGGCCTGGGGGCGTTCGCTCGAAGAGTCTATGCGGAATCGACCGGCCAGGGCAGATCAGACCCCACGGTGCGGGAACTTTCAGCGGAGAGGACCTCCCCAACTGAGACGAGAATG
>Ga0180436_10004458_pt1 | contig 12573 bp, 11 predicted proteins | sample SS_ome_2_FD_132434 | JGI IMG/M metagenome (GOLD analysis project Ga0180436, IMG submission 132434) | Hypersaline lake sediment archaeal communities from the Salton Sea, California, USA - SS_3_S_2 metaG | ecosystem: Environmental > Aquatic > Non-marine Saline and Alkaline > Hypersaline >...
CCTCAACCACGGGCACCTCGGCCAGTACCACAGGTTCCTTGGTACGAGAGGCAACAACTGCAGCAAGTCGTACCGCCTCGTCAATCGACCCCTGCAACTGGGAAAGGTCATTGAATACCGCGATACCCCAGCCACCGTCCTTGAGACAGCGGACAATGCCTCCAACTTCTGACGCCGTCTCGAGTGTCTCTAGTGTTTCGCGCTGGAAGAGCACTCGGTTGAGCCAACGCCGCTCGACACGCACTTCGGTGTAGTCGGCAGTGCTTCGCGCGATGGCATCTCTGATCGTCTGTTTCACCATTGCCTCCTCTCGGATTGAGCCAGCATAACGTCACACTGTTATGCGGTCAAGAACTCCATTGGCCCTACGCAGATTCCAGCCGCGTGCCCAGCCAGTGCCAGACGCTCATCGGCCGGAAGTCTCTCTCCGACAGCGATTCACGAAGCACAGGATCCGAGCCTCGTACTTCAATGAGCGTGTTCCCTGGTTGAAATAGAGCAAGTTCCCCAAGCGCGAGGTCGATCAGCTCGCCTGCCAATAGGTCGCTATAAGCCGGATCTAGCTCAAGTTTGATTTCGTGCGATCGACTGCCGGTTCGATCGGCTCGAATCCGCAGGGTCGCAATCAGTTTGCCGTCTCGTCGAACGAACCACTGCTTGACCGAGAATCCGCCGATCTTCATGGCGAGCGGTGCGAGCACACGGATGATCCAGGGACGCTTGAAGCGGGTCGCTTGGATCGGCACGAACTGCCTGACCTCTTGTCTCGTTGCTCGATGCGCGAGGCCAAGTCGCTGCTTCCAGCTATCGAACCAATCATTGACCGAGACTTCTTCCAGGCCTTCGGGTGATGCCTGGGATCCAGCAGATCTAAGCACGGTCTTCTCAGAGCGCTTGAGATGATGGGTCGTGTCATAGTGCTCAAACCCCAGGCTTCGATAGAGCCGATAGGCTGCATCATTGTCCTCTCGGACCTTGAGTGTGCAGATCTTGCCTCCATGAGCTCGGATGCTTTCCAGTGTCTTGGATACGAGCTGACGCGCCATTCCCATACCTTGGAAGTCGGGGTGTGTACCCACAGCATCGATGGTCCACTGATTACCCTTAGTGCCTTCTCTTGAGTAGAAGACAGCAGACGCAATGCGTCCTTCTCGTTCGATCACGTGTCCCATTTCCGCATAGCGCAGGGAGGGGATTAGTTTCGCGAGCAACGCGAGCAGGGATTCCACGCGCTTTGCGCGGTGCCGTTCGGCACTGGGATCTTCTCCCATTCTTCGGTAATCCTCGGTGAATGCAGCATCCTCGAGTGCACCCACTGCTTCAGTATCGATCCCCAGTCGGTAGGGGCGAACAGGATAGGCAGCCATCGTCGCCATATTGACCTCCTTGGTCAGTATTAGTCGTGTATTGACGCCATACTAATGAATTAGGCGACATAAGTCAACCTCATTGCTGCGCGTTGTTGCTTTGACCTGATTTCGTTTGTGTGCTATGATCGTTCCAAGAACCACAATCATAAGGAGTTCGATATGGTCATTAAGGCACGACTTAAGATTGTCCTGACTGCAGACAATGTCGTGGTCGCGGAATCGGAAGACCCTGAGATTTGGCAGGCAGCGTTCCAAGCGATCCAGGGCGCGGGTCTCCGGGGAGTACTGGGTGCTGCACAACCCCAGGACGATGTCCCCTGGGTTCCGGATGAGGAGCGCTCAGCGATCTACGCGCTTGCCAATGAGCTTGGCATCGAAGCGAAAGATCTGCTCACAGCTTGTCACCCGCGGATGATCGCACCCTACATCTTCCTGAACAAGCACCACTGGGAAGCGTTCAGACAGCAGACCGCAGAACGGGGCCGCACTGCCGTAAGCAATGCCGTGCTCGCTCTGACGCTGCTCCTGCTTTGGGCAGAGAAGATCAACCTCGAGCGAGTGACTGTACGCGACAGTCTCGCGGTCCTCCGAGTGATTTCGAGTCGAGACGAACACGCAAGTCGCGCAGTGGACAACTGCCCGTGGCTTGTGAAGTCAGGTGGGGCTGTTCGGCTACGGCCAGAGATGATCTCCAGAGCCATCATGGTTGCACGCGCGTTCTGTACCAAGACTGCCCCAGATTGGGGCCAGGATGAGCCCTCAGACGCCGAGTGACTCCCTCACCCTGAGTTGCAGGTCCGCCGCTTGGCAGACTGTATAATGGTGTGAGTTCGCGGTGTGGGAAGGTGATGGGATGGTAGGTTTGTGGGTCGTTCGCGGCATCTTGTTGCTGCTCTTCCTTCCGATTCTTGTCCCGTTTCGCGTGCTCTTCAGAGCCTTTCGCTACACCGGCATCTCAATCGCACTGCTTCTGCTTTCCCTCGCCATGCTCTGTTTGGCGATTGTGCTCGCCATAATCACAGGAGTGCTCGGTCCATTGCTCGATGTGCTGATCGTTTCAGCCTTGATACTGATGGTGTGGAAATGGCCACGCGGACTGCGAGCACAGTTTCCTGAGAAGGTGCGCCTGGCCTATCGAGGAGCTTTCAATGCGGCATGCGATCGATTCCGTTGCAGTACAGGGATTGACTACTGCTTCTGCGTCTCCATCGTGCTGTTCGCCCTCGTACTGAGCCTATCCTCTGGGTTCCTGCATTTCGCGATCACGGTGCTCGTCGTGCTTGCAGTCATTGGCATCATCTGGAAATGGCCAACCTCCAGCCACCTCCCACTGCAAAGGAAGCTGGTTCTTGCGCTGCGTGAGCTGTGGAAAGAAATGCGCGAACGGTTCCGCTACTAGGGAACCGCCCGCACGCTGGAATAGGTTCGTCTCGCCTATCGTCCTGGGCACTGCGCTGCGACTGCCGGATCGATTCCTTTGCCGCCGTACGCTTGCTCGAAGTGCGTCGCAAACTCTTGGGCCAGCTTTCGTGCGCGCACCTCGTAGGCGGCTGGATCTGCCCACGTGTTTCTTGGATCAAGCATGTCAGAGGGCACGTCCGGACAGACGTGAGGCACCGACACGTGGAAGATGGGGTCCGCCTGGGTTTCGATTTCTCGAAGGGCTCCGGAGAGGGCTGCATGCACCATGGCACGCGTTAGCGTGATATCGATCCGTTTCCCAACACCATAGGGGCCGCCGCTCCAGCCGGTGTTCACGAGGAAGACCTCGGTGCCATGTTGCGAGAGTTTCTCGCCAAGCATCCGCGCATAGGTGTCAGGATTTCGCGGCATGAACGGTTCTCCGAAGAAGCGCGAGAACGTAGTCTTGGGCTCGACGATCCCGGTTTCCGTACCCGCAAGCTTGCTGGTGTACCCCATCAGGAACCACAGCATCGCCTGCTCACGGGTGAGCTTCGCGATCGGAGGCAGTACGCCGTTGGCATCCGCGGTGAGAAAGAGGATGGTCTTGGGATGTCCGCCCACAGATGACGGTTTGATGTTTGTCAGATACCGCAAGGGATAGGAACCTCTGGAGTTCGGGGTCAGTCGGTCGTCGAAGAGATCAAATCGCCCATCCGGGTACACCATCGCGTTTTCCACGATCGCACCATGTGCCAGGATCTCATCCTTGTGCATGATGGCGCGATGAATTTCCGGCTCTTTCTCTGGATCAAGGTCGATCAGCTTGGCGTAGCACCCGTTCTCGAAGTTGGCAGTGCCGGTGTCCGACCACCCATGCTCGTCGTCTCCAAGTAGGGCGCGCCGCGGATCTGCAGATAGCGTCGTCTTGCCTGTTCCTGAGAGCCCAAGAAGCAGGGCAATGTCGCCTTCTGGACCTTCATTCGCGGAGCAATGCAATGGCAGAATCCCCTCATCAGGGAGCATGTAGTTCATGACCGAAAACATCAGCTTCTTGGCGGAGCCACAGTAGGCGGAACCGTAGACCACCCCAATGCGATGGTCCAGGTCGATCGCGATCACCATGGTGGACGTAGCTCCGAGATTGGGATCCTCACGGAGTCGCCCGGCATAGCGCCTCGGATCAAGCTTGTCGTGCGGGAGTACGACCAAAGTGAACGGCCGCGCTGCGAACACACTGCGCGCGAGGTCCTCGGGTACAGCACGGAACATGTTGTCACAGAACAGCGCGGTCAGTGCTTTGGGCGAGACCATCTTGACAGGAAGCGCATATGCCGCGTCTGCTCCAATGACACGGTCAATCTCATAGAGCACGTCCTTGGATCTCAACGCGTCCAGGGCGTCTTCAAGCACCATCTCGAACGTCTCCGGCTCCAGCGGGATGTTGTTCGGAGAATCCCAGTCGATGGTGTTCTCACTCTCTGGGCGTCGTACCGTCAGCGTGTCCTTTGGACTGCGTCCGGTCGAGTCTGGGGAAGTCCATGTCGCCAGTGCTCCGTTAGCACTTGCCATCGCTTCTCCACGATCGAGTGCTGCCTGAATCAGCAGTCTGCGTTCGGGATTGTTTACAACGTTTGCGCCTTCCAGCAACTCGGTCAGTTTCTGTACGAAGTTCATCCGTCTCACCTGGTTGGTCCGTGCCCAAAGGCATCGAGGTGGGGGGATGATAGCCGACCGCAAGGCAAACCGAAAGCAAGCAGAGGATGCCGCAGCATCTCGGCATCCTCACAATCTCTGGTTCGACGAACTCGGCTGCGATTCGCCGGTTGCTAGGGATTCAGCGTGATGTTCTGCACCGTTGTGTCGCTGGCGTCCAGGTCGTCCACAACACGCAAAATCACAGTGAACACGCGCGTTTCCGTCTGAATCGTTGTGAACGTGTGGTTCGTTGTGCCCGCAGTGAGTGAAGCGGTCTGGCCGTCTCCGAAATCCCAGATGTACAGTGCAATCGTCCCATCCGCATCGCTGGATGCCGACGCATCAAATGCGACTGTGAGTGGGGTCGGCCCGCTGGTTGGATTCGCGATGAAACTCGCCACAGGACGGATGTTCGCGATGTAGATACATGCGGATAGCAACACGAGCATGCCCAAGGAGAGTGCAAGCGCTGCTGCGGATTTTCGGTTCATGTTCCCTCCCTTTTCGAAGGATCGGATCTTCCTAGCCTACGCGGGATTCGTAGAGGGCAAGAAGACACTCGGCCTGTTGCAGGGAGACGAGCGCGGTCAAGCGGTGTCAGGCAGTCTGAACACGCGCTGCGTGTTCGCGAGGGTTTGCGCGGCGACGTCTTCGATCGAGATGTCCTTCAACGCTGCAATCGCTTCCGCAACGTACTGGATGTAGGCGGGTTCGTTCCGTCGCCCGCGGTAGGGAACCGGGGTCAAGTAGGGGCAATCGGTTTCCAGCAGCATGCGGTCCAGCGGCACCGCGCGCACGGCCTCTCGGAGCGCTCTATTCTTCGGATACGTCAGAGGACCCCCAATCCCCAGATCAAGTCCGAGCTCCAGGAAGCGCTCAGCCAAGGCGCGATCGCCCAAGAACGAGTGCACGACACCGTGGTGCCTAGGGGAAACGCCCTCAAGCACAGCAATTAAGTCCTCAGTGGATTCTCGATTGTGCAGTACCACCGGCAGGTTCAGGCGCTGCGCGAGTCGGAGCTGCTGCTCAAAGACCTGCTGCTGCACATCGCGAGGAGAAAGGTCTCTGTAGTAGTCCAGCCCAATCTCTCCAATGGCCACCACCTGCTCCTCTGCAGCCAGCGCCTCGAAGGTGGCAAGCGTCGAAGCATCCACATGCTTTGCAACATGAGGATGTGCGCCGACCGTTGCCCAGATTCCACGATAACGAGACGAGAGCTCAACCGCTTCCTGACTCGACCGTAACGACGACCCCACATTGACAATCCCAAGACCCTGCGCGAATGCCCCAGCTACGAGTGCGGCTCGATCCTTGTCAAAGGCGTTGTCGTTGAGGTGTGCATGACTATCAATCCATTTCACGATTCAATCTCCTTGAGCGTTTCCGGGATCCAATCTACGAGATCAGACGGAGTCAACGAGCGCGCGGCATGCCGTCTTGCCCAACGATCGGCGGTGGCACCATGAACGTACGCGCCAAGCACTGCAGCCTCTTCGAGTCCAGCACCTGAGGCAAGGAACCCTGCAATTAGCCCGGTGAGCACGTCCCCAGAACCACCGGTAGCTAGCCCCTGGTTGCCCGTGGGATTCAAGACGCATCTCCCATCAGGTAGTGCGATCACGGTGGGGCTCCCTTTGAGAAGAAGGATGACCCCGTGTGCACGCGCATACGATCTCGCAACCTCCAAGCGATCCTGATCAACCTGCTCCGGGCTCATGCCAACAAGCCTTGCCATTTCTCCTGGATGCGGAGTCAGGATGGCTCGCCCCCGTAGCTGATCGAGCAGATCGGCGTCCTCAATCAGGACGCTGAGTGCATCGGCATCCACCACCACAGGTCCCCGAAAGCTGCGCAGGATGTGCGCCAGCTGGGTCCGCGTCTGCACAGCGTTCCCCACACCGGGCCCGATCGCCAGGACCTGCTGCTTTGAGAGCATGTCTTGGACCTCAGCAGTCAGCGGAACCGCATCCAATGCGCCGTCGCGATCCGGGGCAGGCAGGGTCAGTGCTTCCGGCACTGCAGCCGCGATGTCTGCAGCAATGGATGCCGGATGCATCAACGTCAGCAGCCCGATACCCGCTCTCAACGCGCCCTTGCAGCACAGCACGGACGCCCCCTTCATGCGTTCGGACCCCGCCACGACCAGCAGCCGACCAAACGTACCCTTGTGCCCGTCGCGTGGCCGCTGCGGCAACCGGGTCTTGATCCACTCTGAGGTGGGAACAAGAGCTTCAGACTGGATCTCTTCCAGTACTGACGCTGGGTAGGCGACTCCCATGACATGAATACGGCCGCAGCGCGCAGCCACAGGCTCGAACCAATGTGCAAGCTTGTAGAACTGCATTGCGAGGGTGTCGTCCGCCTGAATTGCGGGTCCGAGCGACGCGCCCGAATCCGAAGCCAGTCCGGAAGGGAGGTCCAAGCTCACAACTGGAACGTGGGCGGCGTTCACACGATCTACAAGCTCCGCGTCTGCGGCCTGCAGAGGTCGAGAAAGCCCACTGCCAAACCATGCATCCACGATCCAATCCGTTGCTTCCAGACTTGGACTCAGGTCGTCCGTTGTCATCGCTTCTTCAAGTACTTCGATCGTCCCGCCTGCATCCAGAACTCGCGTCGCCATCACTTGGGTGGTCCCCGTTAAGGCATCGACAGGTGCCCGCGAGATCACGCGAACCTCCTTCCCGGCTTCGAGGAGCCGCTGGGCGACAACGAATCCATCGCCCCCGTTGCCTCCAGGACCTGCAAGCACGAGTACAGAGTGGAAGCACCTCGCAACGCACATCCATGCTGCGGCATTGGAACCCGCGGAGTCCATTAGGACTTCAGCGCCTACTCCGCGCGCGACGCTCAAGGCATCGAGTCGTCGTTGCTCTGCGGCTTTCAGCACAGGGATCCAGCTCATGCATCCGCTCCTTGTGGCTCCCAAAGCGCAAGCACTGCGTCCGCAAGCTCCGCTGCCGTCTTGCCTGTCACGTCCAACCACGTGACCTGGTCGTCGCGCCGGAACCAAGCCATTTGCCTGCGAACGAGTTGCCACGTCTGTGCAGAGACAATGTCTACGTACTCATCCTCGCTCAACTCGTTTCGCAAGAGCGCGAAACCCTCGGGAACACCGATCGTTCGATAGGCCTGCATCTCGGGCTGTAATCCCAGTTCCTGCAGGCGCGCCAGCTCGTCTCGAAGCCCGTGCGCAAGCATCTCCCATAGGCGTGCTCGAATCGCTGCACGATGCTCGGTGCGCTCTCGTTCCAATCCAATGGCGGTGCAGCAAATGTCCAGCGGTTTGGCTTCGGCCTGAAGCGTGCTGATGCGCTTCCCCGTGAGCTCAAACACTTCAAGCGCACGCACGGTTCGGAGGCGATCGTTGGGATGAATGCGTCGCGCTGCCGTGGGATCCACACGCTCAAGGCGCGCCACCAACGACTCCATGGGCACGTCTTCCAATTGCGCTCGCAGTGCTTCGTCCTTCGCAGGTCCTTCGAAGATCCCGCGCAGAATTGCACCAAGGTAGAGTGTTCCCCCACCTGCAATGATTGCGGTGTTCCCTCGCGCTTGAATCTCTGGAAGCAGTCGCACGACATCCTGTCTGAACGTCATCGCATCGTAGTTGCCATCCAAGGACACCCAATCGATCAGGTGATGGGGGATCTTGCTGCGGACTTCGGGATTGGGTTTGTCGGTCACCAGGTCTAGTTCCTGGAAGAAGGCGCGAGAATCCGCGGAGATGATCTCTCCACGGACTCGGCCTGCGATCTCCAATGCAACCGCAGTCTTCCCGGTCGCTGTCGGCCCGAGAATGACGAGCACGTCATCCTTGCCTTGCGACACGTCGACCCTAGTCCTCTGCGAGCAGCAACTCGCGGAAGCGCTTCAGCTCAGCCCTCCTGGAGGGATGCTTCAGCTTCTCGATTGCTTTGATCTCGATCTGTCGCACACGTTCTCGCGTGATGTTGAACTTCAGCGAGACGTCTTTCAGCGTTCTAGGGTGGCCATCATCAAGACCGTAGCGAAGCTTCAAGATTTCTCGCTCCCGCTCATCGAGTTGCTCCAGTGCACGTGCGAGCTGCTCCTTCAGGAACATGCGGAACGTCTCTTTGGTGGGCGAGGGAGAAGAGGGATCTTCAATGAAGTCGCCAAGCGTGTCTTCATCTTCGTCACCAAAAGGCCGCTCCAGCGATGCCGTGTACTGCGACACCGACTCCACTTTCTTGATCTTGTCAATGGACATGCCAGTAAGTTCAGAGAGATCTTCCAGCGTAGGTGCGGATCCGTGAGACTGGATGTACTCCCGCTTGACGCGGTTCAACTCCCGGACCGTTTCGATCATGTGTACGGGGACACGAATCGTGCGCGATTGGTCAGCAATGGCTCGGGTGATGGCCTGTCGAATCCACCAGGTTGCATAGGTCGAGAACTTGTACCCTCGGGTGTAGTCGAACTTCTCTACAGCCTTCATCAGGCCCATGTTTCCCTCCTGAATGAGGTCCAGGAAAGATAAACCCCGGTTCATATAGCGTTTGGCGATCGACACGACAAGTCTCAGGTTCGAGATCGTCAGTCGATCTCTCGCCGACCGACCCTTTTCGATGAGGTCTTCGAGTTCAGGTTCGCTGGCTGCTTTGGGAAGCTCGTCGCCAAGATTCTCCTCAAAAGCTGAAGACACCATCAGCTCGGCGGCTTCCTCTCCCTTCTCGACCAGATCCTCCCGGATCTTCTGCTCTGCTCCAGAAAGGCCCTTCTTCTTGAGTTCCTTGGCTGCACGGTCCCCAACGATGCCTGCCATGGAAAGCTCAGCATAGGCGCCGATCTCCATGGCCTTGGCAAGCTCGACCTCGCCTTCTTTGGTGAGCAAAGGAACTTTACCGATCTCGCGCAGGTAGGTCTTGACAGGATCCTCTCGCCTTGTGTTCCCTTTGCCATTGATCCAGGCTTCGCGGGTGCGTGATCGCTTCTTCGGAGCAGGCAGTGTCACGACGACTGTCTCCTCTGACTCCTGCGCTGAGGCCTCCTCATCTTCCAGGAGATCCTCGGGATCGGTCAGATCGTCATCGTCCAGTGCCGCTGCGTCTTCTTCCAGTGCATCCTCATTCTCAAGATCCAGGGAATCTTTCTTGGGGTCCTTCTGTAGCTTTGCATCCTCGCGAGCAACAACTTCAGTCTCAGGAGCCTTCTTCTTCGCTGGCTTCTTTTTGGTTGTCATGGATCCCCTTTCTCACCGCATCCTTCGCTCGCAGCCACGAAACCCTGAGCGGTTCCTTCTTCTTCATTAGCGCATCCCAACGTTTCCAGTCTTCCGCCTCAGCAGCTGCCTTCAGTTCGTGGTCGATGCCTGCGAGGACTTGCTCGATACTGCGCAGACTCCCCATCCACCGCTTGGAGTCCCGTTTGGTCTTCTCGACATCGATACCCATTGGAGCGAGTGCATAGAAGCTTGCACGACGAGCACCCTCCTCGTCCAGTTCATCCATCATTTCGGAGAGTTCGGTCACGCCCCGGGCCAAGCACTCGGCGATCGCGCGGTTCTCCTCAGAGAACACGTCTGGCGAGAGATGACCTGCGACATCCTCCCAACTTGCGTCGCCGCGCAGCACAACCGCCAGGAGGTGATGCTCGATGTTGCCTGGCTTCGCATCAGAGAAGTCGATTGAAGTTTCCAGACGGGGCGCAGCTTTCGCGGCTCGAGGAAGCTCCCGACGAATGGTCTCGATCGACAGGTCAACCAGCCCCTCAAGTTCTTTCTCGATTTCCTCGCGCAGGGCAGCGCTCTCTATCCCTTGGTAGAATCCGCGGACCTCCTCGAACAGCTGCTGTTGCCCCCGTGGAGTGGAGACATCGTGCCGCTCGACCAAGGAGTGGATGTAGAAGCGATGGAATGGCAGGGCGCGGTCCAGCACCTCGTTCATCCCCTCGGATCCTTGCGATCGTACATAGCCATCTGGATCCTCCCCAATAGGCAACGTGGCCACTCGAACCGCTAGTCCCGTATTGCGCAAGATCTGCATGCCTCGGATCGACGCTGCACTGCCTGCAGAATCTTGGTCGTACGCAATAACAACCTCTTCCACAAAGCGTTTCATCAGCTCGGCCTGCCCTTGGGTGAGTGCAGTCCCCATGCTCCCCACTGCATTCTGAATTCCAGCTTGATGTAGCGTGATGACATCGGTGTACCCCTCCACCAGGACCGCGGTGCGCGTTTTGGACATGGTGTCGCGTGCCCACGAGATGCCATACACCAGCCGGCCCTTGTCGAACAGTGGTGTCTGCGGGGAGTTGAGGTACTTCGGTTGGTCCTCGAATGCACGTCCCCCAAACCCAACCGGCCTGCCTGAGGCATCCAGAATGGGAAAGATCGTTCGGTTCCTAAAGCGATCGTAGATGCCTTTCTCGCCCTTCACGAGCAAGCCAAGGCTGATCAGTTTCTCTTCGCCGTATTGCCCGAACCGCTTCTTCACGTGATCCCAACCTGGAAGTGCAAATCCCAAACCAAACGTCTCCCACACGTCTTCCTCATAGCCGCGATTCCGAAGGTAATCACGCGCAGGCTCTCCGGCACTCGATCGCAGGTTGCTCGCGAAATAGGACGCCACCTCTGCCATCAGCGCTCGGTCCTCGTCCCGCCGTCCATCGGACTTGGCTTGAAAAGACACGCCCGCTTCGTCTGCCAATCGTTCCATGGCTTCGACAAACGAGAGGTTCTCAATCTTCATCACGAATGCGATGACATCCCCGCCCTCGCCACACCCAAAGCAATGCCAAAGGCCCTTCTCCTGACTGACCGTCATGGACGGAGTGTCATCCTTGTGAAAGGGACACTTCCCTTTGAAGCCTGCACCAGAAGGTGAAAGAGACACGTAGCGAGAGATGATGTCCGCAATGTCGAGTCTTGACTTGATCTCTTGGATCTGCGCGCGATCCCCTGGCATCCGCTACCTCAGTCCTCGAAGAAATGGATTCAGAAGCCGCTCCTGCTCAAGGGTTGTGGGATCACCGTGTCCTGGAAAGATACGGTAGGTTCCTGTGAGAGCAAGGATCCTTCGCAGCGACGACTCCATCACGGGATACGAGCCTCCTTCAAGATCGGTTCTGCCAATGGAGCCGGCAAACAACACATCCCCCACCAACAGCAGTTCCTCTCCAATCAGTGCGATGCTGCCTGGCGAATGGCCCGGGAGATGCATCACGCGAAGACCGGGAACGATCTCATCGCCTTCATCGATTGTCCGCTCGAATGGAGGCTGGCCTGGGTAGAAGTGCTCCACATACGGCACATCGAGCGCGTGAATCAGTCGCTCTTCCGCCGGGATCGCCCAGGTTCCGCCAACGTGATCGAAGTGCCCGTGCGTCAGAACGATCTTGTCCACTGCGCGTTCTCCAACAAACGTGCGGAGCGCTGCGCTGTCCTCAGGTGGATCCACAAGCAGGGTATGGTTCTCTGTTTCGATGAGATAGCAGTTTGTGGCCAGCGGGCCGAGAACTGCAGAGGATATGTGCATTCCAGCTCCTTACGCACGAGCAACTGCAAGTGCGGTCACAGATCGAATCCCGCCCTGTTTCAACGCCTGGGCACATGCCTCAAGCGTTGTACCCGTTGTGCAGATATCATCCACAAGAAGGACATGTTCCCCTTCACATCTTAGCCGTCGGAAGGCCCCCTTCAAGTTCGCTCTCCGCTCGGCTGCGGAAAGCTGCGCCTGCGGCACGGTCGACCGTGTCTTCTTCAGACTCCGAACGAGAGGAATGCCCAGTTCATGGCTAATGGCATTGGCCAGCACACGTGCCTGATTGAACCCACGCGCCCGTTGCGCAGCAGCATGCATTGGGACATACGTAACACAGTCCAAGCTGTAGTTCGCAAGCTCAGCCCTGAGGCGTTCCACCGCCAGACGTCCCATAGCTTTCCCGATCGCGGGTTCCCGCTCAAACTTGAGCGCACGCAGCAGGACTCGCCAACCTCCGTCGTACGGCCCCAAAGCAAGGAATCGATCCACAGCGCGCAGTTGAGTGCCACAGGGGATACAAAGGTCAAGTTCAGGGTCCGGAAGCTGTTCGCCGCATCGTTGGCAGCGGGGCGAACTCCACGCGGGAAGCTTGGCCAGGCACG
>Ga0180436_10004460_pt1 | contig 12569 bp, 7 predicted proteins | sample SS_ome_2_FD_132434 | JGI IMG/M metagenome (GOLD analysis project Ga0180436, IMG submission 132434) | Hypersaline lake sediment archaeal communities from the Salton Sea, California, USA - SS_3_S_2 metaG | ecosystem: Environmental > Aquatic > Non-marine Saline and Alkaline > Hypersaline > Sediment...
CGGCGATACGCGTGACTATGTAGCCCAAAAGCTGCCCGGCGGGTTTGGCAGAAACCAGGGGTCGGATACGAATGGCTGAATCGGGCAAGAGCGTGCTGCTCGCGTGTGGTACCACCCAGATGCGGGGGCATGTGCAGAAACTGCTGCGATCCTTTGCACGGCGCGGGTGGGACGTTTCGTTTGTGGGATGGGACCGGTACTCTGAGATGCCCAAGCGGCAGCGACGCGATTCCGCCGAGTTCCGATATGTCCAGCGGGGAGGGGGAAGCGGTGGGCTCAACATGACCGTGGCGGTGCCCCTCTGGTCGCTCCGGTTGTTGTTCGCGGCGTTGTTTCATCGGCCGACATCGCTGATCTATGCACTGGACCTGGACTCGGCCTGGGCTTGCGCGGTTGCCGCCAAGACCAGGGGCATTCCCCTGATCTATGATATTCGTGACAACTATCTACTGCGTCACAACTGGCCCCAGCCTGTCGCGCGCATCCTGAGGTTTCTGGAGGATTGGACGGTTCGTGTAGCCGAACAGATCATCGTGGTGGATGAGAACCGCATTGTGGGATCCTTGGCCGATCACAGGGACAAGATCCTGGTTCTGAACAACTGCCCCGAGGATGTCGGGCCGCCGCCAAGCGATGCAGGCGACGATCACTGCACCATCCTATCCACTGGATTGCTTACCAAGGATCGTGGGATTGCGTTCCTCCTTGATGCGGTGGAGGCTTTGCCAGAGATGCGCTTGCTATTGGCGGGGCGTGTTCCCTCGCAGGGGCTCTTGGCACGCATCCAGAACCATCCTCAGGTGCAGTTCCTCGGATGGGTTTCGCAAGAGCAGTCGTGGCAGCTGGGGTGGCGGGCTCAGGCCATGTTCTCTTGCTATGCCCCACACTCGCCGATCAACTTGCTGGCGGCTTCCAACAAATGGTATGACGCCATGATGGCTGGGATTCCGATCATTACCAACTGCGAAGTCGAGCGGTCGGAGTGGGTTGGCGAGCAGGATATTGGCTATGTCATTCCCTATGGAGACATTGGCGCCCTGAGAAACTGCCTGGTGGAAATCAACGAGTGCCCAAGCAAGGCGCGACGCAAAGGCATGACCGGAAGAGCGCAATTTGAGAGCCACTATAACTGGACTGCGATGGAAGGCAGACTGTTTGAGACAATCGACGATCTCTTGTCTCTTTGCCGGTAGACTAGATGCCAAAGCAAGGTGCCCTTTGCGCCCTTCCCAAGAGAACGTGAGGTGGTTTGGCCGCGTGCTTCAACTGACCCACTTATTACCGTCGCGGTGCTGTTTGCTGGCTGTCGGCTCGGGCCGCCCTGTTCGTGATTCGGAAATGGCAGCTTGGCCGGAGTCCCCCCACTATGCGCTATGAAACCAATCGGCGCCTCTATGAGGCATTGCCAGTATGGATCAAGCATATGGTCTGCCTGCTGCCTTTCAAGTGCCTGGCCGGAAAGGCCTATCGGCGCGTGCACCGTCGAGGAAAACGGCTGGACGCCATGAGCCGCAGAGAAGTGATTTCGCTGCAGCAACGTCTCCTGCACGAGACGCTCGAGTTTGTCTGCAACCAGGTTCCCGCCTATGCGTCCTACGCTGGCCTGCTGGAGCGCTTGCCAGCGGAGGATGTTCTGCGGAGGCTGCCCCTTGTCGACAAGGAGCAGCTGCAAGAGTCGATGGCGGAGTATCTCCCCAAGAATTTCAACGCGATCCCACACTATGAGTGCTCTACCGGCGGTACATCGGGAAATCAGCTTGCACTATACCTGGATGAGGGCTCTCAATCCGTGGAGATTGCGTTCATGCATCGCCAATGGGCTCGTGTTGGGTACACGCCGACCAAACGCAAAGCGATGTTCAGAGGTGTTGCCTTTCGCGGTCTGGCGCCAGGAGTCTACTGGCAAGACAATCCAGTCTACAATGAGGTGCAGTTCTCGCCATTTCACATGAGCGACAAGACATTGGCCAGCTACGTTGAGCGTCTGAGGAGCTTTCGGCCCGAGTACATTCATGGCTACCCGTCGGCCATTGACATTCTGGCCGAGTATGTGCTGCGTAATAGCTGTGACAAGGTGCTGTCGCCAATCAGTGCGGTCTTGCTGGGTAGCGAAGCCTGCTTGCCCGGTCAGCGAGAACGGATCGAGCGGGCCTTTTCCACTCGCGTCTACACCTGGTATGGTCACACCGAAAGATTGATCCTGGGCGGCGAATGCGAGACGAGTCATGCATATCATCAGTTCCCAGACTATGGCTATCTGGAGATCCTGAAAGAGGACGGGGAGCCTTGCGGGGTCGGCGAACGCGGTGAGATCGTGGGTACCGGCTTTTTGAACCGCTCGCTTCCATTGGTCAGGTACCGTACAGGCGACTATGCCACACGTCTCGAGCCGGCTTGCACGTGTGGTCGTCATTGGGACCGCTTTGTCGACGTAAAGGGGCGTTGGGAGCAGAACATGGTCATCGGAACGAGCGGAGCGCGCATCTCGGTCGCTGCACTCAACATGCATGGTCCCATGTTCCAGAACGTGATCCGGTACCAGTACAGGCAGACCCAGCCGGGCGTGCTAGAGATACGGGTCCTCCCGTCACCTGCCTTTGCGGAGGAGGAAGCGATCAGGCGAGTCTTCCAGGAAAAGCTAGCACCAGAGATCGATGTCATCGTGAGAGTGGTGGATGATATCCCTCTGACCGCTAGAGGAAAGCTCAAGCGGCTTGTGTCGACGCTTTCGTAGCCAGCAAAGATTGCGCCTAGCCCAAGCTGACGGCCAGAGCGTGGCCGTTCGGGCTGCGGTGATCAGAGACGGGCAAGAGCTCCCAAGGGCGTTCACCCCAGATGATCAACAGGGTTATTTCGTAGCCTTGGTTCAGCCAGGCTCCACATTTCCTCAGGTCGAAAGCAGATACCGAGGGCCAGCAATGCGAGATCAGCGCATCGACTCGATGAGGTTTATCGGTCTGGCAATGATCATCCTGGCCCATGTTGACCCGCCACCGATTCTGTTTCAGCTCCGGAACTTTGACGTTCCACTGATGGTGCTGGTCGCCGGAGTGTCCTTCAACGCCAGCTATGATCCCTCGACTCCCTACTGGCGATATCTTTGGAGAAGGGTCAGGCGCCTCGTCTTTCCAGCATGGATCTTTTTGTCATGCTACTTGTCGCTTTTTCTGTGCCTTGGCCCAGGCCCTCATGCGCTGACGATCAAGACGGTGGTCACATCCTATACCTTCCTCAGTGGTATTGGCTATGTCTGGATCGTCCGCGTGTTCCTACTTGTGGCCATAGTCGCCCCACTCGTCTACGGCCTCAGTCGGCGGACGCGATCCAACTACCGCTACGTGTTAATTCTTGCTATCGTCCTGGTTCTTTACGATCTGGCTCGGCATCTTTCATTGCCCCTTATCACGAACGATGCCGGCGAAACAGTGTCACTGTTGACTCACTACCTTGTGCCATACAGCGTCGTTTTTGCCATTGGAGTGAGGATGCGTCTCCTGACGCGCAGACAGGTGTTGGGCATGGCGGGCATCTGCTTGGGTCTGTTTGCTTGCTTTGCACTTGGGCTCTATTTGGTCCATGGCAGTATCAGATCGCCCCAGAGCTTCAAGTACCCGCCGTCGCTATACTACTTATCCTATGGCCTGTTTGCCGCGTCCATACTGCATCTGTGCAGCGGCGCGATCACCCGGTGCATTGCGCTGGTCAAGGGTGCCGGGTTCGTGTCCTTTGTGGCACGAAACAGCATGTGGGTCTATCTCTGGCATATTCCCATGGCAAAGCACCTTCAGATGAGTTGGGCGCCCAAGTACGCCGTGACCTTTGCGCTGGCCACCGGGATCACCTACTGCCAAGTCTGGATCGTCGAGAACCTGGTTGTGAATCATCTGCCGAGCGAGAGGGGCAAGCGGGCCATTCGGTCCGTGTTCACGGGATAGCCGTTACGCCGAGGAACAGCCGAGCTTGCGTTTCTTCGTTGGTCGGGCAAGAGTTTCAGGTGTCACCTGAGGCGCTACGGGCCCTAGCTGATCCTGTAGCGTTCCAGCACCTCTCGGTTGACGGTCACGCCCAGACCGGGACCCGAAGGAACCAGAACACTACCGTCGATCATCTCCATCGGCGTGACGAGAATCTGATCACGAATGGGGTTTTCGGTTCGGTCGTACTCGAGCAGGGCCCGCCGCGGGTTCAGCGAGAGCGGCTCCGGCGGGAGCGCGGCCAAAACCTGCAGTGCGGCGGCGAGCGCGATGCCGCTTCCCCAGACGTGCGGCACGCAGCGGACTCCCCACACCTGGGCCAACTGGGCGATGCGCATGGTCTCGGATATGCCGCCGGTGATGCAGATGTCTGGCTGGGCTATGTCCAGGCAGCCCTGTCGAAAGAGCTGTTGAAAGCCATAGCGCGTGAACTCGGCCTCGCCGCCGGCTATGGGGATGGCGAGTGCCTGTCGAACTTGACGGTAGGCTTCCGGGATCTCGGGTACAACCGGTTCCTCGAACCAGGAAATGCGGTAGGGTGCTATGCGCTGGCCCAAGGCGATGGCCCGCTCGGGATCATAGGCATGGTTGGCGTCAACCATCAGATCGATGGCATCGCCAATCGCCTGGCGAACGGCGCGCACGTTGGCGACGTCGCGCTCGACCCCGAATCCCACCTTGACTTTGACCGCCGTGAATCCTTGGGCGACATAGGCTTCGGCCTCGCGAGCCAGCACGGAAGGCTCGCCGACACTGGGTCGGGTTTGGTACATGCCGGTGGCATAGGCGCGCACACGGTCGCAGAACGGGCCGCCGAGTAGCGTGTGGATCGGCTGCTGGAGCGCCTGGCCGGTAATGTCCCAGAGGGCGATGTCGATGCCACTGATAGCTGCGGCCGTCAGCCCGCGTTGACCATAGTCGCGCGTCCAGTTGTACAGTGTTTCCCATATGACTTGGCGTCTGAGAGGATCAAGGTCGACGATGAGTGGCTGGAGTACCCTTTCGAGCAGCGGCACGACCGCCGGCCAGGCGTCATGGCAAAAGACCTCTCCCCAGCCGGTGATTCCCGTATCGGTTTGTATCTCGACCAGCAACGTCGTCCTGGCGCCGAACCATTTCTGGGAATAGGCAAAGGGCTCGTCTAGCTCACAGCGCAGGGGATGGGCCAAAAGCTTTGTGATCTTCATTGCACGCTCCTAGTTTTCTCACTGTGGTCAACGCCGCCGATTCCTATGGCCCTGGGTGCAGCTAGACAGCTATTCCCCGTGGCCGTGGCTGTTGCAGGATGGTGGGGCACCGCGCGAATGGGTAACGGGATTGGCGCAGAGCGACCGAGATTCTGCTAGCGCCCGCTACGCCATGGTACCAGGGACTGGCGTACACCGGCTAGAGACCGAGATGGCGCAGGTAGTTGCGGTTGCGGAGTGCGCTCTGCTTGGGGGTGCCCATGCCGGGCAGTAGGTCCTGCTCTACTGTGACATAGCCGTCATGGCCTCGTTTGCGTAGCCAAGAGACCATGCCGGGTAGGTTGACGCTGCCTGAACCCAACTCGCTGAACAGCCCTCTTTCCAGTGCCCAAAAGTAGCCCTGGTGCTCTTGTCTAGAGCGATCGGCGATGGTCGAATCGCAGTCCTTGAGATGGACGTAACGTATGCGGTCGCCAAAGGTCTCGAGGCCCTGGGCCAGGTCATAGTCCTGCGAGGCAAAGGCATAGTGACCGGTATCAAAGACGAGGCCCAGCAACTCGGGAGGGACCAGATCGAGGAGACGCGCGATCTCGTCCGGCGTCTCGACCCATCCGGCGCAGTGATGGTGAAAGAGTGACGCGATGCCGGTCTGGTCGGCGACCGCGTCGGTGACATGCTGCACGTTGGCGGCATAAACTTGCCACTGCGCTGGCGAGAGGCCCTGGTCTGGTCTGATTCGGCCGGCGCAGGCTGTGCGCATGGGATGGGTGCCATTGTCATCCGCAAGGATGAGATGGGGCTTGGTCTCGGTGGCCACCGCCGCAAGGAGGCGAGCGGTTCGGAGCGCGTTCTCGATGCCGCACTCCAATGCCGACGAATCGGCGAAGGCTATGGGCACGAATGCGCCCAGCATCTCGACGTGTCGGGTCGCCAGTTCATCGCGGAGGCGGCCCGGGTCGGTCGGAAAATAGCCCCAGTCGCCCAGTTCAGTCGCCGTATAGCCCGTCTCGACGAGCTCGTCCAGCATCTGCTGATAGCCGATGGTCGGCAACCCCATTCCCTCAAACTCAAGGCAGCCCCAAGAGCACGGGGCGTTGGCGACGCCGATCTGCTCCATGATGCCTCCGGCTATTGATAGATAGCGACGTAGAAGTCCGCGAGCGACCATGACATCGCTGCGCCAGGACCGCTCGACACTAAAAGTGGTATCGCTCCTGTTCCCGCATCTGCTCATACGCGCTGCTGGCGCGCCGGACGGCCTCGACTTGTGAGACCTGTGCGATGGGCACGTCCCACCAGGCGTCATAGCTCGGGACGCCGACCTCGCGGTCGGTCTCGATGACAACCACAGTGGTGCGGGCCTCGGCCTTGGCCTGTTCCAAGGCTTGTGAGAGCTCTGGGATGGTCTTGGCGCGTAGGGCCACCGCTCCGAGGCTGGCCGCATTGGCCGCCAGGTCGATAGGTAGCGTAGGGCCGTCGAGCTGTCCGCTACCATCGTCGCGCAGACGAAAGCGGGTGCCAAATCCCTCGCTTCCCTGAGACGCGGACAGCCCGCCGATGCTGGCGAACCCGTGATTGTCGATCAGCACGATGATGATCTTGAGGCCCTCCTGGATCGAGGTGGCGATCTCGGAGGGAGCCATCAGATAGGTGCCGTCGCCGACAATGCAGTAGACCTCTCGCGAGGGATCGGCCATCTTGACGCCGAGTGCGCCCGGGATCTCGTACCCCATGCATGAGTAGCCGTACTCGAGATGGTACCCCTTGGGATCCAGCGGGCGCCAGAGCTTGTGCAGATCACCGGGATGGCTGCCGGCGGCGCTGACCAGGACGTCGCGTGGTCCGCTGGCGCGCCAGACCGCGCCGATCACCTCGCTCTGGGCGGGCAGCGGCGAGTTGCCCAGGGCGTAAAGCCTGTCGACCTCTTGGCCCCACTCTGCTCGGAGGCGAGTCACCTGGGCCCTGTAGGCATCATCCACATGGCAGTCCGACAGAGCGGCGGCGAGTTCATGGAGGGTCTCGCGGGCGTCGGCTACTAGGGGCAACGATCCCTGCTTGTAGGCGTCAAACTCGGCGACGTTGATGTTGATAAAGCGGACATCGGGCGCCGCAAAGAGCGTCTGCGAAGCGGTGGTGAAATCCGAGTAGCGTGTGCCGACGCCGATGATCAGGTCGGCATCGCGAGCCATGCGATTGGCCGCCAGCGTGCCGGTGGCGCCGATGGCTCCGAGGTTCATGGGATGGTCATACGGCAGACATCCCTTGCCGGCCTGTGTTTCCCCAACTGGGATTCCGGTCTGGCGCACAAAGGCATCGAGGGCTTGACAGGCATCGCCGTAGATGACGCCTCCGCCGGCAATGATCAGGGGGCGCTTGGCAGCGTCGACTAGTGCGACAGCCTGAGCCAGTGCGGCGCGGTCAGCGCGCGGGCGGCGAATGTGCCAGATTTTTTTCTCAAAGAAGGCTCCGGGATAGGCATGGGCCTCGGCTTGCACGTCCTGAGGAAGGCACAGCGTGACGGCGCCGGTATCGGCGGGCGATGTGAGCACGCGCATCGCCTCGGGTAGGGCCGTCAGCAACTGCTCGGGTCGGCTGATGCGATCCCAGTAGCGTGAGACGGGACGAAAGGCGTCGTTGACGCTGATATCCTGCGACCAGGGCGATTCGAGTTGCTGCAGTACGGGTGCGACGTTGCGCCGCGAAAAGATATCGCCGGGCAAGAGCAGCACAGGGATGCGGTTGATGGTCGCGCCGGCTGCGGCGGTGATCATGTTGGTGGCGCCGGGGCCGATGGAGGAGGTGCAGGCAAAGGCGCTGAGGCGATTGCACATTCGGCTGTAGCCTGCCGCTAGATGCACGCCCGACTGCTCGTTGCGGACGAGATAAAACGGCAGGTCAGGGGACTGCATCAGGGCTTGGCCTACGCCGGCGACGTTGCCGTGCCCAAAGATACCGAGCGCCCCCGCAATGAAACGCTGCTCGACTCCGTCCCGTTCCACATACTGCTGCACGAGGTAGCGCACAATAGCCTGCGCACTGGTCAGTCGAACCGTGTCCATCCGCCGCTCCTTTGGTAGGCTAGACAGTGCTCTCGCTCCCAGCCCGGAATGAAAGACCCGATGCGTCAAAAGTCCGCGGGGGGCGCAGCTCTTGGCCGCGCCCCCAAAGAAGCCTAGCTCAGTTCCTGGTCATCATAGTCGCGCAGATGGCGCAGCCAGATGTTCCGGAAGCGAACCTTGTCGCCGCCGTGGTCCTGGAGGCCCAAGGGGCCCTTGACAGGGATATCCCCCTCGTAGGCGGAGAGCGTCTTGTGACCGGTCGGGCCCTGGATGGCCTGGCAGTGGTGTACCAGGATGCCATTGTGGATCACCGTGACGCAGGCGGGGCTGGCCACCTTGCCGTCGCAAAAGCGAGGCGCGATGAAAAAGATGTCAAAGGTCTGCCATTCGCCCGGCTGGCGGCAGGCGTTGACCAGTGGCGGGTACTGGCCATAGATCGAGGCCGTGATGCCGTCGGCATAAGTCGGATTGTTGAATCCGTCGAGCACTTGGATCTCATAGACGCCCTGCAAGAACACGCCGCTGTTGCCGCGTCCCTGGCTGCTACCGACGATCTCCTCCGGAGCGGCGAACTCGAGGTGCAGTTGGCAGTCGCTGAACTCGACCAGGCTCTGGATGCTGCCGGTGCCGTTAATCTCCATGTAGCCGTCCTGCACTAGCCATCCCGCGGGGCTGCCATCCGCCTTGACCCAGCCCGATAGATCGCTGCCATCGAACAGCACGACGGCATCGCTCGGAGGCGCTCCGGGCGTCTGCGCGGTGCTTGCCGATCCGGGCTCAATGATGACGGGTTGTGGGCGTGCCCCGTCGTGGACGCGCCAGGGCGAATCGGGGAGTTGGGGCGTGTCGTCGTAGCCGAGGGGTGAGTGTTTGTTGGCCATGGGTTGCTCCTACTCTTGTGTCTGGTGGTGTGTTCGAGCCACGGCTAGATGATACGTTGCGTACATGGGCTGTCAAGGGCCTTCTGCGGCAAAGCGAGGGCCAGAGATCCTGGTGCCGGGGTTACCTGCCCCGCAAGCCCAAAAAAGCCAGCGCCCTGGATCTGCTCCAGAGCGCTGGCTGTGAGTAGCGTGTATCGCGGGGCTCACCGTCTAGAGTTGAGTTGTCCTCGATCCTTGAGTATGGCGCGTAGCGCTCCGAGCTCGGTTCCCGATTCGTGGTTGCGCATGACCAGCGGCAGGAGCATGGTCTTGTCCTGCTCCAGCGTAGGCGTCGGCACCGGGGTCGGGGGTTGTGCGCCACCATTGGTGGTCACCGTGGCCGAGACGACATCCGTGCGGCGGATGAGCTGGTCGCTGCTGACCACCGATTCCACGATGAACAGCGTGTCCTTGACCAGGCTCGAGAACAGATGCAGCTCGATCGTGCCCGAGGTGCGCTGGCCCGGGATAACGTCGTTCAGCGTCCAGACGGCGGCTCCGCCCTGTTGACTCCAACAGGGATCGGATCCCGCAGGAACCAGTTGACCCCCATACGGTATCTGGATGCTGACCTGGACCCGATCCAGCGGCACGGACCCGACATAGTCCAGTGAGACGATAAAATCATAGTTCCAGCCCGCGTTGACCGTGTCGCGTGTCGGTCCGAGCGTCATCTCGAACGGTCGACGCAGCGTGCCGACTGTGGCATCGTCACGGTCGTCGGGATCGTCATCGCGCGGATCGTGCGTATCACCGGGGATGGTTTCTCCGCTGGTGAGGCGTCCGCTCGCCTGCGCAATGGCAGCGAGTGTCTCCGGTGGCGCGATGTCCGGCGTGATGTGCGCCTCAAAGGTCAGGGTCAAGGCTGTGGCGGCCTCGAGCGAGGCGTTGAGTGGCCAAGCGATGTGGCCATCGGTCACAGTCGGTGTGGGACCCGTGCCGATTAGCCCGCCGCCCTGAGCAGAGATCGTACGGTCATAAGCGATGCCTGGCACCTGCAGGTCGGTTGTGGCGTCGACGTTGCGCGCCGGACCGTCGCCGACGTTGGCCACCACGATCTGGTACCTCATGCTGTCGCCCGCATACCCCTCGGTGGCGCCGCTGGTACCCTCGACAGAGAGCAGCTCCAGGTCGACGGTCAAGGCGGGCAGGATGCGAGTCACGGTGAAATCATGGGGGCCATCGACGCGCAGGTTGCCGGCGGCATCATAGCCCAGGACGCGCAGTCGGTTCATGCCGCTGGGCAGCGTCGTAACGTCCGGCGAGTAGCTCCAGAGCGCACCGGCCATATCGGCGGTCTCGGTATAGACCAGGCCTTGCTGTGTATGGACGCGGATGTCCACGTGCGATACGGCCACGCCGTCGGTGATCTCGCCAGTCAGAAGCGTTTCGACCTTGGGCGAGCCATAGTCTGAGATGGTGACCTCGGTCAGCAGTTGTGTCGTCGTGATCAGCGGGGCTACCGAGTCGATGAGCGTCGCCTGCCAAGGCAGGACCGTCTGCAAGCCGGCCAGATCGGTGGCGCGGACGCGAATCTGGTGCACTGCGCCATCCTCATAGGGCAGCATCCACTGATAGGTCCAGGTCTGGACGCGCGCTAGGTCCGGCGCGCTGAGGGCGTCGACCGCGATCCAGGCCGAGGATGGGTCATCGAACTGCACCTCAACCTGGTATACCTGGCCACTGGCCGGGGCCGGATCGGAGGTGGTGCCCTCCAGTAGCTCGCTGGGGCCTGCGCAAACGGCCGGCGGCGTGAACCACAGCGATGGCGGTACTCGGTCGACGGCTAGATGCCGCACGTCTGGAGCGCCTACTTGGCCATACTGGTCGGTCGCGCGTGCTTGGATGGTCACAGTATCCACGTCAGGAATCGTGAGTGTGTGCGACCAGGCGGCAGTGCCCGCCGCGGTTTGCCAAGGATTGCCGATGATACGGGCCTCGACGTCTGACACGCCGATACCGGTGCCATCGCTGGCGGTACCGGTGCACTGCCAGGGGCCCACGGGGACGGGGTCGCCTTCGTTGGCCGCGATGCTGGTCGTCGGCGGCTGACCATCGACGACGTTGCCGATGGAAGCGACCACAGGTTGATCGACGACTGGTACCGGATCACCCCACAGCGTTGCTGTGCTGGTGATGGCGGTCAGGCCCAGAACGCTCGGGGCGAGACGCCCCGTGATGGTAAAGACATGGCTGGACTCGGCAGCGATCTCGGGCAAGGCCATGTTCCACAGCTGCCCACCGTCGGGGCAAGAGGCGCAAGTGACGGCCGAGGTTGGATCGACGGGAGCATAATAGGCCAGACCCGTGGAAGCCTGCAGGTCCACGCGGCCACCCGTGATGGGCGACAGTTCACTGTTGTGCACCGTGATACGGTAGAGCACTTCTGCGCTGGGGCCGCAGAGCGCGCTCGGCCCCTTGGAACTGGCAATCTCGATCGTGGCTTCGTAGGCAGTCGGCTGGCCATCGCTGGGGTAGGTGGCCGTCGGTACATCACCCCAATAGTAATAGTCGGGCCAAGGTCCTCCACGGCTGTTGGTGGTGGGGAACACCGCGCCTGGAGTGTCGTCCACTTCATGGCTTGCGGCCAAGAGGGCCAGACGCCCGGGTGTGCCGCCACAAAGCGTGCTCCAGGGCAGGCGAATCTCGGTCTCGCCTGTGGTCTCACCCATGGCCCAGTTGCTCCATGGCTGGCTGCTCCAGGACGAGCCGTTCCACTGCCAGAGCAGCGCCGTGTCCGGTTCTGACACTTGAATGGCCCAGTCGGCGCCGATTGGTAGCGCGGGGCCGCCGACGGGTGCGACGGTTGCGCCGCCCGGCAGAGGATCGATATAGACCCAGAGGTCACCATCCATATCCCACCAAGAGCCGCTGTAGCCTATGAACAGCGCCAGGCCGTCCCAGGCGACATACAGATCCTGGACGATACCGTGCCAATGGATGTCGTCCAGCCATTCCTCAGACCGTAACCATTCGTCGTTGGCGAGGTCCATCTCGCCGTCGATGATGATCGACTGGCGGCTGTCGGCAAACGATGTTGCCATCAGGCTGCGATTGGCCGTCAAGTCGGTAACCCAGTTGCCGTAAAACACATTGTCGACATACCAGGGCCCATAGTGCAGCTCGCGGGTGTTGCCGACGGCGTCCTCGGCCATCAAGTGCGCGTACCAGCGGCCAATTGCTGTCAGTTCGCGCTGATAGCTGGTAGCTGTCGTAACCATGGTGGGCACTGTGTCGCTGGTTTGGTCGATCGCCACATAGGTGGTCGCGACGCCGCTGGCGTCGCGTGCCGCCGTCCAGCTCATGTCGAGCACATGGTCGAGGAGGATGTGGTTGCCGGGATGCACGTCAAAAGAAGTGGGCGCCAGGCCGATGGGGGCCTGCGAGTCGACCGACACCAGGCGGCTCACGACGGTCTCATTCTCGGCA
>Ga0180436_10004461_pt1 | contig 12568 bp, 12 predicted proteins | sample SS_ome_2_FD_132434 | JGI IMG/M metagenome (GOLD analysis project Ga0180436, IMG submission 132434) | Hypersaline lake sediment archaeal communities from the Salton Sea, California, USA - SS_3_S_2 metaG | ecosystem: Environmental > Aquatic > Non-marine Saline and Alkaline > Hypersaline >...
GCAGCGCGGCGAAGTGGTCAGCAAGCGCGACCTCTACGTATCGGCGCTCGGGCGCGAGCCGGTGCCACACGACCGCAGCGTGGACATGCACGTGAGCAACCTGCGGCGCAAGCTGGGCCCCGATCCGCGCGGCGGCAACCGCATCGAAACGATCCGCGGCATCGGCTACCAGTTCCGCGTGGCCTGAAGGCGACGGCGCCGCGGGCGGCACGATGCATTCCCTGTTCTGGAAAATCTTCCTGGCGATGTGGTTGAGCATCGTCGGTTTCTCGGCCGCCATCGGCTGGCTGAACGACAGCCTGGCCCGCAAGCAGTGGGCCGAGCAGCCCCAGGAATCCTTCGAGCGCGGCCTGTACCGCATCAGCCAGCGCGCCCAGCAGGCCCTGGTCAGCGACGGCCGGCGCGGTCTGCGGGACGAGCTGCTGAACATCCCGCGCATGACGCGCAGCCACATTTACGTGCTCGGCCCCGACGAACGCGAGGTGCTGGGCCGCGACGAGGACCTCGCGAAACTGGTGGAGCAGGGCGCCGGCATGGACCGGGAAGTGGTCGAGAACGAAACGGGAGAAGCCTTCACCGTTTACACCGTCAACCGCACGCCGCCGCGGCCGATCCTGGCGCCCGGTCCGGAGGGGACCGCCCTGCGGCTGGCCGCGGCCGCGCTGATCAGCGCGATCATTTCCTTCTTCCTGGCCCGCTCGCTGGCCACCCCGCTTGGGCACCTGCGGGAGGCGAGCCGCAAGATCGCCGCCGGCGAACTCTCGGCCCGTGTCGGCCAGCAGGTGGGGCGCCGGCGCGACGAGATCGGCCAGCTGGCGACGGACTTCGACGACATGGCGGCGCGCCTGCAGACCATGCAGGCGGCCAACCAGCGCTTGCTGCGGGACGTCAGCCACGAGCTGCGCTCACCGCTGGCGCGGCTTACGGTCGCGCTGGAGATCGCGCGCAACAAGGGCGCGGGTCACGTCGGCTCCGAACTCGACCGGATCGAGTTGGAAGGGCAGCGACTGGAGACGCTGGTCAACGATGTGCTCGCCCTGCTGCGTGAGTCCTCCGAGACCGTCCGCAAACAGGACGAGGATTTCGACCTCGGCGAACTGCTCAGTGACCTGGTGGACGTGGTGAATTACGAGGTGCCGGAGGGCAAGCCGGGCATCGCCTGGAACGCCGGCGGGCCGGTGCCGTTCCACGGCGACCGCGAACTGATGTGGCGCGCCACCGAGAATCTCCTGCGCAACGCCTTGCGGCACACCGACCCTGAACGCGGCGTCGAGCTCGGCCTGGCGGCTTCCCGCCGCAAGTCACGGGTGGAGATCACCGTGCGGGACTTCGGCGCCGGCGTGCCCGCAGCCGAACTGGACCGCATCTTCGAGCCGTTCTACCGCGTGCAGGAATCGCGCGACCGCGGCAGCGGCGGCCACGGCCTGGGCCTGTCGATCGCCGCTACCGCCGTGCGCCGCCACGGCGGCGACATCCGCGCCACCAACGCCCCGGATGGCGGTCTCGTCGTCGAAATCAGTCTCCCCACGACCGTGTAAGAGCGGCGTAAGCCGCGACCGGACTCCGAACGTAACCCCGCCGCCCGCACCGCCCATCCCCTTTGGCTCTCTGCTCAGCGGCCCTGCGGGCTACCCTCGCGCCCGGCCCGCCCACGGGGCCGGCAAACAGCACATCCTGTGCTGTCTTGCCTCGATTGGGCTTCCTGCCCAATCGACCCCTACGCGGACCGCACACTCGGCGCTTTCGCCTGATGTTCGCCAAAGCAGATGGACGGCACGGGCGGCTAAGTGCAAGGTCCAGGCCGTGGATGCGCATACCCCTTCCCGGGGTAGTCGGGCGTCGGGAACGCCCGAGTAGCGCACAGGGATGTCTTGAGCGTGCCCCGGGAAGGGGTATGCGTAGCCGCGGCCGTGTTTCGGAGTACACAGCTGCAAGTCGCCGCTCACGCGCCTCCTGCAAGGTGGACTCAGGCCCGGTCGGCGGAAAAGGTGAGCACGGCGTCAATGTGGTCCAGGTCGAGCAGCGACATCAGCAGGCGGTCGACGCCGAGGGCCACGCCGCTGCAATCGGGCAGGCCGGCGCGCAGCGCTTCGACCAGGTTCGTGTCGATGGCGATCGGGTCCTGGCCGCGGGCCTTGCGCAGGCGGTTTTCTCGTTCGAAGCGCTGCAACTGCTCGTCGGGGTCCGTCAGTTCCTGGTAGCCGTTGGCGAGCTCCTGGTGGCCCAGGAACACCTCGAAACGCTCCGCCACGTCGCGGTCGCCGGCGCGAATCCGGGCCAGCGCCGCCTGTTCCGGGGGAAAATCGTGGACGATCGTGAAGCGCTCGCCGGCGAAGGCAGGCTGGATCACCTCCGCCAGCAGCAGGTCCAGCCACTCGCCGTGCGACAGGGGAGCGGTCGCGATGCCGCGTTCCGCGGCGCAGTCGGCCAGGTCGTCTTCCGAGCACAGCCAGGGGTCCAGGCCCGTCGTTTCCAGGAACAGCTCGCGGTAGCCGAAGGCATGGACCGGCCAGCCGTCGAAGCGGCCGCCGGCGCAGGCGCGCGCCAGGTCCACGACCTCGCTGGCCAGTTCGAGGTAGGGCGTGCCGACCCGGTACCACTCCAACATGGTGAACTCCGGGTTGTGGTAACGTCCCGCCTCGCCGGCCCGGAACACACGGCCCAGCTCGTAGACGTCGCCGGCCCCGGCCGCCAGCAGGCGTTTCATCGCGAACTCGGGCGAGGTGCGCAGGTAGCGCCGTGCTTGCTCGTCGGTGAGCACGCTCTCGATGTTGGGATCGGTGTTGCCGCGGCGGCTGAGCACCGGGGTCTCGACTTCGAGTACGCCGCGTTCGGCGAAGAACGCGCGAATATCCGCCAGCAACTGCGCCCGCGCCTCGAGCGCCCGGCGCGAGGCGCCCGGGCGCCAATCGGTGGTCCGTCCCGGCGGATTCACGCCACGGGTGGCCCGCTGATGCGGAACTTGAGACCGATGGCCGCCAGGGCCCGGCTTTCCTGGCGCAGGTCGAACAGCGTCAGCGGATGAGCTTCCATCCAGTCGGCGTCGAAGCCGGCCGTGACGTTCTGGTCGCTGGCGCTGAGCCGGAATGCAGGCACGGTGTGATCGTCGCGGCTGCGGCAGAGGATGCAGGCGAAACGCAGGCACATCAGGGTCATGCGCAGTGCTGCGTGCATGCGCGCCGGCAGCAGGTCGGCGTACTCCCCGGGAATCGCGCGCCGTTGGTAGCGCACCAGCGTGGCGAGGAACAGCTGCTCCTGCCGCGTGAAGCCCTGCATGTCGGAGTTCTCGACCAGGTAACCCGAGTGCTGGTGGTAGAGGCTGTGGGCCACGCTGAGTCCGACCTCGTGCAGGTCGGCCGCCCAGGCCAGCATCTGCCGGTGCGCCGGTTGCAGGAACAGGCCGTCCGCCACCTTGTCGAAAGCGCGCAGAGCCGTTTCCTCGACGCGCCGCGCCTGGTCCCGGTCCACGGAGTAGCGCTGCATGAACGCCTCGACCGTCATCTCGCGCGGGTCGCGCTGCTCCTGGCGGCCCAGCAGGTCGTACAGCACGCCTTCGCGCAGGGCTAACGGCGACACCACCAGGGTCTCGATGCCCAACAACTCGAAACAGGCGTAAAGCATCACCAGGCCGCCCGCCAGCACCGGGTGCCGTCGCTCGGTGAGCCCCGGCAGTTTCACCGAGTCAATGGTGTCGAACTCGAGCAGCCGCTCGCACAGCATATGCAAGGCGTCGGCGCTGATGTCCTTTTCGCGCCAGCCCAGCCGCCGGCAGATTTCCTCCACCGCCTTGATCGTACCGGACGATCCGATCGCGGTCTGCCAGCCGGTGGCCAGGTAACGCTGGCGCAGTTCCTGGAGGTCCGCCATCACCGAGTTCACGGCCCGGTTCCAGCGCTTGCGGGAGATCTTGCCATCGCCGAAAAAGCGGCGGGTGAGCGACACGCAACCGTATTGCAGACTTTCCATCTCCAACGGTTCGGCGCCCTCGCCGATGACGAGCTCGGTGCTGCCGCCGCCGATGTCGATGACGAGGCGACGCCCCTCGAAGCCGGCCACGCCCTGGGTGACGCCCTGGTAGATCAGCCGCGCTTCCTCGCGGCCGGCGATGATGTCGATGCTGCAGCCCAGCGCGGTCTCGGCGATCATCAGGAAGGCGTTGGCGTTTTTCATGCGCCGGAAGGTCTGGGTGCCGACCGCGCGCAGGTTCTCGGGGGGAATGCCGCGCAGGCGCTGGCCGAAGCGGGCCAGGCAGGCGAAGGCCCGGTCCTGCACGGCGGGGTCGAGATTGCCCTCGGCGTCGAGCCCGCCGCCCAGGCGAACCATTTCCTTGATGCGGTCGAGCGTGCGCAGTTCGCCGTGCTCGCGGCGTGCAACCAGCAGGTGGAAACTGTTGCTCCCCAGGTCGACGGCGGCGTATGTGTGCTGGTTGCTGTCCGTGTTCATGATCACCGACGTGGCCCGCCCGGGGCCTCGGTCAGCCATTCGAACCGGGCCGAACGGCCCGGCTCATTGCGCGCTGCCGTCTTCCGGCGGCGGCAGGATCTTGGCCCGTTCGCGCTCGGCGACGCGGGACGGCAAGGGGATATAGCCGTCCTTGACGACGATCTGTTGGCCCTGTTTGGAGAGGATCATTTTCAGGAACTCGGCGGTCAGCGGTTCGATCGGCTGGCCCGGAGCCTTGTTCAGGTAAATGTACAGGAACCTTGCCAGGGGATAGCTGCCGCTCAGCGTATTCTCCGGGGTGGGCTCGACGAACGGTCGGCCTTCCCCGGAGGACAGCGGCACGGCGCGCACGGACGGCGTCGTGTAACCGATGCCGGAGTAACCTATGCCGTTCACGGACGTGCTCACTGCCTGGACGACCGAGGCCGAACCGGGCTGTTCGTTCACGTTGCTCTTGAAGTCGCCGTTGCAGAGTACGTGCTGCTTGAAGTATCCGTACGTGCCGGAAACCGAGTTCCGGCCGTAGAGCTGCAGGCTACGGTCGGTCCAGGCTCCGCTCAATCCGACCTGGCCCCATTGCGTGATCGGTTCCGGTGCGCCACAGGCGAGGGTTTCCGAAAACATCGCGTCGATCTGTTGCAAAGTGAGGCCGGTGATGGGGTTGTCCTTGTGGACGAACACCGCCAGGGAATCGATGGCCACGGCGATCAGCGTGGGCTTGTACCCGTAGCGGTCCTCGAACGAGCCGACCTCGGTATCTTTCATCAACCGGCTCATCGGCCCCAGGTTCACCGTGTGGGTCGCGAGCCCGGTGGGGGCCGTGGACGAGCCGGGCGCCTGGATCTGGATATTGACCGTCGGGTAGGTGCGCTTGAACTCCTCGGCCCAGAGGGTCATCAGGTTCGCGAGGGTATCGGAACCGATACTCGAGAGGTTGCCGGAAATTCCGCTGACTTTCTCGTAATCGGGCAGAGCCTCGTCCACGGTGGTCCTGGCGACCGACGGCGTCGCGAACAAGAGCAGAACGATGCAGGCGAGGGTTTTGTAAAGGCGATGCATTCCGATAATCCAGCCGATGACCATTCCGGCCAGTATACCGGATAATTCTGACGCGGCCAGATGACCGTTGGGTTACGAATCGGCTTCGTTCACGCCCTGCGCGCGCTCGGCCGGGAAGGTGCAGGTGAACACGCTGCCCTCGCCCAGTTCGCTGTCGATCGACAGGGTCGCCTGGTGGGCGTTCATGACGTGCTTGACGATGGCGAGGCCGAGCCCGGTGCCACCCGTGGAGCGCCCGCGATCCGTCCCTACCCGGTAAAACCGCTCCGTCACGCGAGGAATGTCACGCTTCGGTATCCCGATGCCTTCGTCCCGCACGGTCAGCTGTGGACCGACGGGGCTGTTTTTCCAGCTGACGTAGATGGGACCGCCTTCAGGTGAAAACTTGATCGCATTGCCGATCAGGTTGCCGATCGCACTCTCGAGGTCCGCGGCTACTCCCTTTAGGTGCAGCTTGGGGTCGATGTCGAAGACGAGTTCATGTTGCCCACGACTGATTTCCTCGGCCTGCTCCTTGAGTTGCATGAGCATCGCGGACATGTTGACGCGCATGGACTCGGCCTCGTCGATGGTATCGCTCTGCAGCCGCGACAATTCCAGCAGGTCGTCGAGCATGGATTGCATGTGCAGCGTCTGGGCCAGCATTTTCTGGACGGCAGTGCTGACGTCGCTTGAGTCATGGTTTTCCAGCATCTCGAGGTAACCCTGCAGAACGGTCAGCGGTGTTCGAAGCTCATGGGATATGTTGGCCACGAAATCCCTTCTGATCTTTTCCACGTTATGGACCTCCGTAATGTCTCGAAGCACGATCATCCGCTGGTTGTCCCGCACGGACACCGAGTTGGCGCTAAGCCATTGATTTTCCGCTCTCGGCGACTGGAACTCGATCGGGCCTTTGATCTTGCCCTGGACGGCCAGCCAATCGGTGAATTCCGGGTCCCTGAGCAGGTTCGTCAGGGGCCTGCCCAGGTCAGCCGGTGACTTGAGTTCCAGCAGTCTCTGCGCCGCGTTGTTGAACCAGACGATGTTGTCGGCGCCATCGATGACCAGGGCTGCGTCAGGAAACGACTGGGTCAGCTCCCTGAAGTCGTTGATCATGTTTTCGAATCGCCGCTTTTGGCGTTCGTTGCTTTGCTCGAGCACGCTGTACTTGCTGAAGATATCGCGCCAGATCCCGGTGCTTTCGGTTGATATCCCCCGCCGTCGGCCACCGAGCCATTGGTGCAGTCGCCATACGTGGTGCAGCAGCCAGGCAGCGTAGGAAAGCGAGAAGATCGCGATGAAGAGGGTGACCTGGCCGGCTATCAGTCCCGCCAGAAGCACGAGCAGGGCAAGCGCGATTACGGTCGAGAGATGAAGCTTCCAACTCCGAGCAGCCATCGTTCGAGCCTAGCGGTCCGCATGTCCCGGCGCGGGCACGGGCCGGGCGCTACTGCTCTGCAAGAAAACGGTAACCGTGGCCGCGCACGGTTTGCAGGTAGTGGCTGGTTTTAGACGGGCCGAGCGCCTTGCGCAGTCGTCGGACGTGAACATCGACCGTGCGCTCCTCCAGGTATGCATTCGCGCCCCAGACGTGATCGAGTATCTGGGAGCGGCTGTAAGCGCGGCCCTCGTGGCTCATGAAGAACTCGAGCAGGCGGTACTCCGTTGGTCCCATCCGGATCTCTTCGCCTGCGTGAAGAATGCGGCGGGAGATCGTGTCCAGGGTTAGGTTGCCGGCCTGGACGTGCCCGTTGGCGTTGGTCGGGCTGCTCCGGCGGACGACGGCCTTGATGCGCGCCAGCAGTTCGCGCGGCGAAAACGGCTTGATGACGTAGTCGTCGGTGCCCGCCTCGAGCCCGGCCACCTTGTCGTCCTCGGTGACCTTGGCCGTGAGCATGATGATCGGGATGTCTTCTGTGTATGCATCTTTGCGGAGGCGCCGTGTCAATTCAAGGCCGCTCACCCCGGGCATCATCCAGTCCATCAGGATGATGTCGGGACGCCTTTCGTTGATGTTGACCAGCGCTTCGTGCGCGTTGGCGGCGGTCCTGACTTCCATGCCGTCCTTTTCGAGGGCGAACTGGATCATGTCACGGATCGCCGCCTCGTCGTCCACCACGAGAACCATCGTCTGTTGCCGGCCTGGATAGGTATTGTTAGCCAAGGGAATCGCCCGCGGGAATCTGCTCTATCCCCTCCATTATATGCCTCGATGTTACAGTTTGATGTCAGCGGCGGGGCCATCAGTCGGTCGCTTCGGGCGCCGGAAGGGGGCGGGGCGCAGGGACGGATTGCGGTTCAGCGCTCGGTCTCTTCCTCGCCCATTCTCGCCAGTTCCAGGCGCAGCTCGGTGATGCGCGCGGTAATGCGGGCCCGCTGGTAGTAGTCCAGGTCGTCGCGCTTGGCCAGTTCCTGCAGTTGCATCGCCGCTTCGTGCACGCCGCCGCGCAGGTAATAGGACTCGGCGATGGCCTCGGTGGCCCGCACGGAATCGCCGGCGATGTTGGACGAGCGGGCGAACAGTTCGTAGAGCCTGGGGTCGTCGGCGTGCAGCCGGAGTTGCTGCCGCAGCACGTCCGCGGCTTCCCGAGCTTTTTCGCTGTCGCCTTCCTTGAGCAGCGCCTCCGCGTAGTACAGGGAAATCGCCTGGTTGCCCGGGAAGGTGTTGTAGAGTCCCGCCAGTTGGTCGATGGCCCGCCCGGTATTGCCGGCGTCGAGGTCGAGTTCGGCCAGCTGTAACTCATAGACGGTGTGGGGTTTGCGTTCGGCGAGGTGGTTGAGAATCCGCCGGGCATTGTCGTACTCGCCTTTCTGCTGCAGCGCGATGGCGCGCCCGTAGTCGATGGCGTCGAGCTCCGCTTCGCTGACGTCGGCGCGACCCTTGCGATGATCGAACCATTCGAGGGCTTCGTCCGGCGACTTGGCGGTCAGCACGCGCAGGCGCGCCTGCGCCAGGTAGAATTCCCGTCCTTCGCCGGTCTCCGGCGTCGGCATCGAGGCCGCGCGGTTCTCGGCCTCGGCGATGCGGCTGACCGACACCGGGTGCGTGCGCAGGAATTCCGACGGCCCTTCGCCCATGGCGCGCGTGATCCGGGCCATCTTCTCGAAGAACTCTCCCATGCCCGCCGGGTCGTAGCCCGCCCGCGACAGCGTGGAGATGCCGATGCGGTCGGCCTCGTATTCGTTCTGGCGGGTGTAGTTGATCGCGGCCTGGGCCGCGGCTGCCTGGCCCGTCATCACGGCGCCGGCGATCGCCTGGCCGTCCCCACCGCCCGCTACGGCGATGGCCAGCATGCCCAGGATCATCGGGATGGTCATGGCTTTCTGCTGTTCCAGGGCGCGGTACAGGTGCTGTTGGGTCACGTGGGCGATTTCGTGAGCCACCACGCCGGCCACCTCGTTCTCGTCGTCGGCGGCCAGGATCAGGCCGCTGTACAGCGCGATCACGCCGCCCGGGGCCGCGAAGGCGTTGACGACGTCCTGGTTCATCACCACGAAGGTGAACGACTTGTCGGGGCGGTCGCTGTGCGAGGCCAGGCGGAAGCCCATGTCCTCGAAGAAGTTTGCGATCAGCGGATCGTCAACCAGCACGTCGTAGGCCCGCATCTGGCGGACCAGCGCCTTGGCGTATTCTTCTTCCTCCGCGCGCGACAGCACGGAGTCGGCCGAGGCGCCCATGTCCGGCAGGTCGATCCGGTCCTGCTGGGCGGCTGCCGGGAGACAGCTCAGGCACACCATGACGGCCGTCAGCACCTTGACCCCTATGCTGCTTTCCATGAGACTCTTTCGCTGGCCCTGTTTCATTCGCGGCTCCGCCGGCGGGTAGTGTATCGTGAAAGTCCTCGTCATCGTCAACGAAAGCCCCTGGGGCAGTACGCTGGCGGCCACTGCGCTGCGCCTGGTGCGCAGCCTGCTGGACGGCGAGCACTCGATCGATGCCGTGTTTTTTCGTGGCGACGGCGCATACAACCTGCTCGCCGGGCAGGGCGAGGCCGTTTCGGACCTGGCCGGCGAGTGGGGCTCGCTGGCCGCCGCGGCCGGGTTTCCCCTGCTGCTGTGTTCTTCCGCAACCGCGCGTCGCTTGGACCGCGACCCGGGCGGCAGGTTCCGCGCGGCCGGCCTGGCGGAGGTGCTCGAACGGATGTCGGGCTGCGACCGGGTGGTGACGTTCTGATGGCCGACGTTGCCCGCCAGAGTGTGGCCCTGCTCGTACATACGCCGCCCTACCGCACCCGCGAGCCCCGCGCCGAGCTGGACCTGGCGCTGGCCGCGCTCTCGCTGGACTTCGAACTCGAGGTCTATTTCCTCGGCGGAGCCCTGCTGCAGCTCGCCGCGGACAAGGACGGCGCTGAGGCCGGCCTGCCGCCGGGCTACAAGGCCTGGGCGGCCCTGGCCGAACTCGGCAAGGTCCGCCTGTTCGGAGAGTCGGGCTGGCTGCGCCGATGCGAGCGCCTGGGCGCGGAGTGGCTGGCGCCGGTCGAAGGACTCGGGGCCGCGTGCATGAAAACACGCTGGCGGGCCTGCGACCGGGTGATCGTGCTGTGAGCGGCGCGGCAGCCAACGCGGGGCGGGTGCTGCACCTGGTGTTGCGGGCCGGGAACGGCGCGTTCGAGTCCTGCCGGACCTGCTGCACGGCGGGCGACGCCGTCCTGTTTCTCGACGACGGCGTGCGGCAACTGCTGCTCGGTGAACCCGGGCGGCTCCTGCCCCCCGGCGTCGCGGTCCATTATTCCTTGCCCGACCTGAAGGCGCGCGGCCTGGCCGGGGCCGCCTCGAAGCTGAACGCCAGGACCCTGCGCGACGACGAATTTCCCGCGCTTCTGCAGCAGTACGATGAGTGCCTGAGCTGGAAATGAGCGCAGAGGAACTGCACTTGCCCGACGGTCAGGTCCTCGCGCTGGACGAGCGCGGCTACCTGCTCGACCCGGCAAGCTGGTCGCCAAGCGTGGCCGAGGCCATGGCGGAGGCCGACGGCATCGAGCTCGGCGACGATCACTGGGCCGTGCTGGAGATTTTTCGCGAGTATTTTGCTTCGTACGAGATAGAACCACCGATGCGGGCCCTGGTCCAGCGCGCCCGCGAGCGACTGGGGGAGGACAAGGGCAACAGCCGCTACCTCTACCGCCTGTTCCCCGACGGCCCCGGAACCCAGGCCTGCCGTTACGCCGGGCTGCCCCGACCGCTGAGCTGCGTCTGACAATCTTTCCCCGGGTCCCCGGCAAGCCCGGGCCGCATCGTATATAATGCGCGGCTTTTCGACTTTCGCCGGGTCAACCCCGGTCAACCGGAGATTTTTGATGAGCCAGACCATTACGGTGATCAGCGGCGACGGCATCGGCCCGGAAATCATGGGGGCCGCGCTCAAGGTGCTGGACGCGCTGGACTGCGGGCTCGAGTACGAATTCGTCGACGCGGGCCTGACCGCGCTCGAAACCCATGGCGACCTGTTGCCGGCGCCCACGCTCGAATCCATTCGCCGCAACCGCGTAGCCTTGAAAGGCCCCCTGACGACGCCGGTGGGGCGGGGTTTTCGCTCGGTCAACGTGACGCTGCGTGAAACCTTCGACCTTTACGCCAACGTGCGGCCGGTGGTGTCGATGCCGGGCACGCGCGCCCGCTACGAAGACGTCGACATCATCACGGTGCGGGAAAACACCGAGGGCGCCTACCTGGCCGCCGAGGCGAAAACCAGTGAATGCGGCAGTTCGGCCGAGTCCAAGATCGTGATCACGCGCAAGGGCAGCGAGCGGGTGGCCCGCTATGCCTTCGAGCTGGCGCGCCGGGCCGGGCGCCGGAAAGTGACGCTGGTGCACAAGGCCAACATCCTGAAAACGGTTTCCGGCCTGTTCCTCGAGGTGGCGCGCCAGGTGGCGGCCGACTACCCGGACATCCAGTGCGACGAAATGATCGTCGACGCCACCTGCATGAAGCTGGTGATGGATCCGCAGCAATTCGACGTCATCGTGACGACCAACCTGTTCGGCGACATCATTTCCGATCTCTGCGCGGGCCTCGTCGGGGGGCTCGGGCTCGCGCCGGGCGCGAACATCGGCGAGGACGCCGCCATTTTCGAGGCGGTCCACGGTTCCGCGCCGGACATCGCGGGCCGCCGGATCGCGAATCCCTGCGCGCTGCTGCTGGCCGGCGCCCAGATGCTCACGCACCTCGGCATGAACGACCGGGCGGACCGGTTGCGGGCCGCGATCACGGCCACCATCGCCGCCGGCGACCGGACCACGCCCGACCTCGGTGGCGACGGCAATACCGATGCCTTCGCGGACGCGATCATCAGCCGCTGCTGAAGGTCCACGCAACACCGCGCAGGCGGATCGCCTGCGCGGTGTTGCGTATCGACAACGAGCCTTTTCGTGCGCGTATTGGAAGGCCCCCGCCGGCGACGGTGTCCCGACAGACCACTTCTTTTTTAAATCAATTACTTGACCACAGGTTTCGGTACACCCCGAGCAGAGGTCGTATTAACTGGATTTTAACATTGACAGGGTGTTGCATTCCTGCCATATTCCACCATGTATCGATACATCCGGGCGAAGGATCGGGCCGATTTGAAGCGGAAAATCCTCAGTGCAGCGATTGCCCTCGTGGGGCTGGCGCCCGCAGTGGCCGGCGCCCAGGGGATCGGTTTGCCTGCCGCGGGCTTCGCCGCGGGCGGCACGGGCCTGACTTCCTTCTACGTGATCGGCTTCGAACTCGGCCCCTGGCAGGAGTACCTGGCGCAGGAACTGACGCCGGATTACCTGCTGGCCGATGACGCCGAACCGGTCAACGTTTCCTGGCTGCGCCACGACCAGGTAATGCTGCTGCCCGATTTCGCTTCCGGCATGGAGTCCCAGCCCTCCACCCGGATCAACCTGCGGCTCGATTTCGAGGCCTCCAGCGAATACCGCTGGCAGGGCGTGACGGCAGAACCGGTCTTCGAGGGCAGCACCTTCGAACGCCAGTACTTCGCCCCCGGCCTGCAGCACCAGTATTCCGACAACGGTGTACTGGGCGTCTCGGCCATCGTCGCCTACCAGCGCTACAGCGCGGCCAGCCTGGGCCTGTTCGCCACCAGTTCGGTGGGCCA
>Ga0180436_10004462_pt1 | contig 12567 bp, 10 predicted proteins | sample SS_ome_2_FD_132434 | JGI IMG/M metagenome (GOLD analysis project Ga0180436, IMG submission 132434) | Hypersaline lake sediment archaeal communities from the Salton Sea, California, USA - SS_3_S_2 metaG | ecosystem: Environmental > Aquatic > Non-marine Saline and Alkaline > Hypersaline >...
ACGGCCAGGGGAACTGGTCGGCCTACCCGACGGGCGGCGGACGCGACAGCCATCCCAGCCGCAAGGGGAACGCCAAGGCCGCCGCGGCCTTCGTGCCCTTCATCGACGCCGCGGTGGCGGGCATGAACGAACGCTGACGAACGGACGAGGACGCCCGAACCGGCATGATGAAGAGGATCAAATCCGGCACCCTGCGCCTCCCGCGCTACTGGGAGGCGCCGCTGTTCGTCACCGCGATCTTCCTGACCTTCGTCGTGGCCAGGTACATGCAGTGGGGCGCGCGCCGGGATATCCTCAAGACCATCCGCATCGAGTTCGTGCTGGGACTGGCCCTGGCCGTGATCTGCGTCTTCCTGATCTCGGCCAATCCGGTGCGGGTGGCCCGGCTCAGGCCCGCGCGGAACGTGCTGGTCGGCGTGGCGATGCTCTTCGTGGCGATGATCGTCCAGCTGCCCTTCGCCGCCGACAAGGACCTCGCCAGCTCCATCTTCATCGACCGGGTGATCAAGTTCGCCATGCTCACCTTCTTCATGGTGACGCTGATCCGATCGCCGCGGTCCATGCGCTATTTTCTGGCCGCCTTCCTCTTCGCCTGCTTCTACGTGACGCAGGAGGCGGCCCGCGGCGCGATCTCGGGCAGCCTCGTCTGGCAGAACCAGGGCGTGATGCGCCTGCACGGGGCCGTGCCGATCTACGCCCATCCCAACAGCCTCGGCGGCGTGGCCATGGGGATCGTGCCCTTCGTGGTCTTCCTGTTTCCGGTCATCCGTTCCTGGACGTACCGGCTCCTGCTCCTGCCGCCCCTGGCGACGGCCGGCGTCTGCATGCTCTACTCGGGGTCCCGCACGGCCTACGTGGCCTTCTTCGGCTTCCTCGCCTTCTGGTGGCTCAAGTCCGCGAACAAGCTGCGGTGGCTGCTGGTCGCGGTGGCGCTGTCGGCGGCGGCCCTGCCCGTCATACCGGAGCAGTACGTCGAGCGCTTCAAGAGCATCGGCGGACAGGAGGCGGAGGGCCACTCCAAGGAGATGAGGATCGAGATCCTCGAGGACGCCTGGCACATCTTCATGAAGTATCCCCTGGGCGTGGGCGTGGCGTCGTTCCCGGCCGTGCGCATCAAGGAATTCGGGCGCAAGCAGGACACGCACAACCTCTACCTGGAGGTGGCCACCAACCTGGGCGTGCAGGGGCTGGCCGTCTTCGGTTTCCTGATCTACGCCATGCTGGCCGCCCTGCATCACGCGGAGCGGCGCTTCCTGCGGCTCTCCGGGGCCCTGCGCAAGTCGGTCCGGAGCCTGGCGCAGCCGCCGCCGGCCCTGCGTCGTCGCATCGACGCCGTCGACGGCGATCTGCGCTTCATGAGGGGCGTCGCCGTGGCCACCTCGGGTTTTCTCTACATTCGGCTTGTGTTGGGCCTCTTCGGCATGGACCTTTACGAGGTCTACTGGTGGTTCGTCGCCGGCATCGCCTTCTCGTCCCTGTGGATCTCCTACGAGATGAGACGTCTGGTCGCTGCCCTGACGGTCCAGATCGACGAGATGAAAAACTAGGGATGAACTGGCGACAGCGGCATTCAATATGCTAGTGTGAAGGATGCGGTCGGGCATGCCGCCGGGGTCCGCAGATCGTAACATAAAGGGAGACAGGGAGATGACCCTGGTCAAGCATCGGGATCGCGCGCTCGGAGCGCTTGCATTCTTGGCGCTGCCGCTGTTGATGGCGGTCACCGTGTACGCTCAGCCCGCCATTCTGAGCGTGGGCGGCGAGTTCATCGACGGCGCGACGATCCAGATCAGCGGCAACGCCTTCGGGACAGCCCCGCAGGTCATCAGCTGGGACGATTTCGAGGGCGGCGCCGACGGGGCCACCCTGGGAGCGCCCATCATCGGTCCGACCTGGACCTTCCAGCACCCCAGCTCCAACACGCCCTATCCCCATTACAGCCCGATGCAGGCCTACTCCGGCGGCCAGAGCGCCAAGGTCGCCTGGAAGGAGCCCGGCTGGAGCGGTTACTCGATCAACGCCTTCGGCTGGGCCTCGGAGGGGCCCTTCAACACCCTGTACCTGTCGTACATGCGCTATCACGATCCCAGCCAGAACGAGCCGCCGCCCGACATGAACCACAAGCAGCTCTACACCTTCGGGCCCGCCAACTCGGGCAGCGGCTACGAGCAGCAGCAGTTCATGCCCTTCATGGTCCCGGACGGGGCGACCTCCTTCGCCACCATGCTCCAGGCCACGCCGGCGGACATCTGGTACTGGGGCGGCGATCCCCGCTACACGAACTCCAACTACATGTGGCGGCGCTGGGAGGTCTGGCTCGACTACGAGGACACGGCCGCGCAGAACAACGGACGCTTCAAGATCTGGTACAACCTGGACCTGAAGCGGGACGCCTCGGACGAGAACCTCTGCGACGTGGAGGGCGGTCAGTACGTGGAGGACCTGCGCATCGGCCACATGTTCCAGGGCTTCAACGCGCTGAGCTACGTGCGGTCCTTCTTCGACGACGTCTACGTGGCCACCACGCCGGCCCGTGTGGAACTGGGCGACGCCGCGACCTACGAGGCCTGCACGCGCCGCGAGATCCAGGTCGCCGAGAACTGGTCGACGTCCTTCATCGAACTGCCCCTGCGGACCGTGACCTTCCGCTCGGGCGAGCAGGTCTACCTGTACGTCATCGACGCGAACGGCAATCCCTCGTCAGCCTATCCCATCGAGCTCGGCGAGTTCGGGGATCCCGACCCGGGTCCGCCCGGGGAGCCCGGACAGCCCACGCGCAGCTAAGGACGGATCCGCCGGTATGCCCTGGCCAGACGGCACCATCTGGATCACCTGGCACGAGCACCGCAGAACACGCAGCCTGGTCGACGCCCTGGGGGGCATGCCCACCCACGTCTTCGACGACCACCGTCCCCTGCAGAGGAACCTCCTCGGGCCGTTGTGGACCCTGCGGACCCTGTGGCGCGCGCGGCCGCGGCTCGTGTTCCTGCACTTCTCGTACCTGCTCATGGTCGCCTGCCTGATGTACGGACTGGTACCGGGCCGCCGCCGTCCGGTCCTGATCTGCGACTGCCACAACAAGGCGCTCAAGAAGGAGATCGGCGGCGTCCTGGCGCGTCCCTTCGCGGCCTTCAAGCGCTTTCTGCTCGGGCGGGCCGACATGCTCGTGGTCACGAACGAGCGGCTCGCGCCCTACGCCGAGGGATACAACGCATCGGTCGCCGTGCTGCGCGATCCGCTCACCGATTGGCGCGGCGCGGACGAGGCCTTTCGGGCCGAGGCGGCCCGGAGCGGCGAACGCCCCCACGTCCTCTTCGTCTGCAGCTTCGACCGCGACGAGCCCGTCGACCTGGTCATGTCCGTCGCGCCGGACATCGTTTCGGAACTGGACCTGGACGTCGTCATCAGCGGCGATCCGGCCCGGGTGGACGTGCCGGACGCGGTGGCGGACGAGCCGCGCATCCGTCTGCCCGGCTACATGCCCGCCGGGGAGTACGGGCGCACGCTGTGCCGGGCCGAGGTCGTGATCGTGCTGACCGACGACGAGGATTGCCTCGTCTGCGGGGCCTACGAGGCCGTCGGCGCCTCCCGCGGCACCGTGCTCTCGGACAAGCGGGCGTTGCGCGACTGCTTCGGCGACTGCGCCGTCTACGCCGCGCACCGGAGCGGCGACCTGCTGGCGGCCGTGGCCGCCGCGCGGGACGTGGCCCGGGACCGGGCGGGGCTGTCCGGGAGCCGCACGACCTTCGAGGCGGACTTCGCCTGCGAGCTGGACGCCTTCGCGGACCGGGTCCGGAAGCTGGGCGGGGAGGACGCGTCTTGACGGGCGGCGCCGTCGCGACGCGCGTGGCCCTGCTGGCGCCAGGCGAGCTCTTCGGAGGCGTGGAGACGCAGCTCCTGGACCTGGGCACGCGCCTGCACGAGCTCTGTGCGCGACCGCCGCTGCTGATCCTCTTCCACGACCGCGAACTGGCCGCCCGCGCCCGCGAGGCGGGCCTGCGGACCGTCATCCTCCCCGCACGCCACCGTTACGACCCCTCCGCCGCGCGCCGGCTGTCGGAACTGCTCGCCCGCGAAGACGCCGATGTGCTGCACGTGCACGGTTACCGCGCCGCCGTCACGGCGGCGGTGGCGGGCGGACGTCTGGGCGTGCCCGTGGTCAAGACCGAGCACGGCCTGCCGGAGCCCGCGGCCGGACCGGTCGGCGCCCTCAAGACCGCCCTGAACCGGCGGCTCGACGGCTGGGCCACGCGCCGGACCGGCGCGGCGGTACGCTATGTCACCCGGGACATCATGGACCGCTGCGCGGACGTGCACCGGGGCCTCGACCGCAAGGTGATCCACAACGGCATCGAGCCCCTGGAGCGCGACGCCACCACCCGCCCCCCCGAGCTGTCGCCCGACGGCTTCCACGCGGGGATCGTCGGGCGGGTGTCCGCGGTGAAGGGGATCGATCACGCCCTGCGCGCCCTGGCGAGCGGCGACGTGCCGTCGCGGGTCCGGCTGCACGTGGTCGGCGACGGTCCCCTGCGGGAGACGCTGGCGCGCGAGGCGGCGGATCTGGGACTCGGCGGGCGCGTGCTCTGCCACGGCTTCCGCCGGGACGTCTACGACTGGCTCGCCCACCTGGACGTCCTGCTCATGCCCTCGCTCCACGAGGGATTGCCCTACACGCTGCTCGAGGCCATGTCTCTCGGCACGGCCGTGGTGGCCTCGCGGGTCGGCGGTCTGGCGGAGGTGCTGCGGGACGGGGAGACCGGACTTCTGGTCGAGGTCGGCGACGCCGAGGGGATCGCCGCGGCCGTGGCCCGACTGGCCGACGACGAGCGGTTGCGGGCGCGGCTCGGCCGGGGAGCGGCCGAGGCCCAGCGCGCCGGCTACACCCTCCGGGACATGACGGACGCCTACCTGGCCGCCTACGCCGAGGCGACGGGCTGACCCCACAGGCGGGCCAGCGCGCGGCAGGGCTCGATCAGCAGGCCGCGGAGCCGGTCCGGCTGGTGCCCGAACACCGGATGCTTCAGTTCGTGATAGGCGTGGTCGAGCCACGACGCCAGGGCGGCCGTGGCGAAGGCCTCCGCGTCGCCGCCCAGCCGGGCCAGGGTCTCCCGCACGTCCAGGGCCCGCGGCATGTCGTCGAGCGCGCCGCCGGCGCACAGCGCCAGCCCGTCGGCCCGGCGCACGCCCCCGAACTGCCAGAGCCAAGAGAAGACCAGGTCGGCGTAGGCCGACAGGGGCAGCCGGCTGGATTCCGTCTCGTCCCAGTCGATCAGTCCGGACACGCGCGCCCCGTCGAGGAAGACGTTGCTCAGGGTGAGGTCGCCCTTGCGCAGCATCGCCGGTCGTCCGGACCCGGCGTCGTCGAGCCGCGTCGCGACGGTGTCCAGCACGCCGGTCAGCCCGGGCGCGTGCCGGGCCAGCAGGTCCGACAGCAGCGCCGCCTTCTCCGCCGGGACGCCGGGGGGCGTCGACGGGGCCGCGTCCAGTTCGAGCAGGCGCGCGAGCACCTCCGGGAGATCGGTGTCCCGGACGCGGGGCGGGCGTTTCCGGTAGGCGGCCCAGGGGCGGCCCGCGCAGGCCGATTCCACGTAGAGGGGCATGCCCTCGTAGTCGATCCGGCGCAGGTCCCGCGGGAGCAGTCCCGCGAGAAGGTCGTCGCCGGGCAGTCGCGCCGACAGGTCGTCCAGCACCCGGCCGGCTCGCTCCATGTCTTCCCGGATCTCCGGACGCAGGGGGATCTTGACGACCCACGCGGCGCGTTTCGCCCGCGAGAGGATGGACACCAGCTTGCCCTTGCGGTTCACCGCGGGAGGCGACGCGGTCCAGCCGTCGCCGTCGGCGTCCAGGAGGCGGCGCACGTGGCGCAGCGCGCCGGTCAGCCACGGCGTGCCGGCCGGTTGGGGTCCTGCCACGACGGCGTACTGGGGCGTCATGCGCCGGTAGAACCAGAGGGGCAGATGCCGCCCTCGTCCCGGATGCTGGTCCTGGAAGGCGCGGATGGCGACCCGGTCGGAGAGGTCCACGAAGAAGCGCTCCTGCGCGTCGTCGTTCTCGTGGGCGTGAAGGGAATGGAGCCGGAGGCCCGCAGCGCGCACGGCGCGCACGACGTTGTCCAGCGTGTAGAGCGGGTCGGGCGACTTCTGCAGGAGTCGGCTGCGTCGCCAGCGGTTCGGCAGTCCCAGGTAGAGCTCTCCTCCGGGGGCGAGCACGCGGGCCGCCTCGCGCAACAGGGGGGCCAGCTCGTGGGGCGAGGCGGCCGGGGCGCAGGGGACGCGGCCGCTCGGCGTCGCGCTCCAGCAGAGGGCGTCGAAGGTCGTGTCGCCGCAGGGCAGGCGGTCGGTGCAGGCGTCGGCGACGGCTTCCAGGTTGCCGAAGCCCGCCTCGGCGGCCCGGCGCTCCAGGAATCCGCAGGCCGCCGCCGACGGGTCGAGGACGGTGACGTGTTCCCAGACGCGGGCCAGGGCCAGGGCGCTCGCGCTCCAGCCGCCGGACAGGAGCAGGATGCGGCCCCGTCGGCGTCCGCCCAGCAGCCATTGCCAGGCGGCGCGCGATTCGTCCACCAGCTCGCCGATGCGGTCGTGCCGGCCGGGCCCGTCGGGGAGGGCGGCGACGATTCGGTCCAGAACCCGGTCCAGCACGTCGGACGGTGGGGCGTCCGACGTCTCGGCGAGCAGTCCGTCGAGATCGTCAATCCCCGTCATCGGGCTTTTTCTTCCGGTTGCCGATCACGCGGGCGGGATTGCCCATCAGGATGCTGTAGGGCGGGTAATTCTTGGCGCCGACCACCGATCCGGCCGAGACGATGCAGCCGTCGCCGAGCCGGGTGCCGGGCATGATGAAGGCGTTCGATCCGATCCACACGTCCCGTCCGATCTCGACCTCCCGGTATTCCGCCCCCTGCTCGCGGATCAGCTTGTCCGGATCGGCGAAGACGTGGTTGGTGCTCCAGATCTTCACGCCCGGTCCGAGCAGGGTGTAGTCGCCGATGGTCACGCCGCCGGCGGCCTGGATGAAGTTCTCCACGCCCACGGTCACGTACTCGCCCAGGGCGATCTTGTGCACGTTGCGGAAGCGGGCGCCCTCGTGGATGCGCACCTTCTCGCCGCAGGTCGCGAAGTGCTTCTGAAGCACCCGGGCGCGCAGGCTGAAGCCGTAGGTGCCCGGACAGTTGCGCACCCAGCTGTAGAGCATGTACATGCGCCCCGTCGGGTCCTTCATGGACCAGTACCATTCCTTGAGGATCTTGAGCATGGTTCGCTTCCCGGAATCGCGTCGGAGGGTTACGTCAGCGGGTCAGCACCATGGGGCGGCTCGCGGCACCGGTCCCGCTGCGCAGGCGGTACAGATAGACGCCCGACGGCTGGGCCCGGCCGCGGTCGTCCGCGCCGTCCCAGCGCAGCTGGTAGCTTCCCGCCGGCTGCATCGTCGGTGTCAGGATGCTGCGGATCAGCCGTCCCGACAAGTCGAAAATCTCGAGACTGGTTAGCCCCGGCCGCTCCAGCTCGTAGGCGATCGCGGTGCTGGGGTTGAAGGGATTGGGGTGGTTGGGAAGGAGACGCAGGCCCGCGGCCGTCGCCGGAACGTCCGACACCACGCTGGTCCAGGTGGGGTCGATGACGCGGATCAGCATGTCGGCGAACAGGGGGCCGATCACGAAATTGGCGTATTCGTTGGGGTGGCTGTCGGTGACGCCGTAGGGACGCCGGTACTGGGAGCGCAGCATGTTGCGCTGCGGGTCCGCCGGGTCGTCGGGATTGGCCAGGAGGTCGAAGAGGTCGAAGAACGAGATGTTGACGTGCCCGTTCATGAACTCGGGGCTCTGGAGCCAGTCGTAGAAGCGGCGGGCGAAATCCGCCTCGGTGCCGGTGACGTCCTCGGGACGGCGGGGCGGTCCCGAGACCAGGACGAAGCGCTTATCGGGGTGCTGGTCCATGACGTCCCGGATCTCGCGGTACCAGTACTGGTAGGCGATCAGCTGTCCCTCGTGGGCGATGTCCCCGGTCTGGTGATCGTTCTTCAGGACGATCACGTCGTGCCGGTTGAGCAGGGAGTCGAGGAAGGCGCCGCCGCCGGTGAAGATCTCGTGGTAGCCCATGGGCTGTATGTCGTTGGCCTCTTCGCCGTAGGACCAGTCGCTGTGCACGGTGCTGTCGGGCAGGATGATCCCGGTGACCGAGTTGCCGCTGTGGTAGTCGTGGTCCCAGAGCGCGATGGAGGTGTCGTAGCGCTCGTTGTGAAGATCCAGCAGGCTGCGCACCCCGCTGTCGGTGATCATGTTCCGTCCGGTGGAATGGTGCATGAACATGAAGTTGTCGCCGGGGATGGGACGCTGGCGGACGATCACGAAGTTCTGCTCGTCGTGGTATTCGGTCGAGCCGTCCTCCCAGATGGTCATGGAGAGGTCGTAGCGGCCCGCGTCGGCGTAGACGTGGCGATAAGGCGTCTGGTCGGGCGTGATGGTGGCGACGGTGCCGTCGTGGAAGTCGATCCGCACCGAATCCGTGCCGGCGCTGAAGGTCCAGTGGCAGTCGACCCTGTCCCCGTTGTAGATGAAATCGGCGGGATCGTGCCAGAGCGTCTCCAGGGTGCCGGCCCGCCCGGCGACGGAGATCGCCAGGAACGCGAGCAGACAGGAGAGACGGATCCCCGTGCGAGTCATCATTATCAGCCTCGTCGCCGCGGTGGAGGTTCGTATGAAATGCGAACCCCGATTATACCATGTTCGTGGGTAATTGTCACTCGGCCAGGATCGTCACAATTGACGTCCCAGCATCAAGTTGGCGACGGATGCCCAGAGGCGCCGGTCCCAGGGGCGGTTGGCGAAGGCGGCGAGCCAGTCCCGTGCGCCGACGGCCCGCTCGCCCTGCCGCATCCGCCAGCGTCCCCGGGACACGTAGGTGTGGGCCCAGGCCCGGCGCCGCTCGGCGCCGGTGACGCAACCCGGATGGTCCTCGAGGAAGCGGCGCATCAGCCTGAAGGCGTTGTCGAGGCGCTCGCCGGTGCGGTGGGACATCTGGCCCTCCCAGATGCGGTAGTCCACCAGGATGTCGGGCAGGTAGAGGAAGTCGTGGTCCACGGAGATGCGCAGCCAGAGGTCGAAATCGATCCCCATGGACAGGGACTCGTCGAAGCCGCCCATCCGCTCTATGATGTCGCGCCGGACGAGGGCCGTGGGGAAGTGGACGAAGTTGTCCACCAGAAGCCGGCCCGTGATGCGGCCGCTGTAGGTGTCGGGCCGGTCGGTGGCGATGGGTTCGCCGCTCCCGTCGATGAACTGGAAGTTGCCGTACACCACGCCGACGGCCTCGTTCGTGAAATGGGGCAGCTGCAGGGCGAGTTTCCCGGGCCGCCACAGGTCGTCCGCGTCGCAGAAGCCGACGAAGTCGCCGGTCGCCTCCGCCAACCCCCTGTTCTTGGCCACGGTCTGGCCCGCGTTCTCCTGGCGCACGACCCGGACGCGCGGGTCGTCGGCGTAGCGGGACAGCACCTCGGGCGTGTCGTCGGTGGACCCGTCGTCCACGATGATGGCCTCGACGGCGGGATGGGTCTGCGCGAGGATCGAGTCGACGGTGCCGGCCACGTAGCGGCCCATGTTGTAGGTGGCGGTGATGACGGAGACCAGGGGGGGCGTCTCGGGCGTGTCCTGCATGACGGCGCGTTCCTTCGCGGTGAACCGACGGGCGGCGACGGGCTGGCCGGAACCATATCCGGATTCGCCTCCAGAGTTAACCCGTGCGGGACGTTTTGTCGAGGACGGGAAACACCTTCCGCTGCCGGACGCCATGTGGCAAACTGTCGCCGGTCCGGAGAGCGGACGGCTGACCGGATCCGACTGGAGAGGAGCATGGCCCCGCACACGATCCTGTACTGCATCGAGACCATCGGCCGCGGCGGCACCGAGAAACAGCTGGTCGGCCTCGTCAATCGGCTCGATCGGGACCGGTTCCGCCCGCTGCTGTGCACCCTGCGTCCCTCGGGCGAGTACCTCGCGGAGGTCGATTGTCCGTGCCTGGAACTGAACACGTCGCGCCTGATGTCCCCCGGGGGCTTCGCCGCCATGCGGCGACTCGCCCGGCACGTGTCCGACGAGGGCGTGGCCCTCGTCCAGACCTTCTTCCAGGATCCCACCCTGCTGGCCCTGCCGGCGGCGCGCCGGGCCGGCGCTCCCGTGCGGATGGCCTCGTTCCGGGATCTGGGCTTCTGGCGCACCCCGTTCCAGGTGTTCCTGATGCGCCGCGCCTACCCGCTGGCGACGGGTTTCATGGCCAACTCGGAGGCCGTGAAGCGGCACGCCTGCCGGGTGGATCACCTGGATCCATCGCGGGTTAAGGTCGTGTACAATGGTGTCGATACGAACGAGTACCGGTTCGTGGAGCACCTCGAATCGGATGCGGCCATCGGCATCGTGGGCAACCTGAACCGGCGCGTCAAGAGGACCGATCTCTTCCTGCGTGCGGCGGCCCGTGTGCACGCCCGGCATCCCGAGGTCGTGTTCCACGTGGTCGGGGACGGCGAGCTGCGGGCCGAGTACGAGGCTCTCGCCGTGGAGCTCGGCATCGCCGACTGCACCGTGTTCGCCGGGCGCATCGAGGACGTCTCGAGCTATCTGGGCAAGCTGGCCGTCGGCGTGATGTGCTCGGATTCGGAAGGGTTCAGCAACGCTGTGCTCGAGTACATGCTGCGGGGATGCGCCGTGGTGGCCACGTCGGTCGGCGGGAACCTGGAGATCGTCCGCGACGGAGAGACGGGATTGCTGATACCGCCGGGCAACGTGCTCGCCCTCACCAGCGCCATGAACCGGCTGGTGGAGGAGAAGAAGACCCGGCTGATGCTGACGCTGAGGGCCCGGGAGGCGGTCGAGTCGCAGTTCGACTGGGACCGCTGCGTGGCCGAGCACCAGGAGCATTACGCGCAGGAGCTGCGCCGGGCCGGAATCGTCTGAAGGCAGGATACGCGGATGGCGATCGTGTTCACAGTGAGCGTCCTGATGCTGGTGTACGTGTACGCCGGCTATCCCGTGTTCTGCGCCTTCTTCGCGTCCCTGCGCAGCCGCGCCGTGCGCAGCGCCGCGGACACGCCGCCCGTGACGATCATCATCGCCGCCTTCAACGAGGCCGCCTGCATAGAGAGCACGCTGCGCAACAAGCTGTCGCTGGACTACCCCGCCGACCGCGTCGAGATCATCGTCGTCTCCGACGCCTCGGACGACGGCACGGACGACATCGTCCGCAGGGTGGCCGGGGAGACGGGCCGCGACGTGCGCCTGCTGCGCCAGGAACCGCGGGCGGGCAAGACGGCGGCCCTCAACATGGCCGCCGCCGTGGCCTCGGGCGAGTTGCTGGTCTTCTCCGACGCCAATTCCCTGTACGGCCCGACGGCCCTGCGCAGCCTCGTCGAACCCTTCGCCGACCCGGACGTCGGGTACGTGACCGGCCGCATGGTCTACAAGGCGCCCGACGGCTCCCTGACCGGGGAGGGCTGCTCGGCCTACATGCGCTACGAGAACGTGCTGCGCGGGCTCGAGACCCGGCTCGGCTCGGTGGTCGGCGTGGACGGCGGCATCGACGCCGTGCGCGCGTCGCTGTACGCGCCCATGCGTCCCGATCAGCAACCCGATTTCGTGCTGCCGCTGAGCATCGTGCAGCGCGAGCGGCGGGTCGTCTATCAGCCCCGGGCGCTGCTCTACGAGGAGAGCCTGTCGGTGGCATCGGACGAGTTCCGCATGCGCACGCGCGTGGCCTTGCGGGCCTGGCACGCCCTGAGGGACAAGGCGATGCTGCTGAACCCCTTCCGTCACGGGCTCTACGCCTGGCAGCTCTTCTCCCACAAGTGGCTGCGCTACCTGGCGCCCGTCTTCCAGGCCACTGCCCTGGCGGCCAACTTGGCCCTGGTCGGGACGGCCCCGGTCTGGGACGCGCTCCTGGTCCTGCAGGCCTTCTTCTACGGGCTGGCCCTGGTCGGTCTGCTGCTCAAGGGGCGCCGGCTGCCGCCGCCGCTCTCCTTCCCCTTCTACCTGTGCCTGCTCAACGCGGCGGCCGGCAACGCGCTGATCCGCTTCCTGCGCGGCGAGCGGCAGGTCACCTGGACGCCGCGGACATGAGCCCGCGCGTACGTCTCCCGGACTGGTTCGTGGGCCGGATCGTGGAACCCGCCTGGGACCTCTACGAGCGGAGCATGCGTCTGCGCACCTACGAACGGCTGGTCCTGGACCAGTTCGACACGCCGGCCGCCCTGGCGCGACGGCGTGCCGAACGGCTCGGCCGCATCGTCCGCCACGCCGCGTCGACCTCGCCCTTCCACCGACGCCGCTTCGCCGAGGCGGGCATCGACCCGGAAGGCGTGCGGACGATCGGGGACCTCGCGCGCCTGCCCCTGCTGACCAAGGCCGAGGTGCGGGCCCACGGGGACGAGATCATCTCCGACCTCCACGACCGCGGTGCGCTGGTGCCGGCCAAGACCGGGGGATCGACGGGCATGGCCCTGGAGGTCTTCTGCGACGAACGCGGCGTCCAGCGCCGCAACGGCGCGGCCCTGCTGGCCGACACCTGGAGCGGATGGCGACTGGGA
>Ga0180436_10004463_pt1 | contig 12566 bp, 11 predicted proteins | sample SS_ome_2_FD_132434 | JGI IMG/M metagenome (GOLD analysis project Ga0180436, IMG submission 132434) | Hypersaline lake sediment archaeal communities from the Salton Sea, California, USA - SS_3_S_2 metaG | ecosystem: Environmental > Aquatic > Non-marine Saline and Alkaline > Hypersaline >...
CCTTCCTATTTCACCAACGATGCTGACGCCGGAAGCGCGGAAGAACTGCCCGTCCTCGGGCCATCGCCGGAAATTACCGGCATCACCAACTGGGTCAATTCTGAACCGCTTTCAATCGCCGGGTTGCAAGGGAAAGTGGTGCTGGTTGATTTTTGGACCTATTCCTGTGTGAACTGCGTCCGCACCCTGCCGTATATCACCGCCTGGCATGAGAAATACGCCGATGATGGCCTCGTCATCCTTGGCATTCATACGCCGGAGTTTGAATTTGAGAAGGATACCAACAATGTGCTTGACGCGCTGGACCGCTTTGGCATCGAATACCCGGTCGCGCAGGATAATGATTTCGCCACCTGGCGGGCATTTGAAAACCGCTATTGGCCGGCGAAATACATCATAGACGCTGACGGCAACATCCGCTACACTCATTTTGGTGAAGGCAAGTATGAGGAAACCGAATTGGTAATCCAGCAGCTGCTGGCTGAAGCTGGCGTAAAAACCAGGGAAAAACTGACCGGTGATCCGGACAAACCCTATTCCTCCGCACAAACCCCCGAACTTTATGTCGGATTTGGCCGCCAGAAGAATTTCATGTCTCCGGACCAGCTGGTGCGCAACGAGCCAGTAGTTTACGCAATGGCCGAATCACTCCCTCTGCACACCTTCTCGGTAGATGGAAACTGGACCTTCAACCTGGAGAATGCCACGGTCAACGAGGGCGGCGCGCAGCTGCGCCTTCATTTTGCCGGTAAGGATATCTATCTAGTGATGGACAGCCCGGAACCGGCGCAGGTCAAAATTGAGATCCTTTTCCCGGATGTGGATAACAACAGCCCTGACCTGGATGAAGATGGCGTGGTTATTGTGGATGAGGCGCGGCTGTACCATCTCGCCTCGTTTGAAGAGTTTGTGGAAGGGGAGATCCTGATCACTTATCTGGATCCGGGAGTACAGACCTTCGCCTTTACCTTTGGCAGCTAAAAAAACCTGATAAAATTTACTAACATATAAATTAAACGGGCATATAATATGCCCGTTTTTTAAGGATATAACAGATGGCATTAAACGAAACAGTTATTCTAATCAATAAGCATGGAATGGGGGAGGCGGATAACGCCCTGCAGATAAAACTGATCAGTACCTATCTGCGGTTGATCAATGAGAACGGCGATTTGCCCGCTGTAATTTGTTTCTATACCGAAGGTATTCACCTGGTGTTGAAGAAATCTCCTGTGCTGGACACTCTCGAAGAATTGGAAAGGAAAGGTGTCCGTCTGGTCATCTGCGGCACCTGCCTGGATTTTTACGGGCAGAGGGAAAATGTTGCCGTTGGCATCATCGGCGGGATGACGGACATCATCGAAGCCCAGTCGCGCGCGGCCAAAGTGATCACGCTTTAACCCTATTGTAAGCTGGTATGGAAAAAGAAAGCCCAAATAAAACTTATGTGCTTTAGAATTGGGTTGTAATGATTACCTTTAAAGGAAATTATCCATGGAACCGATGAAAACCATCTCCTTTCGCCTGAAACCCGGACAGGATCTCAAGGTTGAGCTTGACGCGTTGGCAAAAACCCGCGATATTGAAGCTGCCTGCGTACTTGCATGCGTCGGCAGTCTGACAACGGCGGTGCTGCGCTTTGCCAATCAGCCGGGCCCCTCCACACTTCACGGCCATTTTGAGATCGTGTCTCTCACCGGCACGCTCTCTAAGCATGGATCCCATTACCACATCTCCATTTCAGACGGTGAAGGGCGGACATACGGCGCGCATCTGCTTGAGGGCTGCAAGATCTACACAACGGCTGAAGTTGTCGTTGGTGTGATCGAGGGTGTTTCTTTCCAGCGGACCGACTGCCCTGAAAGCGGGTATCCTGAGCTGGATGTCCAAGCGCTTCAGCGGGTCTGATTCAGGTAAGAATGCTTTTCAGGGGTCCTGTCTGAACCCGGTTTCCTAAACCCAGGAAAGGGGCACCGGATCCCTGTGCACTGACCGGCGCATTGAATATTTTGAGTATCCGGCGGTCATCACCATTTGCACCATGTGGTCTTCCGGGATAGGCAGAATGTCTTTTCCTAAATTATTTTTAAATTTCTGCGCCAGGATGAAATAACCAATCTGGCAGGTGGCCAGGCCTTTTTGCAGAGCGGCCAGCTGCATCGAATAGCCGGAAATGACGGCGTCATCCCGCCCGAAATCCGATCGCGGTGTGATGGCGAACATTACAACAGGCGCGCCGAAGAACAGCGGCATTTCCCCTTTTTTCCAGCGGCGGTGGAGATGCTCAAAGGTTTTTGCCTCAAGCAACGCTAACCGTTGTTCGTGCGTGCCCGCCGCAGATTTAGCCCTGCGGCGCAGATCGACAGCGGCTTCGCTAAGCGACGCGATAGTATCTGTTGCCAGCTGATCAATGGTTTTCCTGTCATCCAAGGCCAGCCACTGGACCGCCTGCATATTCCGTCCGGATGGCGCCCAGCGGGCAGCGGATACCAGGTCTTCGATCATGTTCCGCGGGACCGCTTTGTCCTTATAAACGCGTACGGACCGGCGGGCCTGAAAGACGGCTGGCAATGCTCCCTCGCCGCCGGGTATATCAGCCAGCAGCGGGCATTTATCCAACGGAAAACTGCTGTGCGTGATCGCGTCCACCGGGCAGACCCCCACACACTGCCCGCAATCCCAGCACCGGCTTGGAGATAGAACCTGTGCTTTCCTGTCCTCCATGGCAAATACGTGCGTGACGCTGCACAGTTCAACACAAGCCCCGCACCCGGTACAAACTTCTTTTTGGATGGTTATGTCTGGCATATCGCTCCTTATGTATCCTGCATATTCTAAATCACAAACAATATTTATTTCCAAACCCTCCCTATTGATCGCCTATCAGCCCTTATCATGCGGGGAATAGCCAGTGTGTAGTGCGTATATAATCAGGTAGAAATCCAGGGAAGGGATGAACCATGCATTGTTCAAATTGCGGGAAAAAGATTGAAAAAGGGCACAATTTCTGTACGCAATGCGGCACGCCGGTTGCGGGTTCCGCATCTGGCGGAAGTAATTCAACTCATAAATCTACGCCGAAGAAACGGCCGCGTGCTATCCGCATCGTGATGGCTTTTCTGATAGGCATTCCGGTCTTACTGACAATAAGTATTTTTGCCCTGCGTTTTTTGGCTCCGGATGTGTTCCCGATCAAATTTGGGTTTGGAGACAAGAAATTTGCCATAGCCATACCAGGCGGCGACCCTTCCTCCGCGCCAGATGCCGGCGGCCAGGTGGATGGTCCGCAATCATCTCCCGGGCAAACCCGGCAGGCAGAAGATGAAATGCCCGTTGAAACTCCGCTGATCGATACCGTCCAACCAACTCCGGACCCCGGGATTCTGTTCAGTGAATCATTTGATGCCGAGCAGAGCGCCCTCATCGCGCTATTCGGTGAGGATTACATGAATTTCCGCACATTTGAGGGCGCGGGATTGCTGTCGAGCAATTATTCCCCCGGCGTCATTCCCGCCTATGTACCGGAATTCGTGATCAAGGATTTCGCGGCGGAATATCAGTTTGCTGTGCCAGACGCATACCCGACCTCTTACACTGGATTTCTCTACCGAATTCAGCAAAATGAAGATGGCGGGTTTCAGCGGTACATGGCGCTGATCATATACCCCCAGCAAAATCAGTTCCGGTTTGGCGCGTGGATGGGGGACGACTGGGTCCGTGGGGAAAAAATGGATCTGCCCGAACCGCTCAATACCGGATTCACACCCAACTGGATCGGCCTGGAAGTAATCGGGAGAGAGACACATCTGAGCGTAAATGGCGGCCATGTCACCACGTACACGAATACCAGCATTCAAGATGCGGGCCTGCTCGGGTTCTTCATCAGCCCGGCTGAAGAACTCCCTGAAGGGAAGCTTGATTACGTTCTCCTGGACAATTTTATAGTTTACATTCCATAAGAAATTGATTGTATAATTAGCTTGAAGTATGCATCGAACTTCTGGGAAGAGAAGAGAGAGACACTATCAACACATAATCCTCGCCTTTGTACTTTGTACAGGCGTGTTTTTGGTCCCCCAAAACCTAGCAAACGCGGCCCCGACCATCCCCCCATACCTGTACATCAGCGCTGAGGTTGGCGGCGGCAACAACGCTACTCTACGAAACCTCGTTGACGCGCAGGATGACATCTGGCGCGCGGATGCGTCGGCGGCCGGAGCGACCTCGTTCGCTATGGTTGATTTTAGGCGTGAAGCTGATGACGGCCTGCCGGATATCCGTCCGGACACACCTGGCCCGTATCCGCCCGGCGACCCTATCACCAATCCGCTGACACTGCCTGACGGCACCTATTTTGAGTTTCCAACCGCTGGGGATGTACTTCTGACAATTACTCTGATGAACATGGATGGCACAGGTCCTTATGGCGGTTCTTCTGCCGGTATGACCGCGACCTGGCCGCGCCTCGCGCGCAGTACAACTCTGCAGGATGGCGCCCCGCGCCCGAACAGTCTCTATACAACATCTTCATCCACACGTCCGCGCATGTGGAACGAAGCAATCGGCAGCGGGCTCAACCGGAACGCGGTATTGTTCCAATTCTCGGAGCCGGTAGCGGCATTTGGCGCCTGGTTTGGAGATGTGGAAACCCGGACAGATGGCGGGGGAACTCCCGCCCGCGTCCAGCTGTTCGATGATACTAATTCTTTAATTGAAGACCAGGTTATTCCCACCAGCACAGCGGATCAGTCTGAATGCGGAGCGCCCGTCAATGATGGGTTTACCGGGTGTGGGAACGAGACCACTCGCTGGATCGGTTTTATTGATACGGATGTTTCCGTATCCGCTATGCTCGTTATCGTTGGTGATGATGACACTACCGGGGATGACCAGGGTTTTGGTGAGTCGATCAGTTTTATCGGCGCTACGCTGGCAGAAGGCATCGTCGCACCGGAGCCGGAACCTGACCCTGCTCCTAAACCGGAAGAACTGCCAGATACCGGTTTCAAGCCAGGCGCCTACACGCGTCGTGAACGGGGAAAAATGATTGCGTTTTCACCATCCGATGGCATCCGCCTTCAAATTCCGTCACTGGGTGTGAATGCGGATGTTGTTGGTGTCCCATTGACCAACAGCCGTTGGGAAGTGGAATGGCTCGGTGATGATGTTGGATATCTGGAAGGAACCGCTTACCCAACCTGGATTGGAAACAGCGTCCTGACCGGCCATGTGTACGACCACCAGGGGCACCCGGGCGTCTTTTCCGGACTGAGCACATTGAGCTACGGCCAGCGTGTTGTTATTTCGGCCTGGGGACAGGATTACATCTACGAGGTGCGGGAATCGCGCCAGGCACCCGCGGATGAAATATCCCTGCTTTCTGACACAGGCGACGGGTACGATTGGCTGACCCTAATTACCTGCAAAGGGTACGATGAGCAGCTGGATGAATACAGGTGGCGTCACGTAGTACGGGCTGTTCTTGTGAAAGTCCGTTGATCTTGATTGACGGGATTTTGAAACGGAGTGGCTCGGCTCAGCCACTCCGTTTTTTAGGTTTACGGGGAATAAACAGCGATGTTGTCGAACTCCCAATCGAGCGTGGTCCCGCTGCGCATTTGTGAGTAAATCCCAACAGTGCCGGTCAGCAGGCGGTTGTCTGAGAAATCTTCCTGGTAGGCCCCGTTGATGTAAAAGGTGAATGTGTCCCCTTCGCACATTACAGTGATCGTGTTGCCTTCATCGAGCGGGTTGAGGTCATCAGTGAAGCGGCCGTTGATCAAATTGGTCTGGCGGTCTCCGCGGATGAGCTGAAAGTAATAGTACTGGTTGTTATCCACCATGAAATAGTAGTAATTCTCCATGTCCTCATCCATTTTGAAGAATACACCCCAGGAATGGTAGGGATGTCCGGAATGGCTGGCCAGCCGTCCGTCGATCTGGAACGTGAAATCGCGCACCGGGTCGGTGGGGACCACGAGGGTCAGGACATTATCACGTTTGACTTCAATGCGTGCCGCGTATTTTCCTTTGTAGACATCCACATTCAACGCGCCCCATTTGTTCTCGTCGGTTCCCAGGGGCATCATCACAGTCCCCGCGTCCTCAAAATTCTCGCAATAGATCGCGCCGTAGCCGGGGTCCGTCGGAAGCACCATATCCTGTTCGCATGTGTCCGCGGGGCTCACCTCCGGTTCTACCGGCGCGGGATCAGGGGGTGGTGGTTCCGGAGTAGGAGTCGGGTCTGGTTCTTTGCCGCCGCAGGCAGCGATGAGTAGTGCAATGGCGGAAGCGATCAATAAAATCTTGATGGTTCTTTTCATGATCTCCTCCTAATATATTTAATTAATTATAGGCATTAATCCGGCGAGAAGCAACAATGAGTTAGCTGCCAGTTTTCATTGTCCGTTTAATAAAAACAAACTGACCCTGGTGGGTCAGTTTATAGAAAGATTTCCAACTAATTTACTGCGCGATTCTTTGCGCGTTTTTTGCGTGTGTGCGTTGGTGTCCGGATTTCGCGTGCGGTCGCTTTTGACCATAGTCCGGTTTTGGGCTGCCGTAATCAAAATCATCCAGCCGGGTGCGCGGAAGCTGCTCTTTCATAACCCGCTCGATCTGTTTGATCATCCCTTTGTCCTGCGGGGTGCAGAGTGTGAAGGCCTCGCCGTTGCGTTTCGCCCGGCCGGTGCGGCCGATGCGGTGAATATATGCGTCCGCAGTATCAGGCATATCATAGTTGATCACATGTGTGATGCTGTCGATGTCCAGTCCGCGCGAGGCGATGTCAGTAGCAACCATGATCTGGTAGTAGCCCTGCTTGAAGCCTTTGAGTGCATTCCGCCGCTGTCCCTGGGTGCGGTCGCCGTGCAAACTTGTGACCTTGAATCCTTTTTTCTTGATCTGGTCCGCCAGCCGCCGTGTGCGGTGTTTCGTGCGCGCAAAGATCAGGACCGAATCGGTTTCTGTATCTTTCAGGAGCCGGACAAGTAGTTTTCGTTTCAAGTGCTGGGGTACAGGGTAGAGCGTATGTGAAACGGTATTCGCAGGCCGGGATATGCCGATTGACACTCTTTTCGGATTCCGCAGCGTATTCGCGGCCAGTTTTTCGATCTCTTTCGGGAAGGTCGCTGAAAAGAGCATGGTTTGCCGCTCGGACGGTAGATATTTAAGGATGCGCCGGATGTCCGGCAGAAAACCCATGTCGAGCATGCGGTCTGCCTCATCCAGGATGAGCATCTCAACATTTTGCAGTTTGGCGTGCTTGCCGTGAATGTGGTCAAGCAGGCGTCCGGGACAGGCAACCACGATCTCCACTCCGCTGCGGAGCATTTCGATCTGCTGTGCTGCGCCTACACCGCCATATACGGTTGTACTGCGGATCCATTTATTGGAGCCTTTTAATTGCTGAATCATCTGGTGGATCTGCGCGGCTAATTCGCGCGTCGGGGTGATGATCAACGCTCGGGTTTGCCGGCGTTTTCCGTTGAGAAGTTTATTAAGGATGGGAAGCACAAACGCGGCTGTTTTTCCGGTGCCGGTTTGCGCGGTCCCGATCAGGTCCTTTCCGCTCAGCGCAATCGGGATGGCTGCCTCCTGGATAGGGGTTGGTTTCTTGAAACCGGCACGTTTGATGCCTTCGTGTAAACGCGCGTCAAGATGGAGATGGTTGAATGACATGTAAATATTCCTTTTCTAGAAGTCAGGCGATGTTAGGAGGATGAGCGTTGCTCAAAGATAACAGCGGCAAAGACTGCTGATTGATTGTGATTTAACGGGTGTAAAGATAACCGATAGTCATCCTAAAGTCAAGCGGAGGCGGTTTTTTCAGAGAAAGTATTAACACACAGAATGCCAGGATGGTGTACACTTATCATGCTTGATAAACAGAAGTTCTGATACAAAAAGTAATTGTTTGATTTGGAACCCATGATTGACTCAGCAAATTTGTAAGAAAGGAGTTCCAAATTAAATGTCTGAAAAAATTCAGGGCACAGTTAAGTGGTTCAATTCCTCCAAAGGTTTTGGATTCATTGAGCGGGAAGGTGGCGATGATGTATTCGTCCACTACAGCGCCATCCTTGTTGATGGTTATCGCGAGCTTAGCGAAGGCCAGCGGGTTGAATTCAACGTCACCCAGGGCGCCAAAGGCCCCCAGGCAGAGAGCGTCATCGTTCTCTAATTGTTGAAATAACCAAAAAAAGAAAGCGGGAAGGTTTTACCTTTCCCGTTTTTAGGTTAATAAGAATATAAGATTCTTGCAACCAATTAGTATTTCCCGAAAAAATATTTCCGCATATTATTGAATCTTCCTTTTTTCAATGCACCAAGCTTTTTTATAGAAAATAGATTATATACAGTCATAAAATAATAGACTGGTTTTGTTATAATGGATTTAGAGTGAAAAAGGTGTTTCGCATTTAGCCACAATATACTTACAATTTTCCCAATACACTTTCAACTAAATAGTTCGAAACATGACCGGATAAAGGAGTTAAGTTTGATTGCCGGTTATGAAATCAGCCCAACTGTTCTAATTATTAATCAGGGGGAAAGGAGTGAGAGATGAATAGTAAGAAAAACCACCAACTAAAGATGTTCGGGTTATTGATCTTGACCGTTGGTTTATTGAGCGGGTGTTCGTTGGTTTTTAAAGAGGCAATAACAATTACACCAACCCCAGAAATCTATCAGCTTCCGGACCGCCAACCGCCTGTTGTGTTGGTTTGGGATGATTATCCTGTGGAAAGCATTTGCCTGGATGTCATGTTGGATTTCCCGGAAAAGGACGGCGAAATACCAGATTCGATGGAAACTTACATTCGGCGATTATTCGAAGTGATGGGCATTAGCATCCGCCTGCCCGCATTTAATTGTGATGCAACGATGATCGTGGATGTGACAGGGAAAGCGCTTTCTGCATTTTATATGCCTGGCGGAAGACTCTACACAGGAAAGGATTTACGCGGAACGGTGACTCTTAAAGCGCAGGGAATGCCGGATCAGGTGCTTGATATCGAATATAGAAAATCTCCGCCGGCAACTGTTTCGTTACTTGGTTCCGGTCCGACAAAGAAAACAGATGTGAATTTTTCCAAACACTGGTGGCCGGAATTGAACAATTTTATGGCTGATCTTTGGGGGCCAAGAGCAAGAATTTGGAGCAGCAGTCAGGGCATATCACACAGATTTTTTGATACGCTCCACTCCATCATTGATGATCCGGTTATAAGAAATGATCTCATCTACGCGCTCAATAATGATGCGGATGATGTTCGATATTCTGCATGTAAAGGTATTCTCCACTCAATTGAACTATCTGAAAATATTAAGAATTATGAAGAATTCATCCCCGCGCTTCTCAACTTAATTGAAATCGGAGGAGAAAAAGAGCAGGAATGTGCGGGTGAAATCATAGCGATGATCGCGGGCAAAGATCCAGACTCAATGGATGTTGATAACTGGAAGGATTGGTGGTCCAGAAAGCAAAAAGCAGCGGCTCCGGATTTGCGCTCGCGGATTGAATACTATGTCATTCCAATTACTTTTTCTGTCAGCGTTTTAAGCGCATTGTATGGGCTGCTTGTTTTCATAACGGGCAAACTGATCCTATTTAAAGCGCGTCTACCTAAGAAAAAAGCCAGAAATTTTGCTTTGATGCTCATAGCTCCTCAGGTTATTTTGATTGTGCTGCGTTCATTATCTGACCGCTTTTTCAGAGATTATGTTTTGCTAGGAGTCCCGCTGCTTTTTAATGTGCTTGCAATCAGATATTTACTAAGAGTAAATAAAAAGGGAGAAAAAGATGGCGATACGAATTGAGATTCCCCTGGAAAAAAAACGGATTCAATCCATTCCGGTGAAATTTTCGGAAAAGTGCGTAGTATGCGGAAAACCCGCGGAGGTTACGAGAGAGAATATTGTGACGCGAAAATACAGCATCCAGCTGCCAAAGCAGGAAAAAAGCATTGAAATAAGTAATGAACTACAGCCATTTAACATCCCATATTGTGAGGAGCACAACTCGGAACTGGAATCGAAGCTGGACAAAAGCGGGAAAATATCCTTTACTATTTTGGCAGGATTGTTTACTGTAATCTCGGCGCTTATGCTTATTTTTTTCTTCACGCCGCTGAATAGTTACTTTATTTCGACTGCCGTTGATGAATTGGGCAGATTTTTTGGAACTTTTGCCGCGGGCACGATTTCCGTATTGATTATTCTGTTCCTCCCGTCATTGTTTATTACCGCTGCTGTTGGATGGTTGGCGAATGCATTGGTTATGAGCTTTATTAAACCTTTGATAGGGTTGAAAATTGAAGCACATGCAGGTAATGTTTATTTTTATTTTAACAATGATGATATTGGTAGGGAGTTCATGGCACTCAATGAAGAGTTAGGAGCTCGCATTTTTAATATCAAACAAACTTTTCAAGAGGAAATGGAACAGCATAGATAGGAAATTGAAAACAATCGATGGGAAAACTATTTAGGATGTGTTTTCGTCTCAATTTGATTGTTCGATGAATGTCCCCTCCCGAATTTGCCTGAAAGCTGTCCGCAGTTCATCCTGCGTGTTCATCACAATCGGGCCGCCCCAGGCCACCGGTTCACGCAGGGGCTTCCCCGCGATCAGCAGGATACGCGTCCCTGATTCGGATTGGATGACGAGGTCATCCGCATAGCTCAACAATAGACCCCGGTCTTCCGGGACCCTGGCGCTTTTGCCTCCGGGGATTTCAAGCCCGCCCTCCAAAAGGAAAAGAAATACGGTTTCTTCCGCAGGGATGTAGGCGGAAAATTGCCCGCCTGGGTGTATGCTGATATCAAAGTAGTACGGCGAGACATAGGTGCCTTTTACGGGACCGGTAATCCCTTCGAAAGTACCCGCGATGATCCTGGCAGTGTAATCATCTTTTTCCAGCACTTCAACGTCCTCAGCAGTAATATCCCGGTAAGCGGGTTCGGTCATCTTGTGTTCCCTGGGTAAGTTCAACCACAACTGTGTTCCCAGGATTCTATTTTTCTCGGCAGGCATTTCCTGGTGGATGATACTCCGCCCGGCCGTCATCCACTGGCAGCCGCCGGGCTTGATCACGCCCCGGTTCCCGAGCGAGTCCTGGTGCTCAATCTCGCCTTTCAGCAAATATGTGATCGTCTCAATGCCGCGATGCGGATGCCAGGGAAATCCTTTCCTGAAATCTTCCGGATTATCTGAATCGAAAAAATCCAGCAAAAGGAAGGGGTCAACCTCCTTAACATCCGGCTGTGAAAAGATGCGGAAGAGTTTTACTCCCGCACCCTCGATGGTCGGAACTGCGTGATACCGTTTTATGATCTGTCGGTTTGTCATCTCGCCTCTTATGTCTTATCCATTATATGGTTGGCCGATCGAACGTATATATCTGCACTATATAAATAATTTTGGTAGAAACAAAGGATTTCTTCCTGCATATGACATTAATCAGGGGAAATGGGTAATGAATGTCACATTAAACGCGGTTTTCGGGTATACTTCACTGTCAAATTAGGCCGGCTGGAGAGAGAGCGTTTATCAGAGCACGCCGATTCCGTGCTTATTACAGCCCGCCGTGTATCCGGACCGCGCAATGCTTCACCAACGCACAACACAGGAACCGTTGAATACTATGACAATCAAATCCATACGCACCGATCTTCCCCTTGAAATCCCCTACGGGCATGAACATGATGCCTGCGCCCTGTACCTTAGCGCGCGCAAGAATGGGCAATCCACGTTCGGGACGCTCAAACGCGCGCTCTACCGCCTGGCGAACATGGGCCACCGGACAGGGTATGTCAACGGGGAAGGGGACGGGGCAGGTGTGCAGACGGATATCCCGCGCGGCTTATGGGCAAAAAAGATCAGCCAGGCGGGCCTGCCGGCCACGCTGACCACCCAGCCAGGATTCTGGGTGGGGCACCTCTTCATTCCATCGGAAACAAACTATCAGGCCATTGAAGATAAGATCACCGCGCGGTTCGCATCATCCGGTTTGAATCTGCTTCTGGCGCAGCCAGGGCCAGTCCGCTTTGAAGCGCTGGGGCTAAACGCCCAGTATGATCCCCCTGTCTTTTACCAGCTGGCTGGCAGCGGCGGTGCGCAGGACCTTGAGAAACGGCTGTATGCTGTCAAGACGGCGGTTGAAGAAGACCTGCCGGTCCATTTTGCCTCTCTCAGTTCCTATACTGTCATCTATAAGATCCGCGGTTCGGTCGAGATCCTTTCCCGCTATTACCCTGAGCTGCAGGATTATAGCTACGACACCGTCATGGCGCTGTGCCATGCCCGTTATTCCACAAACACAGTCTCGACCTTCGAACGCAGCCAGCCGTTCGCCCTCCTGGGCCATAACGGAGAGATAAACACAATCAATCAGTTCCGGCGTGAGGCGCGTCAGCTTGATATCGTTCTTCCCAGTGGGGGATCGGATTCTCAGGATGTTGACCGCGCGCTGGAAAGTTTGTGCGTCGAAAAAGACCTGAGTTTGATGGAGGCGATGGAAATGGTATTTCCGCCCTCGCCTTACGAGACAGGTTTACTCCCA
>Ga0180436_10004464_pt1 | contig 12564 bp, 10 predicted proteins | sample SS_ome_2_FD_132434 | JGI IMG/M metagenome (GOLD analysis project Ga0180436, IMG submission 132434) | Hypersaline lake sediment archaeal communities from the Salton Sea, California, USA - SS_3_S_2 metaG | ecosystem: Environmental > Aquatic > Non-marine Saline and Alkaline > Hypersaline >...
ATTTGAACGATTCACTAATATATCTCCTCTAAAACGGAGTAGTGGGGCTGTGGCAGTCCCCGTAGTCTTGCCTCTAAGAAATAGCTGGCATACGGTCTACGAAACAACAGATGCCCCTATCTTCAGATAGGGGAGGATGTCACCAATGCATTGAACACTGTGCGTCGACACTACAAAAATGAAAATTTATAGTTTTACCTGTCCCGTTGGCGGATGTCTCCGCCGCCAGAGATGGAGCTGTTGATAGTGGGATCGCCGTAGTAGATGATATTGCCGCCGCCGCTGGCGTCGATATCCAGGGTTTGTTCAACCCACACGGTCAAGTCACTACCGCCGCTGAGCTCAGCGTTCACCGTTTCGCTTTGCAGGCCGGCTGCGTTGTATTTGCCACCGCCGCTCATGTCAATGCGCTGATCGCGAACCTTTCCTTCGAGGATGCGTACGTCGCTGCCTCCACTGCACTGCACGTCCAGGGTTTCACCGTGCATCTCGTCAATGAACAGGTCGCCGCCGCCGCTTATCTGGAAATCCATTGTGTCAATTTCGAGAAGGTCAAATTCCATTTTGCCGCCGCCGCTGGTGTTCATATTCACCTCATCGGCTTTCAGTGTGTCGATCTTCAGATTACCGCCGCCGCTGGTATCGGTCTCCAGGTCTGTGGTAATAATCTCGGGCGCATCAATGTCACCGCCGCCGCTGATCTCCAGGCCGTGGATGTCCTGCATGGTGAGGTAGTATTTGACCTGGCGGGTGGTAATGAAACTGCGCCGTGTGGAATCATCATATTCGAGAATCAGGGTGTGATTGACCACTCGGCTGGTCAGGTAGGGCATGATGTTGTCTTCAGCCTCAATTTCCAGGGACTCGGATTCGTCCTGAACAAGGTAAAGATCGCCGCCGCCATGCACTTCAACGCGGTCAAAATCGCTCACCTCACGGGTCTCGGTGACCACTTTGCCGGAGCCGCGCACGACGCCGACGCCGCAGGCCAGAATGAGGACAGTGCAGGCCGCAAGCAAGAGGATACAACCCTTTTTGTTATTCATCGCATGTATCCTTATTTGTTGAAGATATTTTTGAAGAGCAGGAATCCGCCCAACACGATTAACAGGATTGGTGTGAGAATGCCGCCCATGTTGCTGATGCCGATCAGCATCTCAAAGAAGACAGCACCGACGAGGAAGATGATCAGACCGACGGTGACGACAGTCTTGCCAGAGCTGGCCATATCGGGGCGGTCTTTGCGTGCGCCGTACGCCCACAGGCCAGCGCCGATGGAGGTAGGGGCGATCAATGCCCAGGCATATGCCCAGCTTGCCCAGTGGCCGGTAACGCTCTGGTAAAGAAGCATCAGGCCCAGGGTGGTGGTCATACTGCCCAGGATGGCCAGGGGTTCGCCGTTGACAACCTTTTTGCCGAAGGCGAGCGAAAGCAGCAGCCCGCCGGGGGCGATGATGAAGAAGGGCCAGATGAAGCGGCCGATGCGAATGTTCAGCAGCTGACCGGCGATGAAAACAAGGCCAAAAGCGATCAGCAAGACGCCTATGATGAGGTTGTTGCGGTTGATGCCGGATGCTGTGCTGGTTTTGGCCGCTTTCTGCGTTTGGGGTGCGGGTTCGCTCTCGATGACAGGTTCAGGAACCTCGCCTTCTTCGGGAACGACTTCCTCTTTAGGGACATCAGCACCTGCAAAATCGTCGCCTTCGGGGATGTTATCAGCCGAGGGAATTTCTTCTTCAGCAGGGAAATTTGCTTTATCAGGGGTCAGGTCCACTTCGACGAAGTCATCCGCTGAGGGGATATCGTCTCTGGAGGCAGTGCCATCGGGTGAAGGAATTTCATCCTCGGGGTTTTCAACAACAGGGTTTTCTTTTTCAGACATGGGATTCTCCTTTTTAAACAATACAGGTCTTTTCCTTTGGCAGGGGGTAAATTTCCCCTGGCGCAAGGCCAGGGGAAATGAGAGAGGTTATTTGCTGCCGCGGCTCTGGATGTTGCCAACACCGGAGATATCCTGGGTGACGCGGGGTTCGCCCCAGTATTCCACGTTGCCGGCCCCGCTGACTTCGATGTGCAAGGCATCTTCGGCCCACATTTTCACGTCGCCTGCGCCGCTGAGTTTTATATCGGCGGTCTGGCTTTTCAGGTCTTCTGCGTCGTAGCTGCCCAGCCCACTGACGCGCACGTCCTGGTCTGTTACTTCGCCGGCCAGGTAGCAGCGACCTGCGCCGCTGTATTCGACGTTGAGGTCTTTGGCCTGAAGTTCGTCGATCTCGATGTTGCCAGCACCGCTGACGTTAAGGTCCAGGCTGGTGGTCTCGAGAGAGGCGATCTCCACGTCAGCTGCGCCGGAGAGGTCAATGCCTTCCAGGTCAATGACGCCGATATCGAAGGTGATGGTGCGAGTGGGGACGATGGAGCGGCGCCAGCCTCTGTCATCGTACTCGATGTGCAGGGTGCTGCCGCTGACACGGGTATTGATGTAAGGCAGGATGTTATCTTCTGCTTCGATCTCCAGGTATTCGTCTTCGCCCTGGGTGATGATCACGTTGCCGAAGCCTTCGATGACAATATTGTCAAAGCCGCTGACCTCGCGGACTTCGCTTTCCATGCGCCCTGAGCCGCGGGTGACAAAGACACCACAGGCCGTGAGGGTGAAGAGGGAGAACAGCAAAAATGACAGAATGAGGATACGTTTGGTAGTTTTCATTTGGAACTCTCCTTATAATTAGTTCAACGAACTTGCGTTCGTAAATTTCGTGTTCATTAGGATATACGTCTTAGCAGGAAAAAAGTTGCGAAAAATGACATTTAGGCTTCGGGGAACTTTGTGTATGTGGTTTTCGTCTTTGATAGAGAGCCTTTGATAAGGAGAAAAATGTATGAAGACAAGAAAATGGACGTTTTTGGCGGTAATGGTCCTTATGACCATTGTGGTGGGGGCGTGTTTGCCCTTAACCGGTGCGGTGCAGCCTACCGACGAGGTGCCGGTGGAGACAGTGATCGCGCAGACGGTGCAGGCGGAACTGACCAGCGCGGCGATGGCGACAGCCGTGGCCCAGGCGACGCAGCTGCCCACTCAGCAGGTGGATACGGCAACGCCGCAGTCCACAGTTACCGTTATGCCCTCACATACTGCTGAACCGACAGTGACAGCCAGCCCGTATCCCACGCCGACACCGAAGCCCGTTCCCTGCCACAGTATCCAGTTTGTGATGGATGTGACCGTGCCGGATGGGACGATGTTTGCGCCGGGGACAAGCTTTGTGAAGACCTGGCGGCTGCGGAACAGCGGTTCGTGCACATGGACGCCGGATTATTCGCTGGTGTTCCGCGGAGGGAATGCGATGGGGGCCTCCGGTGTGATGTACCTGAATTCGACGGTGTATCCCGGACAGACGGTGGATGTCTCAGTGACGTTGACTGCGCCTGCGGCACAGGGTACTTATGAAGGATTGTGGTCGCTGCGTGCTCCGAATGGGACGTTGTTTGCCCTGGGCGAGAATGCGGATGTGCCCTTCTGGGTGAAGATCGTCAGCATTGATGAGCATCCCGACTGGCCGGCGGGCCAGGCATTGGACTTTGCGGCGCATTACTGCTCCGCGATGTGGGTCAACCACGCCGGGTTGATCACGTGTCCTTCTTCGGGGAATGATTTCACCAATGGTTCGGTGACGCGTACGTTTGAGCCAAAGATAGAGGATGATTACCAGGATGACGAGATCACGCTGGTGGTGATCCCCTCAAGTGGGGCGAACGGGGTCATCTCTGGGCGTTTCCCGGCGATCACGGTGGAGAATGGGGATCGATTCAAGGCGCTGATCGGCTGCATGGATGACATGGAATCCTGTGATGTGATCTTCCGGTTGAAGTATATGGATGGGGGCGGGATCTATACGCTGGGCACGTGGCATGAGGTGTATGAAGGCATGCACACGCGGGTGGATGTGGACCTTTCCGGCCTGGCCGGAAAAAAGGTGCATTTCATCCTGGAGGTGGATAATAACGGTTCATCGTATCAGGACAAGGTGTTCTGGATGACGCCGCATATCGAGCGGTAGGCCTTCTCCCTGTTTCGCTGCTGCGCAGCAAAACTTCCCCTCTCCCGCTTGGCGGGAGAGGGATGGTTTGATTTGATGGGCGAATGTTTATGGATAGGCGGAAAATCTTACGCGGGCTGAAATGATTAACCACAGGATTGCTACAAATTATTCCAAAGCACCACAGGTGAGTCTAATCTGCGGGTGCAGAAGCTTCTGCCGGGGGCTCGTCTTGCAGGCGGTGGCCGGTGCGCAGGTGCATGGTGGTGAAGCCCAGGGCGGCTGTGGCGGAGATGATTCCGCAGGCGTACCACACCCAGTTGGGGTTGTAATTATCCATGATGAAGCCGGCAGCCATGGGGCCAATGGCTGAGGGAATGATCCAGGCGAAGCCGAATAGGGCCATGTAGCGGCCTCGCATGTCTTCTGGCGCAAAGCGCGCCACCAATGCCTGTCCTACTGGTGCCCAGATCATTTCTCCGATGGTGAGGATGATCATTGCGATAACAAAAATTGCATAGAGACTTGTGAAACCATATATTGAGAGACCAATACCGACCAACAATGTGCCCAGGGCCATCATCATCATGGGTGGTTTATTTTTAAGCCGGCGTGTTACCCAGAACTGGAAGATGACAACCATGGCTGCATTCAAACTGAGCAGATAACCGTATCCCTGGGGAGCAATGTTATGTATATCACGCAGGAAGACAGGGAGTGAGTTGTTCATTTGCATGTAGGTGATTGTCAACAGCATGGAAATCAGAATATAAACGATGTATAGTTTATCTTTAAAAACGGCAGCGTATCCTGCCAGGGTTTTTCCAAAACTTTCGGATGCCTTTTCGTCGCTGGTTTGGGGTTTGGTCTCTGGGATAAGCACAAAAACAATGATGGCTGTAATGGTAGACACAATTGCATCAATGATGAAGAGATATAAGTAAGATCTTGAAGCCAGCAGGCCACCAATGGCCGGGCCGATGGCTACAGCAAGATTTGCAACCACGCGCATTATGCCAAAACCTTCTGTACGCTGTTCTTCCGGCAGCAGGTCAGCGACCATTGCCTGTTGTGCGGGGCCGCCGGAATTCGCAAAAAGACCGACAATGGCGGTCAGGAAGTAGAAGGCAGTAAAGTCATTGACGAAGCCCATCAGGAGTGATGTGAGTGCGCTGACGATGAGACCAAAGATGAGCATGGTTTTGCGTCCGAATTTGTCGGTCATGGCGCCGCCAAGAATGTTGCCAAAGACTCCGAAGATAGCAAAAATGGCGAAAATTTGCCCAACCTGTGTCATACCCACACCAAATTTATCTGTGATGAAGAGGGAAAGGAATGGATAGATCAATGCTCCGCCGACGCGGTCAATGAAGAGGGCCATGATCAATATCCAGAATGTACGGGGATATTCATGGTATGTATTTTTGATTTTATTAATCACTTTACTTTTCCTTTTAGAAAAGGAGACATATATTGTCGGATTATGAGTATACCTTATTCGTTGATAGATGGAAACAAGATGACGAAGTTTCGCACTATTTAATACGGTTTTGTCAAAGAGAAGTTGCAAATATTTCTCTGATGAATCTCTTAACCTATTCAGATATATAATGACTATGATTCATATTGGGTGGGATTGTCCACCTAAGATAATTGGGGCAAGGAGATAGATTAATGGATCTAGATAAATATACACAAAAAGCACAGGAAGCGATATTTCAGGCGCAACAGCTGGCGATGGGGTTCCATCACCAGACGATCGAGCCTGCTCATTTATTGTTGGCATTGCTGCAGCAGGAGGAGGGGGTCGTCCCGGCTGTGGTGACGAAGGTGGCGGGCAGCGTGGGGGCGCTGCGCGATGAACTGCACACGAACCTGGAGAACAAGCCCAAGGTGTACGGCAGTGAGACGCAGCAGGTGGGTCTCTCCCGCCAGACGGCGGATGTGTTTGCCGCTGCAGAGCGGCGTGCCAAGGGTATGCAGGACGAATACACCTCCACGGAGCATTTGTTGCTGGCATTAACGGAAGGCGTGGAAGGCAAGCGCCTGAGTCAGTACGGCCTGACTACGGATGCGATTCTGAAAGCTCTCTTGTCGATTCGCGGCAGTCAGCGAGTGACCTCGCAGAACCCGGAGAGCACGTATCAATCCCTGGAAAAATACGGCCGCGACCTGACCGCCATGGCGCGCCAGGGCAAGCTGGACCCGGTGATCGGGCGGGATGAAGAGATCCGCCGTACGGTGCAGATCCTCTCGCGACGCACGAAGAACAATCCCGCGCTGATCGGTGAGCCGGGCGTGGGCAAGACGGCCATTGTCGAAGGCCTGGCGCAGCGCATTGTCAAGGGGGATGTGCCGGAAGGTTTGAAGCGCAAGCGCCTGGTGCAGCTCGATATGGGTGCGCTGGTGGCAGGAGCCAAGTTCCGCGGTGAGTTTGAAGAACGTCTCAAGGCCGTTTTGAAGGAAATTACCGATTCGGCTGGTGAAGTGATCCTTTTCGTGGATGAAATGCATACTGTGGTGGGCGCAGGCGCGGCAGAAGGCTCAATGGACGCCAGCAATATGCTGAAGCCTATGCTGGCACGTGGCGAGCTGCATTTGATCGGTGCGACCACGCTAGACGAGTACCGCAAATATATTGAAAAAGATCCGGCTTTGGAGCGGCGCTTCCAGCCCGTTTTGGTGTTGGAACCTTCCGTGGAAGATACGGTGAGTATCTTGCGCGGGTTAAAGCAGCGCTATGAGGTTCACCACGGCGTGCGCATCACGGATGGGGCGGTGATCGCGGCGGCGACGTTGTCGAACCGCTACATCACAGACCGCAAGATGCCGGATAAGGCAATCGACCTGATCGATGAAGCCGCCGCACGCCTGCGCACGGAGATCGACTCGAAGCCGCAGCCGCTGGACGAGGTGGACCGGCAGATCATGCAGACGGAGATGGAGCTGGAAGCCCTGAAGAAAGAGAAAGACAAGGCTTCCAAAGAGCGCCGCGAGGGACTCAAGCAGAGCCTGGCGGATTTGAAGGAGCGTTCCACTGAATTGACCGCCCGCTGGCAAACGGAGAAGGAATCGATCGCCGAGCTGCAGAACATCAAGGAACAGATGGAGCAGATGGAAGTGCAGATGGAGCAGGCCCAACGGCGCAATGACCTGGCAGAGGCTTCGCGCCTGCGATATGGGGTCATCCCGGACCTGGAACAGCGCCGCACGGAAGCGATCGAGAAATTGCAGCGCTTACAGTCGGAAGGCGCGCTTTTAAAGGAAGAAGTGGACGCCGAGGAGATCGCCGAGATCGTGGGAAAGTGGACGGGCATCCCCGTTTCACGTTTGCTGGAAGGCGAAGTGGAGAAGCTGGTGCACATGGAAGAACGACTGCACCAACGCGTGATCGGTCAGGATGAGGCGATCCGCGCCGTGTCGAACGCAGTGCGGCGCTCGCGGGCCGGTTTGCAGGACCCCAACCGCCCGATGGGTTCCTTCATCTTCCTGGGGCCGACCGGTGTAGGCAAAACCGAGCTGGCGCGCGCCCTTGCGCAGTTTATGTTCGACGACGAGAAAGCCATGATCCGCATTGACATGAGCGAGTATCAGGAGAAGCACACCGTGGCACGTTTGATCGGTGCGCCTCCCGGATATGTGGGCTATGACGAAGGCGGCCAGCTCACCGAAGCGGTGCGCCGTCGTCCATACAGCGTGGTGCTGTTTGACGAGATCGAGAAGGCGCATACAGAAGTCTTCAATGTGCTGCTGCAACTGCTGGACGATGGACGCCTGACGGATGGCCACGGACGCACGGTGGATTTCAAGAATACGGTTATCATTATGACCAGCAATCTGGGTGGCCAGTTGTGGATGAATGGTAACAAGGACGTGAGCCGCGAGCAGGTGAATGCTGTCTTGCAGGCGCATTTCCGGCCGGAGTTCCTCAACCGTGTGGATGAGATCGTGGTTTTTCATCCGCTGGAACGGGAGCATCTGGCGCAGATCGTGAAGATCCAACTACGGCATGTGACCAACCTGCTGGCCGAGCGCGGTTATGCGTTGGAGGTGACGCCAGAAGCGGCTGACTATCTGGCCGAGGCGGGCTATGATCCCACTTACGGCGCGCGCCCACTCAAGCGTGCCATCCAGCGTGAATTGCAGGACCCGCTGGCATTGGCCATCCTGTCCGCGGAGTTCCCTGCGGGGAGCGGCATCCGTGTGGGTGTAGGAGCGGATGGGCTGGTGTTTGAGGCGAGATAGGACTGCCCTCTCCTGACTTCCTGCATCGCATGTAGTCTGTCCTCCCCCGCTTGCCGGGGGAGGATTTGGTTTGCGGGTGAGTTGGTTTTGTGTTCCATTGTGAGAATCAATCCCTTTCTTCCTTGACCCGCCTATCATCTGCGGGTATGATTTTCTTAGTTATCCACGAATTTTGTAGCAACCACTTTAGAGAGTGATTTTTGAAGATGGTAACGACTGATGTCGTTATTACTACAATTATGTTAAGGAAATCGATGACCTTCACATTCCCTGAGAAATTGCAACTGGCGCAATTACCTACGCCGATCCAAAAACTGGAACGCCTGACTGCTCGATGGGGTGGTCCGGCGTTGTATATTAAACGCGACGACCTGACCGGGATGGCTGTCTCGGGTAACAAGGTGCGCAAGCTGGAGTTCACTGCAGCTAAGGCCCTGCGCGAGGACTGCACGGTGTTGATCACCTGCGGCGGCGGGCAGAGTAACCACGCGCGTGCCACGGCGGCTGTGGCCGCCAGACTGGGGCTGCACAGCCATTTGGTGTTGTCCGGTGAGCCGGACCAGGCCCAGCAAGGGAACCTGTTTCTTAACCGCCTGCTGGGTGCTGAGATCACTTTTTTTCCTGGTGCCAGCCTGGAGGATTTTGAGGACACGATGAAAAAAGTGGCCGCAGAATATGCCAGCAAGGGCGAGAAGGCCTTGATCGTTCCCCTGGGCGCTTCGGACGCCACCGGTACGCTGGGTTATGCCTGGTCTGTCAGGGAGATGATGACACAGTTCGAGGCCATGGACTGGACCCCGGACCATATCGTCGTGGGCTGCGGCTCCGGTGGGACGCTTTCGGGTCTGCTGTTGGGCAAGGAGCTGTTCGGGCTTTCCAGCCAGATATGGGGCATTAACGTACGCGCGGATGCGGAAACCTTCCAGCAGACAGCAGTTAAGATCTACGCGGATTTTGCGGGAGAATATGGCTATCATGCAAAGATACAGGCCAGCGACGTGAAGATGATCGATGGTTATGTAGGCGCAGGGTACGCGATCAGCGGGCCGGCGGAGATGGCGGTGATCGCCGAAGCCGCGCGGGAAGAAGCGATCCTGCTGGATACAGCCTACACGGGCAAGGCGTTTTACGGCCTGTCGCAAGAGATCCTAAAGGGACGCTTTACAAAAGATGAGAGTGTATTGTTTTTGCATACGGGCGGTGTGTTTGGTATGTTTCCGCATGCAGATGAATTTGACCAGACTATTTTCCAGGCAGGTGATGCATGAATCAACAATTGAGAATTGAGACGATCGGACGGTTTTTAGGGGTATTCCTGGGTGCAGTGGTGAGTATTGTTGCATTGATGCTGGCTGGCCCGAGTGTGGAAGGCGCTGAGACGAGCACGATGAGCGACGTGATGCTGGTTTTGTCAGCTGTGGTTTTGATTGGTGTCTATATTGGTGTTAGCAAGCTGGCTGAGAATTTCGGCCGTAACAAGGCACAGCAGGACCTGACTAAATCGCAGGAAGCAGGTATGGCGCGGTTGAAAGAGGAAGACCTTGAGACTCTGCCCGGTGTGGGGGATGCGCCGTCGATGCTGGACTGGCAGGCGCGCGAAACCGCACAGGAGCATCTGGAAGAAGGAGAAACAGTGTTGGGCTATGCCAGCGGTTGGGTGAGCGCATTGGATAGTTTGTTCGTGGTCACAGACCGCGCGGTGCGCATCCTGCGTGTCAACCGAGATTACACGCCGCATCCGAAAGGGTTCAGTTTCGTGTTCAAACGCGAGGACGGCATCCGCTTGAAGTCAGCGGACGCGGACCGCAATGATTCGCGTTTCGGGTTTGTGCGCCGCTACAAGATAGCCAGCCTGGCGGAAGGCGAGAAGGATATGGTGCTGCTGCTGTGGCTATATGCGCCGGAGCGCACAGGCTTGTCCAATCCGCAGAATGACCTGTTAGACGGGACTTTGCAGGAGATGATGAAGGAAGACTTCGCCGCCGAGGAGGAGCAGCAGAACAAGGGACTGACAGCCAAGCTGCGCTCGTGGTTCATGGGAAAGCGGTTTTAGATAAGATTTGTTAGAGGATATGGCTCCCGCAGGTGACTGCGGGAGTTTTTTAGTTTCACGCAAAGCACCCCACCTTATTCCTCCCCGTTTTTCTTTCAAAAAACAAGGAAGACATTTGGTGATTTTGTTTGCGGGGATTTTTCTACAATTTGGGGAGGATAGAGTTTTGTAAAGAAAAAACAGCAAAATCGTTCTATAAGTTTGCGGGGTGGGTGTATATAATGGGGGCTGTTGGAAGATTTTGTTGCAAGGAGATGTGGTATGAAATGCGTGATGGTGATCGATCAGAATTTGCAGTTGGGCATGATCGCGAATACGGCGGCTGTGCTGGCTATCAGTATCGGTAAAGAGGTGGAAGGGATCGTTGGGGAGGATATCATAGATAGGGATGGCATCCTGCACCGTGGGATCACAAATGCGAATATTCCGATCCTGAGGGGAGATGCAGAGATCATTCGTGCGCTCAGGACAAGGCTGTCGCAGAATGGGCATGGGGAGTTGTATTATGTGGATTTCTGCGATGTGGCGCAGAAATGCAAGGATTATGCGGACTATACGGCCTTGTTGGCCGCGACGCCGGCGGATGAGTTGAACTATCTGGGGATCGCGATCTGTGGGCCGGACAAGCAGGTTAATTCGCTGACGGGGAGTCTGGGGTTGTTAAGGTAATTATTCTTTCGCATCCTGATACTGGCGCGGGGTGGTGCCGACGAGGGTTTTGAATTTGCGGGTGAAGTGGCTCTGGTCTGCAAAGCCAACCTGAGCGGCGGTGTCGGCGATGGATGTGCCGTTTGCCAGTAGACGTTTGGCTTCGTTGATGCGCTGCTGGAGCTGGTAGGTGTGCGGGGGCATACCGTAATGCTTGCGGAATTCGCGCAGGAAGTGGTAGGGGCTGAGCCCGCTGTGGGCACCGAGTTCTTCCAGACTGATCTTCTCAAACAGATGATCCATGAGGTATTGATGAGCGGCGGCGATGTTCTCGCTGCTTTTTGTTGTCTGAGCCGGGAGGGGGGTATCGAAGGCGGCGTATTTACGGATGACTTCCAGCAGGGTTTCATAAAGCATGATCTCGGCTTCGAGGTCGTCCTGGCCGGTTTCAATCACCTGGCAGAGTTCGACCATCTTGCTGTGCATGGGCGCGTCTTGCACAATGGGGGTGGGAAAATGAGGCGGCTGGCTCTGGCTTTCGGTAAGTTCAGCGGCAATGTCGCACATCAGGTTCGGCTGGATGTAGAGCATGTAATAGGTGAGAGCATGACCTTCAACGGGATTGCAGGCGTGCACCTCATTTGTATTGATCAGGGCAATGTCGCCGCGCTGGATTGTCTCTGTGATGCTGTGATGGAAGAAGTCGGTCTGGCCGCCGTTGACCACACCGATGGAGTAGGTGCGGTGGGAGTGTTTGTCAAAGGCGTGCTCACGGTATTGCGAGAAGCGCAGCTCGATGTCTTTGAGGCGTGAGCTGCGCGTGAATCTCACATTTGGATTTTTCGTGCTGGATGTCATGGCAGGAACGGAGCCAGTGGGCCTGCGGGGTCGATCATCGGCTGCAAGGCCGTGTAGGGCACCAGGGCCTGCTGGGGGCCAACGGCGTAGGGCGCGATCTGGTAAGGATCAAAGGAAATGAGGATGCCATCGGGGGTGATGTTCCAGTTGAGGTAATTCTCAGGTGTTGGTTCCGCGCCTTCGGGCCAATCCATGTAGCCATTCTCGCTGATGATCTGGATGCACTGCGCTGAAATTGTGCCGAGGTAGTCACTGCCCGGCAGGAAGAGGTTATCCAACTGCAGGGTACGCCCGGTTTCAAGTTCATAATTCAGGGTGCTAGCGTAAGAGAAGGGATGAGCGGCCCCCGCGATGTAGTTGGAGATGGTGAAGTGGAAGCTGACGATGCCGTGTTCTGTGAGGGTGGGGTAGTATTCCAGGTACATGGAGTTGTAGCCGAAGGTCTGGGCGTTCTCGGCCTGGAATTCGAGGTTCTCCTCGACCATGCCGAGGAAGCTGCTTTTCTCGGTCAGCACGAGGGTTTCGATGGTTTGGTTGAAAGCGTCGGCCTTGCTTTCCGGCTTTTCCATCACAGGCTGGTAGAGGAAGATGTCCATCATCCAATCATCATCATGAATCTCGATCTCTTTAGAACTGAGCAGGACGGTAAGGTCCTCCGGTGTGGCGGTCGGTTCTGGCGTGGGTTCGGCAGTGGGAACCTCGATCGGCGCTTCGGTGGGC
>Ga0180436_10004465_pt1 | contig 12560 bp, 14 predicted proteins | sample SS_ome_2_FD_132434 | JGI IMG/M metagenome (GOLD analysis project Ga0180436, IMG submission 132434) | Hypersaline lake sediment archaeal communities from the Salton Sea, California, USA - SS_3_S_2 metaG | ecosystem: Environmental > Aquatic > Non-marine Saline and Alkaline > Hypersaline >...
TCTCGGCGTATTCGTCGGGCTTGATCCCGTGGGCGTCGATCAGGTCTTCGGTGATCTCGGGTTCCTGGGTCACGGCATTATCCCCTGCGGCAGCTTGCTTCGCGGGTGTCATACGGGATGGGGCGGGCCGGGGAAAGGGGGATCAGGCCACCTGCGTCACCCCGGCGCCGCGCCTCAGCATGGTCTCGCGGTTCAGCACCACGACCACCACCGCGACGGCGGCGAAAACCGCCATATCCCAGGGCTGTCCATCGGGTGACAGCGGGTTGTTGAGCTGGAAGTGGAACAGGATCGCCCAGAGCAGGCTGCCGCCGGTGGCGTTGAACAGCGGCACGAGGATCACGCTCACCGACACCGCGCCGACGAAGAACGGCGCGAAGGCCCAGCCGCTTTGCGGCGTGCCGTCGGCGAAGAAGGCGGGCAGGTGCCAGACGCCCCAGACCAGGCCGAGGATGATGCCGGCCCAAAGCGGGGCCATGTGGCGTTGCAGGATCGGCAGCGCCACGCCGCGCCAGCCGAATTCCTCGACCGGTCCGAGCACCAGCATGAAGGCGAGCAGCGCAACAAGGCCGGAGAGGCCGCCCTCTGGCAGCGGGGCCAGCAGCGGGCGACCTGCGATGGCGGCGCCGAACACCGACACCGCGGGGATGCCGAGGAGGAGAAGTGCCAGCCAGATCGGCGGGATGCGCCATATGAACAGGCGGCGCGCAAACTGTCCGACCGCCGCGGGACCGGCGTAGATCACCACGACAAGGAAGCCGGCGATGGCCGGGGCGTAGACCGCGAGGATGAACAGCGGGTTGGTGGCGCGCATCGGGCCGAAGGTCGCGGAGATCGTCTCGGGGAAGACGACGAGCAGGGCGAAAAGGCCCCAGGCGAGGCCGAAGGTCAGGGCAAGGAAGGGGACCAGGGCGCGGGAACGAATCTTGTATTTCGAGGTCATGGCAGATCTCCGGAATTCCGGCGCAAGGTGGCACCGTGCCGCGCCGCGCGCCATGACCGGGGTCAACATCCCATGCGAATCTGGATCGCGCCGCCGACATGAAGCGCCGGGCAAAAAAAAGCCGGGCACATGGCCCGGCCTAAGTCCAACAGGGAGGTAAAAGCTGATCAGAGTTTCCTCGATGACCACCTTTGAGGCTCATTTAGGAGCCCCCTGCACAACGATCAAGCAAAAATGCTGCAATGCAGCTATGCGGGCTGCGCATAGGTTGGGTCTGTTGCTTTCGTGCCGCAGGTCGGCCGGTCAGGCCATCGATTTCCGGCGGTAGGCAAAGATTTCCTCGGTGACGAAATCGCGGAAGGCGGCGACGCGTTTCGAGTGCCGCAGCTCCTCGGGATAGGCGAGGAAGACGGGAATCTCCTTCGACTCGGCATGCGGCAGCACGCGTTCGAGGTCGGGGAAATCGTGCACCACGTAGTCGGGCAGCACGCCGATGCCGAGCCCGTTCAGCACCGCCTGCAACACGCCGAAGTAATTGTTCACCGTGAGCAGCGAGCGGATATCGTGGGTCAGCAGCTCCTGGACGAAACTCGCCCCGGCGCTGACCTGCGCCGAGGTGGTGTTCATGCAGATCAGGCGGTGGTCGTGCAGGTCTTCCATCTTCTCGGGCCGGCCGTGGGCGTCGAGATAGGTCGGGCTCGCATAGAGCCGCATGTTGACGCTCATCAGCCGCTTGCGCACGAGATCGGCCTGGCTCGGTTCCTTCATCCGGATCGCCACGTCGGCCTCGCGCATCGGCAGATCGAGCACGCGTTCTTCCAGCATAAGGTCGATCTTCAGATCGGGGTGTTTCTCGTAGAGCTTGGGCAGGCGCGGCGCGAGCCAGAGCGAGCCGAAGCCGGTGGTGGTGGTCACGCGCAATTCGCCGAACACCTCTTCCTTCGAATCGCGGATGCGCGCCTCGGCGGCTTCGAGCCGCTGGCTCATCGCCCGGGTGGCGTCGAACAAGAGTTCGCCCTGTTCGGTCAGGATCAGCCCACGGGCGTGGCGGTGGAACAGTGTGGCGTTGAGGCTCTCCTCAAGCGCGCGGATCTGGCGCGACACGGCGGACTGGCTGAGATTCAACGTGTCGCCCGCATGCGTGAGTGAACCCGCATCCGCTACAGCGTGAAAAATCCTGAGCTTGTCCCAATCCATTGCGCGTCCGGGTGCCTGTTACCGTGAACATCCGTATACGATGAGATCGTGCAGGTCATGTGAAATCCAAGCCGGGATCGCGGCTTTGTCGTTTTACGGACACGGCGTTATTGTCTAGGCTCGCCTGCGCTGCCGGGTTAACCGGCGTCCCCACCCAAGGTGCGCGATGAACAAGCATGTCCCCAGCCTCGAGGAGCGGTTTGACCTTGGCGCGAGCCCGGTTCTCATCACCGGCACCCAGGCGCTGGTGCGGCTGGTGCTGATGCAGAAGGCGCGCGACGCGGCGGCGGGGCTCAACACCGCGGGGTACGTAACCGGCTATCGCGGCTCGCCGCTCGGCGCGGTTGACGCCTGGATGGAACGCAAGAAGGACTTGCTGGACGCCGCCGACGTGCGGTTTCAACCGGCGTTGAACGAGGATCTCGCCGCGACGGCGCTCTGGGGCACGCAGCAGGCGGAGTTGCGCGGCGAGGGGCGGTTCGATGGCGTGTTCGGCCTGTGGTACGGCAAGGGGCCGGGGGTGGACCGTTCGGGCGACGTGTTTCGCCACGTCAACATGGCCGGGACCGCGCCCAATGGCGGTGTGATCGTGGCGATGGGCGACGATCACACCGGCGAAAGCTCCACCGTCGTGCATGCCTCCGACTGGCCGGCGATCGACGCGGGCATGCCGGTGCTGTCGCCCGCCGGGGTGCAGGAGGTGCTCGACTACGGGCTCTATGGCTGGGCTTTGTCGCGGTTCTCCGGCCTCTGGGTGGGGCTCAAGCTGATCAAGGACACGGTGGAGAGCACCGCCGTGGTTGATGGGCGCGTGGACCGGATGCGGTTCGTCACGCCGGAGTTCGAGATGCCGCAGGGCGGGCTCAACATCCGGCTGGTCGACGACCGGGTGCCGCAGGAGCCGCGGCTGCACCGCTACAAGATCCCCGCGGCGGAGGCCTTTGCCCGCGCCAACCGGATCGACCGGCGGGGGCTTGGCAAGCCGGGGGCGAAGATCGGCTTCGTGGCAGCGGGCAAGTCGTGGCTCGACCTGGCGCATGCGCTGGAGCTGCTCGGCATCGACGCGGGGGTGGCCGACCAGCTGGGTGTGACCAGCTACAAGGTCGGGCAGGTCTGGCCGCTCGACCGGGCGAGTTTCGCAGACTGGGCCGAGGGGCTGGAATTGATCGTTCTGGTCGAGGAAAAGCGCGCGGTGATCGAGGGGCAGGTGAAGGATCTGCTGTTCGGCCGGCCCGGGCTTCGGGTGATCGGCAAGCGCGACGCGGCCGGGGCGGAGCTGTTCCCGGCGCATGGCGTGCTCGATCCGGTGATGATCGCCGAGAAGCTTGGCGCTTTGCTCGAGGGCGAGGGCCGCGACACCGAGGCGCTGCGCGCGGCGCGGGCCGGGCTGGCCGAGGCGCGCCGCGCCGACAACGGCGAGACGCTGGCCGAACGGCTGCCCTATTTCTGCGCCGGCTGTCCGCACAACACCTCGACGAAACTGCCCGAGGGCAGCCGGGCCTATGCCGGCATCGGCTGCCACTACCTCGTGCAACACATGGACCGCGAGACGCTTGGCTTCACCCAGATGGGCGGCGAGGGGGCGAACTGGATCGGCGAGTCGCCGTTTTCGACCACGGAACATGTCTTCGTGAACATGGGCGACGGCACCTATAACCATTCAGGCGTCATGGCGATCCGCGGCGCGATCGCGGCGGGCGTCACCGCGACCTACAAGCTGCTCTACAATGACGCGGTAGCGATGACCGGCGGGCAGGGCAATGATGGCGGGCTGGATGCGCCGAAGATTGCCGCCGAGATGCTGGCCGCCGGGGCGGCGAAGGTGGTGCTGGTCTACGACCCGAAGGAGGAGATCGACCTCGCGGCCTATCCGCGCGAGGTGGAGCGGCGAAGGCGCGACGAGCTGATCGCCGTTGAGGAAGAGTTGCGGGATATCAAGGGCGTAACCGTCCTTCTTTACGTGCAGACCTGCGCGGCGGAGAAGCGGCGTCGGCGCAAGCGGGGGGCGTTTCCCGATCCCGACAGGCGGGTGTTCATCAACACCGACATCTGCGAGGGCTGCGGAGATTGCGGGGTACAGTCGAACTGCGTGGCGATCGTGCCGGTGGACACGGAGCTTGGCCGCAAGCGGGCCATCGACCAGTCGGCCTGCAACAAGGATTTCTCCTGCGTGGCGGGGTTCTGCCCCTCCTTCGTGACCATCGAGGGCGCGCGGGTGCGGCGGCGGGCGGCGCGGGAGATCGACATGCCGGACATGGCGGAGCCGGACTTGCCCGCGATATCCAGCACTTGGAACACGATCGTAACCGGCGTGGGCGGCACTGGCGTGGTCACGATCGGGGCGATCCTCGCCCAGGCCGCGCATCTCGACGGCAAGGGCGCGGCGTTGATCGACATGACCGGGATTGCCCAGAAGGGTGGCGCCGTCACCGTGCATCTGCGCATTGCCGAGCGGCCCGAGGACATCAGCGCGATCCGGGTGGCAACCGGTGAGGCGGATGCGCTGATTGGCGGCGATCTCGTGGTGTCGGCCAGCGCGGCGACGCTTGGGCTCACGCACCCGGCCCGCACCGGTGCGGTGGTCGACGGGCACGAGACGATCACCGGCGCGTTCACCCGAGATCCGGATTTTCGCATTCCTGCCGAGGGGTTGGGGCTCGCGCTTGAGGCAAAGCTGAAAGACCGGCTGATGCTGTTCGACGCCAGCGAACTGTCGGCTGCGCTGCTTGGCGACAGCATCTATTCGAACATGATGGTGCTTGGCGCGGCGTGGCAGCGCGGGTTGTTGCCGGTGACGCGCGACGCGGTGTTCGACGCGATTGCGCTCAACGGCCAGGCGGTGGAAACCAACCAACGCGCGTTCGATCTCGGCCGGTGGGCGGTGCGCCACCCCGACGAGGCCCGCAAGGCGCTCGGCGCGGTGGTTCTGGAACGTCCAAAGAGCCTCGAGGAACGGATCGCCTTTCGGGCCGATCACCTCGTGGCCTACCAGGGCAGGCGGCTTGCGAAACGCTACCGCCGCCTCGTCGACGCCGCGCCAGAGGCGCTGCGCGCGTCGGTGGCGCGGGGCTACCACAAGCTGCTGGCCTACAAGGACGAATACGAAATCGCCCGGTTGCTTGGCGACACCGAGGCCAAGGCGCGCGAGGTATTCGAGGGCGATCTCAGCTTCACCTATCACCTGGCCCCACCGTTCCTGTCGCGGCCCGGGCCGGACGGCCGGCCGAGGAAGCGGGCGTTCGGGGGCTGGGTGCCGCGGGCGATGGCAGTGCTGAAGCGGTTTCGCCGGCTTCGCGGCACGCCCTTCGACCCGTTCGGCTACAGCGCCGAGCGGCGTCTGGAGCGCCGCCTGATCCGGGAATACGAGGCCGATATGAAGCGGGTGTTCGCCGGGCTCACGCCGCAGACCGAAGGGATCGCGCGCGAGCTTGCCGAATTGCCGCTCAGCATTCGGGGGTTTGGTCCGGTGAAGGCGCAGAACGCCGCCGCCGCCGCACGCCGGCGCAGGGACCTGCTGGATGCGTTCGAGGCGGGCAACGCGGACTCCGCTGATACAATGGCGGCTCAGTAACGTCACATCGCTGTTACGACCCTGTGGCACCTCCCGGTCAGATCGTGGAGGAGGGTATCACGGTGAGACTCGCGCAAGACATTTCCTACGCCAGTTCGATTTCGACCCTGCCGGGACGGATGCTCGTGCGCTCACTGGAGAACCTCACCGGACGGCGCGGTCTGATCCGGCGGGTGGACGGCTACGACACCGACGTTGCGCAGGGTCGACCCTTCTGGGACGTGATCGCGGCGCGCTATGGACTGCGGCTCGAGCAGACCGGTCACCGGCTCGAGACCATCCCGACGGACGGGCCGCTGGTGATTGTCTCGAACCATCCCTACGGGGTGCTCGACGGGCTGATGATGGGCCAGATCCTGTCGCGCGTGCGCGGCAGAAACTTCAAGATCCTTGCCCATCAGGTGTTTCGCAATGCGCCGGAACTGGAAGAGGTGATCCTTCCGATCGACTTCTCCGAGACGCCGGAGGCTGCCCGGGCCAATATCGCCACCCGGCGCGCGGCGCTCGATCACCTGGCCGCGGGCGGCGCGATCGGGGTGTTTCCCGGCGGCACGGTGGCAACGCCGAAACGCCTTTTCGGTCCGCCGATGGACCCGGCCTGGCGGCTGTTCACCGCGCGTATGGTGTTGCGCTCCGGCGCGTCGGTCGTGCCGGTCTTTTTCGAGGGTCACAACTCGCGGCTGTTCCACCTTGCAAGCCATGTCTCCTACACGCTGCGGATGGGGCTGCTGATCAACGAGTTCCGCGCCCGGGTCGATATGCCGGTGAAGGTGAGGATCGGCGGGGTGTTGCCGCCGAAACGGCTTGCGCCCTACGCTGGTGATCCCAGGCGGGTCATCAACTTCCTGCGTGCGCAGACCTATGCGTTGTCGCCCGATCCGGTGGATTGGCGCGAGACCGGGTATGAGTTCGAACCGCGCTACCGGCAGATGAACGAGGCCTTCGCCTGAGCGCGACGCCTTTCGCTGGCCTTGCCTTCGGAATGGTCGTAGAACCCCCGCGACAGGCGACGAGGGCATATCATGGCGGTTGGGGTATTCGATTCTGGTCTGGGCGGGCTGACGGTCTATGACGCGCTGACGAAGCGGTTGCCGGACGTGCCCTTCGTCTATTTCGGCGACAATGCGCATGCGCCCTACGGGGTGCGCGACGCCGATGACATTTTCGAACTCACCACGCAGGCGGTGTCCCGGCTTTGGGAGGAGGGCTGCGACCTCGTCATTCTCGCTTGCAACACCGCCTCGGCCGCCGCGCTGCGCCGGATGCAGGAGCGCTGGCTGCCTGCCGACAAGCGCGTGCTTGGGGTGTTTGTGCCGCTGATCGAGGCGCTCACCGAGCGCGATTGGGGCGACAACAGCCCGCCGCGCGAGGTGGAAGTGAAACACGTCGCCCTGTTTGCAACGCCGGCGACGGTGGCGAGCCGCGCGTTCCAGCGCGAACTGGCGTTCCGTGCGATCGGGGTCGATGTCGAGGCGCAGGCTTGCGGCGGTGTCGTCGACGCGATCGAGGAGGGCGACATGATCCTCGCCGAGGCGCTGGTGCGCAGCCATGTCGACGCGCTCAAGCGCAAGATGCCCAACCCGCAGGCGGCGGTGCTCGGCTGCACCCATTACCCGCTGATGGAGGACGTGTTTCAGGATGCGCTTGGGACCGGGGTGAAGGTCTACAGCCAGGCCAACCTTGTCGCCGAGAGCCTCGCAGATTACCTCGACCGCCATCCGGCGATGCGTGGCGCGGGCACCGAAGCGAAGTTGCTCACGACCGGCAACCCGGGCAAGGTGAGCAACCAGGCGACGCAGTTCCTGCGGCGAAAGATCACCTTCGAGGCCGCCTGATTGCGGCGGGGCCAGGTGGGCCCCATATCTGAACGAACCGAAACGAGGGCCATATGACCCACAAAATCGCCATACTCGGCGCCTCCGGCTACACCGGCGCCGAGCTTGTCCGGATCATCGCGACGCATCCGTCGATGGAAATCGTGGCGCTGTCGGCCGACCGAAAGGCCGGAATGCGTATGTCGGATGTCTATCCACAGCTGCGCCACCTTGACCTGCCGCCGCTGGTGAAGATGGAGGAGATCGACTTCGCCGGCGTCGATCTGGTGTTCGCGGCGCTGCCGCACGGGCTCAGCCAGGCGCTGGTGCGCGATCTGCCGCGGTCGGTGAAGGTGGTCGATCTCGGCGCCGATTTCCGGCTGCGCGACCCGGCGGCCTACGAGAAATGGTACGGCCAGCCGCACGTGGCGCCGGAATTGCAGCAAGAGGCGGTCTACGGCCTCACCGAGTTCTACCGCGACGAGATCCGCGAGGCGCGGCTGGTGGCGGGCACGGGCTGCAACGCGGCGACGGTGCAATACGCGCTGCGCCCGCTGATCGGGCAGGGGCTGGTCGATCTCGACCGGATCATCTGCGATCTCAAGAACGGGATCAGCGGGGCGGGGCGCTCGCTCAAGGAGAACATGCTGTTTGCCGAGCGCTGGACCAATGTCGAGGGCTACGCCCAGGGCGGCAAGCACCGCCACCTCGGCGAGTTCGACCAGGAGTTCGAGCTTTTGGCCGGGCGGCCGGTGGAGATCGTCTTCACGCCGCACCTCGTGCCTGCGAGCCGGGGCATTCTCGCCGATTGTTACGTCGAGGGCGACCCGGCGGCGATCCACGAGGCGCTTGCGCGGCAATATGCCGATGAGCCCTTCGTGACCGTGCTGCCGTTTGGCACGGCGCCGGGCATGGGGCATGTGACCGGTTCGAACCAATGCCACATCGGTGTGGTCGGCGATCGCAAACCGAACCGTGCGCTGGTTGTCTCGACGCTCGACAATTTGACCAAGGGATCGTCTGGACAAGCGGTGCAAAATGCCAACTTGATGTTGGGAGAGGACGAGACCGCCGGGCTGAAGCTGGCCCCGGTGTTCCCGTGAGGAGGACGACATGGCTGGAATGAAGAGTCTCAAGAAACAGCGCCGCATCCAGATCGTGGTTGTGGCCTTCGTCGCGCTGGCCATCTCGACCGCGCTGATCGGCTACGCGTTGCGCGACGGGATCAACTACTTCCGCGATCCCAGCCAGATCGTCGCCGAACCGCCGGCGCCGAACGAGGTGTTTCGCATCGGCGGGCTCGTGGAAGCAGGCTCGATCGTGCGCGGCGAGGGCGAAACCGTGAGCTTCCGGGTGACCGACGGGGCAGAATCGGTGCCGGTGGTGTTCACCGGCATCCTGCCCGACCTGTTTTCCGAGAATCAGGGCATGATCGGCACCGGCGTCTACCGGGATGGGGTGTTCGAGGCGTCGGAAATCCTCGCCAGGCATGATGAGAGCTACATGCCGAAGGAGGTCCTCGATTCGCTGAAGGACGAGGGGCTCTACCAAGAACCCGGCTCCTGAGGCAGCGGCTCCTCCGCGCCTTTGCCGCGTCGTCGCTAGGGCGAAGAACACCCAGGGGGTGTGATGAGGCGCGCGCCGGGTTGCGCGGTTCTTAACCAATCGAAAACAGGCTGTCCCCGGGTTTCAACTGCGGGGGCGCCATGCTGTCTGTCCATGACATTGCAGACGGGATTCTCGACCGCGAAGGCGGCTATGTGAACGATCCCGACGATCCGGGGGGCGCGACCAACCACGGCGTGACCATTCATACGATGCGCGCGCTCGGGCTCGATCTCGACGGCGATGGGGCGGTCACGGAGGATGACGTCCGGCGTCTGAGCCGCGACCAGGCGCGCGAGATCTTCATCCGGGACTACTTCGTCCGCCCGGGGATCGCCCGCCTGCCGGAGGTGCTGCAGCCCTCGGTCTTCGACATGTACGTGAACGCCGGGGCGAACGCGGTGCGCATCCTGCAACGGCTTCTGGGGCAGATGGGCACCCCGGTGGCCGTCGACGGGGCGATCGGGCCGGAGACGGCGGGGGCGGCCCGCCGGGCCGCCGAGGCCGCGCCGGATCACATCGCCGACGCCTACGGCATCGCCCGGCGCAACTACTACTACCGCCTTGCCGACAAGCGCCCGGCCAGCCGGAAATACGCGCGGCGGCGCGATGGCGGCAAGGGCGGGTGGATCACGCGCGCCGAGGCGTTCATTGCGCCGCATCTGCACCTGACGGAGGCGGAGCATCGCGCCCGGGTGGCGGCATGGGACTGAGCACGGGGATCGCCGCGATCTTCGGCGCGTTGTTTGGCGGCGGCAGGAACGTGATCCGCGACACCGCCGAGGTGTTCCTGGAAAACGCCGAGGCCGGGGCGGAACGCGATGCCGCGTGGCGCGTGGCGGCGCTTGATCAGTTCGCCCGGGAGTTCACCGTGCCGCGGCGCGGGGTGTTCGACCGCGCGATGGACGGTCTCAACCGGGTGCCGCGCCCGGCGCTGGCGCTCGGCACGCTCGGGCTCTTCGTCTCTGCGATGGTCGACCCGGTGTGGTTCGCGGCGCGGATGCAGGGCATCCAGCTGGTGCCGGAACCTCTCTGGTGGCTGCTCGGCGCCATCGTCAGCTTCTATTTCGGCGCCCGGCACCAGGCAAAGGGGCAGGAATTTCAACGCTCTCTGGCCGAGACCATGCTGCGGACCGGCGCCGTGGTGCGCAATATCGGCGCATTGCAGGCGCTCGACGCCGGGGCCGAGGCGGCGCGGGATCCGAACCCGGCACTCGAGGCCTGGCAGGAGATGCGGCGATGACCTCGGACTTTTTCCTGTCGCTGCTGACCGAGCACGGCCCCTGGGTGCTGCTGGTGTTCTACCTGCTCTGGCGCGATCTGCAGAAAGATCAGGCCACGCGGGCGGTGCTGGACAAGAACGCGGCCGTCCTCATCGAGATCACCACGATCATCCGCGAGCGGCTGCCGCAGGGCGGGCGGCTGTGATGGCCGCGGCTCTGGGATGGCGGGCCTGGGTCCGGGCGCTGCTTTCGGGGCGGAAGTTCAACCGATCCGTCGACCGCTACAACCGCGCGGCGGGGGAACTCGACAAGGCGGTGCGGGAGGTGCTGGCGAAATGAAACAGGCGATTGGGCTTCTTGCCCTGGTGGCGCTCGGGCTCGAGGCCGCGCGGGCGGTCTTCGGGGCCGAGACGGTTCTGGTCGTGGTCGACGGGGCGCTCGCATTGATGGCGTTGATGATTGCCGGCACCTTCCTGTGGCTCTGGCTCGAGCGGACCACGCCCTTGGCGCTCGGGATGGCGTTCAGCTGGCTCGGCGCCGGGCTGATCGCAGGGGGATGGTGGCTGACCCGGTTGGCGGGCGGCCCGGTCCGGGGCGTCTCCGAGGCGGGCCTCATCGTCTTGCTCGGGCTTTCGCTGGTGGGCGCGGTGCTGCATTTCGCGGTGATTCACCGATCGTTCGGCTATCACGGCGTGAACTTCCTCTGGCCGGTCGCACTGGCGCTCGGGCTGTCGGGGCTGGTTTTCGCGCTGGTCTAGGGGGCGGGAAAGACCCGGCCCACGCCGATATAGACCTCGCCGCCGAAGGTGAGGCGGATATCGTCGGTCAGGCTCGGTGTGCGGCCCCCGGCGGGCCGGGTGGTCTCGGCTGACGGGCCTGCCTGCACAGCCGAGGTGCCCGAAGGCGCGGTTCCGTCGCGGCAGGTGATCGAGGGCGTGGCCGGCCAGTCGAACACGCCCGGGGCGACGCCCTTGTCCCAGCACCGGGTCGGCGTTTCGGCCGTGACCGGGGCGGCGAGCGCCATCGCGCCGGTCAGGATCAGAAATCGGATCATGGTTGCCTCGCGGTCGGGATCACGGCAGCTAGCATACCCCAAACCGCCCGGCGCGCGAAGGGCCGCGCGCCGCGCCCGGCGGGATCGGGCCGGGTCAGAAGTGGATCTGCGCGCCGCCGCGGATCACTGTGTAGACGCAGCCGCAGTCATACCGGTCAACGCCTGCGAAGACCGAGACCGACTCGCTGACCTGCGCCGCGGCCCCGCCGCCGACCAGCCAGCCGATGTCGCCGTTGGTGAGGGCGAAGCCGCCGACACGGCCGTAGACGAGGACATCATCGACCAGTTCCACTGCGAGGCGAACCGCGGCACTGCCCGCCGCCTCGCCCATGTTGGCGATGTAGAAAGCGTCGACTTCGGGCCCGACGTAGATCCCATCGCCGACTTCGAAGGCATAGCCGGCCTGTGCCCCGGCGACGCCGCCGCCGGTGCTGATCCAGCCCGCGAAGGCCCCGGCATAGGGGCCGGCCCAGTCGCCTGCCTGCGCGGCCGCCGCGCCAAGGCCGAGGCCCGCGCAGAGAACCGTCACTGCGAGGTTCGATCTCATGATACCCTCCTCTTTTTCGTCGTATCGCTAGCCTATCCCGCCACCGGGGCAGCCGCTTTGATCGCGGTCATGCCGGGCCGGGCGCAGGGGTTTGACCCACCTCAGTTGACATTCCTGCGACATCGGCGCGCAAGGGATTGGCCCCGGTCGCGATTGTGCCTAGTCTGCCCGCCATGATTACAGAACTCGGACATGTTGCGCTGATCCTGGCGCTTGCGGTGGCCATCGTGCAGACGGTGGTGCCGCTCATCGGGGCACACAAGGGCTGGAGCGGCTGGATCGCCGTGGCCGCCCCGGCCGCCAACCTGCAATTTGCCTTCATCGCGGCCTCGTTTGCGGCGCTGACATGGGCCTTCGTCACCTCGGATTTCTCGCTCCACCTAGTCTGGGCGAACTCGCATTCGGCCAAGCCGATGCTCTACAAGATCTCCGGCGTCTGGGGGAACCACGAGGGTTCGATGCTGCTCTGGGTTCTGATCGTGGCGCTGTTCGGGGCGATGGCGGTCTGGTTCGGCCGCGGGCTCCCGCCGCGCCTCAAGGCGCGGGTGCTCGCGATCCAGGGCTCGATCGGGGGGGCCTTCCTCGGCTTCATCGTGTTCACCTCCA
>Ga0180436_10004466_pt1 | contig 12559 bp, 13 predicted proteins | sample SS_ome_2_FD_132434 | JGI IMG/M metagenome (GOLD analysis project Ga0180436, IMG submission 132434) | Hypersaline lake sediment archaeal communities from the Salton Sea, California, USA - SS_3_S_2 metaG | ecosystem: Environmental > Aquatic > Non-marine Saline and Alkaline > Hypersaline >...
CGATCATTGAACCACGTACCGGAACACGAAATCGAGTATAGACCTACCTTCATCTCAGGATTCCTCCTTATGCTTGATGACAGACACTGTGTAGCGCCCGTCCACCTGCCTGCGACCGTGGCATCGGGCTATGAACCGACAAAGCCAACCTCCAATGCACTCGCTCGCCGCTACCTCCTTTCGACAACGTCACCTGCACAACGGCACTTGGCCAGCTCTCACCATTCGATCTCGATGGGTGCATCAGTCCACAGGCTGACAAGGGCCTCCTGGACCCTGTCCAGGTAGGTCTCACGCATCGCCAGCTCGGTCACCCCGTTGATCGAGACATAGAGCCGTCGGGCGTCGCCCGGATAGAGCGTCATCACATCCGGCTGCTTGCGCTCGTCCAGATAGTGATAGGTGACCTGAAGCAGCGGCGCCCCGTCAACGACGATGCCATCGAGCAGGCGGTCATCGTGGGCCGCGCTCGTCAATAGTCGATAGAACGTGCGAAACCGCGCGATATCGTAGGCGATCCCGTTGAGTGTCACCTGCTTCTCGGCTGCCGACTCGCCGCTGATCGCAAACACGTAGGTCTCGTCGCCCAACGCCACTTCCACCGACCCAACATCGATCAACAAGGGCGACAGGAACCATCGCAGCAACAGCTTCTTGGTCTCGATCTGCAGGAAGGGCGGCTCCTCGATAGCATATATCACGCCCGGGGCATTGCCAATCACGTAACAGACACCATCCTTCAGCAGGAATGTGAGCAAATAGTGCTCGATCTCCGCGTCAAGACCGTTCTTGAGATCGAACTCGACGGTCATCGTGGGTTGGTCAAAGCCGAAGTCGGCGATCTCCTCGGGCGTGAACAGGTAGCCGACCACATCCTGGGCCGTGATCCCCAACAGCGGACCCAGCATCTCCACGCCGTAAGTCTGGTCCAGCTCGTAGACGCCCTTGGCGCGAACGATGTGCGTGGCCGCGCCGAAGGAGAGCGAGGCTACCTCGGCCTCCGGATTTTCCTCGGCCACAGCGACCACCTTGACGGGCTCGACCAGACGACCTCCGGTGAAGGTGACGTCGAGGATGGCGGAGAGCGGCGAGGACCGCGCGAGCTCCGGCGTCACCAGGTCCTCCACATAGGCCTTCTTCGGCAGCAGATAGCCCGCGCACCGGCGCGAGGCCATCAGGTAGACCGTGGGATCGTCGCCGACGCTCACATACGTATCGCCGGTGACCCGTTCGACGTCGCCGATGTGAAGGGAGAGTGAGGTGCCGTCGGCATAGGTGATCTCCACCTGGGCCGCGGGCTCATCCAGGCCATAGGCAGCCAGGTCATCGGGGGCATCCGTGACCGTGCGCCGCGCAAAGACCGTGCCGCTGACCGCGAGAAGGTCCAGGAGTTCGCGGAAGTCCACCAGCTCCGCCGGGATGTCGTCGACGACGTAGCCCTCGCCCGTGAAGCCGATATCAATCGTGCCGTATGCGTTGCTGATGATCAGCTGGACGACATCGACGGGCTCCACGGCCTTGAAGGAGACCTCTTCCGAAGCCTCGGAGATCGGGTTGAGGGCGAGCACCAGCGCAGCGACACCCAGGAGCAGGACGCTGCCACCGGCGATGAGGACCGAACGAATCTGGGAGGATGACCTGGGCACTAGCCCCTCACTGATACCTGCGGCTGAGCCAGACCACGATGCCGGTGACCAGGATCGCCAGCGGCAGAACCGCCGTGAGCAAGACGCCGACCGTGCTCGCCTGAGCCGTGGTGATGGAGAGTGTCTCGCCGGCCAGCGACTTGGGCTGGATGGTGACGACATCGCGCCGCTCGCTGAGGGTATTGAACAGGTTGAGCAGATACGCGCTGTTGGAGAGCGACGTGTTCTGGATGGAGTATGCGTCCAGCATCGCGGTCGAGGCAGAGACCACCAGATTGGAGCGCGCCTGGACCGTGCCCGTCGTGCCGAAGACGCGGTCGCTGGAGAGCACCAGCGCGGGCATCGGCCCCCACTTCTCCGCCTGCTCCACGGAGAAGCCCTCAACAGCATCCGCGGGTCGCACACCGCTGGTATCGGAGAAGGCCAGCAGCACCTCGTTCAGGTTGTTGTCGCGCGTCTCGTAGAGCAGCTCGACCGGCCGCGCCAGCGGCAGCAGCACCGGCGACGAGGCATCGATCAGCATGTCACGATAGGTCTCGTCAATGTAGTCGGCGATGGGATAGTAGGGCTGATACTGGTAGGTTCGCTCAGCCGTGGTCTCGAAGACGGCGCCGCCGGGGATGGTGATGCCCCACTCGCCGAGGAACCGCTCCACATTGGGAAGTGGTTCCTGGGTCACGTCGGCGGTGTAGAACAGCGTCTTGCCGTAGGCGCCATTGTTATAGAGGAAGGCGTCCAGCTTGCGCACCGCATCCTCCGACAGATCGATCCGGGGGCCCAACAGCAGCGCGATATCGTAGGTGTCGCCGAGCTCGTCTGTAGCCAGGTTCACCGAGATCAGGTCGAAGTTGTTCTCGACCAGCAGGCTATCGAAGGCGTCCATGTCGGCCGTGCCGTTGCCCTCGAGCAGGGCCACCCGGACCTGATCGCCGCTGGTCACATTGAGAATGGCCGACGTCAGGGCTTCCTCGGCTCGCGAAGACTGGATCGTGAGCCCGCCGCTGTTGGAGACCGTGTAGTTGAAGAGATCGGTCAGCTTGAGCTGCTTGACGCGGTCCCCCGAGACCACCAACACATCACCCTGAGAGAGCGTGAGGTCGGGATAGCGCGAGGCAAAGGTGGGGTCGAAGACGTAGTCGACGTAGGAGAGCGTCACCCGCGGGGTCAGTCGCGGATACTGCGCCATGATCCGTTGCGCCTGAAGGAAGTAGGGATTGCCGCTGTAGGCGTCCTCGGTGGCCAGGGCATAGATCTCGATGTCGCTGGGCAAAGATCGCAGCAACGCCTCGGTCTCCTCACCGATCTCGTAGGCCGCATTGGCGGTGAGGTCGAGCGTCAGCGGGATGCGCTCGGCGACCTGGCCCGCTACCACGTTGGTCAGGACGGTGCCGGCGAACAGCAGGCAGAGGAAGAGCACGAGCCAGGAACGGAGGCGCCCGCCCTCCACGCCGATCCGCTGAAACCAAACCTTCACGGCATCGATGCGCGCCATCTCAGCTCCACCGTTCCTTGTCGAGCATCACCACGGTCAGTGCCAGGAACAGGAAACTGGTACTCAAGAAGAAGATCACGTTGGGCAGTTCCAGCACGCCGATGGTGAAGGGCGTGTAGCGATCGCCGAAGGATAGGCCTCGCAGGATCGATCTGAGCAGGTCGCCGCTGACCACCACGGCCAGCGCGTCGATCAACATCAGAAAGAGGCTAACCACAAAGCCCAGGATAGCGGCGACAAGCTGGCTCTCTGTGAGGGACGAGAGGAAGAGACAGATGGCGATGAGCGTGACACCCAGCAGCAGCAGACCGGTGAAGTTACCGATGATGACCGGCCAGTCGGGCCAGGCGAAGAGGGACATCACGACGGCCTGGAGCAGGGTAGCGGCGATGGCGATACAGAAGACCGCTACTGCCGCCAGATACTTGCCCACGACAATGGCGGTGCGCGAAACAGGCGCCGTGAGCAGGAGCTGGTCGGTACCCAGCCGTTTCTCCTCGCTGAGCAGACGCATTGTCAGCACGGGCACCAGGAAGAGCACGACCGGGAAGAGCAGCTCGAACAACTTGGTCATGTTGGTGGTGCTGCCGTACAGATTGTAGGTGAAGAAGTAGTAGCCGGAGAAGAAGAACATCGCTGAGAAGAAGACGTAGCCCAGCGGCGACTGGAAGTAGGCCCGGAACTCACGCTTGAGTATGGCGCGCATCAGGCCACCTCCGCCACAGGCTGGTCGACCAGACGGAGGAAGACGCGCTCCAAAGATGTCTCCTTGCCGCGGGCATCCAGCAGCGGCAGGTCGGCCTCTGCCAGGGCCCGGAAGACCTCGACACGGATGTCTGACCCTTCTGGGCCCTCGATAAGGTACTCGTACGCGTTGGCCTCGCGTTGACCCAGCATCTTCAGCGTCGTGATCTGGTCCACCCGGCTCAGCGCGGCCTCCACATCCTCGGGCAGCCCCAGGATGCGAGCCACTAACTGGTGTGAGGCGCGCAGTGCGGTCGTCAGGTTCTCGGGCGTGTCGTCCGCCATCACACGCCCCTCGTGGAGCACGACGATGCGGTTGCAGACTGCCTGAATTTCCGAAAGGATGTGCGAGGAAATCATCACGGCGCGCGTCTCACCCAGGTGCTGGATCAGCGCGCGTATCTCGACAATCTGGGATGGATCGAGGCCCGCGGTGGGCTCGTCCAGGATCAACACCTGGGGATCGCCGACCAACGCCTGGGCGAAGCCCAGACGCTGCCGGTAGCCCTTGGACATATTGCGGACCAGCCGGCTGGTCATATGCGCGATGCCAACCTGCTCGCAGATGCCGGCAACGTGCTCGGCGCGGCCTTGCTTGACGCCCTTCAGGTCGCAGACAAAATCCAGATATTCCCGCACGCGCATATCGCCATAGAAGGCCAGACGCTCGGGGAGATACCCGATCAGACGCTTGGCCTCGATGGGCTCCTGAACCACGTCATGGCCGCCGACGGTCACAGTGCCGCGGGTGGCGCCGATGAAACCGGTGATGATGTTCATCGCCGTGGACTTGCCGGCGCCGTTGAGCCCCAGCAGGCCCAGCACCTCGCCGAGCCGGACGCCGAAACTCACATCGTCCAGCGCGAGCTTGTCGCCGTAGCGTTTCGTTATGTGTTGGACGTCGATCAACTGGCACTCCTGGAAGGGTTGTCAGCTTGCAAGGCGGGGACTGTAGCATAGGTCGCGGGATTTGTCATGTCCTTGACACGTGAATAGTACCGTAGATCCGGACGCATGCCAAGTCCAAACAGCCACCAATTCCACCCGCCGAAAGCCAAGTCGATCTGGTCATCGAGGGCTACATCGCCTATAATAGAGTAAGTAGCTTGACGACATCGAGGCGCATCACCCAGGTCCTCGACAATCACGGGAGACTGCAATGGCATACGCTTACACGAACGGCAAGGGCACCACGTACTATCTCCACTCGAAGATGAGGGTGTTGAAGAGCGGCAAGGAGATCCCTCTCTACTTCTTCGCGAAGACCGAGCGCGAGGAGGGGGCTCTTGACGCGGTACCCGACGGCTACGTCGTGTCGGAGAGCAAGAACGGGCTGCCGGTCCTGAAGAAGGCCAGCTAGTCCAACTCGGATTCATGAGCGGCCGGTACGCGGGTATCATCCCTGCGCCCCGGCCGCTCTGTTGTGGTTTCGCCTTCTTCCATTCTCCCCCACGTCCCTCGCCGACATCGCCGGTCCCGACGTGATGGGCTTCCTGGAACAGCAGGCCCAGGAGCATGGCGACGGGTGGCACATCCCCTACTTCGAGCCGACCGCCGAGCGTCGCACCTCTGTGATGCTCAAGATGGCACGTCAACCCCTGGCGATAGGGAGCCCTGTAGCAGCCTCGATCCCGCGCACCTTCGTGCTCTTCACGGGTAAGTCGGCTGACAGCTGGATGACACCCATCTTCGGACGCATCGCGGCGAGGGTGCGCGGGGCGCGGGGCTGGCGCTACGAGGAGAGGCCGTACCACCACTACCCCGTTACCGATGGCCCCGAGGGAGTGCAGGCTATCACAGAGCTACTGCTGGACCTAACCTAGACCCATCGCAACTGCGGGTGCTGCCGAGCGGCAGGGCAGCCGGGACGGGCATCCAGAGGCACAGCCGCCTCACAGGTCCAGCCCAAGTTCCTCGCAGGTCTCGGGGGTGGGCAAGCCGGTGACCGGGTCCCAGCCTAGCTCCTGATACGCGCCGGCAACGAGCGCGCCCACGTCGGGCGTCCGGCCCTCGGTTGGGCCATCGAGCCGGCGCGTGAGCAGGTCCGGCAATCTGTCGTCGGAAGGCGTCACGCCGCGGCTCGCGTTGATCAGACGTTTCAGGGCAAGCCCCCGCCTGCCGATGTCCAGGAGCTCATCCAGGTCAATATCCCAGCCCGTGATCGCGTTGAGGGCGCCCAGCACGCGGGTGGGTCCGGGGTTCTGGAACTGGCAGAGCGTGAGGGCGTTGTAGACGCCGCGCCATGCCATCTGCCTGGCCGTCATACTGCCCTTCGCCACGCTGCCCTCAAAGCGGTCACCCGGCTCCACGCCCAACTCGAGCGGCGGGCCTTGGCCGATATCGACACCGTACATATCGCCCTGCATATGGCACGCGCCGCGCGGAGAGAGAGCATAGACCGCCGCCATCCCGTGGAAGGCGCGCACATCGTGCATGGGGACTTCGAGTCCATTGACGGTGGCATCCAGCTCCGGCACGCCGAGCCGCTCAGCAAGCCGGCGGTTCCCGTCCGCCAGGTGCGCGCCGATCCCCCGCCGCTCAGCGATCATGGGAATCAGAGCGTGGACGGCCTGGTGGTTCCCATACCGCAGCTCAAGCCCATCCTCGAGCTCCGGCGAGAGGAGGCTACGCTCGGCGAGCTCAAACGCCAGGGCGATGGTAACGCCGGTGCTGATCGTGTCGATCCCGTAGATGTTGCACAGGTGCCCCGCATAGATGACGGCCTCGAGGTCGTCGATCATCAGAAGGGAGCCGAGGGCCCCGACGGTCTCGTACTCAGGCCCATCGACGATGTCCACGCCGTAGGCGGGGGCGCGCGTCTCGCGTCCACAGGCGATGGGGCATCGGTAGCACGCCCGATTGCGGTTCTGGAACTCCTCGACCATACGGATGCCCGACAGCCCGCTCGCCGCATCCCACTCGCCCTCCTGGAAGTAGCGAATCGGGGTGTCGCCATACATCAGCCCCATATCCCAGTAGCCCGCGGTGCCCGCCAACCGGAGCGACATCGCGGCGATGTCCTCGTTTGACGCCTTGCCAACCTCGCGCACGATGTCGGCAAGCTCTGCCGGTCGGGCTACAGGAACCGATCCGGTACCGCGCACAGCGATGGCCTTGAGCTTCTTGGACCCCATCACGGCGCCCAGGCCGGTCCGGCCCGCGGCTCGCCCATGGTCATTGAGTACGGCCGCCATCTTCACCAGGTTCTCACCGGCCCTGCCGATGCACGCCACGCGCGCCTTGGGCTCCCCCATCAGGTCGCGCACGGCGGTTTGGGTGGCGTAAGTGTCCATACCCCAGAGTTCCGCGGCATCGAGCAGCTCTGCAGTGCCGTCACGGATCGCCAGGACCACAGGCGCGTCCGCCGCGCCGGTGATCACAATGCCGTCGTAGCCTGCAAAGCGCAGCTCAGGGCCGAAGAAGCCCCCTGCGTTGATTCGCCCCAGATTCCGGTCAGCGGGGAGAGCGCGGACACGCTATAGCGTCCGGCGGAGGGCATCGATGTGCCCACCATAGGGCCAGCCATCACGATCATGGGATTGCCGGGCGACAACGGGTCCTCGTCGCCGTCGATCAGGTCCAGCAGGTAGCGCGCAGCCAGGCCGCTCCCGCCGAGGTATGCCCGGGCATGGTCCTCATTGAGGGGCTCATCCCAGATCGTGCGGGTCGTCAGATCAACGCGCAGGAGGGTGCCTATGTAGCCGTACATAGAGCTAGAACTCGATCTCGCGCCCATTGTAGGCGTGGCGGAACAGATCAAGGACTTCCGCATAGGAAGGCGGTCGTGCGGCAGTGAGAATCGACGTGTCGTTGAACGTGTTCTCAGCCAGCCTCTCCAAGCTGGCCTCGAACGTGGCCTCAGCGATGCCCAGGTCACGGAGGGCCGTCGGCTCGTCCAATCGCGCGCACAACCCGCGAATGTGCGCGGCCAGTCTTCGGCCCGCGTCCCTCGGATCATCGACCGCGCTCCCAACCAGGCGCGCCAGGTCGGCGTAGCGCTCAGGTGCCTCGGCAGCGGCGAACTCGATGGTGTACGGCAAGAGAAGCCCCACAGCCCTGCCGTGGGGGATGTGGAACGCGGCACCCAGGGAATGGCCGGCTGCGTGCGCCAGGGACGCCATCGCGTTGCCGAACCCAAGCCCGGCCAACGTCGCCGCGTTGTGCATCTTCTCACGCGCGGCAAGGTCCTGCCCGTCGGCAAAGGCGCGAGGTAGATACTGCAGGATGAGCTGCACGGCCCGCAGGCAGTGACCGTCTGTCATGTCCGTGTGCCACGTGCACGTGTACCCCTCAACGGCGTGGGTCAGGGCATCGAGGCCCGTGTCCGCCGTAAGCTGGGGCGGCATCTGAACCGTGAGGGCCGGATCCACGATGGCAATGTCCGCGGTGTTGGCTCGGTTGCCCAACCCCAGCTTCCGCTGAGCCGCTGTGTCGGTCAGGACGATGGCCCACGTCACCTCAGATCCCGTGCCGCTGGTGGTCGGGACCGTGACCAGGCGTGCCTTGCGCCGGAGCTCGAGCCGCACGATAGGGTTGATCTCGGCGGGCTGCATGTCCGGCAGCTCATAGAGTACCCAGATAGCCTTCGCGGCGTCCATCGGTGAGCCACCGCCGAGGCCGATGATCCAGTCTGGCTGGTAGGCAAGCGCCTCCAGCTTCCCCACCATCACGGTCTCCAGGCTGGGGTCGGGTTCGACGGCGTCGAAGATGCGAGTGTCGATGCCGGCCCGGCGCAGGTGGCGGGTGACCTGATCGACCAGGCCCAGCTCGACCAGAGTGCGATCGGTGACCACCAGAGCCCGCTCACCGGCGAGCTCGTCGAGCTCGTCAAGGGCCTCCTCACCAAACACAATCTGGGGCGAAGTGTAGTACCACATACCGGATTGCCCTCCCGCGACCTGGATATGCAGACCGACCGACTAGCCCGCGAACTCCGTGGGGATGACCTTGGTGCAGGCGATGATTTCCTGCGCGGCCTTTGGATAGCGCATGATCATCATCATGTTGCCCTGCAACTTGAGGCGGCGGGTCATCAGCCCCTGGATGGGATCCATCTTGCCCTCGATGACCTTGCGCCAGGTACCATACGGCGCACTAATCGTGTATGGGACAGCCTTGCCGTCCAGGTCGCGCAGCAGCTCGGCGCCCGTGGACTTGCCGTGGTACAGCCCCAGGTAGAGGTAGGTCGTCTCGTCGTAGTCCTCATCGGGCTCAACGACAAAGGTGAAGTCGCCCTCCCAGCTCTTGGCGGAGCGCTCGTAGCTGGCGCTCACGTTCAGCTTCTCGGCCAGGGCCTTGATCCACGCATCCGATGGGAATGGCAGGTTCATCTTGGGCTCCTTGGTGACATGGGTTGCGTGCGCGATCGTGCGGTGGGCATAGTCGAGGCACGCGGCATACTGCGCCAGGATAGACAGTGCTCCGGCGTTGTCAAATGCCCGTGGTCGCCAAGCCGAATCTTGAGTCGGCCAGACCAGAAGCGCAACCCGAGCCTCAACGCACTACAGATTCGCAGCCTTGACGATCCGTCTTGGGTATGCTATAAAGAAGATGTATATATTGAATACTAGCGCAAGGGAGCCGCGATGGGCGTGATCATCAATGAAACTGACGTCGTGCCCGAGACCCAGTCGAAGGAGCCCGGCCCGGGTACAGGGAATACGCGCGCGCGCCCCGGTGAACCGAACGCAGCTTCGGCCGGGAGGACGACGGGCACCGAGCTTCTGGACGCCCTACGGCACCACCGGCTCCGGTTGGCGCGGATTCACGCACACTGAGGTCTGCCGTGGCCAACATAGACCGCAGTCGCTGGTACTCGGCCCGGCCAGTCATCCGCCTCGCCGGTGCGGACAACGAAGCGCTAGGCCAGGGCCTCCTCGCTCTGATGGTCGTGGAAACGACCGAGGGACTCTATCGCTGTGAAGCGACCTTTGGAAACTGGGGCGCTCAAGACGATGGGGGTGACTACTTCTACCTCGACCGTGCTACCCTGGACTTCGGTCGGCGGCTGTCAGTGCAAGTTGGAGAAGGTGGCACAGAGGCCGAGATCTTCGAAGGCCTGATCACCGGACTGGAGGCCAAATACCCCCAGGCCGGCCCGCCGGAGATCGTCGTGCTCGCCGAGGATCGTCTCCAAGACCTCCGGATGACCCGCAGGACGCGGTCCTTTGAGTCGGTCACCGACAGCGACGTCATTCACCAGATTGCCTCAGAGCACGGACTGCACACCGACGTGGACATCGACGACACCGCGCACCATGTGCTCGCCCAGGTGAACCAGAGTGATCTGGCCTTCGTCCGGCAACTGGCTCGCGCCGCAGACGCCGAGGTGTGGGTCGCGGAGGACACGCTGCACGCGCAAGCCCGTGGGCGGCGCGAGACCTCTGAGCTGACCTTGACCTACGGACGCAAACTCCTTGCCTTCTCGGTCATGGCAGATCTAGCTCAGCAGCGCACTAGCCTCACCGTCAGCGGCTGGGACGTGACCCAAAAGGAGAGCCTTGCCCACACGGCGACGGAGAGCACGATCCAGCAGGAACTCCAGGGACGCAGCAGTGGAAGCAGCATCCTGCAGAGTGCGTTCGGTGAGCGGGCGGAGCAGATCGTGCACCGCGCCCCCATCACGACGGAGGAAGCTCACGCAATGGCGGACGCAGCCTACCGGCAGATGGCCCGGCGCTTCCTCACCGGACAGGGTGTGTGCAAGGGCGATGGTCGTCTTCGCGTGGGCTCGGCGGTCACGCTTCAGGGCCTCGGGACGCTCTTCGATGGCGGCTACTACGTCACGGAGGTCCAGCATACGTACAACGCAACTGAGGGGTATCGGACGGCCTTCCGGGTAGAACGACCGGGGCTGGGCAACAAGGTGGAGAGGTGATATGGGGCTCACACCGTTGGATCCAGACAACGCACTGAACGAGCGTTTGGCGACGGGGTACGGTGGCCGGTTCTATGGCGCCTATCCGGCCCTCGTCACTGACAACGTCGATCCGGACGGGATGGGACGGGTGCGCGTGCGGCTTCCCTGGTCGCCCGACACGCAGGGACGCAGAGGCCGCCAACAGCAATACGAGGTATGGGCTCGCGTGGCCACCTTGATGGCGGGCAACGATCGCGGCACGTGGTTCATCCCCGACGTCGGCGACGAGGTCCTGGTGACCTTCGAGGCCGGCGACCCGCGCCGCCCCTACGTGCTTGGCGCCCTCTGGAACGGGCGAGACGCGCCCCCAGAAACGATGGATCCGGGTGGCGACAACGCGTTGAAGACCATTCGCTCCAGGAATGGTGTCACGATCACGCTGGACGACGACGACGGCTCCGAGGCGCTGGTCCTCGAGACGCCGGGCGGCCAGACGCTGACCCTGAGGGATGGCCCCGGCGCCATCGAGGTCCAGGACAGCAACGGGAACTCAATCTTGCTGGAGGCAAGCGGGGTCACGGTCAACGCAGCGCAGAGGGTGACCATCACATCGGGCACGGTGGAAATCTCCGCCGGAATGGTCACCGTGAATGCCGGGCTGTCGCGCTTCAGCGGCGTCGTGCAGGCCGATACCGTGATCACCAACTCCGTCGTCAGCGCCAGCTACACGCCGGGGGCAGGCAACATCTGGTGAGGGTACTGTAGCAGTCGGCAACCGCATACCGGAAGCCGGATCTCTCGCCCCGGAACCTTGTCTCACGCTACAGATCCAGCACCCGCGTGCGGTACTGCAGCGCCTCAGCGAGATGGTGCGTCTGGATCACATCCGAGCCCTCGAGGTCCGCAATCGTCCGGCTCACCTTCAACACCCGATGGTAGGCGCGCGCACTGAGGTGCATCTGCCGCATCGCGGTGCGGATCAGCGACTGGCCCGCGTCGGGCAGGACACAGATCTCGCGTATCTCGCTGGGGCTCATATCGGAGTTGCACGTCAGGTCGGTGCCTGCGAACCGCCGGTTCTGCCGGTCGCGCGCGCTCTCGACGCGGGCGCGGATGGATGCCGATGACTCGCCCGGCGTCATCCCCATCAGCTTCTCATAGTTGACACGCGGCACCTCAATGCTGATGTCGATGCGGTCCAGCAGCGGGCCGGAGATGCGCTTTCGGTAGCGCTGGATGGCACCGATGGAGCAGGTGCAGTTGCGCTCGGGATCGCCGTAGTAGCCGCACGGGCAGGGGTTCAGCGCGGCAAACAGAACGAAATTGCTGGGGAACGTCAGTGCACCCTGCGCCCGGCAGATGGTCACCTGTTTGTCCTCCAGCGGCTGGCGCAACACCTCCAGCACCCGCCGGCTAAACTCGGGCATCTCGTCCAGGAAGAGGACGCCGCGGTGCGCCAGGCTGATCTCACCGGGCCGCGGCCACTGCCCGCCGCCCACCAGGCCGGCGTGGCTGATGGTGTGGTGCGGCGCGCGAAAGGGACGGTTCTGCATCAGCGGGGTGTCCGCCGGCAGCATATCGGCCACGCTGTAGATGCGCGTGACCTCCAACGCCTCATCGATGGTCAGGCTGGGCAGGATGCCGGGCAATGCACGCGCCATCAGTGTCTTGCCGGCCCCAGGTGGGCCCACAAGAAGGATGTTGTGCGAACCTGCCGCCGCCACCTCCAGCGCGCGCTTGGCGTGCTCCTGTCCCTTGATCTCCGCAAAGTCGGTCACCGGCGGCGGGCTCTCCGATCGGAGTGACGAGGTATGGTCC
>Ga0180436_10004467_pt1 | contig 12558 bp, 10 predicted proteins | sample SS_ome_2_FD_132434 | JGI IMG/M metagenome (GOLD analysis project Ga0180436, IMG submission 132434) | Hypersaline lake sediment archaeal communities from the Salton Sea, California, USA - SS_3_S_2 metaG | ecosystem: Environmental > Aquatic > Non-marine Saline and Alkaline > Hypersaline >...
CCGCGTCTTGCAGCCGGACCTCCCCTTCAACTGGCGCCACCGTCTCGTCCGTTGATGCGAGACGGACTTTCGCGGAATCGCCGGCTCCGGCTACGGTTGCCTTGACGCTAAGGAACCACTCGTCCCCCGCCCGGCGCGGCGTCAACTCAAGACTGTCGAGCCAGGTGGCCGGACGCGCCTCGAGCCAGACCGTCTGCCAGATGCCGCTCGTGTAGGTGTACCACCGGGCCACCTGTTTCCCGCTCGGCAGCTCACGGTCCGTCGGGTCGTAGGCCCGGACAACGACCGTGGCCGAGTCTCCAGGCCGTACGTGCTTCGAAATGTCCAACGCGAATGGGCTGTAGCCGCCCTCGTGCTTTCCCACGGGGACGCCGTCGATCCAAACCTGCGCCTCCCAATCCACAGCCTCAAAGCGCAGCCATACATTGCGGCCGTTCCACTCGGAGGGCACATCGAACTCCCGCCGGTACCAGCCGATCTGTTGGCCGGTCGTGTCCTCGATGCCCGACAGCTTGCTTTCCCAGCAAAACGGAACAAGGATCTCGTAGTCGAATGGCGTTGGACCGCGCTGCCAGCTCTCGTCTAGCCCCTTGTCTTGCGGATCGAACCGGAACTCCCACTTGCCGTTCAGGTTGAGCCAATCGGGCCGCTCGAACTCCGGGCGCGGGTGTTCCGGACGAACGACTTCCCCCACGTCATGGGAGCACGAAATCAGGAGAAGGGCCGACAGGAGCAGTAGGGGCCGCCGTTTGTTCATAACAATCCATCCTAACTCCGAATCCGGGAAGGGAAGGGCGAGCGCCGGGGTTGCCGCTCTCCCCGGCTCCTACTCAGCCGCCAAAGCGCGATCGATTCTCTCGGAGAGCATCTCGACGAACCGCTCCGCGTTGAAGCCGGTCAGCCGGCTGGCGATTGTCCCGTCCTTGCCGATGATGATCGTTGAAGGGATGCTGTTGACGCTGAAGATGCGCTTCAAGCCATCCTCGAAGTAGACGTTCTTCTCCCAGTTCTGGGCTTCGAGAAACGGCTCGACTACCTGCTGCTCGTAGTCGGTATTGATGTTGAGGAACACGACCTCCGGGCGGCCCGCGTATCGCTCTTCCACTTCTTTGTACAGCGGATGCTGCACGACGCACGGTCTGCACCAGGTGGCCCAGAAATCAAGGACAACGACCTTGCCCAGCAGCGACCCCATGGCCAGTTTCTCCCCGTCGAGCCCGGTGATTTCGAGGTCCATCGCGTCCCTGATTTCCCTGTTGGGATCGATCTGGAGCAGTTCCTTACGCTTCTTCTCAAGATCGGCAGCCGTGCGGTCCCAAGCTTCGAGAATCAGCTCTCCCAAGCCTTCTTCCGTTTCATGGGTCTTCAGATACAGCTCGCTGAGACGCTCCCGGTCGCCGGCTCGAAGGCGGGTGCTCACGCCCGGCATATTGATCGCGAATGCGTCCGCATAAGCGGTAAGCGCCTCTTCGTCGCGGCCGAGCTTTCTGAGCCACCGGCCCGTTTCCCGGGCGGCTTCGGCCGAGGGATGGACGGCGTAACTGCTCCGGGCGAGCTTAACCGCTTCTTCGTAACGCCCCAGGTTGCCCATCGCACGGGACCGGAACACCAGCGCTCTCCCGATCCCTTCGTCCAGGCCCCTTTTCATATCGGCTTGTGCGGACCGGCTCTCGGGCGTCTGCAGCTCAAGCATCCGGAGGTTGTTTTCGATCAACCGGGCGTGGCGAAGCGCCTTCTCCGCGTTCTCTTTGTCGTCGGTGTTGAGCAACGCGCGAGTCACGAACTCGGCCAGCCGCAGATTATTCGGCTCCCGTTCCAGGACAACCTGGCCGTAGCGAAGGATGCGGGCGTGATCCCCAGCCTCGATTGCGGACTGAGCCAGGGACCGTTCGATATCCGCGCGCCGGGCGGTTTCGGGGAACCGGCGGAGAAAGTCCTCCAGCCCCCGGGCATAGTCTGTCGGACTGTTCGACGATTCGGTGCGCAGCTTCCGCCAGGCCTCAGCCTCCGGATTCGCCTGGAGTGCGGCGCCAACGTCGATATCGACCGTTCGGGTCTCCATCTGTGGCTGTTCGGCGGGAGGCGCGTCCTGTGCGGCGGCGGCGAGAACGATCAGGAATGCGAGGCCAAGCGGTCGTTTCACTACTGGTTTGACCCTCCGGTCTTCCGAATGTGGGCGGCCAGTTTCGCCGCGCGTTTCCGGGCCATATTCAAATAGGATTCGCCGTTCGCGACCTTGTCCAGCAGCGGCAGGAACTGATCGCCGGCCACCAGCCGGTCCTTCTCCACCATCACCTGCATTTGCAGCAATACCTGGTTGACGCCCAGCTTGTCGAACTGGACCGAGCGTTCGAGGTTGATGTAGTGCTGGGCGGCTTCCGCCATGCGGGAGAACCAATCGGCCAGAATGCGCGCGTCCATTTCTTTGGAAAAGTTGAACGTCTGCTCCTGCCGCACATTGCCGTTCTCCCAGCGGAATGTCTTCATCCCCATGCTGGCGACCTTGAGGTTCGATTCAAGGGGCCTGCTGAAGCGGTCCAGCTTCTCCGCCAGTTCGAAGACGGAGTCGACTTCATATGGCCGCAGGCGAAACTCGACCGGGTACTCGTCCGGGTCGTCGACGCTCTCTCGATACTCCGCCGCGCCGTCACGCGCGACCACGATCTGCACATAGGGCGGCTGCGCCCCCGGGAAATCGCGTGAGAAGAAGACGCGCGGCCCGTCAGCGCCCCAAAGCGCCGTGCCGAGAAACAGCAAGCTCAGAAACCACTTCACTTTGTCGCCCCCTTGGAACCGGTGCGAAGCCGGTTCTCGATTGCCGCTCCGGCGGCGTGGCAGATAGCCGCCGCCAAAGCGTCGCTTGCGTCCTCGGACTTCAGCGGTTCCGGAAGCCGGAGGAGTGACGCGACCATCATCTGCACTTGCCGCTTTTCGGCTCGTCCGAATCCCACTACGCTCTTCTTAATCGACAGCGCGGAGTACTCGGCGCATCCGATGCCCGCTTCCGCGATGCAGAGCAACGCGACGCCCCTCGCGTGCGCCAGCTTGAGCGCTGTCTTGGTGTTGGCCGCGTGAAAGACCTCTTCGACCGCGGCCGCGTCGGGCCGATGCTCCTGAATCACATCTCGCAGGCCCCGCGCGATCACGTGCAAGCGCTCCGGCAACGGGTCGCGGGCGCGCGTCCTAACCACACCAGCCGCCACGAGGCGGTGGAGGCGGCCATCACTGTCTATGACGCCGTATCCTGTGCGTTCGGTTCCACAGTCTACTCCCAGAACCCGCATAAGCTCTCTGACGCCGCCGCCCGCGCTAGGAGGTCAGGCGCTCGAGTTCCTTCTCGTCGATGTCGAAGTTCGAGTAGACGTTCTGGACGTCGTCCTGGTCTTCCAGCGCGTCGGCCAGCCGCAGCATCTGTTCGGCTTGCTTGCCTTCGAGCTTGACCAGATTCTGAGGGATCATGGCGATCTCGGCGCTCATGGTTTCGATGCCGGCTTTCTCGAGCGCCTCGACGATGTCGTGGTGCTTCTCGGGAGGGGCCAGCACCTCCCAGTTGCCGCCTTCTTGACGGATGTCGTCGGGGTCCGCTTCGAGGACGGCCATCATGAGGTCGTCTTCGGTCGTCTTCGAACCTTCGATGATCGCCTGGCTCTTGCGGTCGAACATGAACGCGACGCTGTTCTTCTCGCCCAGGTTCCCGCCGTGCTTGGTGAAGATGTGCCGGATTTCGGCGACAGTCCGGTTGCGGTTGTCGGTGGCGGTGTCCACGAGAAGCGCCGCGCCTCCGGGACCGTAGCCCTCGAAGGTGACCTCGTCGATCTGGCCGCCCTCCAACTCGCCGGTTCCGCGCTTGACGGCGCGAGTGATATTGTCCTGCGGCATACTGGCGGACTTCGCCGCGCCGATGGCGGTCCGGAGGCGCGCATTCGATTCCGGATCGCCGCCGCTGCGGGCCGCAATCGTGATTTCCTTGATCAGCCGCGTGAACAGCTTGCCGCGTTTTGCATCGGTGGCGGCCTTCTTATGCTTGATGGTCGCCCATTTGGAATGGCCTGACATGATGAAACCCTCGTCGTAAAGGTAGGAGGCGTCTGGGCCGCGAGACCCAATCCAGAGGATAACAGAATGAGTCACTTAGCGGCAAGAAGGAGCGAATGCCCGTTGCCCGCGGAGCGCCAATCCCCCGGTGTCGTCCTCTCTTGTATGATCGGCTGGGACCCGCCGTCAACGCCAAGAAGTGGACCGGGGACCGCCTATCTCTCCGCCGGTAATCTTCAGCCGCCGGATCCAAATGTTCCGGTAGCGGACCGGATTCCCGTGCCCCTGCAGCATCAGTGGGGCCGCCGCCGGGTGCGGCGCGTACTCCGTTGTGACTCTGTGCCGCATCGGCCCCATCGACCGTTTCCGGTTGTGGAGCAGAACGCCGTTGTGGAACACCGTGAAATAGGCCGGTTTCACCAGCCGCTCTCCGTCGAAAACGGGCGCTTCGAAGACGATGTCGTAGGACTGCCATTCGCCCGGCCCGCGCGACGCGTTCACCATCGGCGGATACTGGCCGTAGATGGAGCCGGCCTTGCCGTCAGCGTAAGTCACGTTGTTGTACGAATCGAGCACCTGGATCTCGTACAGACTCATCAGCAGGACGCCGCTGTTGCCGCGCCCCTGGCTGTTCGAAACGGCCTTCTCCGGCGACGCCCACTCAACATGGAGTTGCACGCTGCCGAATGTCTCTCTTGTGACGAGATGGCCGGCGCCGGGAACCGTTTCGAAGTACCCGTCGCCGAGCCGCCACTTGGGTTCCGAGATCTCGCCCCGGTTTGTGCTCCGCCACTGCGAGAGGTCCGTTCCGTCGAACAGCACGATGGCGTCGGAAGGCGCTTCTCCGGGCGCCTCGCCGGGCGTCACAACCGGTGGATGCGGCCGGTTCGCATCATGAACCCGCCACTCGCCTCCGGGCAGGTAAGGAGTGTCCGGGTAACCCTCGGGGACTTCTCCCTGGTAGGCGAGGCAGGCCGCGGCCGCGGCGCCGAGGACAACGATGAGGCAGGAGATGACAAACTTCGAGCTTCGGGGGAGCATCACCTAACAGGAATACTACAATCAGGCGGCCGGAATCTCGAGAGCGACTTCCTCGCCCACCGATAAACCGGATTCGATGGCGACCGCCGTGAAGGTCCTTAGGCCGAGCCGCACCGGCCTTTTCTCGAAACCTCCGGGTGTCTTCACATAGACGTAGGCTTGTCCCTCTTCCTCGACAACCGCGCCAGCCGGCGCCTGGACCACATCCTCTTGACTCTCGAGCACGACATCGGCATAGCCCGACAGGTCGGGGAGCAGGTTCGCATGGGAGCCGTTGATTCGAACGCGAATCGGGATGTCGCGCACATAGGTGCTCTGGCTGCCGCTCGACGCCAGCGCCCCGATGCTGTAAATCTCGCCCTCGAACTGCAGCCCCGGGAATGCATCCAACCCGATGCGCGCCGGCATGCCGATGCGGAACAGGTTGCTCTCGGCCTGGTTGATTCTTCCCTCGACCTGCATGTTGTCCGTGTCCATGATCTTCACGAACAGGGTGCCCGCCCGCACGCTGTCGCCCGTTTCAACCATGCCCCACTCGCCGTTTCGCCAGATCTGTTGCCGGACCACCATGCCGCTCATCGGGGCCAAGATCGTCAATTTCTCCCAGTCGTATACGTGGCGGCCCACATGCCGCTTGTGGCGCTCCGTGGTCAACTCGAGAATTCCAACCTCCGCTTCATGCGCCTGTTTCTTGTATTCGAGATCCTTCTGCTGCTGCCGGTAGGTGGCCCCGGCCTCCTCCACGCCCAATTCCAGGAGTTCCTGATCGATTACCGTGCGCACGTCGGAGGCTTGGGCCTCGAGTTTCCACTTGTCCAGGTTCGCTTGAGCCACACGCAGGTTCTGCTCCAGGTTGTTCCAGTCCACCTGTTGCTCCGCCCGCCGCTTCTTGACGTCCAGTATCGACGTGTCGACGGTCGAATTCACGTCGTCGATGTGATCTTTCGCGCTCTGGCCGTCGATCCGCGCCACTACGTCTCCCTTCTTGACTCGCGCGCCAGACGGCAGCAACTCGAGCAGATCCATATTCCGCCGGCTCTCCGGACCCCGTTGGCGGGCCACCCGCACGTTTGTGAATACGATGGACGACGTGACGCCGCCCACCCGCATCACCCGCTCCAGCGGGCCGGACGTCACCTTCGCCGTCCGTATCGCCGCCGCCGCCGCATCCGGGTTCTCCGCCGCCGCGGCAGTGAGATAGCTATAGGAGAGGTAGAGGCCAATAGCGGCTATCCCTATTACAATGAGTAGTGTCCAAGGGGAGGAGCCGCCTCGCGCGGGAGCTGTTCCCCCGGCGCCGGGGCCTGTTGTACTGGGCGAATTGGGACTCGCTGACATAGATTGCGCAACGCCTCTTCAAAGGATACACGAGCGGCGTCTTCGATACTAAGACGCCGCCTCGCGACTGCCAGGTTACCCGCTCACGAACCGCAACTCCCCGAACCCGGCTTCCCGGTCCCGCCGCTTCCACCTGGAGGCCGTCGAGATACCGCCCCCTTGAGAATGCTGGCTATTGCGGTATGCCGGCATTGAGTAGGGGCGTCGCTTGCGGCGCCCGGGGTTCGTTCGGGAAGTCGCGTCGCGGCCGGGGCAAGCGACGCGACTAATAATTCTGCCGGGCGTTTTCACGTTCTCCCGGTGATCGCCGACGTCGAGCGGACCCTGTGGCGTCTGCCACTCCGCCGCCCACGCCGGCGTCAGGAATAAGGCCGATATGAGGAGCCCGGCTGCCGCCCTTCCTCCTCCGCGGCTATATGGGATAGTGTCCCCAGTAGGTTATGATGCCGCCGGAAAGCTCCCGGACACGGAAACCGTTCTGCAACAGGAACCGGGCCGCGTAGTAAGACCGCTGGCCGATCGCGCAGTTCACCCAGATCTCCCGGTCCTTGGGCAACTCCTCAAAGCGCTTGCGAAGCTCGAACATCGGAATGTTGATGGCGCCGTCGATGTGATCGCTGTGATACTCCTTCGGGTCGCGGACGTCGAGCAACAGGGCGTCGGTCTCTTCAATCTGAGACCAGTCGGCCAGCGGAAGATCGCCCCGCAGCACGTTGGCGGCGATCATGCCCGCCAGGTTCACCGGGTCTTTAGCCGCCCCGTACTGGGGCGCGTAGCAGAGTTCGGCTTCCTCCAGGTCGAAGACCGTCGCTCCGCCCTGAATCGCGATGGCGAACGCGTCAATCCGCTTGTCGACGCCGGTTTCTCCAACCGCCTGGGCGCCCAGCACTTTCCCGTCGGTCTTCGAGAAAAGCAGCTTGATGTGAATCCGCTTCGCTCCGGGATAGTAGCCGGCGTGGCTGCCCGGATGCAGGTAGACCTTTTCGTAGTCCGTGACGCCCGCCTGCCGCAGCCGCTTCTCATTGGCCCCCGTGGCCGCCGCCGTCACGCCGAGGCATCCGCAGATTGTCGTGCCCTGCACGCCACGGAAGGTCATGTCCCGGCCGGCGATCGATGCCGCGGCAATCCGGCCCTGCCGGTTGGCCGGGCCGGCCAGAGGAGCGTGACACCAAACGCCAGTGACGCCGTCGCGTACCTCAATCACGTCCCCGACAGCGAAGATGTTCGGATCGCTGGTTCGCATCGAGTTGTCTACGCGAATTCCGCCCGCCTCGCCCAGTTCCAGGCCGGCCGCCTTGGCCAGAGCCGTTTCGGGCTTGACTCCGATCGCGAGGATCACCTGGTCCGCCGGGTGGGACCGGCCGGACTTCGTCTTCACCACCAGGCTGCCGTCGTCGGTTTCCTCGAAGGCCGTCACCGCGTCGTCCAGTTCGACGGCCACGCCCTTCTTCTCAATATGCCGCGTGAGCGGTTCGGCCATTTCCGGATCGAGCGGCGGCAACAACTGGGGCAGCATCTCGATGAGAGTCACCTTCAGCCCCAGGTTCGCCAGGTTCTCGGTCATCTCCAGACCGATGAAGCCTCCGCCGACCACCACGGCCCGCTCGGGCGTCTTTTCCTCAATCCACTCCCGGATGCGGTTGCTGTCGGGAATCGTTCTGAGAATGTGTATGCCGAGGGAATCGATGCCGGGAATCGGCGGCTTGACCGGCGAAGCGCCCGGCGCCAGCACCAACACGTCGTATCGCTCCCGGTAGGTGTTGCCGCTCTGGACCTCCTTGACCTCGATCTCCTGCTTCTCCCTGTCGATCGAGACGACATCGCTGTGCGTGCGCACCGCGATGTTGAAGTTCTTCTCGAACATCTCCGGAGACGCCACCAGCAGGTCGGACTCCTCCTTGATGACTTTGCCCACGTAGTAGGGCAGTCCGCAGTTGGCGAACGAAACAAATGGTCCGCGGTCGAACAGTACGATCTCCGCGCTCTCGTCAAGACGGCGCAGCCTCGCCGCGCAGGAGGCGCCGCCCGCGACGCCGCCGACAATCAACACCCGTTTGGATTCAGACATGTTGCTCCGATATATCTAGATGCCGCCCCGCTCCCTGATTATAAGATCCTCCCCGGTTCCGGAGGTGACGGGGGCTACCCGCGTTTTCGGGCCGTCACCAGCGCCGTTCCCGCCTGCAGCGGCGCCGACTCGATCCGCTCGAAACCGAGTTCCCGCAGTGCGGCCCCAAGACGTTCCAGCGTCCAGGTCCGGCAGCCGCCCCGGCGGATGCGCCGTCCCAACGAGCCCAGGACGACCTCGGGCGGCGGGAGAGCGCCCCCGGGCAGGAAGCTGTCGTGCAGCGCCAGCAGCCCCCCTCCGGAGAGCCCCGATGCCGCCGCTTCCAGGATCTTCTGGACCTCTCCCGGGTTGGCCGATGCGAGCAGTCCCGACAGAATCACGGCGCCGCGCGGTCCACCGTCCGGCAGGACGTCCGGGCGGAGCGGCATCGGACCCCGGTTGCCCGGAAATGGATTGACAGACCGGAATTCGAGTTCCGGCCACCGCTTCGCGATCGCCTCACGATAGCTCTCCCCGCCATACCCGATGAGAAGCACGCGTTCGGTTTCGCCGAGATCGACTCCTTCCGCCACCGACGGCGCCGCGAACTTCGCCAGCGCCTCGCAGGACTCCTCGTGCTCTTCTTCCAGGGCATCGGGAATCGAGTCGCGGCAGCCTTCCCGCGCGTAGCTGGCCAGCGAATCCCATTGGACGGAAATCCGCGCCTGGTGCAGCAAGGCGGGGCGAAGACTTTCCGGCGACGCGGCCCGCAGATAGCGGGACGCCAGCTCCAGGTTGCGGTATCCGCCGCCATGCTTCTCGGTCACGCCCAGCGCGACCAGCGATTCGAGCATCTCGCCCAGCGCGCCAGCGTCCAGGCCGAACTCTTTGGCCAGAGAGGCGCCGGAGGCCGTTTCCTCCATGCAGTCAAACAGTTTGATTTCCAGGGCAAAGCCGAGCACCTGGCTGCCGAGTCCGGCCGAGGCCAGGCGCAGCAGCTCGTCCGGGGCCGGCGCGGGCTCGAAGCGGGAGCTGCCGTCCGCCCGCCGCCGGAGGTCGCGCCGCGCTTTGGCTATCTTCTCCCTCATGCGTACGACCTCGCCGATGACTAGCGTCGCCGGAGGCCGTATCCCGGCGCGCTCCGCTTCCTTCGCGATCGTCGCCAGCGTCCCCGTAACCGTTTGCTCATCGTGCCAGAACGCCATCTGAATGAGCGCCGCCGGCGTCTCCGGGCTCATGCCTTCCTCTATCAACGATTGGGAAATCGTGCCGGCGTTGCTCACGCCCATCAGAAAGACGAGCGTGTCGATGCCGGTTAGCGCCTTCCAGTTCACCCGCCCGTGGTCCTTGGTGGCCTCGTGGCCGGTTACCACTGCCACCGACGAGGCGGCGCCCCGATGCGTTACCGCGATTCCGGCGCTCAAAGGCGCCGCGAACGCCGACGTAATGCCCGGGATCACCTCAAAGGGTATTCCGTTGTCCGAAAGGAAGTCCGCCTCTTCTCCCCCACGGCCGAAGACAAATGGATCGCCGCCCTTCAACCGCACGACCATCTTGCCCTCCAGGGCCTTCCGGGCCAAAACCTCATGCGCTTCATCCTGGCGCGAATCGTGCTTGCCCAGCGGTTTTCCCATGTAGATCCGCTCGGCGGACGGCTTCGCCAGCGCCAGGACCTCTTCCTGGATCAAGCGGTCGTACACCACGACGTCGCAGTTCTTCAGCAGGTCCGCGGCCTTCAGCGTAAGCAGTTCCGGGTGGCCGGGGCCGGCTCCCACGAGGTAGACTTTTCCGGGTTGAATGGGTGGTTCTCCTTGATGGTGCGGCGGCGCCTCCGGTCACGGATGCGCGCCCAGGCATCGCCGCCCTAGATCCTGTGTAACATGCGGACCGCAGCGACAGCAAGAATCTGCCGCTCCTGGCGGCCCTGTATCATAGAGGTTTCAGGACCTATTGACTCAATGTCCGTAATCACCATCTCTCGCGGTTCCTTCAGCGGCGGAAAACACTTGGCCGAGTGCCTCGCCAAGCGCCTCGGCTATCGTTGTGTCGATCGCGACGTGATTGTCGAAAAAGCCGCCGCCTCTGGCGTCTCCCAGAAGGAGTTGCGCGACGCTATCCAGAAGCCGCCTACCTTTCTGGAACGCTTCACTCACAAGAAGTACCTGTATCTGACCTTGATCCAGGCGGCCTTGACCGAAGAGATGCGCACCGGCAAGGCCGTCTATCACGGCAATGCCGGCCACCTGCTGTTGTCAGGTGGAGCGCCGATCGTCAGAACGCGCATCATCGCGCCGATGAGCTACCGGATCAAGATGGCCCGGACCCGGCTCCGCCTCAGCGAGCCCGAGGCGATCGAATACATCGATCAGATGGACCAGGACCGCCGGAAATGGACACAGTATCTTTATGGAGTGGATTGGAGCGATCCCGCCCTCTACGATGTGGTCCTCAATCTCGAGTACATCACCATTCCCGAAGCCTGTGAAACGATCTCCACGCTCGTCAAGTCCCAGGCCAGTCACGAATTCGGGCCGGACTGTCAGGCCGTGATGGACAACCTCGCTCTGGCGAGCAGGGTCAGAGCCAAGCTGGCCCTTGAGCCGGAAACCTCCCACCTCGAGTTTGAAGTGAGCGCTGATGGCGGCTCGGTGAGGCTTCATGGAAAGCTCTCCAGTATGGATCTGATGCCGGCTGTGGAACGGATTGCGCTGGCTGTGCCCGGCGTCAAGGAGGTCAATCTCGAAGAAGTGGCGCCGATGCCCGAGGTCTGACGCCGAGCCGCCGGGAGCGTTCCCGCCCCAGGCTGAACGCCATGTTTTCAGGGCGCCGAAAATGGGGTTGCGGAGCCGGACTTGGATTGTGTATGATTCAGATGTACAGATCTGAAACTCTCGCCACGGAGTCGGCGTGGTTGCCCTTTGCGGGCGTGTGTCATAACCTGATTCGTTACGGGACGAAATGTGAGGTTCGCTCCACGGGCGGCACCATTTTTGGAGCCTATGCCGGGAGATCGAAGCGAATACTATGAGTAGACTATCCACCTGTTGGACCTGGATGGCGGCGGCCCTGTTGCTGTTGCCGGCCCAGGTTTTCGCGGCTGGCGGCGGCGGGGGAGAAGCGGTCGTGTTCGTAGCCGATTCAAGGCGCTACAGCGGCTGGCAAGCCTTCTTCACCAACCTCTACAACGAGAGCCTGGCGCAATTCACTCTGTTGACCGTGATTTTGGTGCCGCTGCTCGCGCTGATTCTGAGCAGCGTGATGGGGTTTCTCTTGTCGAAAACCGGAATTGATCTGAAGTCCAAGGCAGTGGGCGGGCACTAGGGCGCGCGAGGAGCGGAATTCATGGACTGGCTATACGTAACGATGCCCATCGCCGGGATCGATGTCTTCTGGCCCGGACTTGTGGTCCTCGGGCTTGGCGTCGGCATCATCGGAAGCTTCTTTGGAATGGGCGGCGGCTGGATGGTTACGCCGGGCCTCAACATACTGGGTTTTCCGATGGCGTTTGCCATCGGGACCGACATCACCAACATGGCTGGCAACTCTCTGATCTCGACTATGCGCCACGCCAAGTTCGGCAATGTCGACTATCGCCTGGGGGCGATCATGGTGATCGGCACCGTGAGCGGTTTCGAGGCCGGAGCGCAGATGATCATGTGGCTCGAGAGCCTCGGCCATGTTGAGCTCTTCGTTCGCGTTGGGTACCTCATACTGCTGTCCTTGATCGCCTGGCTGGTTCTCACCGACGTCCGGCAGAAGCGGCGGCACGACGCGGAAGCCAAGGCGACCGGCCGGGTCACATCCGCGGACGAAGGCGGCATCCAGTGGCACAAGACTTTTCACAAGATCAAGATCCCGCCGATGGTCCACTTCAAGACGTCGGGCATCTATTGCTCGGCCTGGCTGCCGATTGTTGTCAGCTTCGTCACCGGCTGGCTCGCCGGAATCCTCGGCATCGGAGGCGGCCTGATCCGCATGCCGGCCCTGATCTACCTGATTGGCGTCCCAACGCACGTGGCCGTCGGAACGGACCTGTTCGAGGTTGTCATCTCCGCTCTCTACGGGGCGGGAAGCTACACCTACAAAGGGCGGACCGA
>Ga0180436_10004468_pt1 | contig 12558 bp, 8 predicted proteins | sample SS_ome_2_FD_132434 | JGI IMG/M metagenome (GOLD analysis project Ga0180436, IMG submission 132434) | Hypersaline lake sediment archaeal communities from the Salton Sea, California, USA - SS_3_S_2 metaG | ecosystem: Environmental > Aquatic > Non-marine Saline and Alkaline > Hypersaline > Sediment...
CAAAATCAAGATTACCCAATCTTTCTGAAATAGCCTTTGTATCAAATTTATCAAGAACCATCAAAGGAAGCTCAATAAAATCCATCCCAAGTCTTTTCGCCCTGTCTATCAAATCAAGCTGGCTATTGTTCCATTCACTTGTCCAAGCATAAGCGTGTATTCCCAGTTTCATACAAATCCTCCTAAGCGGCTTTTCTCCATTATATCAAATCAACACCGGTTCTCTCACCCAATTAAAGCTTTTTGCTCTACACCCTTCGGGTGAAGCGTAAAAAAATTTGCTCTTCACCCGAAGGGTGTAGAGCAAATTTGGGGTATTTCATAAGGACTAGAGCTTGTCCAGGTAGTCACCGTAGCCTTCTTTTTCCATATCTTCTTCAGGTATGAACCTAAGGGATGCAGAGTTGATGCAATATCTAAGTCCGGTTGGATCAGGGCCATCTTCAAACACATGACCTAGGTGAGAATTGTCTGAACTGTTCCTGATTTCCGTTCTGGCCATTCCGTGGCTTCCGTCAAACTTCTCTAACACCGCTTCTTCTTCGATGGGTTTTGTAAAACTGGGCCAACCACAGCCTGAATCAAACTTATCCTTTGAAGTAAAAAGCGGTTCGCCGGTCACTATATCAACGTATATTCCTCTTTTCTTATTATCCCAATACTCATTTCTAAAAGGAGGTTCCGTAGCACTGTTCTGAGTTACTTCAAACTGAATCGGTGTAAGTCTTTCGCGAAGGTTTTCATCTTTCTTCTTCCAGTTTTTCTCTATGAAATCCTGTCTGCCGGATGATTTTTTATACATTTTATACCTTAATGGATTCTTTTCATAATACTTCTGGTGGTAGTCTTCTGCAATATAAAATTTTTCGGCAGGTAGAATGAGGGTTGTTATAGGCTTACCGAAATCGAATTCTTCACCGACCTTCTTCCTTGATTCCTCGGCAGCTTTTTTTTCTTCTTCATTGTTATAGAAAACAGCTGTCCTGTACTGACTGCCTCTGTCTGCAAACTGCCCGCTGTCATCCGTAGGGTCTATCTGCCTCCAGAAAACCTCCAAGAGTTCACTGTAAGATACTTCGTCGGGATTGTATGTTACTTCGATTGCCTCGAAGTGTCCGGTATTTCCTGCGCAAACCTGCTCATATGTGGGGTTCTCGACATGTCCTCCCGTATAACCGGGCAATACGGACACTACTCCCTTGGTCTGGGCCAACGGTGGTTCCATGCACCAAAAGCATCCGCCTGCAAAAATTGCTTTTTTATATCCATTATCCATAATTTCACTTCCTTTATGTTCTTATACAGTTTATACCCATTCGAATCAAATCCTTGCAACACCTGTTTCAAAAGCCGCTTTTGATACGGCCTCTGCAACTGCAGGGCCGACCCTTTTGTCAAAAGGTTCAGGGATTACGTAATCCGGATCAAGTTCTTCTTCATCAATGAGTCCTGCAATGGCATATGCTGCGGCAATCTTCATTTCATCATTAATGTCTGAAGCCCTTACATCAAGCGTACCCCTGAAAATTCCGGGAAATGCAAGTACATTGTTTATCTGATTTTTAAAGTCAGAACGTCCTGTTCCGACTACAAGGGCCCCGGCTTCGATGGCTTCATCAGGCATGATTTCCGGCACTGGATTCGCCATTGCAAATATTATGGGATTGCGGGCCATGGTCTCAACCATTTTACGGGTTAGAACCCCGGCTGCAGAAACTCCTATGAATACATCTGCACCTTTTATTACATCTTCAAGGACACCCTTTTTCATCTCAAGGTTTGACACTTCAGCCATAAGTTTCTTTTCATCATTGAGTCCGTCCCTGCCCTTGTATATGGCTCCTTTTCTGTCACATAAGATTACATCCTTCAAACCCATCCCCATCAGCAGTCTTGTGACCGCTATACCTGCAGCGCCGGATCCGTTAACAACCACTGATATTTCGTGTATTTCTTTTCCTGCTATTCTAAGTGCATTTATCATTGCCGCAAGAGTAACGACCGCTGTTCCATGCTGATCATCATGAAAGATAGGAATATCACATCTCTCCTTAAGTTTTCTTTCAATCTCAAAACATCTGGGTGCTGAGATATCCTCAAGATTTATACCACCGAATGATCCGGCCAAAAGGCTGACCGTTTCAACTATTTCATCAACATCCTTGCTTCTTATGCACAGCGGAAAGGCATCCACTTTGCCGAATGTTTTAAAAAGAACGCATTTGCCCTCCATGACGGGCATACCTGCCTCAGGACCTATGTCCCCAAGACCAAGCACAGCTGTTCCATCTGTTACAACTGCAACCAGGTTGTGTCTTCTGGTGTACAGATAAGACAACTCAGGATTTTTTTCAATTTCAAGGCAAGGTTCTGCAACACCCGGTGTATATGCAATGGAAAGATCCTCCTTGGTGTTGACATCAACCGTACTGATGACTTCAATCTTACCCTTCCACTGTTCGTGAAGCTCCAATGCTTTCTTCTTTATATCCATTTTTACCTCCATACCATATGTTGTCTTAATAATTTATATGTCCTGCCCGATAAGCAGCAACTTAATTATATTATCCAAAACAGGATTCACTCCGGCCCGACCCTTTGTTTCAAATGAAGTAAATACCATATTACCATCCTTCATTGCCACAGGAAGTCTCTTCTTCCTGCCCTCTGTTCTCTTCCCAAACGAGGGTTTCTCATAACCAAAGGCAAACAGTTTCTCATATTTAGCATCAATATATAGTTCAGCAACATGATCTATGAAACCCTTTTCGCAATTATACCAGTATGAACAATCATCTTCATTAAAATGCTTTTTCATTGAATCCGATAGAGCAACAAATGAAAGACCTTTTATATCACCGTCCTCACCGACTTCATCCGGGTCGAAGATATGTCTGTAAGTATAAACATTTCCATTTACTTCATATGTTTTTGTGCCGTCCTCAGGCTTAAGAAACAATATCTTTTTCTCTTTGGAAATCAGCTTGGATATATCTGCATATTCACCTGTGGATGAAACAATTACAAAATCAGATTCTTTCAGGCTACCGGGTTCAAGAACGGGCGATTTCTTAACTAATTCAAGGGCATCAGTACCAATGCAAAAGACTGCCGCTGCTTTTTCTTTCGGGAAAACCTTAATGGAAAGCCTGTCACTCGATTTTAATTCTCCGTCAATAAACAAACCGATATCAATATCGACAATCTGTCTTTTTATAACATTCGGCATATGTACATTTATTATTCCAGCGTCAAAGGATGTACATTCCTTTGCTCCCGGACAATCAATCATATAATCGCGTATGGGCTTTCCTGCTATTGATAACGTTGCAATCATTTTAATGTCTTTGAATTCACTGTCTGTGTCGTTCAGAATCCATGCTTCCACAGGCAGGCTTTCTCCTTCATATGTGGACCAACGGTCACATCTTAGGTTTACCTTCAGGGGCATTAGGCTTTCCCTGAATGCAAAGTATGCCTGTTTTGGAACCCTGTCTACATCAAGGAGTGTTTTCATCCATCCCGAAGGCCACGCATCGATAAGCAGGTGGATTGCCGTAGAGACAATCATGTCTGACCTTCTTCTGAAGGATAAGGTCATCAGCTCGGTTGCAAATGCCTGGTGCTGCTGGCTTTTTTCAATCCAATCCTTTATATTATCCTGCTCTTCATACCAGTCTCCATGCATTGTGTTTGTCTGGGATTTAACAATTTTATCGGGAAGCCATTTTTCATTGTCCTTTTCAGGAAGCCATTCACACGGATAGTATTTTTGCATGACATTGTAGTTATCAAGCCCCTCAGTTCCATACTCACCACATCCGGTCTTCCATCCCTTGTTTAGCGCCGGCAGGTAACCTTTGTAAAGCATACCAATTGGCAATGCGTGATTTGTGTACCACATGTTGTAGCAATGAAAATCCGACAAGCCTTTTTCAGTGGGAGGATCATAATCTCCCTCAACCCGCTTTATTACCCTATCCGGATTTTCGAGTAAAGTAGCAGCATCACATGCATCAAAGAACAGTTCAAGCTCTTTTCGGGAAAGATGCCTGTGCCCAAGACCGTACTTATCAGGTGCAAAAGGTTCGTTTATATATGTTGACATTATTACGGAAGGGTGGTTCCTTACATGCCTTTCCATCTCCCCGGCCTGCTTTACACCTTCCATGAATTTATTTTTTCTCATGTATCCAAAAAGAGGTAGGTCCGTCTGGCAGAGCATCCCAAGCATATCGCAGTAGTGGTATATTTCCTCCTGAACGGGTCTTTGGGTTATCCGGTAATAATTCATGTTGCAGTATTTGGCAATAAGTATATCTTCAATAAGCTGATCGTAATCATCACGCATTACACACAACTGCAGGTGACCCATTTCATTGGCACCTCTCAAAAGGATTGGTTTGCCGTTCAGAAAAAGATCTCCCTTTGGATTGCTGTCTTCATTCATATGAAATGACCTCATACCGAAGGTCTGTTCCATTCTGTCCTCTTCTGTTGACACGGTGACCAAATACATATATGGAGCCGAAGGTTCCCAAATCCTGAAGCCGCTCATCTTTATATCAAGATTGAAATAGTTGAGTCCATGACCGCATGGAAATGTTTTCTCTTCTGCAAATCCACAACCTTCAAAATTATATGACTGTATGCTTATTTTCAGATTGGTTATGGTATTTTCCTTGGCGTTTGAAAAATACGAAACAGTAATATGTGCGGTTTTTTCTATGATGTCCGGTCTTATAAAAATATCATCAATGAAGGATTCAGGCCTGGTCTCGAGATAAATACTGTCAAAGATTCCTCCGCCTGCGGGACAGTGATGCCAGCCGTCTTCGGGGCCATCCCAGCCCAGACCTGTTGCTGCATAGAGTTTGTCACCGTTGACCTGCATATCGCCGTTTCCGATTGTCGGTATGTCATTTTCTACATAGACATCAATATGGTTTTTCTTTTCAAGCTGTGAAGTTACATCAAACTCGAAAGCTGCAAAGAATCCCTCATGTCCTCCTACGTATTTGCCGTTTAAGAAAATTTCTGCAGAATAATCAACACCCTTGCAGACAATAAACACTTTTTTACCGGGCTCTACTTCATTGAAAGCAAAATCTGTACTATATACAGCCGTCCACCTTCCGGCAGGACCTGTGTAATGAGGTATTGTTACGACCTTTTCATCATTTTCATGTAAAAACCTGAAACAGAATTCTTTCAGATACTTCCTGCTTCTTCTATCATTAAAATCACTGCAATATCTTATGAGGAAGGATGAATACTCATTTTTTAAATCATCAATTCCCTTTTTGAAATCAACAAGTTTTTCATCATATGATTTTTCCGGTATCGGTAAAAATGATTCTTTCGATTCCACAAAATATGTTTCAGGTAACGGATGTGGTTTCGTTTCCTTAAGTTTGTCCTTGCGTCCCGATATGCTGCCTGCAGCTATACCTGCAAATACATCATTTGTCTTGACCATACAGACCCCCGTTTTTTCTCACTCTATGATACCAAAAGATTAATTTATATTAAACTATTCCTTAAACTTCATCTAAATTTTAAACCGACAGTTTAATTTTGATAGAATCCGCCCGGGGCGAAATGATTTCGCCCCGGGCGGATTCTATCAAAAGTAGGTGGCTTCAATCAAAGAGGTAATGAAAAAGCCGTAAGGAAATTGGTTCCATACGGCTTTTTTGCTTGTATCAAATGAAGTATTACCCTTAGGGGAATATTCCTCTTATCTTCTTGGCGTCTGCCAGTCTCTCCAGGGCTACCATATATGCTCCCATTCTCATGGTGCTTTCTTTTTCATGCATCTTATCCCAAACCTCATTGAATGCCCTGATCATGATTTTTTCGAGGGTTCTGTTTACTTCGTCGAAGTCCCATGTAAGCGACTGAATGTTCTGCACCCACTCAAAGTATGAAACAACAACACCACCTGCATTGGCAAGAATATCAGGTACGACTATGGTTCCCGTTTTATTAAGTATCCTGTCTGCCTCAACTGTCGTCGGGCCATTGGCTCCTTCAACTATAACCTTCGCCTTTATCTTTGTTGCAAGCTCTTCAGTTATCTGGTTTTCCATGGCAGCCGGAATCAAGACATGGGCTTCACATGTTATCAGTTCTTCATTGCTGATATACTCGAAATCTCCATCCTTATACTCCTTCAGGAGACCTCCTCCCTCAATGAAATCCATAATCTTCGGAATATCAAGACCGTCTTTCTTGTAAACTCCTCCTGAAACATCACTAAGTGCTATAACCTTCATGCCTTCGGCATGGAGAAGTCTTGCCGCAGTGCCTCCGACCTTACCGGCACCCTGTATAGCTACGGTTGTGTCATAAACCGGCGTCCCCATCCTGTGAAGGATTTCTTTGGTAATCAGCATAACTCCGCGACCGGTTGCCGTGCTTCTTCCGACTGAACCACCTATTCCAACAGGCTTGCCTGTCACAACTCCACTGACTGTATAGCCCTTGAACATGCTGTATGTGTCCATGATCCATCCCATGATTTCAGCATTAGTGTTGATGTCAGGTGCCGGGATGTCCTTTTCAGGTCCAATCAGAGGCAATATCATTGCCGTATATCTTCTTGTTAATCTTTTGAGTTCATTCTTTGAGACTTTGGAAGGATCAACCCCGACCGCTCCCTTGCCGCCGCCGTATGGTATATTGACAACTGCACATTTGAATGTCATCCATGCTGCAAGTGCTTTAACCTCATCAATATCAACATCCGGATGATATCTGATTCCACCTTTACACGGACCTCTGGAACTGGAGTGCTGGACTCTGTATCCCTCAAAGACCTTCACACTACCGTTGTCCATTTCAACCGGAATAGCTACCTTCAACTCCCTCTCGGGGTATTTGATTGCCTCATAATCAGGTTCAGGAAGCTCCAGAATCCTTGCAGCTGCCTCTACGGTTTCCAAAAAGTTATCATATGGATTGTAACTTTTCAATATGCTTACCTCCCCACGTAGTACTGGATATATTTTATACACTCAGTGTATATTTATCTTATCATGGATTGTACAATAATTAGCATATTTTCTCATTGATGTCGGAGGTCAATCCATTTCAGAAAGCCTGTCTTCTGCGTAACCCACAAGAGATGAATCCGGATACTCGCTTATCAGTGTATTATAGTGTTCCCGGGCTTTTTCATAGTTGCCCAATGATTGATAGGCCTTGCCTGTATAGTAAAGCAAACCGGTCTTGTTAGGGTAATTTGTTACGCTGTCAGCCTTTTCATAAAACTCTATGGCTTTTGGGAAATTATCAGTCTCATGATATGACCTTCCTATCAGGTAATAACACCTTCCGATATCCTCATAGATTGGATTATATCCTTCAACTTCACTGAGATTCTTAATGGCTCCCTCGAAATCATCCTGATTGTACAATTCAAGACCTATCGTAAACACACTTTCAGCAGCCATTGCTGCAGCCTTGGCATATACTTCGCTGTAAAGCTCTTTGTCTGAACCTTTGTACATATTCTCATCCAAAGTCTTTGCCAGGTCAGCACTTGTAACATACTCCTCAATCTCAAATAAGTATGCAGCCCGGTAAAGCTCCAGCATTGCTTCAGATTTCTTTTTCTCCTCCTGCAGGGTTGCAATCATTTCCTGGTTTTGCTCAGAACCACTCAGGGCTTCCTGTGTCTCCAACTCGCTTTGTGTCAAACTGGCTTCCAACTCAGCTATGCGTTCATTCAGATTATTATATTCCTGCTGTGAATATGTTATTTCTGTTGCTTCAGGTTCACTTTCGATTGGTTTCCCAAGAATTTTTATCATTAAAAGAACGGCTGCAACAGTAACTGCAATGACTACCAGTACAATTATTATCTTAAGGAGAACCCTTGGATCCATGTGCAGTTTCTGGGGAAGATTTTTCCTTCCGTCAATTCTATGGGAACTGCTTCCCCTAATATTGTCAAAAACCTTATCGCCGATACTTTTGGAAGCTTCATATTCCTTTACTTTTTCCAGCAGAATGGCTGCTTCATCAAAATCAGGTGAAAGGTTAAGAACCTTTCTTAGTTTTATAACAGCGATATCAGTATTTCCGGACAACACATTCTCAACCGCATCATTGTAATACTCAACAGCTTCCTTTTCACTCTGAAACATCCTGACTTCTGAGTTTTCCACGATGTCAAGATCAATTTTTTTGATGTCTTTTATAAGTTCATTGAATTCCAATAAGTCGTTCCCTCACAAATCTTTTCACATCAGCGATATAATACAGCGACCCGAAAGTGCAGATAATCCCTTCTTTTCCTGCCATATCAAGGGCTTTCCCAAGGCCCTCTTCAATTGTATCACCCGTCTGGCTGTTTTTACAGTATCTTTTGGTTGTCTCCAGAAGTATCTCTGCATCCAGGGCCCTGTGCCAGTTGGGTCTTACTGCCACTACTCCTTTGGCACCGGGAAGAATAAAAGAAGCCATTGAATCAAAATCCTTGTCCTTCATTACTCCCATTACAAATACAATATCACTTATACTGTATCTCTCCTCCAGTGTTTTGCGAAGCACCTCAGCACCCTGGGGATTATGTGCTGCATCACATATTACCAATGGATTTTTATTCAGAATCTCTATCCTGCCGGGCCATTTAGTCAATGCCAGCCCCTTGAAGATATTGCTCCTCTTTATTGATAAGCCTTGTTCATTCAAGGCATTTAGCGCTTCTATTGCAGTTATGGCATTATAGATCTGATGCCTTCCCAATAGATTTATCTCGTAACCTTCCACGCCGGCATAATTAAATCCAGCCCCCGTAGGTGTATCCCTTATTTCATCAATTTCATCAGGATTTGCTTCAATGTATTCAGAAGAAAGCTCCTTTGCCCGGTCCTTGATGACCGAGAGAGCTTCCTTTGGGATTCCGCCATAGGCAACCACAGGTTTCTTCGGCTTTATGATACCTGCTTTTTCGAAAGCTATTTCAGGTATGGTTTCACCGAGAATTTTCGTGTGGTCCAGTCCTATTGATGTAATTACCGATACCATGGGTGATTTTATGATATTGGTCGAATCAAGCCTTCCGCCCAGACCGGTTTCAAGTACGGCCACATCACATTTCATGTCCCTGAAATACAAAAAAGCTATTGCAGTATTCAACTCAAAGAACGTAGGGTGATTTTTCCCTGCATCGGTCATTTCCTTTGTCTTTTCTTTCAGCAGAACAACATATTCTATAAGCTTTTCGTCAGGAATATTGTAGAAATCAACCTGGATGCGCTCAGTGAACTTCTCAAGATAAGGGGAAGTAAACAAACCTGTTCTGTAACCGGATTCGACCAGTACATGAGCTATGAAGGAACACACTGAACCTTTTCCGTTTGTTCCGGCAACATGCACGAAGTCAACATCATCCTGGGGATTCCCGAGAAGATTCAAAAGAAACCCTATGTTCTCCAGTCCCATTTTACTGCCGAAGGTTGCAGCTGATTCTATGAATTCAACGGCTTCTTCATATTTCATATATCATGCTCCATGACAATGCTTATATTTTTTCCCGCTTCCGCATGGACACGGCTCGTTTCTGCCGACCTTTGGAAAAGCCTTTTTCTTTCTAAGGGCACTTGCTGAATCATGGGATGCATTCATGTTCATCTGCCTGGTTCTGGGTTTCATTTCCTCAGGTTTTCCTGCTCTGATGCCCATGACCATCTTGACAGCCGTAGTCCTGATGTTTGCATTCATTTCCTCAAACATCTCAAAGCCCTCGAACTTATATTCCACCACCGGATCCCTTTGACCATATGCCCTCAGGCCTATTCCCTGTCTCAGCTGATCCATGGCGTCGATGTGATCCATCCATTTGTCATCAACGACCCTCAGCAGGATAACTCGTTCTGCTTCGCGCATGGTCTTGTCCCCGAGTTCCTGCTCCTTGGTTTCATATTTCTCAATTACTGTCTCAAATATCCTCTCGGTGAAATCCTGTGGATTCAATTCTTCTTTTTCAGAATCTGAAAATTCAATTGGGTTTTCAGAAGGGAAGGTTGAATTGAAAAACGATAAAAGGCTGAACCAGTCCCACTTTGCAGAATTCTGCTCCTCATAACAATATGATGATACGGTACTCTCGATAATTCCTCTTATCATTCCGATATATATGTCCCTTAGATTTTCGCCGTCAAGGACTTTCCTGCGTTGTTCATAAATGACTTCCCTTTGCTTGTTCATGACATCGTCATACTGAAGCACATGCTTTCTAATGTTGAAATTCCTACCCTCAACCCTCTTCTGTGCTCCTTCTATTGCATTTGAAAGCATCCTATGCTCAATGGGAACGTCCTCGGGGAGACCCAGTGCATTTACGACACCGGTAAGCCTGTCCTGGCCGAACAGTCTCATCAGGTCATCTTCAAGAGATATGAAGAATTTGGATTTTCCGGGATCACCCTGTCTGCCGCTTCGTCCTCTCAGCTGATTGTCTATTCGCCTGGATTCATGCCTTTCGGTACCTAATATATATAGACCGCCGGAATCAATTACGGTTTTTTTATCTTCTGCAATCTTCTCCTTCAACTCGTTTTCATATTTTCTGAACTTTTCCCTTGCGGAAAGGATCTCCTTGTCATCAGTTTCATTGAATCCCGTTGCCTGTATCAGAAGATGCTCTTCAAAACCTTCCTTGCGCATTTTCTGAAGAGCCATGAACTCAGGATTTCCCCCGAGCATTATGTCAGTTCCCCTTCCTGCCATGTTGGTTGCAATGGTAACTGATCCCACACGTCCTGCCTGGGCAACAATCTCCGCCTCACGCTCATGGTATTTTGCATTCAAAACTTCGTGCTTTATACCGCTTCGCCTTAATAATTTGCTAAGGAACTCGGATGTTTCAATTGATATGGTACCAATGAGAACCGGCTGCAGTCTCTTGTGGGCATCCTGTACTTCAGCAAGCACGGACTCGAATTTACCTTTCTTCGTTTTATATACGGCATCGGGAGCATCTATCCTTATCATAGGCTTGTTCGTAGGAACAACAATGACATCCAGACCATATATTTCCCTGAATTCCTCTTCCTCTGTAAGAGCGGTTCCTGTCATACCAGAAAGTTTCTCATACATCCTGAAATAGTTCTGGAATGTTATTGTTGCAAGGGTCTTGCTCTCCCTTTCAACCTTGACACCTTCCTTAGCCTCTATGGCCTGATGGAGTCCGTTCGAGTAACGCCTTCCGTACATCATCCTACCGGTGAATTCATCTATAATGATTACTTCATTGTTCTTGACTACATATTCCTTCTCACGCTTCATCGTTCCATGGGCTTTCAGAGCTTGGTTTATGTGGTGCATCAATGTCATATTCTCAGGTTCAGAAAGCCCGGTTACGCCGAAATATCTTTCAGCTCTGGCCATACCTTTTTCAGTAAGGGTTGCACTGCCGGCCTTCTCGTCAACTATGTAATCTACATCATATTCCTCTTCTTCCTTCTTATCGTCGGTCTCTGCGAATACCATCTTTGAAAGAGTGCGTGCAAAAGAATTTGCCTTCTGGTAAAGATCCGTGGATTTCTCACCGGGTCCGGAAATAATCAGAGGTGTCCTGGCTTCGTCAATTAGTATGCTGTCGACTTCATCTATGATGGAAAAATGATGGCCTCTTTGAACCATATTCTTTTTATAGATAACCATGTTGTCCCTGAGATAGTCAAACCCGAATTCATTGTTTGTTCCGTAGGTTATATCACATTTGTAGGCTTCCCTTCTTTGCTCGTTGGTAATACCATGTACAATTATTCCCGTCGTCAGACCGAGAAAAGCATAAACCTTCCCCATCATTTCACCCTGATATGAGGCAAGATAGTCATTTACGGTTACAAGGTGCGCACCTTTACCGGTAAGCCCATTAAGATAAAGGGGAAATGTGGCCATAAGGGTTTTTCCTTCCCCTGTCTTCATTTCTGCGATTCTGCCCTGATGGATTACTATTCCTCCGATAAGCTGTGTCCTGAACGCCCTTTGACCCAGAACTCTTCTGGCAGCTTCCCGTACTGTTGCATATGCCTCAGGCAGTATGTCATTCAGGTCCTCACCTTCCGAGAATCTTTTTTTGTAGACGTCAGTAAGAGCCCTTAGTTCACTGTCCTTAAGGGATTTCATCTTATCTTCATATGATTCTATTTCATCTACAATTGGATCAATGCGTTTCAATTCCCTGTCACTGTAACTGCCCAATATCTTTTCGAATAGCTTAATCAATTTTTTTATCTCCGTTTTCTTCAGTCATTCTGTCAAGAATAAGTTTGTAGCCGTCTGCTCCGTAATTAAGACAGCGGTTGACCCTGCTGATTGTTGCCGCACTTGCACCTGTTTCTTCTGAGATTTCAGAATACGTCTTTTTATCTCTCAGCATACGTGCAACCTCAAGCCTTTGTGCGATTGCATTGAGCTCACTGACCGTGCAAATGTCCTCAAAGAACATGTAGCACTCCTCGGAATCCCTGAGTTCAAGAACTGCCCGGAACAATGCATCTATATGTTCATTTTTAATTTTACCGTTCATGGAAACCTCCG
>Ga0180436_10004469_pt1 | contig 12556 bp, 9 predicted proteins | sample SS_ome_2_FD_132434 | JGI IMG/M metagenome (GOLD analysis project Ga0180436, IMG submission 132434) | Hypersaline lake sediment archaeal communities from the Salton Sea, California, USA - SS_3_S_2 metaG | ecosystem: Environmental > Aquatic > Non-marine Saline and Alkaline > Hypersaline > Sediment...
GATATATACTGCTTTCAGGAGACAAAAGCCAATGAAGGACAGCTTCCTGAAGACCTTCTTAATATCAGATCATTTAATGCCTACTATTCTCATCCATTAAAAAAAGGTTATAGCGGAGTGTGCATATATAGCCGATTAAGGCCCCAGGATAAAATCCTTAAAACGGGTATAAAAAGATTTGATGTTGAAGGTAGGATTGTGGGGCTCAGGTTTAGAAATACCATGCTTTTAAATGTATATTTTCCCAATGGTGGAGCTTCTCCCCAAAGGCTTGAATACAAGCTTGATTTTTATGACTATTTCCTGGAGATGGCTGAAGATCTCAGGAATTCCGGCCGGAATATAATATTCTGCGGTGATGTAAATACTGCTCATAAGGAGATTGACCTCGCCCGTCCCAAAGCCAATAAGAATAATACTGGATTTCTTCCGGAGGAGCGGGCATGGATAGACAGGGTTATTGATTCTGGATATACGGATATATTCAGGGAATTTGATAAAAGCCCCGGAAAATATACCTGGTGGGATTATAAGACCAGGGCAAGGGAAAGAAATGTGGGCTGGCGCCTGGATTATTTCTTTATATCCAGTGAGATCAGGGGGAGTATATCCACTGCTTATATTATGGAAGACATCATGGGATCTGACCACTGCCCTATAGTGCTCGAGATTTCACGGTCACTTCTTGCTTAGGAATAGTCTTTCAAAGTATCCATGAGCCTCTGTCTTAAGGTAAGTTTTCAAAGCACTTTTTTAAGCTTATTAAAATAATAAGGATCTTATAAATAAATATTGCATATTATCAATAATATATGTATAATATGCAATTATTATCATTGGAGTCCATATGAAAAAGAAAATAAATATAGGAATAATAGGCGGTTCAGGTTATACAGGCCTGGAGCTTATCAAGATATTGAGCTGCCATAAATACGGCAATATAACCCTTATTACTTCCAGGAGTAATGATGGAAAGAAAATAGGTGACATATATCCTGCACTCAAGGGAACGGAGTATGGCGAACTTTTATTTACAGGGGACCCCTTGGCAGCTGAGTATGCCGGTATTGACATAATTTTCCTGTGTCTGCCGCCTCATAAATCAATGGAGCATGTAAAAAATATAGGGCAGTTGGGGCATATGAAGATAATAGATATCGGCTCTGATTTCAGGATAAATGATCCTGCTGTTTACCTCCAGTGGTATGGAGAGGGACATATGCTTCCGGAAATGCTTAAAGATTTTACATATGGGCTGCCGGAAATAAACAGCGAAAGGATAAAGAAAAGCAGTCATATAGCCAATCCCGGGTGCTATCCTACATCAGTACTTCTGGGATTAGCTCCCCTTCTTGAAAGCAAATATAAAGTGGAAAGCATAACGATTGATTCCAAGTCGGGTGTAAGCGGTGCCGGAAAGAAATTGAAAGAGATGTATTTGTTCGGAAGCCTGGATGACAATTTTTATGCTTATAGCCCAACAGGCCACAGGCATATAGGCGAGATGGAGCAGGAGATAGGCAAATTGGCCGGACGCAGCCTGAAAATTGATTTCACCCCTCATCTGCTGCCGGTAAGCAGGGGCATATTCTCAACCATTTACTGCAAAATAGGAAATGCGGAAAATGAAAATATTAAGGAAAGCCTTAATACCATATATGAAGAATATTTTAGCGCTAGCACTTTTATAAGGTTCTTAGGTAATACTATACCCTGCATGAAGGATACTATTGGCACTAATCTATGCATGATCGGGACTGCATATGACAAGAGGACAGGGACACTAAAGATCTTCAGTACCCTGGATAATCTGTTAAAGGGAGCAGCCGGCCAGGCAGTACAGAATATGAACCTGCTTTCGGGTTTTGATGAAAAGGAAGGCCTGGAGCTAAACGGTATATTCAATTAGGCAGACAAAAGGAAATAAAGACATGACAATTGAGATAATAAAAGATGGAAATATAACTTCAGTGCCCGGTTTTTTTGCCGGCAGTTCCCACTGCGGCTTGAAGAATTCGGGAAAAAAACTGGATATATGCATCATTAATACACCTGAGGGTTCTGTTTGCAGCGGTGTTTTTACTGTTAACAGGTTTAAGGCGGCACCGGTAATACTTGATATAAAGACCCTGAAAGACCAGGACAGGATAAAGGCAATTGCTATAAACAGCGGCATCGCAAATGCATGTACCGGCAGTGCGGGAATGGAAAATGCAAAGAAGATGCAGCAGCTAACAGCAGATGCACTGGGCATATCAAGCAGGGAAGTCCTGGTTTCTTCAACAGGTGTGATCGGCAAGCAGCTCCCCATGAAGAAGATAGAAAATGGTATAAAAAACTGCGCATCAGCAATGGATCCGGATGGGGGCGATGATGCTGCAAGGGCTATACTTACCACGGATCTTATCGAAAAAAAGGCTGCAGTGAGGATCATTACCGAAGACAAAAAAGAAATAACCATAGGCGGTATTGCCAAGGGATCCGGCATGATAGAGCCCAATATGGCAACTATGCTGGCTTTTATAGGCACTGATGCCCAGGCTGCCCGGGATGTGCTGGATAGCATTTTAAAAAAAGCAAATGAAGAAAGCTTTAATAGCATAAGCGTCGATGGGTGTCAGAGCACCAATGATTCAGCCTTTTTAATGGCCAATGGTAAAAGCGGGGTCAAGATAGAAAGATCAAGCAGCGATTATGACAAATTATATCGCGGTGTGGCTGCAATAATGAAGCAGCTTGCTAAAAAAATAGTAATGGACGGCGAGGGCGCTACCAAGTTTATCGAGATAAAAGTAGATGGCGCACCGGTCTGGAAGCAGGCAAAAAAGGCTGCAATGAAGATAGCAAATTCAAACCTGTTTAAGACAGCGATTTTCGGACAGGACCTTAATTGGGGAAGGATAAATGCTGCCCTGGGAGCTTCCGGGATTGTTTTTGACCCGGATAAAGTCAATATATATATGAATGATAAGATGATAGTGAAAAACGGCATAGGGCTTGATTTAAAAAAAAGTGAAGCGGATATCCTGCTTAAGCCAAAGGATATAATTATTAAGGTAGATCTAAATAATGGGAAGGAAAACTGGACCGTATGGACTTCAGACCTTTCTTTTGATTATATAAAAATAAATGCCCTTTATCACAACTAGAATAATGCGGAGTAAATATGAGTGATGAAAACAAACAAGTAAAATATTATAAGGAAGATGAAGCCCATATAGACAGCTCATATCTCCAGAAAGCGGGCATACTGCTGGAGTCGCTTCCATATATCAAGGAATACGCCCAGAAGATCATAGTAGTAAAAATCGGCGGCAGTATGATGGAGGATGAAAATATATTAAAAAGCGTACTGGAAGACCTGGTGCTTATGAAATATGTGGGGATCAGGGTTATCCTTCTGCATGGCGGGGGCAAGCAGATAACCGGGCTGATGAAGGAAAAAGGCATAGAAGCAAAGTTTATTGATGGCCTGAGGATAACTACAGGCGATGTAATAGATATTGTAAAGATGGTGCTAATAGGCAGCATAAACTCCCGGCTGGTATCCCTCCTTAATGAGCATGGGAGTATTGCTGTGGGAGTATCGGGAAATGATGCCAGTTTTATAAAATGCAGGAAAAAGAAGTACTGCAAAGACGGCAGGGAAGTAGATCTTGGATTTGTAGGCGAAATCGAGCATATAAACAGGAAATTCCTGGATGATATCCTGTCAAATAATTATATACCAGTAATTGCAACGCTCGGAGTTAATGGTAATGGTGAGACCTATAATATAAATGCCGATTCATGCGCATCAGAGATAGCATCGGCATTAAAGGCGGAGAAGATGATAATGCTTACCGATGTGGATGGTATCATGGATACAGAAGGAGACAACACCAGGCTCATATCCAGGCAGACTTCAAAGCAATGCATAAGCATGATAAAGAGCGGTAAGATAAGCTCCGGGATGATACCCAAGGTAAAAGCATGCATGGATGCCCTTGATTCCGGAGTTGGAAGAACTCATATCCTTAATGGGACCAGGCAGCATTCCATGCTGGTGGAAATATTTACCGATAAGGGTATTGGTACAATGATAACAAAAAAGAAAGTTTAGGAAAAAATGGAGAATATTGATAATAATGCAGCATATAACCGCGGTGGCAAGTATATTATGAATACATACAGCAGGCTGCCTGTTGTTTTCAGTAAGGCCAGCATGCAGTATCTATGGGATGTTGAAGGCAAAAAATACCTGGATTTTATAGCTGGATACGGCTGCCTGAATGTGGGACATAGCAATAAAACCGTAGTCAAAGCACTGCAGAAACAGGTATCTGCCCTGATACAGCCATCTAATGTCTATTATAATATGCCCCAGATAGAGTTGGCCAGAAGGATATGTGAGATTACCGGATTTGGGCAAAAGGTATTCTTTGCCAATAGCGGTACTGAATCTATTGAGGCAGCCCTCAAGCTTGCCAGGAAGTATTCTGAGGATAAATATGACAGCCAGCGCTATGAGGTAATTACCTTCAAGCGCTCTTTCCACGGCAGGACTATGGGAGCCCTGTCGGCTACTGCCCAGCCGGAGAAGCAGAAGATGTTTCAGCCGCTCCTTAAGGGTTTTTTATATGGGGAACTTAATAATATTGATTCGGTAAAAGAACTTATAAGCGAAAAGACCTGTGCTGTTATGCTGGAACCAGTACAGGGGGAAAGCGGGGTATACCCTGCAGATGTGCAGTTTATGAAAGAGCTAAGGGACCTGTGTACCCAGAAAGATATACTCCTGATACTGGATGAAGTGCAGACAGGTTTTGCCAGGACGGGTAAGATATTTGCCTATGAGAATTATAATATCCAGCCTGATATACTGGTACTGGCAAAAAGCCTGGGCGGAGGCATGCCCATAGGGGCTATTGTGGCTAATGATGAGATAAGCAGTTCCTTTGCCCCGGGCATGCATGGATCAACTTTCGGGGGAAATGCTGCATCCTGTGCAGCAGCCATAGCAGTGATAGACTATATTAAAGATAATGACCTTGCCCGAAGGTCTGCTGAGCTGGGTAGATATCTCTTAAAAGGGCTTAATAAGCTAAAAGATAAGTACGGCATCATAAAAGAAGTCCGCGGCATGGGCCTTATGGCAGCGATTGAGCTAAAAGAACCATTGGCAGCAAAGATTATCGAAGATGGCTTAAGTGACGGGCTGGTCCTAAACAGGGTATCTGACTATACATTGAGGTTTTTGCCTCCTCTCATAATAAAGAAGGTAAATATAGATTATTTGCTTAAGTGGCTAAATAAAAAGATCGGGGAGACCTAAGATGGTTAAGAAAAATAAAATAGACCTCATCACCCTAAAAGACCATGACGGCGGTATGATAACAGAGGTCATCTCTTCTGCTGTACAAATAAAATCAGGGAAGAAAAAAGCCGGCAAGCTTCTTGCCGGCAAGAATATTGCACTGCTATTTAATAAGCATTCTACCCGGACAAGGCTGTCATTTGAGGCAGGCATCAGCCAGATGGGCGGAAATGCCGTATACCTGGATGCCGGAAGCCTGCAGCTTTCCAGGGGAGAAAATTATAGCGATACGGCAAAGATCTTCTCTGCTTACCTTGATGGAGTCATTATAAGGACTTATGAACAAAAGACCCTGGAGATATTTTCCGAAAATGCAGACATACCTATTATAAATGGGCTTACTGACAGCTATCATCCCTGCCAGGCTCTGGCAGACCTATTAACAGTAAGTGAGCTGGGCCTTCTTAATAAGGACCTGAAATTTACCTATATAGGGGATAGCAATAATGTTACCAATAGCCTGATGATAGGATTTTCAAAGCTAGGCATCCCCATGACTGTCTGCAGCCCAGGGGAATATGGTCCGGACAGGGATATCCTTGATTATTGTAATAGCCTGCCGGGTGCTGCCATAAAAGCTGAAAAAGACCCATTGAGGGGAGTTAAGGACGCAGATATCATCTATACTGATGTATGGATCAGCATGGGGGACAAGGGCAGCAGCAGCAAAATAGAAAAGCTCAAGCCCTACCAGGTAAATGAGAGCCTCCTGGAAGGGGCAAAAAATACTGTTAAAGTTATGCATTGCCTTCCTGCCCACAGGGGTGAAGAAATATCTGCTGATATCATGGACGGGGATAGCTCTATTGTCTTTGCCCAGGCCGAGAACAGGCTTCATGCCCAGAAGGCACTCATGGCATATATTTACAAAAAGTAAGGATCCGGAGCATATCTTGAACAGGAGACAAAGGCTTAAACTAATAAAAGAGATAATAGAGGGAAAGAAGATATCATCCCAGGATGAGCTAGTCAGGGAACTCAAGGAAAGGGGCCATGAAGTAGCCCAATCCACAATATCCAGGGATATACATGAATTAAGGCTAACAAAAGTAAGGGATCATACCCAGCAGGAATATTACTCAATAGAGGGAAGGTTTTACCGGGAAAATATATTTGATATGGATAAGTTCAGCTCAAAATTTGCCGGCAGTGTACTTTCTATCTCCAGGGCTCAGAATATCCTGGTAATAAGGACATATCCTGGAGAGGCCCAGGGCACGGCAGCGGTAATAGATGGGATGAATTTTGTGGAAATACTGGGCACAGTAGCCGGGGATGATACCATTATCTGCATAGCCAGGGATATCCCGGCAGCAGAGAAGATCAAGGGTTTGATGGATAAACAATAATAATTAACCATATGAGAAAGGCTTAAAAATGAAAGACAAGGCAATACTGGCCTATTCAGGAGGGCTGGATACATCTATATCCATAAACTGGATAAAAGAAAATTATGGAATGGATGTGGTGGCAGCCCTCATAGACTGCGGCCAGCCCGATGACCTTGAGGAAGCTTACCAGAGGGCACTGGATACAGGAGCCTGTGAAGCAGTCATCGTAGACGGAAAAGATGATTTTATTGATGATTTTATATATCCGTCTATAAAAGCTAATATAAAATATGAAAAGTCTTATCCTCTGGCAACAGCGCTGGCAAGGCCTTTAATAGTAAAGAAACTGGTAGAGGTAGCCAGGGAAAAGAAGGCAAAGGCAGTGGCTCATGGCTGTACAGGAAAAGGCAATGACCAGGTAAGGTTTGATATAGGGATAAGAAGCCTGGAACCGGATCTTATGATAATCGCACCCCAGAGGGAATGGAACCTTTCCCGTGAAGAAGCCATCGAATATGCCAATAAGAATAATATCAAGATAACCGTAACAAAAAAGAGTCCCTACAGCATTGACGAGAATTTCTGGGGCAGAAGCATAGAATGCGGAGTTCTGGAAGATCCCTGGAATGAACCGCCTGAAGATATCTATAAGTGGACAAAAATAACCAGGGAGCCCGGGGACAGCCAGTATATGGAAATAGATTTTGAGAAGGGCATACCAGTTGGCCTGGATGGCAAGAAGATGAAGGGACTGGATATAATAAATAAGGTGAATGCCGATGCGGGGTCTTTCGGGGTCGGCAGGATAGATATGGTGGAAAACCGCCTGGTAGGCATAAAATCCAGGGAGATATATGAATCGCCGGCGGCAGAAGTCCTTATAGAAGCCCACAGGCAGCTGGAGGCCATGGTGCTGGACAGGGAGCTGACTCATTATAAATATCTTTTAGAGGAAAAACTGGCCGAGCTTGTATATTATGGGCTCTGGTTTACGCCCCTGAAAGAATGCCTGATGGCCTTTATCGAGGAGAGCCAGAAATATGTAACAGGTACTATAAGGGCTAAATTCGAGTATAAGGGATTCAGTATTGTCGGCAGAAAATCAGGGAATTCACTTTATATTGAAGACCTGGCAACTTATGACCGAAAGGACAAATTTGATCCCAGTCATTCAGAAAGCTTTATAAAGCTTTATGGCTACCCATATGAGATACTGGGAAGAAAAGGAAGGATCGATGAGTAAGATCTGGGAAGGAAGGATAAAAAAGGCTACCAATAGCCAGGTTGAGGACTTTACCTATTCCATAGCCATTGACAGGAGCCTTTACCTTCACGACATAGCTGGTACGGCTGCATATGTGATCGGCCTGGAAAAGATCGGGGTACTGGAAGAGGAAGAGCTTAAAAAAATAATAGCCGGACTGGTGCAGTTAAAACAAAAGCTTGAAAAAGACAATATTGCCGTGGGCGAATATGAAGACATACACAGCCTGGTCGAGAGCGAGCTCCATGAGCTTATAGGTGAACCTGCGCTTAAGATCCATACAGGAAGGAGCAGGAATGACCAGGTAGTGCTTGATGAAAAGCTTTTCTGCAAGGATATAATAGTTGCGTTGATGGGAAATCTCCTGAAGCTCTTAATGAAGCTTTCTTATATTGCAGAGGAACAAATTGATACTGTATTTCCTGCCTATACCCATCTGCAAAAGGCACAGCCGGTATCATTGGCACATTATATATTATCGTTTTTCGAAAAGTTTTCCCGGGATTTTGCGCGGCTTAAGAATAATTTCGAGGGATGCGACGAGATGCCCCTGGGGGCAGCTGCATGTGCCGGCAGCGGCTATAAGATAGACAGGAAATTATTGGCAAAACTTCTCCGGTTCAAGGATGTAGCTGCTAATAGCATGGATATCGTTGGAAGCAGGGATTTTATGATAGACCTGGTCCATACATGCAGTATGATAATGCTGCACTTATCCCGTTTCAGTGAAGACCTTATAATATATAATTCTGATGAGTTCTCATATATCGATATTGAGGAGTCTTATTGTACAGGCAGCAGCATAATGCCACAGAAAAAAAATCCTGACCTCCTGGAACTTATAAGGGGGAAAAGCTCTATAGTTATAGGGAACCTGGTGCAGATCTTAATACTCCTTAAGGCACTGCCCTCTACATATAACAGGGACCTTCAGGAAGATAAGAAGATACTGTTTGATGCAGTGGGAGAGACTGCCAGCAGTATTTCAATTTTTACAAGCATACTGTCAAAGATAAGCTTTAATAGTGAAAATATCAGGAAAAAGCTGGAAAGCGGATTTCCGGAAGCTACCGATATGGCTGATTATCTGGTTAAAAAAGGTGAAAGTTTCAGGAATTCCCACCATATCACTGGAAGCATTGTAAGACATTGTATTGATAATGATAAAATGACAGGAGATCTTTCACTGGAAGAGCTAAAAAAATATTCGCCTCTTTTTGAGGAAGATATTTTTGAAAAGCTAAAGATCGGATCATGCCTTAAGGCCAGGGATGTTGATTGCGGCACCTCAAAGAAGCATATTGCTGCCAGGTTAAAAAAGGTGCAAAAGCTTATAACTTCTTATGAAGCAGATATAGAGAAGTTCCATAAGAGGACAGTGGACCTGGAAAGCATAATAGGCCAATTACAATAATACTGCACCAAGGAGAAAATAAATAATGGAATGGCAGCAGATCTTTGATATTGCTATCGAAATGGGCCATAAATCTGATATCAGGAATATAGATGATCCAGGTTCTTATTCTTCAGGATATCCTGACTGCAGGATAATATATGGCGATCCCGGAAAAAAGATAGAACATTTGTATATAGGCGTAGATGCCGGTGTTCCTGAAATGCTGGTTGTAAATGAGCTAAAAAAGCAGGGGAAACCCATAGATGGCATTATAATGCATCATCCAACCGGGGCAGGAGCCTATACTATGACTGGTGTTGTAGAGCTGCAGAAGTGTAACTGGATAAGGAATGGAGCAAATCCCAAAAAAGCAGGTAAGGTTTATGAAGAAATGGTAAGGGCTGAGGAAATAGGGTTGAAGGCAGGAAACCATCTTGCAGTAGAAAATGCAGCCCGCCTTCTCGATATGCCGGTGATCTGCATCCATACTGCAATAGATAATGTGGTACAGGATTATTTTGAAAAATTGGCGGTCCCGGACAGGTTCACAGCTATTGATGAAATATTGGAAGAAATAAAAAAATTACCAGAGTGTTCCATGGCATCTGCCAATGGGGATGGGCCATATCTATTAGGTGAAAGCAAATCAGGACCGGGAAAAATAATGGTGGATATGACTGGAGGAATGGATCCTGAATCGTCAATATTCCCCATACTAAAAAGGGCGGGAATAAATACACTCATTGCTATGCATTACAGCCAGGAAAATATCAAGGCTATAATAAAAAACAGGATAAATGCTATTATAACCGGACATATGGCCAGTGACTCAATTGGGCTCAATCTATTCTGTGACAGGCTTGAAGAATCAGGTATTGACATTATATGCGGAGCAGGCCTGTACAGATATAAAAGAGAAAAAGGTCCCGGAACGGCATAAATGAAAAAAAACATCTTAAAAATCGAGCTGGTAGCCCCGGCCGGCGGACCGGAACAATTAATAGCTGCCATGAATGCAGGTGCGGATGCAGTATATATCGGCTATACCAAATACGGCGCCAGGGCTTATGCAGGAAATTTCAGCTTTGGCCAGTTACGGTGGGCTGCTGAAAAGGCCAGGCTTTCAGGCAAAAAAATATACCTCACTTTAAATACTATCTTAAAGGATGAAGAGATCCCGGAATTACTGAGCTTCCTCAATAATTATTTTACTATCTGCACAGACGGTATAATAATCCAGGATATGGGCTTATTAAAGATCATTTCTGACCTATATCCTGACATACCGGTCCATGCCAGCACCCAGATGAATATCCATAATTCAGGAGCACTTGATTTTGCCGCATCATCCGGTTTTGCCAGGGCAGTCCTGGCCAGGGAGATGACCCTTGATGAGATAAATGAGATTTCACCTGAGAAAAAAATAAAGCTGGAGGCATTCGGCCATGGCTCCCAGTGCTACGGATATTCCGGATTATGCTATTTTAGCTCATTTACCGGGGGCAGGAGCGGCAACCGGGGGAGATGCACACAGCCGTGCAGGATGAAATATGAGCCAGTTCCCGTTCATGAAAATAAAGAAGGGTATAAGCCGGCAAAGCCCAGATTCTTATTAAGTAAGAATGATATGTGCACATTAGGCATCTTGCCCAGGATAATAAAAAGCGGGATAGATGCTTTAAAGATAGAAGGAAGGATGAAGACTCCTGAGTATGTGGCTATAGTGGTAAAGATATACAGGAAATATATTGACTTCTATTATTCTAATCCCGGAGGGTATTATGTACAGAAAGAAGATATGGCAAAGATTAGCCAGATTTTTTCCCGTGGCCTGGGAACTGGCTATTATGAGGGTGAGGTAGGGGATATAGTGGATCCTGATAGATCTGGAAGCATCGGGAACCTTGCCGGAAGGATAAAAAAAGTTTTTCCCGGCAGCAGGAAGAAGAAAGGTTCTATACTTATAGCAGGAAAAATGCCTGTAAGGCAGGGAGACGTCCTGGAGATATGGACAAAAAAAGGAAGCATCAGGCTGGGAGTAAAAGAGATATCCAGGAAAACTAATAAAAATAGGTATGAACACAAGCTAAATGTAGATGACTATGAAGCTTATTCTCCCAAGGACAGGGTTTTTAAATATTTTGATAAGAAGCTTGATGGAGAGGCCAAGTCTCTTTTTATATATGACAAACCTGGAAAAGATAGCAAAAAAGATACTATTGAGGGGATTCATTCCGGCAGCAGGCTCAAAGAGTACCTTGAACAAAATAATATAGATCCTTCCCGAAAAAAAGATAATAGCCGCAAAACCTTAAAAGCCAGTCTTTCACTTAGGATATATAATACTGGAAGGATAAAGGAAGCTATAGATACAGGGGCAGATAATATAATAATCTCAGATGCTGAGAACTTGCTATGTGCTGGAGGATCAGACAATAATTCAATCCTTGAAAGTGTTGAAAGCATAAAAGGCTTTCCCGGCAAGATCATAATAGATACACCCGATATAATATATGACAGGGATATGGATAATCTCCTGACAGCATTAGAAGATTTATTGGTTTATAAAAAAGCCCAGGTACGGATATCGAATATAGGGCTTCTGGAAGCAATAATGAATTCCGGAAATATAAAGCGAGAAGACAAATATATCCTTCTTGGCGGCATGCTCAATATATCAAATACGCTTTCGACTTTATTCTATGAAAATTCATGCCCACATATAGCCGGACTTGAGTTTTCACCTGAAATAGACAGGTTTGAGATGGCTGATATTATAACCTCTTTAAAAAAAACCTGTAATAATAAATATACCTTTTCCCTTTTTGGCCATGGATATTTCAGGGTAATAACTGCCAGGCATAGGATAGGACCTGGCAAAAGACAAGATGGCTTTAAAGGTCCGGTATTCTTAAAAGACAGGAAGAATTACAGATTCCGGGTCCTGGAAGATGAGATGCAGAATACAAATATTTATAATTCCAGGAAGACTTGTGCCCTTTTTGACCTGGACAAGGTAATCGGCGCCGGTATAAATGACCTGGTAATTGACAGCATATTTATTGGCCCAGATGAAACTGAAAAGTTGGTAAGAAGCTATAGGAAGGCCCTCTCGCTTATTGGAGCGGGCCAGATTGAAAGGTATAAAGAACACGCTGGCAATCTTAAAACCGATCCTTTATTCAAGGATTACTCCAGGGGACATTTGC
>Ga0180436_10004470_pt1 | contig 12555 bp, 6 predicted proteins | sample SS_ome_2_FD_132434 | JGI IMG/M metagenome (GOLD analysis project Ga0180436, IMG submission 132434) | Hypersaline lake sediment archaeal communities from the Salton Sea, California, USA - SS_3_S_2 metaG | ecosystem: Environmental > Aquatic > Non-marine Saline and Alkaline > Hypersaline > Sediment...
AGCAGTGAATGATCGGGCGATGAAGGGAAGATCCGGCGCCCCCGCGCGTCGTAGACGATTTCCCGGTAGTCGGAGTCGGGATCGAAGGAGAAAATCGACAGCTGGAATCCATTCTGGCCGTCCGACTTCGCGTGGCACGCACCCGCCATGCACCCGGCCCGGGTCAGGACAGGCAACACGTCGTTCTCGAACGAGATCGTCGCCCCGGCCCCGGTCACCCGCATTCCGGAAAGGCAGGACGTCACGAGGACGACTCCCAGGCTGATGGTCGAAAAATTCTTCATGGCCGCGATGCGATCGACTCTGCCTCGGCGGGTGGCTCCAGCGTGATTTGCCGTTTTCCCTTCTCGTCCCAGACATGCAGTCGACCGTCCTCTCCCCCGGCGAAGGTCCATTGCCGTTCCGGATGCACCGCGAGCGCGAAGAGCGGGGAGTCGACCTTGTCGAAGGCTCGTTCACGGGCGCCGGTCGATCGCTGTTCTCCCTCGTGCTCGTTCAATTCGACGAATGCCGCCGGCTTGCCCGATTCGGCCACGGCGAAGATGCGGTCGGTATTGATCGCGGCTGCCTTTTCCTCGTCCTTCTCGGCGGCCTTCTTCCCGGCGTTGGCCGGATCGACAAACCAGGCGAGGCCGTAGTACGGGCCCGATCCCTTGCTGCCGAACGAGCTGACCTTCTTCCCCGTCTCCAGCTTCCAGACCTTGATTTCCTCGTCGTCACCCGCCGTCGCGATCCGCCGGGATTCCGGCCCGAAGGCGGCGGCGATCACGTAGCCGGTGTGTCCCTCGAGCCGCGAGACGATCTCGTGAGACTTCGCGTCGCGCACCGTGACCAGCTTGTCCGCCGAGGTGGTGGCATACCGCGTGCGGTCTGGAGTGGAGACCAGGGAGAAAATGGAATCGAGGTGGGCGGTGTCGAATGTCCGCACCTCGCCGGATGCGAGATCGACCTCGTGAAGTCGCCCCAGCTGGGTGGGGAGCGAATCGGCCACGAGGAGGCGCCGTGGGGACTCGAGAAACAGGACTGCGGTCTGTCGCCCATGGAGAAAATCCTCGAATCGCTTCCGAGGTTCGGCAGGATCGGCGGAATCCCAGATCCGGACCGAGCGGAAACCGCCCGAGGCGAGTGTCTTCCCGTCGGGAGAAAAGGCGAGCGAACGCACGATATCGGAGTGCCCTCGCGATGTTCCGGAGTGGACCAGTTGCAGGGGGGGATTCTCCTCCTCCCCTTCCTCGACGATCTCGTACCAGTCGATCGCGTTTCCCCGTCCCACGGCGAGGCGGGATCCATCGGGTGAGAGGGCGAGCGAGGTGATCGGTGCATAGCGTGCCGGCAGTTCACCGCGCACGACATCCACTTTCTCGGGCAGGTTCAGGCTCGCCCAATGACCGGCATCCCACGGAGCATCGGCTGCGATCCAATCCTCGAACGCCGCGATCTCGGCGGGAGGCAGTTGGCCCTTGGGCGGCATGTGGGAGTCGTGGTCCGGAAAGAGCACTTCGACGAGGTAGCTTTCCGCCGGCTTGCCGGGGACGATTGCCGGTGCGGTGTCGCCTCCGGCCAGGAGCGACTCCCGCGAATCGATGAGGAGCCCGCCCTTTCTCTTGGACTCGGTATGGCAGCTGACGCACTCCCGCTGCAGGATCGCGAGCGGATCCGGGGGAGAAGACCCCTCCGCCTCAAGGCCCGACACCACTCCACCCAGGCAGAGAGCGAGGGCGAACCAGGTGCTGAGCCATACCTGCCGCATTTTCATCTGACCTCATCCTGCCCTTTCGAAAACCGCGAATCAATGGCGCAAGCGAGCAGCATCCGGACACCGGAAACTCCCTGCCATACCATGTGGGACGATTTCGCCAGACTTTTCCGGTTGTTGGAAAATTCGCCGTTCGATAGCCTGCCATGGAATGAAACGCCTTCATTTTTTCGGCTGCCTCTTCGCCATCGCCATCGCCCCATCCCATTCTCCCGCCCAGTCCATGCGGCCGGTCAAGGTGAAGGTCAGTGTCGATTCGAGGACGCATTTTCACATCCAGGGAGACCGGCTGTGGTTCGATCACAGCAAGGGAAACTTCAAACGCCCCGCCTACAAGGAGGGCGAAGTCGTCCTGATCAACGATTCGGAGTGGGATCCGGATTGGAAAGGGAACGCCACCGACTCCTACAGGCTGCCGACCTCCTATCCTCGCCCCCGGGATCCGAACCGGGCCCTGTCCGCAATTGTGACCCGGTTGTCGGGCCCCGGGGAAGCAACCGTAGTGCAGCAGCCGAGGCAGGAAAACGACTACGTCACGATCGTAGAGATCACGGACGCGCCCCGAGGATCCAACTCGTTGGAGGTCGAGGTGGCGTGGAAGGCGATCCCCTACGACGAGGCGCAGACCGACAGGCGCTCGTTCGGAGGCTCGACCTATCGAATCGTAGTCGCCAAGGGAAAAACCTGGGAGCAGGCCCGATCGATGGCCAGGGACCTGGGTGGAGATCTCAGTTGCATTGAAACACGGGAAGAATTCGACTTCATCGCCTCCGAGCTGGAACGCCGAAGAATCCCGGGGTCGGTTGCAATAGGCGGCATACAATCCAGTCCGGGGCGGTTCGCCTGGATTACCGGGGAGTCCACCGATCTCTCCCACGCCGAATGGGGACTCAACGAGAACGAGCGCTACCTCTTCATCGCCAAGTTCAACAAGTGGACGACCTGGGCGTCCGATCAGAAGAAGACCGTCGCCTACGTGTGCGAATTCGGTCAATCGACAACCGACAGTCTCCCCGGTTCCGGTGGGGATTCCTCGCCGAAAACGATGCCACGGACGGCTCCGAAAAATGACAGCCGCATGACGAAAAACCGCGGAGACCTCGGTCCGGAAGTCCCCTTTCAGGCGAACCAGGCGTCGGTCATGGCCCTGCTCATTGCTCCACTCGGGAACTCTCGCTACGCGGGACTCTCCTCGATGCTCTCGATCAACGCCCTGCCCGTTTCGCCCAACGGATCATCCTCGACCTTGAACTTCAACCAGGACGTCGGACCGCTCATGGAAAGCGCCCTCGAAGAAGTGATTCGCTATCACCGCCTGAGGCACGGCGGATGGCCGAAGAATAGCGAGATCGAGTTGGCGTTCGAAGAGAAGTACTCTCCCAAGGGCGGTCCGTCTGCAGCAGTCGCGTGCAGCCTGCTCCTGGAGTCGCTCTTCACCGGGGAAGAGCTGGTGCGGGTTCTCGAGCTCGCACCGAATCATCTCTCTGCACGAGTGCTCGATCTCTATGCAGACCGAAACCTGCCGGCCTCATTGAGCCTCGTCGGATCGCTCGAAGAAATCGACAAGCTGCTGGGAGATCTTCCCAGTTCGGCGGAGGCGGACCTGAGTGCGTCCGGCAAGCTGCAGCTCACGGAGATCGGAGCCATTCGGTCGAAGCTCCAGCGGGCCCGCCGGCTCCTCGATCCCCGGACTCAATCGCTCGCGGATGCCTGGATAGAGTGGACTTCCACCGCCGATCAGTATCTGAGCGGACGAATGACGGGAAACCTCGCGGTGGAGCGGCTCGCACAGGCACTGGCACGAGCGAACGCAGAGAGGACGAGGCTGCGCAATGACCCGTCGATCCAGGAGGAGCTCCTGGAATAGGAGGCCCGATCAACCGGGTGTCCGGAAAGGAACCTCCCGAGAGCTCCCCCATTCGTTTTCGCCCGATCGACGCCCGCTGCGTCCGGGGCTTCCCGACCCGCCCCCGCGCCTGGCCTTCTCCGTTTCTTCGCGCTTCTCGCCACCTTCGACCTCCCGCAATCCAGTGCCTTCGAAAGGCGATTCGCCGCTCCGCTCTCCACGCGACCCGGCCACCTCGACCGAAGGTGAAGGTCGAGACCTACCACCTCGTGAATGGGGTCACGAAGCACTCCCCGGTTCGTGCCGAAAACGGCTCTTATCTTTCCGACACGTCGAGCAAGCGCTGGGTGACCGTGGATAGGACACTCTCCACCGAGGGCGCCGTCCGCGAGACGCGTCCCACCTCGTAGCCGCCCTGCGAGTAGGCGATCGCACTTCCGATATAGCCGGGGCCTCCATCCCCGTATGCCGCCACGGCGATGAAGTCGCCCGGACGCATCGCCTTCGCCGCCAGTTGATACTCCACGAAGAGTTCCCCGGGAAAGAAGAGGACATGCGCATCTCCGAGGCGAAGGCAGGCGATATCGATTTCGTGACCTTCCTCCCACCGCCGCAGGTAGACCGCATCCCGCGCCGCAAGGACACGCTCGCGCACCGTGGCGTCGGGATCGGCAATCTGCGCCGCGAGCTCCTCCGCGCCATACCGTCCTCGCCATGGCAGGCGAACCGGTTCCACCTCCCAGGCAACCTCGTCCACCCCGAGGGGCCTTCGCTCCTGTCGCTCCCAGGCCAGGGCCATTCCCTCCTCGGCGCGACCGGTGAGCGCCTCGCGAGCCTCCGGTGAGCCATCGTTGTACTTTCCCGCGGCGATATTCCCTCCCGCCCCGTCGAAGTGGATGTGAAACACACCCGTCGCCGCGCTGCGGCGGTTACGGGCCAGTCCGACGGTGTCCGGCGTGATCCCTCCCTTCCCGTAGTAGCTCTGCGGATGCGACGCATAGAAAGTCAGGGCGGCGAGACAGGTCTCCCCGTTCCAGAACGAGACCAGGCTCAGGACCGGGTCGATCGTGCCCTCCGGTGCCGCCCGAGCCTTCGGATCCCGCGTGGAACTCATCCGTCCCAGTTGCAGCTTCCCGTCGGGACCGATCAGTCTCCGGTTGGAGGCGAACTTCTCGACGACGCCGGTTCCCAACCCGATCCCGGTCACGGGGGAAAAGCCGGAGGCGGACTCGCGCAGGGCCTCCGCCGTTTTCCGGATGGCCGCTTCGTGTGCCTCCCGAAGCGCCATCCTGTCGGCCACTCCGGGCGCGGCGCGGTCGAGGAGATCCATCGCGGAGAGATCGCAACCGGGTGCGTCGTGATTGTGCAACACATGCATGGCGACCCGGTCGGGCGTGGTGTCGGCGGCCTCCGCGAGGGCCTCACGCCATGCATCGTGGCTCGCATTGGCGATCACGACGAAATCCGCCACGCAGAGAACGATCGGCTTCCCGGGTCCCCGAAGGACCACGCCGCGGGCGGTCAGGGGTTCCTCGACGGACTCGGCTGACCGGATGTTTCCGAAGCAGAGGGGAGCACCGACCGGAGGAGTGATATCGGCGGAGAAGGTCGCCACCTCGAGGGACGGCGATCTCGCTTTTTCGGCGTGAGAAAGAGGGCAGAAACAGGTGAAGAAGAGGACAAGGGAAAGAAGGGTGCGAGACCGGCCAGAGAGAAATCGATACATTCCGCAAGCTAGCACGAATGGTAGTCGGTTAACAGGGCGGCACAACAGGGCGAAGCGGATCGATTCAGGGAATTGGCAAGATTGATTCGACGACGGAACGGCTGAATCGAACGCCATATCCTGTAGGCCTGAGCGTGAGCGAGGGCAGGCGTGTCATCGGCAGCGTTCCGGGCTGCGCGGGCCACGGCGTCACCGCCGCGGCTACGAGGATCGCGACAGCCTGTAGGTCCGAGCGTGAGCGAGGGCAGCCGGGTCATCGGCAGGGTCCGGACGGCAAGGGCTGCGCGGGCCACGGCGTCACCGCCGCGGCTACGAGGATCGTGAAAGCCTGTAGGCCCGAGCGTGAGCGAGGGCAGGCGGGTCAGCGGCGAGTTCCGAACGGCGCGGGCTGCGCAGGCCACGGCGTCACCGCCGCGGCTACGAGGATCGTGAAAGCCTGTAGGCCCGAGCGTGAGCGAGGGCAGGCGTGTCATCGGCGGGTTCCGAACGGCGCGGGCTGCGCGGGCCACGGCGTCACCGCCGCGGCTACGAGGATCGCGAAAGCCTGTAGGCCCGAGCGTGAGCGAGGGCAGGCGTGCCATGGGCAGCGTTCCGAACAGCCCGACCTGCGCGGGCCACGGCGTCACCGCCGCGGCTACGAGGATCGCGAGTGCCGATACAAAACCCGCACCCCGTTTTGTTTGGCTTCGATCGCGCAATTGCCGCCCCCTTTTTCACCCGCTAGAATCATCACCATGATGCGATCTCGATTTCTCATTGCCGCCCTCTTTTCCCTGTTCGCAGCATCCCTCGCCTTCGCTGCGGACAAGCCCCACATCATCCTCGTCATGGCCGACGACCAGGGATGGGGCGACATGGCATACAACGGTCATCCGAAGCTGGTGACTCCGCACTTCGATCGAGCCGCCGCGACGGGCATCCGCTTCGATCGCTTCTACGCCGCCGCCCCCGTCTGCTCGCCCACCCGCGCCAGCGTTCTCACCGGACGCAATCCGAATCGCATGGGGGTCTACCAGTGGGGGTATCCGATCCGCACGCAGGAGCATACCCTCGCCGAGATCCTGAAAGAGGCCGGCTACACGACGGGCCACTTCGGCAAATGGCACCTGGGTTCGGTTCGCAACACGAGCCGCTCGAAGCCGGGAGCACACGGGTTCGACCGCTGGGTCAGCGCGCCCAACTTCTACGAGAATGGCGCGACGCTGTCGGACGAGGGAACGGCGGTCACTTTCTCCGGCAAAGAGAGTTCATTCATCGCGGTCGATGCGGCCCTCGACTGGATGCGGGAGGCCCTGGAAGGAGATGCCCCGGTGTTCGCCGTGATCTGGTTCGGCTCACCTCATGGACCGCACATCGCCGCCGAGGAGGACGCCGCCCACTATGCGGACGAGAAAGAGGCCGAACGAGAATTTCTCGGCGAGATCACCGGAATGGATCGTGCCTACGGAAAGCTGCGGGCCGGACTGGAGGCCCTGGGTATCCGCGACGACACCCTCCTCTGGTATTGCAGCGACAACGGGGCCCTGCCCAAGGTCGGGAGCACCGGAGGTTTCCGGGGGAACAAGGGAAAGGTCTACGAGGGTGGACTTCTCGTTCCCTCGATCCTCGAATGGCCGGGCCGGTTTCCCGAACACCGCATCGTCGAGGCTCGGGGAAACACCTTCGACATCTTCCCTACCGTGCTGGAGGCAGCCGGGATCGAGCCACCCGGAGAGCACGTCCTCGACGGCGAGAGCCTTCTTCCGCTCATTCGCGGGACAAGCGACGAGCGGACCCGACCCATGGGCTTCTGGCACACCTCGAAGCGGGGAATCGGAACGCCGAGCGAGGAATGGATGCAGGATCTGAAGAAGGCCCAGGGGGAGGGTCGCGACCTGCCGCCGGACGAGCGGGTGGCCGCGGCAATGGCGCTTCCCGATCCGCCCGAGACGGTGGATTCGCTGCAGGGACATGCCGCCTGGATCGACGGTCACTGGAAACTGCACCGTATCGTCAATCGAAAGTCCGGCGCCATCACCTGGGAGCTGTATGACCTGGCGCGAGATCCCCACGAAGAGCGGGATCTCCATGACTCCGAAAAGGAACGCGTCACTTCGATGCAAGCCGATCTCGAGAACTGGCTCGATTCGGTGGTGGGAAGCCTCAACGGTGCCGAATATCACTGACCGGGAGCCTGCAGTACCTGCAAGTCGTGGATCGACCAGTAGAGACGGTGCTGCCCCGTCTGCGTGATCCGGATGTACTTTGCTTCTTTCTCGGGAAATTCGATCACCACCTTCGATGATTTTTCCTCTCCCCTCTCGATCGCCGTCTCCCAGGTCGTGCCGTCCGTGGAAACATCGATCGCACACCCTCGCGGATAGTCGTTCCTCGAACCGGCCGCATCGAGTATGAGACCGGCGACCTTCGTCACCTCCGGCAACTCGACCTGGAACCACATCCCTGGCTGCATGCTCTCGCCCGTGGTATAGCGCGTCCCGAGATTCCCGTCGATCGCGTTCATCACCTCGCCGGGCTTGTGGCTGGCGGTGAGTTTCCACGCCGCGCGCCCGGGGATGACACGGGGAACGCTGGCGTGCAATTCTTCCTCGGTCCAGGGCTTCGTGCGATCCCCTGTCTCCTTCCGGATCTCCGCGACGTCTCTCTCGGTGATGAAGCCCAACTGGTTTCCAAAGCTGTTGCGCACGTAGGAGAGCACCGCGGCGATCCACCGATCTCCGTTCGATCCCATCGCGATCATCTCGCCGGGATAGGTCTTTCCCTCGATCGGACCGGTGATTCCATGCAGGACCACCTTGGTGGCGAGATCGCGGTGACCGTGCAGGATGGTCGAATCGCGAAAAGAGGGTGCCAGGCGGAGGTCCCCTCCACCGGCCACCGGCATCCCCTCGCCATCCGGACCATGACACGCGAAGCAGAGCGAGGCGTAGATTGTCTGCCCTTCCTTGTAGAGTGTCAGTTCCTCGGGACTGAGCTTGGGCGGATCCTCGTTGCCGCCGGAAACCAGTTGGTTTCCGATCGCCTTGACACCTGCGCTTTCACTTCCCTCCACCGTCGCCGCCGCGAGAATCCGGGCGTCGGGAAAGCCGAGATGGCTCGCTGTCATCAACGCCTGGATCACGACATTCGGATCCGGATCCTCCGCCATCGCCACGATCTTCCCCTTGAGGTCGCGGTGACCTGCCTTGACAAGCGTTTCGCTCGCCCGGATGGCGGCCCGCCGTACACCGGGGTCCTCGTCCTCGAATCGTTCCGTCACGAACTCCGGGCTCAGGCCCCCTAGGCCCTCGAGAGTCCACAAGGCATGCATTCGGGCGAGAGCGAAGTCACTTTCCCGCGCCACCTGCTCCAGGGCCGGCGCCACCGAATCGTCTCCCCTCAGGATGATCAGCTTTTGCGCCGTGTCCCTCCACCAGCCGTTTCTGTGCTCGAGATGGGCCACGAGTTCGGAGGGGGCCTGCTCAAGCAGGCGCGGCTGCGGACCCGGTTCGAAATCCTCGTGAACGAGCCGGTAGATGCGCCCGCGCTGGATGTTCTTCGCGAATCCGTACTCGTCGATGACGCCCCGCAGGTAACTCCCCGGCCTCGTCCAGTTGCCCTGCTGGATGATCCCTCGATACATGTCGACGATGTAGAGACATCCGTCCGGGCCCGTCACCATGTGCATCGCGCGGAAGTTCGGGTCGGTCGACCGGATGAACTCTCTGCCGGGATGGGCGTTGGTCAGGTAGGTGATCCCGTCACGCACCTCGACCTTGCTGCGGCGGATGAGGCGTCCGACCGGCTCCGAGAAGAGAAGATCTCCCCTCAGATCCTCGGGCAACCGGTCGCCCCGGTAGATCTCCTGCCCACAGGTCGCGGTAAAATGATTCAGCGTGTTGTCTTCCGGACGAAATCGCTTCGTCCCTCCCTGCACGTCCGGAATTCCCACCAGCGGAAACACCTCCCTGTAATCGACCGGGAACTGGTTCGGCACGTTGAAGGCGCCGTAGACGATCGGTTGCTGGAAGTTCAGTGGCCCCCGTTCACCCCCCGCGTTCACGAACCAGGGCTTGCCGTGGTCGTCCTGGCAGAGCCCCCACTGCCCCGCGTTCGGCGCGGTCTTCTCCTTGAAGGCGAGTCCATCCGGATTGTGTCGCAGGCGGTAGGCGTTGTAGGTCGTGTAGATCCAGTTGTCCATCGCCCAGACGAGACCGCTGGGTTGATGCTCCATGTTGCCCCCGCGAGGTCCGCCCTCGTACCAGAGTTTCTTTTCGTCGGAGACGCCGTCGCCATCCGTGTCGCGATAGCAGAAAATGTCGAGCGTGTTTGTCTCGCCGATCAGGACGCGATCGTCGAGCGGCAGCACCATACGGGGCAACAGGAGGTTGTCGGCGAAGACGGTATGCCGATCCATGACACCATCACCGTCGGTGTCCTCGTGAAGCGAAACGCGGCTCCTCGGTTCGTTTTCCCCGGTGGCGTCGGCGTCCTGCATGTAGGTCCGCATCTCGACCACGTAGAGCCGCCCGTTCCCGTCGAAGGCGCAGACGACCGGCTCCGCGATCTCGGGCTCGGTAACCACCGGCTCGAGCCGGTATCCCTCGGGCAGCTCGAAGGTCGCGAGGCTCTCTTCCACCGAAAGGTAGGGCACGGATCCCGTGGGTTCGTAGAGTCGGACCTCACCGGCAAGCGCTCCCGAAAGTGCCAGTGCACCGGCTGACAGAATTATCGAAGACTTCCTCATTGGGAAGCCAGTGATAGGGGACGGCTCGAAGGAATGCAAAAGGAAGGTTCGGCGTCATCAGTTCCGTTGCGTTCCGCCCCGGCGATTCACGACCCCGGAACCAACCCGTCACCGAGCCCATGGATCCTGCCGCTCACGGGGAAACCAAGCCCCTCAATCCAGATAGACGAACTCGTTGAGATTGAACAAGGCCAACGCGAACTCGTCGAGAGACGCCTCACCAAGGAATCGCTGGCTATGTGATGCCTCAAACCCCGAAGGCTCGCGCGACAGGGTCAGGAGAAATCCCCTGCGCACCCGCTCCCCGGGAGTGATCTCGCCTTCGAGCCGATTTGCCAGTTGCCTTGCTCTCGCACCCGAGAAAGCCGAATTGAGAAGCAACAGAGATTGCGGCGCCGTTGTCGAGGTGTGGCGCCGCCCACACGACTCGTTCCCGTCCGGCCGGTCGAAGACCTCGAAGAGAGGGTAGCGGAGATTCCGTCGCGCAAACAGGTAGATGCTGCGCCGCGTATGATCGGAAGGATCGGGTGACACCTCCCACTGGTTCTTCAGGAGGGTCACCGTGACCTCGTGCGGGAGGGGGGGACGAAATCCGGGACCTCCTGCCTCCAGGTTCAGTTCTCCCGTCGCAAACAACATCGCATCACGGATCTCTTCACCACTCAGGCGGAGACGCATGCGCCGGGAGAGCAGCCTCCCGTCGGGATCGATTCCGAGCCGCTCCCGCCAGACCCGGTCACCCGGCATTTCTCGCGACGCCTGCCGCCACGTTCGAGAGAGCAGAATCTTCTTGTGGAGCCGCTTCAGACTCCACCCGTTCTCCACCAGGTCAGCCGCGAGGAAATCGAGCAGATCCGGATGCGATGGCCGGTCTCCCAGTAGCCCGAAATCATTGGGCGTATTCACGAGACCCGTTCCGAAGTGATGCTGCCAAATCCGATTCACGATGACCCGGGTGACCAGGGGATGTCTCGGATCCGTCAGCCAATTCGCGAGGTCGCTCCTCCGGCCCGTTGCGGCTCGAGCGGGCGATCCCCCATCGGCGTCCGGCTCCGACAGGTTCGCGATCCGGAGAACCTCCGGTTCCACCTGGGGACCAACTCGCCGGAAGTCACCGCGGATCCGGAGGACGGAACTCCCCCGGTTCGACGGTTTGCTCTCCTCGAAGAAGTGCGGCAGCGACTTGTTCTTCGGAGGCATCTTCACGTTGTCGAAGAACGCCCGCAAGCGGTAGAAGTCCGCCTGGCTGACCGGATCGGATCTGTGATCGTGACACTGCGCACAACCGATCGACAGGCCCAGAAAGGCTGCCCCCACGGTGGAAGTGGTCTCGTTCAACACCACGTGCCGCCGCTCCTCCGCCAGATTGATATCCGGCATGTCAGGACCGGCGAAGATAAATCCGGTTCCCAGCCGCGCGACAGGATCGCCCAGCGAAATCTCGTCTCCCGCAATCTGGTGCGAGAGGAATTCATCGTAGGGGAGGTCGCGGTTCAGGGCATCGATCACCCAGTCTCGGTAGCGCCATGCCTCGGGCCGGACCTTGTCGTGCTCGAATCCATCGGTTTCCGCGAACCGGGCCACGTCGAGCCAGTGCTGCCCCCAGCGCTCCCCATACTGCGGACGCGCCAGGAGATCGTCGATTACCGATTCGATCTCCTCCGGCGAACCGGTGAATGCCTCCACTTCCTCGAGAGACGGGGGGAGCCCGATCAGGGTGAAATGCAACCTCCTCAACAAGGTTCGCGGGCCGGCAGGCGGCGCGAGATCGGGAATTTTCCCCCCGGTTGCTTCCCGCAGCCTTTCGAGGGCGAGGCGATCAATCGTCGTTCCTGCCGGAAAATCCGTCCGGACGCTCTGGAATGCCCAATGCTGACGATCTCGTTCCGAAATCGGAGGCTCTTCGTAGACCTCTCCTCCAACGGCGCGAACCGACGCCAGGATCACCACGAACCAGACACCCGCCACTCTCATGCGAGCACCTCCCTGACCACTCGTCCCGCCACGCCCGTGAGACGCTCGTCCAGACCATTGTGGAAATAGGTCAGGCGCTCGTGATCGAATCCCAGCAGATGCAGGATCGTCGCGTGAAGATCGTTCACGTGCACCTTCTTCTCCTCGGCCCGCAGGCCGATCGGATCCGTCGCCCCGTGTGCATAGCCCCCTCTCACGCCACCACCGGCCAACACGACGCTATAACCCCAGGGGTTGTGGTCGCGACCGGTTCCTTTTTCGCTCATCGGCATGCGACCGAACTCGCCACCCCAGATCACGAGGGTCTCGTCGAGCAGGCCCCGGCTTCTCAAATCGCGCAGGAGCCCCGCAACCGGCCTGTCCGTCGCCGCACAATGCGCGGAGTGATTCTTTCTCACATCGTCGTGGGCGTCCCATCCTACCGTATCGCCGGAATAGAGCTGCACCATGCGCACGCCCCGCTCGATCAATCGACGCGCCATGAGGCAACGTGTTCCGAATTCCCGCGTGGAGGGATCGTCCATCCC
>Ga0180436_10004472_pt1 | contig 12553 bp, 14 predicted proteins | sample SS_ome_2_FD_132434 | JGI IMG/M metagenome (GOLD analysis project Ga0180436, IMG submission 132434) | Hypersaline lake sediment archaeal communities from the Salton Sea, California, USA - SS_3_S_2 metaG | ecosystem: Environmental > Aquatic > Non-marine Saline and Alkaline > Hypersaline >...
CTGGAAGTCGATGCCCTCAAGGGCGCGCCGGGCATCTACTCGGCGCGTTATGCCGGAGAAGGTGCCAGCGATGCACAGAACCTCGAGTATCTTCTCGCCGGGATGCGGGACATCCCTGACGACCAGCGCTCGGCGCGCTTCCAGTGCGTCATGGTCTACATGGACCATGCCGGGGATCCGACACCGCTCATATGCCAGGGCACCTGGGAAGGCTCGATTTTGAACGAGGCCAGGGGAGCGCATGGCTTTGGCTATGATCCGGTCTTCTACGTACCCGGGAGAAACTGTAGCTCGGCCGAGCTGGATCCCGAGACCAAAAACAGCCTCAGTCATCGTGCGAAGGCCATGCAATGCCTTGTTGAGAAGCTGTCCCTGGAATGAACAGCCGTGCTGCCGCCCCTTCACTTGCCAGTTCTCTGGTCAGAACATCGAATTCCACCTGACTCTCCTGCGCACCCGGCATGAACCAGGCCGACCGGATGCAGATTTACTCCTGTACTGTGCGGTATTTTTTTCGCCCTGATGAAAGAAAATCGTTGATGGTGGTGTCTACTGCCCTGACACCTGCTGTAGGCGAATCAGTAACAGCAGTGTGAAAGCCGGCCCGATGCCGGCAGATTCAGTATCCGCCACAAATCAAACAACTGATACGGCTTGATCATCACAAACAAACGGAGACGTAGAAACATGTCCAAGAAAACGCATATGAAACCTGTCGCGGCAGCAATCGGTGCCGCACTCGCAGGCTCCCTGGCAATGGGTGTCGCCAATGCCGCTGAGAACCCATTTGGCCTTTCCGAGCTCGGCAGCGGATACATGCAGCTTGCCAGCTCACATGAAGGCAAGTGCGGTGAAGGCAAATGTGGCGGCGAGAAAGCCACCAGCACCGAAGGCAAGTGCGGCGAAGGCAAGTGTGGCGGCGAGAAAGCCACCAGCACCGAAGGCAAGTGCGGCGAAGGCAAGTGTGGCGGCAACAAGTAAATAGTGCCCACATTGACCGGAGTCATACATGAACAGAAATGACTATCCTGTTCACGGTGCCGGACTCGGGCTGCGGCGTTCCTTCATGGACGCCGTAGTCTCGGATCCGCCCGCCACGGTCGATTTCATGGAGGTAGCACCTGAAAACTGGATGCGAATCGGGGGCTCAATGGCCCGCAAGTTTCGCAACCTGACAGAAGAATACCCGTTTGTCTGCCACGGGCTGTCCCTGTCGATTGGCAGCCCCGCTCCGCTTGACGAAATATTCGTTCGCGAGCTCAAGGATTTTCTCGACCAGCACAACATCCGCTGTTATACAGAACATCTCAGCTACTGCTCCGACGATGGTCATCTCTACGACCTCATGCCGATCCCCTTTACGGAAGAGGCTGTGAAATACGTCGCGAAACGCATCCGGCGTGTGCAGGAGATCCTCGAGCGGCGCATCGCCATGGAAAATGTCTCCTACTATGCCGCACCCGGACAGGAGATGGACGAGATCGAATTCATCAACGCCGTGATCGAAGAAGCTGACTGCGATTTGCATCTCGACGTCAACAACATCTACGTCAACAGCATCAACCACGGATACGATCCACGGGACTTCCTGCGCAAGATGCCCGGTGACCGCATCGTCTACTGCCACGTCGCTGGCCACTACGAAGAAGCTGAGGACCTGCGTGTCGATACGCACGGCGCGGACGTCATCGATCCTGTCTGGGAACTGCTCGAAACTGCCTACGAGGCGTTTGGTGTCTTCCCGACCTTGCTGGAACGGGATTTCAACATCCCGCCGATGCCAGAGCTCCTCTCCGAGGTTGACCAGATTGCACGGCTGCAGAAGAAATGGACGATGATCCATGACGAACAGCGTGCCTGAACCTGATTTCAAAAGACTGCAGAAGGCCTTTGCAGCACATATCCGCGATCCCCGAAACGCCCGGGCACCCGAGGGCATCGAGGACCGCCGGATGGCGATCTACCGCGACCTTTTCTACAACAACATCGAAAGTTTCCTGTCTGGCAACTTTCCAGTCTTGCGCGAAATCACGCCCGACGAAAAATGGCACGGAATCGTCCGCGATTTCCTCGTGAGCTATCGCTGCGAGACACCGCACTTCCCGGAAATAGCGCAAGAATTTCTCGCCTATCTCTCGGAATCGCGCCAGGCAGAACCCGATGACTACCCCTTCATGCTCGAACTCGCCCATTACGAGTGGGTCGAGCTTGCACTTGGCATCAGCGACGAGGATGCCGAACTCCCGCCACATGATCCGAATGGCGACCTGCTCGCAGGAAGACCGCTGGTCTCGCCCGTGGCCTGGAACCTGAGCTACAGCTATCCTGTGCACCGCATCTCGCCTGAAATGATTCCCGAGGCGCCATCCGGGGAACCCAACCATCTGGTCGTCTATCGCGACAGGCTCGACACAATACACTTCCTGGAGATCAATGCCGTGACGCAGCGGCTGCTGGAGCTCATCAAGCAGCATGAGCAGGCCACCGGCCTGGAAATCCTGCGGATGATTGCCACAGAGATGCAGCATCCTGACCCTGATGTCGTCATCAATGCCGGTACGCAATTGATGCAGGATCTGAAGGCCAGGAATATCATCATCGGAGCAAGACAATGACGAACATCCTCATCCGGATCAACGACCTCGTCGATGGTCTCGCTGAAAAAACGAGTTTCATCCCCTCCCTGCTGTTGCGACTCTATCTCGCACCCGTCTTCTGGATCGCCGGGACCAACAAGCTCGCACATTTCGACAGCACCGTTGAATGGTTCGGTAACCCCGACTGGGGGCTGGGATTGCCAATGCCATGGCTCATGGCGGCATTGGCAACGGCCACCGAGGTCATTGGCGCAATCCTGCTGCTGCTCGGGCTTGCCACGCGCTATGTCACCATCCCGCTGATGATCACGATGCTAGTGGCCGCTTTCACCGTCCACTGGCAGAACGGCTGGCAGGCCGTTGCAGACAGCTCATCGGCCTTTGCCTCGGAAAAGCTCGGATTCCTGCAGCTTGAGGATGCGTCCGGAGCCACCGAACGGCTGCAGCGCGCACGTGCGATCCTGGAGGAGCATGGCAATTATGACTGGCTCACGGAAACCGGGAGCATCGTCATTTCGAACAATGGTATCGAATGGGCGGCCACCTACTTCCTGATGCTGCTGGCGCTTTTTGCGCTTGGTGGCGGCCGATATCTCAGCCTTGATGACTGGATCGGCAAAAGATCCCGGCAATCACGCAAAACCCTCGCCGCAGAACACGAGCCCGTCTGAACCCCTGAAAAACACGGCTGATCGATTTTCTGTCGGGACAACTCTGCCGTTCTGAATTATTCTCTCTCCCTGTCAACCGGCCCGTTATTCCGGTGATTCAGGAGAGCAAAAGATGTTTCGACGACTGGCAGGCCTGCTATTACTGGCCATCATGATCAATCCCGCCCATGCTGCACCAAGCACAAGCGTCGCTGTTATCAACTCGGAGCGCGTACTGCTCGAATCGAAACGCGGACAGGCAATGGTCCAGTCACTGAATCTTCAGCTGCAGGAAAAACGCGCCCTGATCCATGCAATGCAGTCCGGGATCGAGGAGATCGAACAGAAGCTCTCTTCTGACTCCCTTCCCCCTGCCAGCCGCAATCACTTGCAGTCAGAACTGCAACAGATGCGCTTCTCCATCAAGCAGCATCATGAGGAACTCGAGCGCGAGACCAGCCAGGAGAAAGAAAAACGCCTGCGCCAGTTTGCACGTGAAGTCGACCCGCTCATCAAGGAGGTTGCCAAACGCCAGGGATTCGAACTGATTCTCGACGCAGCCATGGGGCGCAGCGTGATCTTCGTCGACGGGAGTATCGACATCACCGGGAAGGTGATTGAACTCTATGACGCACAGCAGTGATTCCATGGCGCAGGCCGGCTACAGAGATCGCGCACTATCGAAAAATACTGAATAACTGTATGATTGGACAGGTTTTTAATCTACATCATTCTTCATGAAACCAGCCCTTAGTCCTCCTGCCGCCCAGCGGCAAGCGAAGATCCTGGCCTGCTTGCTGCTTGCCTCATGCGTGATGCCGGCGGCAGCGGAGGATGCATCATCCGGCCAGGACGGCACGAACGACACTGCCGATGCAAGCGTGTCCGGTTCTCTTGACGACAGCGTCACCTGGTTCGACAGATTCTTTGGCGATCCGCGCGCCGATAACGATTCAGACGAGGCCACATCGTCGAGCGAGGACAGCTGGTACGACACCGCCCGTGACACCGTGTCCGAGTCTCTCGACAACAGCGTGGCCTGGTTCGACAGTTTCTTCGGCGATCCGCGTACCAACATTGACGAACAGGCCGATGCCACGCTCAGGGTCACGATCGACGGGTTCTATTCCGGCGTGGAAGGCGAAAGCGAGATCAATGTCTCGGCAAGGGGATCGGTCAGCCTGCCAAGAACCGAGAACAGGCTGCGCCTGACCTTCACCAGTGATGTGGACGCCACAATCTCCGGCGAAGACGCCGTCAATACCGAGCCGGCAGAACGCCAGAGCATCTCGCGGGACCGCGGAGGCCTCGGCCTCGCCTACCTGCTTTACGAGAATCCTGCCAATACCGTTACACTGGCCGCTGGTATCAAGGGAGGTCCCGATTTCTATACAAACGGGGTACACCGCTACACCCGTCCCCTGTCAGAACTGACAAGACTGCGAGTAACCAATACCCTCTACTGGGTAACGGATGATGGCACCGGCGTGAGCAGCCTGCTGGACCTCGAGCATTCTCTGCGAACGGATACCATCATACGCTACACCCTTTTCGGCAACTTCAACGAAACCACGAATGGACTCGCATGGTCGACCCAGGCAACCTGGCTGCGGCAACTCGACCGGATGACTGCGATCAGCGCCCGCCTCGGCGTGAACGGTGAGACGGACAATCCGGATAGCGTCACCCAGACCTGGGCGACTTTCCGCTACCGTGGCAATTTTTTACGTCCCTGGCTCTTCTACGAGATCGAGCCCGGACTCTCCTGGCATGAGAAAGAGGACTATGACACGGAGCCGACGCTCGCACTGCGTCTCGAAGTGCTTTTCTAGGTGCCTGAAAGACTCCAGCTGCGGCCCGACATTCCGGTGATATGATGCCCGACCATGCATGAGGACGAGAAACAACCGCGAAAAAAGCATCGTCCCATCCGCAGTTATGTTCTGCGAGAGGGTCGCCTGACGCCCGGTCAGGAGCGTGCCTTTCGCGAGTTGTGGCCAGCCTGGGGAGTCGATTTCGAAGCGCACCGGGCACTCGATCCAGGTGCGCTTTTCGGCAACGATAACCCGGTCTGGCTCGAGATCGGTTTTGGCAATGGCGAATCACTCGCTGCCTACGCGCAAGCCAACCCGCACATCAACTACCTCGGCATCGAGGTCCACGGACCGGGGGTAGGCCACCTGCTGTTACGCATCGAGGAGCTTGGCCTGAACAACCTGCGCGTCATGAAACACGATGCAGTCGAAGTGCTGAAAAGCCTGCCGGATGCATCACTCGAGGGCATCATGCTCTTTTTCCCTGATCCCTGGCACAAGAAGAAGCATCACAAGCGGCGCATCCTGCAACCGGCATTCGTCGAGGAACTTGCACGGCTGATCAGGCCGGGTGGTCTCTTCCATGCTGCGACCGATTGGCAAGAGTATGCCGAACAGATGATGCAGGTGCTCAGTGACTCGGAAGCCTTCGAGAATACCGCGGGTGATGGCCACTATTCGCCTCGTCCCGAATCACGCCCCCTGACAAAGTTCGAACAACGCGGTCAGCGGCTCGGACATGGCGTTTGGGACCTGCTTTTCAGGCGACGCTGATGCCGAGGCTGACAATCGCGAAGCTTGCTACCGCCCTGCTCGACCCGGTCAACCTGGTGATCGAGAGCAGCGAAACCGTCATGCTCCACGGTCTCTCGGGCAGCGGCAAGAGCATGCTGCTGCGCGCCATTGCCGATCTTGATGACCACACCGGCGATGCCTTGCTTGACGACACACCCTGCAGCGCGATCGCAGCGCCCGAATGGCGCAGGCGCGTTGGCTACCTCACCGCGGAAACACATTGGTGGGCAGCGTTCGTCGGCGAGCACTTTCATGAAAGGAACAGTGAACTGGTCTCCCGCCTCGGACTGCCGGAAGAGGTCTTCGACTGGGAAGTGGGCCGTCTCTCGACCGGAGAGAAACAACGGCTCGGTATCGCGCGGTTGCTCGACAACCGGCCCGAGGCACTGCTGCTCGACGAACCGACCGCGAACCTGGATCAGGATCACACGCACATGACCGAGGAGCTGCTCAAGGACTACCAGGCGCGTCACGAGACGCCCTTCCTCTGGGTCTCGCACAGCCCGGAACAGCGAAGTCGGATCGGGAACAGGCATTTTCGCATCGAGCAGCGTCGCCTCGTGGAGGAAAGAGCATGACGCTCATCACCCTGTCGATCACGGATCTTCTCATCGCGGCGACGCTCGTCGTGCTCGTCGCGCTGCTCTCCTGGCGTCTCTACCTGGGTTCTGCAAAACAGCTGCTGATCGCGGCAACGCGCAGTGCGATTCAGCTCATGTTGCTTGGATATGTGCTCCACCTGCTTTTCGAAAGCAACAGCCTGCCCTTCATCGCGATGCTTTCGCTCTTCATGCTCTCGGTCGCCGGTTACGAGGTCATGGCGCGCCAGAAACAGGGCTTCAGGGGCCTCTGGGGATACGGGATCGGGGCTGTCTCGATGTTCATCTCCTCGTTCAGCATCATGCTGTTGACGCTGCTCGTGATTATCCAGCCAGATCCATGGTACAAACCACAGTACGCAATTCCGCTGCTCGGCATGCTGCTCGGAAATACCATGACGGGGATTGCCGTCGGCCTGGACAACCTCACACGCAACGCATGGGAACTGCGCAACCAGATCGAGGCACGCCTGATCCTCGGACAGAGATGGAGCCAGGCGATTGCAGACATCCGCAAGGATGCGCTGCGCAGCGGACTCATCCCGATCATCAACGCCATGGCGGCAGCCGGCGTCGTCAGCCTGCCGGGCATGATGACGGGACAGATCCTCGCTGGTTCACCTCCATATGAAGCCGCCAAATACCAGCTACTGATCATGTACCTGATCACAGCGGGGACGGGATTTGGAAGCCTCGCGGCCGTCTGGCTCGGCTCGAGACATCTTTTCGATGATCGTCACCGGCTCAGGCTCGAACGGCTGAAAAAGAAATAGATTGCTTCGGGAGATTCCCGCATGAGGGGAATGGCTTGATGACGTCAGAAGCGCTTTGACATCAATGCCCTGGTCCTCCTGGCAATAGGCGATGATCCGCCTGGCCCTGTCGATCTATCGTCACAGACAGCATGAATCAGCGGATTTTGCAGATCCCTGATGTTGAGTGGACTCAGGGGTTCAATGGATGCAGCAGGCCATCATGCAATTCGTACTGATGGTCCATGCGCCCGGCAAGCTCGTGATCATGGGTCACGACGACAAATGCCGTGCCCCGTTCACGCGTGAGATGCAGCATGAGATCGTAGATGCGCTCTGCATTCTGGCTGTCAAGATTACCTGTCGGTTCATCAGCCAGGACACATTTGGGCTCATTGACGAGTGCTCGCGCAATCGCCACCCGCTGACGCTCCCCTCCCGAGAGCTGCGATGGACGATGATTGGAGCGTTCCTGCATGCCGATGGCATTCAGCCACTCCTGCGCCCTTTCCCTCGCCTCGGAGGCCTTGAGACCGCCGATCAGCAGCGGCATGGCCACGTTCTCGAGAGAAGTGAGTTCCGGCAGCAGGTGATGGAACTGGTAGACGAAACCGAGTGACTCATTACGCAACCGGTTACGGGTGGATTCGGGTATTGAGAATACCGCGTGTCCGAGCAGTTCAACCGTGCCGGCCGTGGGTTTGTCGAGGCCTCCGAGACAATGCAGCAGGGTACTCTTTCCGGATCCCGAACTGCCGACGACGGCCATACTCTCTCCTTCGCTGACAGCAAGCGAGACACCCTTCAGTACCTCGACGGTCAGTGTCCCGTCACGGTAGGTCTTGTGCAAACCCTGGCATCCGAGAATCTCACTCATAGCGCAGCGCCTCCGCCGGCTGTACTCTTGCCGCGCGCGCCGCGGGCAGCAAGGCAAAAAACACGGTGATGATGAAGGCTACAGCGGCAATCAGGGTGACATCACCGGCCTGGACATCGGATGGCAGGCGGCTGATGTAGTAAAGGTCCGAGTCAATCGCCTCGAAACCGAGCATCTCCTCGAGCCAGGAGACAATCTGCTCGACATTCAGTGCCAGCAGTACACCGGCGATCACCCCGAGGACCACACCGAAGACGCCGATGGTTGCTCCCTGCACAAGAAAGATTTTCATGATACTTCGCGACGAGGCGCCGATAGTACGCAGGATGGCGATATCACTCTGCTTCTCCTTGACGACCATAATCATGGCAATGATGACCGAAAAGGCGGCGACCAGCACGATCAGGAAGAGGATAAAACCCATCATGCGCTTTTCGGTCTTGAGCGCCTCGAAAAAGTTGCGACGATAGTGGGACCAGTCCTTGACGTAATAGATGTTCTTCATCTGGTCTGCGAGTTCGAAGGCAATCTGCTGGGCATCGTAAAGGTCCCTGACCTTTAGACGAACGCCTGTCACGGCGTCACCGAGCCGGCTGAGCCTGGCCGCGTCACGGATATGCATCAAGGCCACACCCGAGTCGAAATCACCCATGCCGACTTCGAAGATACCGCTGACTGCAAAGCGCTTGAGGCGTGGCATGGTGCCGACCGGTGTTACCATCGCATGCGGCGTAATGACCGTGACCTTGTCACCGACAGTCACGCCGAGAGCCATTGCAAGCTCTTTGCCAAGCACGATGTTGTAGGACTTGTCAGCCAGGTCTTCGAGGGAGCCGACATTCATCTTGTCGGAGATATCTGCAACGCGCGGCTCGAGCGCCGGATCGATGCCTCGCATCAGGGCGCCGGCGACATTCTGCCCGTTGACAAGCATGACGTGCGACTCGACATAGGGCGCCGCATCGAGGACTTCCGGATGCTGTTTCGCAAGTTCCATGGCTCGGGGCCAGTCCTCGAGACCGCCCTCGAAGGACGTGATGGTCGCATGCGACACCATGCCGAGAATACGCTCCCGTATCTCCTTGTGAAATCCGTTCATGACTGAGAGCACGACGATCAGGGCCATGACCCCGATCATGATGCCAAGCATCGATGCCACAGTGATAAATGAGATAAAATTGTCGCGGCTTCGGGCCCGCGTGTAGCGGAAGCCGAGGAAATATTCGTAAGGCTGGTACATGGGGCGCATTAAAACACAAGTCAGAACAAGAGTGACTCTCTCTTTCGCAGATTGGTTCCGTGAAAACTGAAATTCGGTTTCGTGCGGAATGGGAGCCACAGACTGCCATTCTGCTAACCTGGCCCCATGGCGACAGTGACTGGGCCGGCACACTCGATCGCATCTCTGCAACATACCTGGAGATGAGGAGGGCGATCAGCCGCCACCAGTCACTCATCATTCTCGCCCATGACAGCTGTCTGCAGGAGCAGCTCGTGTCCCTGCCGGGTGGCAGCCCTCATATCCGCATCGTCCCTCAACCCACCAACGATACCTGGATACGCGACTACGGACCGCTGTGCGTGGAGACTGAACAGCATCTCACACACCTCGATTTCCGTTTTGACGCCTGGGGCGGCAAGTACGATGCCCGCCTTGATGACATGGTCTGCCGCGCCCTGGACGCCCGGGGCCTCTTCGATTGCGGCATGCAACATATACCCGTCGTCCTGGAGGGTGGCGCGGTCGAGACCGATGGATGTGGCACGCTGCTGGCCACACGGGGATCGGTTATCTGCGAACGACGCAATCCCGGCATGGACCAGTCCCGGATCGAGGAACAGCTCTCCCGGCTTCTCGGCATTACTCATTTCCTGTGGCTCGACTGCGACGGCCTGCACGGCGATGACACCGATGGCCATATCGATACCATCGTGCGTTTCGCTGATGCAGAAACATTACTCTATGCAACCTGTTCACCGCAGCATCCGGACTACGAACAACTCAGGGAGCTGGAACGGCAGGTACTGACATTGCGCCGGCCGAACGGTGAACCCTACCGTGCCATTCCCTTACCCTGCCCCGGTCTTCACCGGGATACCGACGGGCGGATCCTGCCGGCAAGCTACGCCAATTTCCTTATCACCAACAGACAGGTACTGCAGCCAGTGTACCTGCAGGAAAACGATGCAGAAGTCATACAGATCATGCAGCAGGTATTCCCTGGCAGAGAAATCGTGGCGATCGACAGCCGCGCACTGATCGAGCAAAACGGCAGCATCCACTGCGCAACCATGCAAACTGCTTGCCCGCTGGCCCGCAGCTGAAGGAGAATCGCTCGCATGAACAAACAGAGACTCAAGGTTGCACTGGCCCAGCGTGCATCACTGCATGATCGTGACAGCAACATGGATGCGCTGCTTGACGATATTCGAACCGCTGCTGCCGCAGGAGCTGCGCTGATCCTTTTGCCGGAACTGCATAACAGCGACTACTTCTGCCAGGTCGAGGAGACGGCGAATTTCGACCTCGCCGAGCCCGTACCTGGCCCCTCGACAGCGCAACTCGCAGCCGTGGCAGCCGAAACCGGTATCGTCGTGGTTGCATCCCTGTTCGAAAAACGTGCGACCGGCCTTTATCACAACACGGCCGTGGTGCTCGACAGCGATGGCAGCATCGCAGGCAAATATCGCAAGATGCATATCCCGGACGATCCGGGTTATCACGAAAAGTTCTACTTCACGCCCGGTGATCTCGGTTTCACGCCCATTGAAACAAGCCTTGGCAAGCTCGGCGTCCTGGTGTGCTGGGACCAGTGGTATCCGGAAGCCGCGCGCCTCATGGCACTCGCGGGTGCAGACCTGCTGCTCTACCCGACGGCTATCGGGTGGGACAGCAGGGATGACAAAGAGGAAAAACAGCGTCAGCTGGATGCCTGGATCACCATTCAATGCGGCCATGCGGTCGCAAACGGGCTTCCCGTACTCGCTTGCAACCGCAATGGCGTTGAAGCCCCCCCCTCGGGAGAAGGCCCCGGCATCGCATTCTGGGGCAACTCCTTTGCAGCAGGCCCCCAGGGTGAAGTGATTGCGAGGGCCGGCGAGCAGAATCAGCTGCTATTCGCCGAATTACCACTGCAGCGTTCCGAGGAGGTCCGGCGCATCTGGCCGTTTCTGCGTGACAGGCGAATCGATGCCTACGAGAACCTCGTCAGAAGGTTTATCGACTGAGAGCGCATCATTCTGCGGGCCAGTTATCATCCAGCCAGTCGGCAATCACCTCCACAAGGGCATCACCACGATTCGTAAAATAGTGGTTGGCGCCAGGTATGACTCGCTGTCTCGACATCGACAGGCTGGCGCTCTTGATTTGCACGAGGCGAACCGGCGCATACCCCCTCACGGCCGGAAAATCATCCAGTGCCATGATGTCGAGCACTGGCACCTGCAGCTTGTCGAGATGGAACGCGTCCTGCATGGGCTGTCCCTTGTCAGTAGCGCCCATCCCGATCATCACCACGGCTGATACACCGGCACCATCTGTTTTCTCAATCCAGCGATTTGCCATGTGTGTCCCGCAGCTGTGCGCGACCATCACGATAAAGTCGTTTCCCTGCTCACTGAGGAATTCGATAGCCGCATTGATTCTCTCCGCGGACGCATCAAAGAGGGGCAGGTAGTCATTGTAAGTCGCCTCCTTGTCGAGTACCGGCAACTGGATCGAGAGAGTATTCCAGCCATGCTCGAGCATCCCGGTCCTGACAGGGTAGACGACATCCATCCAGTTGGGATGATAACCACGGCCATGGAGTACCAACACCGCACCGCGCGGTTTGTCGGCATCGGTCTCGGCATAGATTCCGAGAAATTCAGTGCCATCGGCTTCGAGCATGAGCGGCTCGCCATCCATGATGCTATCGACAATTTCCGAGGCAAGACGCTGCTCCCTCTCGAGATCGGGCCCGGCCTTCACGCACGTGCCCATGACAAGAAAAAGACTTGCGAAAACCGAAACATAGACTGACCGGTTCATCATTGAACTCCTGTAGACATTGGCTTGGAAACAGCATAAGCTACCGAAGTTCGGGTATCAACCAGCACATATGGCGATCCGACAACAGGCGGCCACAGAGCTGCCGGCAACAAGGGCAATCAACAAGCCTGCATTGGAGACTGACTCGCTACCCACACAAGCTGGCAACAGTTGAGGCAGACTTTCCAGACACCTTAGGAGTCCTGTTGGCTGTCCAGCGACAGATCAAAACTATTGAATCAAAAAAACCGGAGGGTTAATCCATAATGAAATTCCATCACCTGATTACCGCATCAGCAGCCGTTCTTGCACTCTCCCTCTCAGCGACGGTTTCCGCGGAAAAACTTGCGGTCGGTATTACGCCTGATCTTCAAAAGCTCGATTTCACGCACGATGGCAAGTCCTACACCATCATGCGCAACCAGGACCAGAAAAACAC
>Ga0180436_10004475_pt1 | contig 12552 bp, 15 predicted proteins | sample SS_ome_2_FD_132434 | JGI IMG/M metagenome (GOLD analysis project Ga0180436, IMG submission 132434) | Hypersaline lake sediment archaeal communities from the Salton Sea, California, USA - SS_3_S_2 metaG | ecosystem: Environmental > Aquatic > Non-marine Saline and Alkaline > Hypersaline >...
ATCGACAGGTGCCAAACCCGCGGAACACCTGGTCAACATCACCATGGCCGATGGCAGTGTGCGTCCGTTGGACGTAAAACGCCTGCGTGCCCTGGTCACCGAGGCCTGCGAAGGCCTGGAGGCGGTCACCGTGGATTCCATCATGGATGACACCTGCCGCAACCTGTTCGACGGCGTGAAGGAAGAGGACGTCTCCAAGGCGCTGGTGATGAGCGCCCGCACCATGATCGAGAACGACCCGGACTACTCCTACGCGGCTGCACGACTCCTGATGGATAGCCTGCGCCGCGAGGCCCTGGGCTTCCTCGACATGGGCACCAACATCGCCACCCAGGCAGACCTGGGTAAGGTGTACAGCGATTACTTCAAGGAATATGTAAAGCGCGGTGCCGAGCTGGAACTTCTGGACAAGCGCCTGGGACAGTACGACCTGGACCGCCTGGGTGCCGCCCTGGACGCCAACCGCGACCTGCAGTTTACCTACCTGGGCCTGCAGACCCTCTACGACCGCTACTTCATTCACTCCAATGACATCCGCTTCGAACTGCCGCAGGCGTTCTTCATGCGCGTTGCCATGGGCCTTGCGATCAACGAGATCGACCGCGAAGGTCGCGCCATCGAGTTCTACAACTTGCTTTCAAGCTTCGACTTCATGAGCAGCACGCCGACGCTGTTTAATTCGGGCACGCTGCGCCCGCAGCTCTCCTCCTGCTACCTGACCACGGTGCCAGACGACCTCGACGGCATTTATGGCTCGATCAAGGACAATGCGCTGCTTTCCAAGTACGCCGGCGGTCTGGGCAACGACTGGACCCGCGTGCGGGGCATGGGCGCGCATATCAAGGGCACCAATGGCAAAAGTCAGGGTGTTGTCCCCTTCCTGAAAGTCGCCAACGACACTGCCGTGGCGGTCAACCAGGGCGGCAAACGCAAGGGTGCCGTGTGCGCCTACCTGGAGACCTGGCACATCGATGTCGAGGACTTCCTGGAACTGCGCAAGAATACCGGAGACGACCGTCGTCGCACCCATGACATGAACACCGCCAACTGGATACCGGACCTGTTCATGAAGCGTGTCGCCGAAGACAAGGACTGGACCCTGTTTTCGCCGAGCGACGCGCCGGATCTGCATGACCTCACCGGCAAGGCCTTCGAAGAGGCCTACGAGCGCTACGAGGAGAAGGCCGCGCGCGGCGAGATGAGTGTCCACCGTACCGTCAAGGCGGTAGACCTGTGGCGCAAGATGCTCGGCATGCTGTTCGAGACCGGCCACCCCTGGGTGACCTTCAAAGACCCCTGCAACGTGCGCTACACCAACCAGCATGTCGGCGTGGTTCACAGCTCCAACCTGTGCACCGAGATCACCCTGCACACCAACGACAACGAGATCGCTGTGTGCAACCTCGGCTCGGTTAACATCGCCGCACACGTGGTCGAGGGTGAAGGCCTGGACATGGCCAAGCTGGAGAAGACGGTCAATACCGCCATGCGCATGCTCGACAACGTGATCGAGTACAACTACTACAGCGTGCCCCAGGCGCGTAACTCCAACCTGCGTCACCGACCCGTTGGCCTGGGCATCATGGGTTTCCAGGATGCGCTTTACAAGATGCGCCTGGCCTATGCGAGTACCGATGCCGTGGAGTTCGCCGACCGCGCCATGGAGGCCGTGTCCTACTGCACCATTCAGGCCTCCACCGACCTCGCCGAAGAGCGTGGCAAGTACTCCAGCTTCGAGGGCTCACTCTGGAGCCAGGGCATCCTGCCAATCGACTCCATGCGCAAGATGCGCGAGGAGCGCGGCAATTACTACCAGGTCGATGACAGCGAGACCCTGGAATGGGACAAGTTGCGCAAACGTGTAAAGAAAGTCGGCATGCGCAACTCCAACACCATGGCGATCGCGCCGACCGCGACCATCTCCAATATCTGCGGCGTGAGCCAGTCGATCGAGCCGACCTACCAGAACCTGTTCGTCAAATCGAACCTGTCCGGCGAGTTCACCGTGGTCAACCCCTACCTGGTACGTGACCTGAAAGAGCGCGGACTGTGGGACGAGGTCATGGTCAACGATCTCAAGTACTACGACGGCTCGGTACAGCCGATCGACCGCATACCGGAAGACCTCAAGCAGGTCTACGCCACTGCATTCGAGATGGATGCGCGCTGGCTGGTCGAGGCGGGCAGTCGCCGGCAGAAATGGATCGATCAGGCACAGAGCCTGAACCTGTACATGTCGGAGCCTTCCGGCAAAAAGCTCGACAACCTGTACAAGCTGGCGTGGGTTCGTGGCCTCAAAACCACCTACTACCTGCGCTCCATGGGCGCGACCCACATGGAAAAATCCACCGCCGATTCCGGCAGTAGCACGGACGAGATCAAGTCCGCTGGCGGCTTCGGCCTGGATGCCGCCGACAGCGGCAGCGCCGCGCCCAAGGCCTGCAGCATCCTGGACCCGGATTGCGAGGCCTGCCAATAAAACCATAAAGCCCTTCAGACAATCCCCGCTGTCGGTGGGGCATGAAGGGTAGAAGAAACCGAACTCGAGGGATGTCCACACCATCCCGCATCAGAAAGGAGAATGAACATGCTGAATTGGGACGATCCCCTCGCCGCCCCGGCCCCGGCGCCCAAGGCCACCAAGCCTGCCGCGAAATCCGTCGAGCGCGAATTGCACCCGGAATCCAATCCGCTGCAGGCAGAACAAGCCGTAGACGCAACAAGCACGGCCGTGGTTGATGCACAAACTGACTCACCCGCAGTGGGGAGTGGTGCTGTCGCTCCGCGCCCAGAGGTGGTCACCGCTCTTTCCGGCATGGAAGCAGAACAACACGGCCAGCCGATGCATGTGCCGGATCTCAAGCCGGTCAACGCCGACGACAAGCGCGTCATCAATGGCATGACTGACGTCAACCAGCTGGCGCCGTTCAAGTACCCGTGGGCCTGGGAGTATTTCCTCAACGCCAACCGCAACCATTGGACGCCACTGGACATCAACATGAACCAGGACGTCCACGACTACCACCACAAGCTGACGCTTGAAGAACGTCACGTGTACGAAAACGTGCTGGCCTATCTGACTACCTCCGACATCCTGGCGATGCGCAACATCGGCCTTGCAGTCATGGAGAAGATGTCCGCGCCCGAATTGCAGATCTACCAGGCGCGCCAGGTTTACGAAGAGTCGCTTCACACCTGGACCTACCAGCACTGTATCGAGTCGATCGGCCTGGACCAGGGCGAAATCTACAACCGCTACCGCGTGGTGCCAGAGATCAACGGCAAGATCCAGATCGCCAATCGCCGCCTCAGCTCCGTACTTCGGCCGGATATCGATCTGAAAGACCGGGACGAGCTGCACAACTTCCTGATGGCCTACATCTTCTTCGCCGGCATCTTCGAGGGTTGCTGGTTCTACAATGGCTTCAGCCCTATCTTCGCCCTGCAACGCCGGGGCCTGATGAAAGGCACCGCCGAGCAGCTGCAATACATCATGCGTGATGAGGTACTGCACGCCTCCTTCGGCATCCGAGTGGCCAAGCAGATCATGGCGGAAGAAAACATCAAGCCAGACCCCAAGGCCATAAAGCTGATGTGGGAAGAGTGCGAGGCTGCCGAGACGGCCTACGCCGGTTACCTGCTGAAAGATCCGATCCTCGGCTACAGCATGGAAGACCACGTCGGCCAGTATCGGTTCATCGCCAACCGCCGCGCCAAGAGCCTCGGCCTGGAGGCGCCTTACCCTGGTGCCGAGGCCACCCTGCCCTGGCTGGACGAGCAGGCCAACCTGCGCAAGGAAAAGAACTTCTTTGAAACCCGCGTCACCGAATACCAGACCGGTGGCGCATTGAAGTGGGACTGACACCGCTATCCCCTCTCCGTATGGGGAGGGAAATGATCAATGCCGAAGGGGCCCGGAAAATTCCCGCCCGACATTTTGTGCAAATGTCCACAGACCACCACTCTGGAGGAATCAGGGTCACTTCGGCACCAAACAATCTTGCGCAGTATTTTCGCGCCTCATCAAGCGGCCCGTGCTGAACGGGCTTGGGGACCAGCAATGCTGAACCGGGAAAAATCACTGATTAACCGCCCCCATGGCCACAGCGCAGTTACCCAATCATTGCGTACTGTTTCAACCGCCCGGGACGAATGCAATGGCCATCCATCAGCTCCCGGCAAAGAGCACAAAGCGCAGTCGGAACAGCCCTCTCTTCTCTCTCCAGGCGGATGGGAAAGCCGGGCGATCAACGGACTGGCCGCCGATCGCCTCGGGTCCAAGCAATACGCCTGGGCATGGCGGCATTATCAGCATGCCTGCACCCAGCACTGGTTACCCGAGCAGATTGACCTGCAAGCCGACCAGCGACAATGGCAGGACAAGCACGCGCTGAGCACGGATGAACGCGCGATAGCCGAAAGGTCACTCTCTTTTATCAACGCTGCCAAAACCTTGTTGGCTGAGCAGCATGTGTTGAGGGTATACCCGTACATCACCAATGCGGAGTGCCGCCATTACCTGTTACGCCAGGCCTTTGAAGAAACGCTTCACCTCCATGCAAGTCGCCTGACGCTTGATGCACTGCAAACGAACCGCGACGACAGCCGCGCCCAGCACAAGAGCGATGCCATGGCGCGCAAGCCCCAATGGCTGAGCGTGATGCTCCTGCCACTCGATGGTTTGCACTTCGATACCGGCATGGCCCAGCAGGCCCAACAGCTGCTCCGTGCACTGGTTGCCAGCTATGTCGTTTACCAGGGCCTGTTCCTGCATATTGCCAGTATCCCGGTTTTTAGCCTCGAACGCCGGCAGAAGATGGAAGGCATCGCGCAAATGCTGCACATGATGCAACGGGACGAGAATCGTCAGGTGCTTTTCGGCATCGATCTGATTAACCAGATCAAGATCGAGAATCCACACCTGTGGACCGAAGTGTTCAGAGAGGAAATACAGCAATTGGTGCGCGAGGCAGTGACGCTGGAGACCCACAGTCTGTACGAAGGGCTACCGCGGGGCATTCTTGGTCTGAACGCGCCGATGCTGGAGGAATACCTGCAATTCATGGCAAACCGCCGTTGCTCCCAGATAGGCCTGGAAAACCCGTTTGTCGGGGCGACTAACCCTTTTCCATGGCTGGACGCACAGACTAACGAGCAGCCAACGATTGCCTCAGCGTCCACCACCAGCGGCGGCGGTGATCTTGAACTGGACTGGAACCATTGAGCATGGACCGAATGCAGTACCTTCTGTCCACCCGGGCAGAAGTCCACTACCAGGGGAACCAAGCGATGCGCTGCAATCACTGCAACCACACCATGAACAAAACTGAAGAGATCGTCGAGCTGAAGACCCGGCAGACCTGGTATGAGTGCCCGGTTTGCGAGACAGTCCACACGGTGAGCGAGCGCTCCAATGATCAGTACGGGCACCGAATTGGCCATGTGCAACGCTTCAGTGCCGCAGCACCGGGAAATCACGATTACTGACTGGACGACGCTTCAGGCTTCGGAACATAGGCAAGGGAATAAGCAGAAAGGAGCGCTGCAAAAATAAAAGCAGTACCACTGGCCGAACCTTCTGGTTCGGCTTTTTTCTGCCCGTTTTTAACCCTCAAGAACCTCGTGTAACCGCCGAAACAGTCCTCAAGCACCCTAACCGAACTGACAAAGTGAACCTTGAATCTACCAAACGCATATTTCTGTTGTCGATTTGTTCACTGCTGGCCCTGAGTGAACCGGTCCTGGCCAACAAGTTTGAAACGATCAGCGGTGGAGTCGCCGGGTCTTATCGCCTCAAGTCTCAGTTCGTTGAGTCCGGCTTGCTTTTTGGGGGCATCGGCTTTCTGATCGCATCAGTTCTGGCCGTTGTCGTGCCTCACACCAATGCGGCATATCTCAACTACGCTAACTGGAAAAGCTCTGCCATCGTGCTTGCCGTCATCGGAACCGTCCTGCTGACCGGTTACGCTCTCTACTGAACTTGCCAGCGCTGCAGCAAATTACATAGGCTGTGCTCCAGTTATATTTTGGAGCCACCATGAGCCTGCTCTATTCCATTATCGAATCGCCGGCACACCCGGACATGTCGTCGCTCTACCGAAAGCTCGGCATCGATGAGATCAAGCTCAATTCGCAACGCAAGGCTATCAGTCAACTGAAACGCCGGCCGCCTGACTGGGTGGTTGCTGAATTTTTCTACGGATTCGGCAACAACTATGCCGGCGTGAATGTGAGCAACCTGGATGTATTCCTGCATAGTCTGCGCAAATACGCCCCGCAGGCTCGTGTCATCGTGCTGGCGTCGCCACGCGACTACCCTCATATTGACAAGCTGACCGGCCTGTTCGACATCCATGCAGTCCTGCGCATGCCGGTGAGCCCGCAAAAATTGCAGCAGGTACTGGAGGCACCTGTGCAGGCAGGTTAAGGGGTCAAGAGCTCGTCACCCCTGCCGCTATCGAAGTATGACTACTGACATGGCTGGAACCATGAGCGACTCGACCAAACGTTTGCTACTGGCATTCGAACAGCAGTTACGCGAGATCAATCGCGAAACGCTCAATCCGATGGTTGAAGAACTGACCACAGAACAACTCGCACCGGTCATTCACATGGTCGCGGTGGCGCGAGGCAATTACATCAAGACCCTGATCGATATCGCAAAACAAACCAGCGGCGAGATGCCCAGCGATTCGCAGATAAAGGAACTGCAGAAATACCGGGTACGTTACGACGAACTGGTATTAGCCGCCAAGGCGCTGGAGACCGCTATCCAACGAGACTACCTGGACGTAGATTTCAGCCGCTGATTATGTGCGGCCTCTGGCGGCTTCGCCTATCCTGGTATACCTTTCTGGCTCCCAACACATTCGTCCTAGCGCCACGTGTCCGACTTTACCCAATGGCACCTTTACCTGATTCGCTGTGCCAACGGTGATCTGTACACGGGTATCAGTACCGATGTACAACGCCGATTACTCGAACATGCGAATAACCGTGGTGCGCGCCGCCTGAGAGGCAAAGGGCCATTGCAACTGGTATTCAGTTGCGAAGCTGGTGACCGATCACAAGCCTTGCGCCTGGAGCATCGCGTCAAAAAACTCAGCAAATCGGAGAAAGAGGCCTTGATCCTGGGCAGACGCTTGCTGCCTCGCCTGGACGACTGATCAAGACAACAAGGCGGCTTTAAGGCCTGTGACGGTTTCCTTCGCCTGCAGCTCGCTGTAGGGCTCGGCTGCAGAATGTCCCCATACCGGGCCCGGCCAGGCGGGATCTCCCCGGCGCCTCACCAGGTGATGTACATGCAATTGCTCAACGACATTGCCCAGCGCACCGACATTTAGTTTATCCCCAACGAAAAGCGAATGCAGTGTGCGGCAGACCTGCATGGATTCCCGCCACAGTTGCTCGCCATCCTGATCATCGAGATCGATCCATTCACGAACCCCGACTCGCCTGGGCACCAGGATCACCCAGGGATACCGCCTGTCATTCATCAACAAAACATGACTTAACGGGAGGTCAGCGACAGGCAGGGTATCCGCTTCGAGTCGTGAATCGAGTACAAATGGGGTGGGCATCGTGAAAGACCCTTCAATTGTCTGAGCACGTTCGCAGCTTACACAAGCGAGGGGCAGTTAACCAAACAGACCCAACAGCCCACCTTTACCATTCTGCTTTTTCCAATCCTGCATTTCCTTGTGGACCTGGCGGGCCAACATCAGCACGCTCTTTACCGAACGCGTGTTATGGATGTCTTTGCGCATATCCTCCTGTGCCTGAGGTGTCGTCCATGGACCACTCTTGCGTCGGATGGCCGCCTTGACCTGGTCCTGCAGAATCTGGCGCAACATTTCCACGATATCCTGTTCCGCCTGCCGAGGCTCTTTACCCAGCATGGAGCGAATCAGCGCCTCCGCCTTCTTCTTGTCCAGCAAGCCGCTGTGCACGCAGTCCTCTCTGAGCAACTTCTGCACAGGCTCTCGCTCATCTCGAAGTTTCTCTTCCTTTGACTTGACCATGACCGCGCTCTCAGCGTTCAGTTTTGGCTGACGATTGCGTCGTGCAGCCGGTTGCTCCTCCGTTTCGGATTGTTCATCTGCAGGAGACTCTTCCTCAGGAGGCGGTGAAAAACTGTCTGAAAACAGGATTGCATCCGCCTGCGCTCGCTGCAGGGCATTTTCCAGCAGCGCCAGCTGTTCACAGATCAGGGATTCGAGACTCACCAGTGAAGGTCGTCCCGTCGGGTGGAAATGATCGATCACCTCGACAAGCGCGCGCACAAAAACCGTGATGCGTGACAAGTCGGTAATGCCATACCGGCTGGTCACCATCAAAACCCGGCCGCTCAAATTGAGGTGTAAGGTGTCGCCCACGATAAGTTACTCTAGACTCTCCATGATTTAACGGCGGGTAACGCCTGATGCTTTAGCCTCAGATAATGCCGCCAGGTGGTAGTCGACCATGTCCTACAACATGCACGGCAACTGTTGGCATTGTGGCCAGGAACTTGGAGAACGCGATTACGCGCGTGAATCCACCTGCCCTGCCTGCGGGAAGCCTACCCATGTATGCCGCAATTGCAGATTCTATAAACCCGGCGCGCCCGCAGGCTGCAGTGAGCCCGTGGCTGATCCGGTGAGTGACAAGCAGCGGGCAAATTTCTGTGGTTACTTCGAACCCATCGAGCAGAAAGCAGACTCTACTGCAGATGCAAGCGACCTCCGCCAAGCCGCCGAAGACCTGTTCAAACTGTGAAAATCAGTTCGCCTGCCTCAGCGGCTCTGTAAAAGATTCCGCCAGCGATTGAGCGTTCTGCTCACTGTCGTGTTGGGTCGCGGCACGCCCCAAGTTCGATTGCATCTGCTCGGCCTCATGAAACAGCTCGCGCACAAAATCCGTGTTTGGCCCGCGGCGCTGCAACACGCTGAGCAGCGTCTGCAAATGCTGACGCGCTTTCCTGACATCTCTCCGCTCCTCGCAACGATGGGCCTGCACAATGTGATAACGAGCCATGATCTCGGCACGTCGCTCCCCAAGGTGTTGGGCAAAAAGCGCACGCTGTTTCGCCGATGAGTCAGGAGCAAGGCCTGCAACTTTCAGGTGATCCAATAGTTGATCTACTGCCGACAACAACCGGCTGTACTGCTCCTCGTCCCCGATCGGCGGGACAGACCCTGTGGAATCCGGACCCTCGCTATCGAGCCGCGCCTGTGCCTCGTGAACCCGCTGACCGATATGCGGATAGCGCGGGTGCATTTTTTGGATGCGCTGGTACCCCTGCAGAATCTCTCGCCGAAGTGACACACGAAGATCCCTGGCCAGAGGCACAGTCGACAAAGCAGTCAGTGCATGCTCAATAAGCAAAATCAGAGACGCGATCCGCCGCACCATTACCCGCTGCTGCGCCTTGTGCTGCTGGTAACGTCGGACCAGCGCGGCCGCCATCAGCAACCCGACGATCAATCCCAGGACGACAGCGGGCATCAGCCAATTGGAAGCTTGCATCCGGCTTTTTTCCTCTCTGGTTCAGGGAATGGCTCCGTTCGTTTCGAAGAGTTAAACGACTTGGCTGCGGAAAACTTAAGTGTCCGATTAATTTACACTTTTTCATCGAACACCAAGCCTTATGCTGGTAACTTGTTGTTAAATAAAAAGCTTCTTCAGCGGCACGTTTGTTGCTTTTTCGTTTCAATAAAGCATCATCATCAACGGGATAAGGGGCAATGAGAACAATAACCATCAGTACCCTGATCTTTCCGCCGGCCATCAGCACCCCAGCCTTTGCGGAAACCACTCAGCAGGCGACGGGTTCCACCGAACCCGCCGGTTTCATTTTGTTCGTTCTTGGGCTGGTCGCACTGCTGATTGGCGCGCGAAACCTCCGTGAGCTGCGCACCAAGCGCATGGCACCGCCTCGCCCACGCCGAACAAGTGAAAGCCAAAAAACTCCTCCCCAGCACTCGAAAAATTGACAGGCATCAGCTGGCTTTTTTTCGCCAGCTGGCCTGTAATTGAAAAATCACACGGGCAGGCAAACGCAATGGAGATAGTGCTTTACCTTCTTCTGGGACTGGCGCTGACCTGGATAGTCTTCATGGTCTACCTGTGGACGGCCAGCAAATCTCTGCAGGGCAAGAAAACGGATCGGCTTCGAGAGCTACTGCCGGCGGTGGCTGATTATCCCGAGCAGGTACTTCTGTACTGCTTCACGCCTTCCTGCGGCCCCTGTCGGCGCATGACACCCACCATCGATGAGATGATCGCGGCGGGAGAACCCATCCTAAAGGTGGATATCTCCCAAGCCCTGGACATCGCCCAGGAACTTCAAGTTCGTGCTGCTCCGACACTGATGCTGATTCGTCATGATGTCATCGAACAGGTGGAAATCGGTGCACGCTCACGAGATCAGTTGGCAGACATGCTGGCGAGCTGACTGACAACGATGACACGACGCCTGCTGCATTACCTTGGCATGCTGATCGGCTGGATCGAGCTCGCCGTGTTCACGATATTTCTCTATTTGCTCAGCTACATCCCACAGGCTTGGCATTCACCAGGCTATCGACGCTTATTCCGCTGGTGGAGCCGGGTATGGGTGAGCGCCCTGGGTGTTGATCTGCGCCTGCATCAACACAACCGCTCATCGCTGCCAGATCACTACCTGATGATTGCCAACCATCCGTCGGCGTTCGAAGACATCGGTATCCCTGCACTTTTCGACGTCGACTGCCTGGCCAAAAAGGAGGTACGTGACTGGTTCATGGTCGGACGTATCAGTGATGCCGCGCAGACCCTCTACGTGCAACGTGAGTCACGTGATTCACGCCAGCAGGCGGCGAGCGAAATCATCGACGCGCTTAATCAGGGACGCAATATAGCGCTCTACCCGGAAGGCGGCGTAAAGGGCAAACGCCTGCATGATCACTTTCGGTATGGCGCTTTTTCCATCTCCCTGCAGACAGGGGTCCCCATCGTGCCCGTATTTATCCATTACGAGGCCATCGACGATTTCTACTGGGCAGGGCAAAGCCTTCCGCTCAAAATCTGGCAGATCATGAAGGCACGCAACAACCGTGCGAATTACCACGTGTTCGATGCATTCAATCCTGAAGATTTCAGTGACCGGGCGGCCTACTGCGAGGCTGTCTACCAGAAATACCTGAAATGGCAGGAGAAAATCGTCGACTGACCCCGGCAGAACCGGGGCCTTTCACCATCAACGCCGAAATCAGGGAAACGCCGGAATCTGCGTATCCTGACCACGAGACTGCGCTTCCGGGTGATGTGAACGGATCAAATCACGGATCTCAGGCACCCGTCGCACCGGCACGTCCACCATCAGCAGTACCTCGCCACGATCTATGGCGACCTGGAAACGCTTGAGTCTGGTATTTGGGATGCTGACAGCGATCATTCCCGAGGCCCAGGTACCCACCAACGCCCCGAGTATCGCCAGCACCAATACTCCCCCCATGCCAATCGCGGGGCCCATTTCCGGGGACAGGGAAACCAGGAATCCCACCAGGGCTCCGGTGATACCGCCGGCAATCAGGCCGATACCCATCCCATGGATCAGATCGGATCGCTGCAGCAGGTTGGCCACATGCAGATTACCGAGGTTGATACCGTCTTTGGCCAGAAAGTGGATATGACTATCCTCTATCTTGGCCAGCAGCAGCTCTTTCTCTATCGTCTCTGCCGAGGACACACCCGGCAGGACAAAATACAACCGTCTTCTCATTGGTCTTCTCCATGTCTTGTTTCGGGCGCCTGGCTGGCGATCCTTTAACCTACTTACACACTAAGGAATAGGCCTTCCGTCGCCGAAAGCCCAATAAGATTTTTTGAACAGCCCGAACACGCCAAGGCAGCAATAAATAGATTTGATCCTCTGGCGAACTTTTTCTTTTCCATGGCACACTAAAGCTATGCCTGACACCGCACACGCAAGGTAGGCAAATGCGATCGGCCCACACCTTTCTCTGGCTTCTCCTCATCGCGCTGCTCCCGACAGTGCGCGCCGATGTGACGGTACTGGTGCACGGATATCTGGGCAGCAGTAACTCCTGGGTGGAACCGGGAATCATTGAAACCTTGGCCAAGCGAGGCCACGAGCTGAGCGGTGTCTATTACCACTCGCCCCAAGGGGTAAGGTTCCTATCCGTTGGTTCTTCTGGGAAGAAACCGGTATACACGCTCAACCTGCCTTCCATCGCGCCGATCATGCTGCAAGCTGACTGGCTGCGCCTGTACCTGGAAGACATTCGTCGACGCCACCCGAATGAGGCAATTGTCCTGGTTGGACACTCAGCCGGCGGCCTGGTAGCCCGCCTCCTGCTGGTACGCGACCGGCCACCAAACGTAACCCGGCTGATCACCATCGCCACGCCCCACCTGGGCACGGGCCGGGCCTACCAGGCACTCGACGCCGTGAGTCACGGCGGCGTGTTCGCCCCCCTGCAGCGTTGGGCGGTTCGACGCAGTACCGGCCGTTTCATCTACAACACGCTGAGGGTGAGTCGTGGCGTCCTGTTAGACCTGACGCCACCA
>Ga0180436_10004476_pt1 | contig 12552 bp, 23 predicted proteins | sample SS_ome_2_FD_132434 | JGI IMG/M metagenome (GOLD analysis project Ga0180436, IMG submission 132434) | Hypersaline lake sediment archaeal communities from the Salton Sea, California, USA - SS_3_S_2 metaG | ecosystem: Environmental > Aquatic > Non-marine Saline and Alkaline > Hypersaline >...
CGCCCCGATCGCGATGGAAGAGAAGCTGCGCTTCGCCATCCGCGAAGGCGGCCGCACCGTCGGCGCCGGCGTCGTCTCGAAGATCATCGAGTGATGTGAAACCGGCGGGCCAAGGCGCCCGCCGGACACGAACAGACAAGGGTTCGATGCGGGCGGCGCGTGGTGTGTCGTCCGCCTCTCAACCGAAATCCCCCGCAAGAGGGAACGAAGATGCAAGGTCAGAACATTCGCATCCGGCTGAAGGCCTTCGATTACCGCGTGCTGGACGCCAGCACGCAGGAAATCGTGAACACGGCCAAGCGGACCGGCGCGCAGGTACGGGGCCCGATCCCGCTGCCGAACAAGATCGAGAAATTCACCGTGCTGCGCGGTCCGCACATCGACAAGAAGTCGCGCGACCAGTGGGAAATCCGCACGCACAAGCGGCTTCTCGACATCGTCGACCCGACGCCCCAGACCGTGGACGCGCTGATGAAGCTCGACCTTGCGGCCGGCGTCGATGTCGAGATCAAGGTCTGAGGAGGGCACCAGAGATGCTGCGTTCCGGAGTGATCGCGAAGAAGCTGGGCATGACCCGGCTCTTCATGGAGGACGGCCGCCAGGTTCCGGTCACCGTCCTGCAACTCGACAATCTTCAGGTGGTCGCCCAGCGTACCGCCGACCGTGACGGCTACACCGCCGTCCAGCTCGGCGCGGGCACCGCGAAGGCCAAGCGCGTGTCGGCGCCGATGCGGGGGCATTTCGCCCGCGCCAGCGTCGCGCCCAAGCGCAAGATCGCGGAGTTCCGGGTGAGCCCCGAGAACCTGATTGAGGTCGGCGCCGAGATTTCGGCCGACCATTACACCGCGGGCCAGTTCGTGGACATCGCGGGCACCTCGATCGGCAAGGGCTTTGCCGGTGCGATGAAGCGGCACAATTTCGGCGGCCTGCGCGCCAGCCACGGCGTGTCGATCAGCCACCGCTCGCACGGCTCGACCGGCCAGTGCCAGGACCCGGGCAAGGTGTTCAAGGGCAAGAAGATGGCCGGCCATCTGGGCGCCGTGCGCGTGACCACGCAGAACCTGCAGGTCGTGCGCACCGATCCCGAGCGTGGGCTGATCATGGTCAAGGGTTCGGTTCCGGGCTCGAAGGGCGGCTGGGTCACGATCAAGGACGCGGTGAAGAAGCCGCTGCCCTCGGACGTGCCGATGCCCGCCGCGCTGAAATCCGCCAAGGTGGCCGAAGCCGCCGCGGCCCCGGCCGAAGAAGCGCCGGCCGAAGGGGGTGAAGCATGAAACTCGACGTGATCAAACTCGACGCCAAGACGGCGGGGTCGGTCGAGCTGGACGACGCGATCTTCGGGCTGGAGCCGCGCGCGGACATCCTGCACCGGGTCGTGCGCTGGCAGCGTGCCCGCGCCCAGGCCGGCACCCACAAGGTGAAGACCAAGTCCGAGGTCAGCTATTCGACCCGGAAGATCTACAAGCAGAAGGGCACGGGCGGCGCCCGCCACGGCTCGCGCAAGGCACCGATCTTCCGCAAGGGTGGCGTCTACAAGGGCCCGACCCCGCGCAGCCATGCCCATGACCTGCCCAAGAAGGTCCGGGCGCTGGGGCTGAAGCACGCGCTTTCGGCCAAGGCCCAGGCGGGTGCGCTGACCATCCTCGAAGCCGCCGACCTGGCCGAGGCCAAGACCGCGACGCTGGCCCGCGCCGCCAAGGAACTGGGCTGGAAGCGTGTCCTGGTCATCGACGGGGCCGAGGTGAACGAGAACTTCGTCCGCGCGGCGGCCAATCTCGACGGCATCGACGTGCTGCCGTCGATGGGCGCCAATGTCTATGACATCCTCAAGCGCGATCAGCTGGTGATCACGAAGGCGGGTGTCGAAGCTCTGGAGGCTCGTCTGAAATGAGCACCAAACCCGAACATTACGACGTGATCCGCCGTCCGGTGATCACCGAGAAGGCGACCATGGCCTCCGAGGCCGGTGCGGTCGTCTTCGAGGTCGCGCTGGACGCCAACAAGCCGCAGATCAAGGAAGCGATCGAGGCGCTGTTCGGCGTCAAGGTGAAGGCGGTCAACACCACCGTCACCAAGGGCAAGACCAAGCGTTTCCGTGGCCGTCCCGGCGTCCGTTCGGACGTCAAGAAGGCCTATGTGACGCTGGAGGAAGGCAACACTATCGACGTGGCCACCGGCCTTTGATAGAGAACCGCGACTCAGGCGGCCCCGGGCTATCGGGGCCGTCGGTCATTTGACGGGGCCGGGCGACCGGTCAGACGAAACGGACCCCTGGTCCAAGGCAACGGAAGACAGAAAGCATGGCACTCAAGTCGTACAAGCCGACGACGCCGGGCCAGCGTGGGCTGGTTCTGATCGACCGTTCGGAGCTTTGGAAAGGTCGGCCGGTCAAGGCACTCACCGAGGGCCTTACGAAGACCGGCGGCCGGAACAATACCGGACGCATCACGATGTGGCACAAGGGTGGCGGCGCCAAGCGCCTCTACCGTGTCGTCGATTTCAAGCGCCGCAAGTTCGATGTTCCGGCGACGGTCGAGCGGATCGAGTACGATCCGAACCGTACCGCCTTTATCGCGCTGATCCGCTACGAGGATGGCGAACAGAGCTACATCCTGGCGCCGCAGCGCCTGGCGGTGGGCGACAAGGTGGTCGCGGGCAACCGCGTCGACGTCAAGCCGGGCAACGCGATGCCGTTTTCCGGCATGCCGATCGGCACGATCGTCCACAACGTGGAACTGAAGCCCGGCAAGGGCGGCCAGATCGCGCGCGCCGCGGGCACCTATGCGCAATTCGTCGGCCGTGACGGCGGTTACGCGCAGATCCGCCTGTCCTCGGGCGAGTTGCGGATGGTCCGCCAGGAATGCCTGGCCACGATCGGCGCCGTGTCGAACCCCGACAACTCGAACCAGGATTTCGGCAAGGCCGGCCGCAAGCGGCACAAGGGCGTGCGTCCGACGGTTCGCGGTGTCGCGATGAACCCGATCGACCACCCGCATGGCGGCGGCGAAGGCCGTACCTCGGGCGGCCGTCACCCGGTTACCCCGTGGGGCAAGGGCACCAAGGGCACCCGGACCCGCAAGAACAAGACGACGGACAAGTACATTCTCCGGTCTCGTCACGCGAAGAAAGGGCGCTGATCCATGGCACGTTCTGTTTGGAAGGGCCCGTTCGTCGACAGCTACGTTCTCAAGAAGGCCGAGAAGGCCCGCGAGAGCGGACGTTCGGACGTCATCAAGATCTGGTCGCGTCGGTCGACCATCCTGCCGCAATTCGTGGGCCTCACCTTCGGGGTCTACAACGGCCAGAAGCATATCCCGGTCAACGTGACCGAGGAGATGATCGGCCAGAAGTTCGGTGAATATTCGCCCACGCGGACCTATTACGGCCACGCGGCGGACAAGAAAGCGAAGAGGAAGTAAGCCATGGGTAAGGAAAAGAATCCGCGCCGCGTGGCCGAGAACGAGGCGATGGCGAAAACGCGCATGCTGCGCACCTCGCCGCAGAAGCTGAACCTCGTCGCCGCCATGATCCGCGGCAAGAAGGTCGACAAGGCGCTGGCCGATCTGACCTTCTCGAAGAAGCGGATCGCCGGCGACGTTCGCAAGTGCCTGCAATCGGCCATCGCGAACGCCGAAAACAACCATGGCCTGGATGTCGACGAACTGGTCGTCGCCGAGGCCTGGGTTGGCAAGAACCTGGTGCTGAAGCGCGGCCGCCCGCGTGCGCGCGGCCGTTTCGGCCGGATCATGAAGCCGTTCTCGGAGCTGACCATCAAGGTTCGGCAGGTCGAGGCCGAAGTTGGGGAGCAAGCCTAATGGGTCAGAAGGTCAATCCGATCGGCATGCGGCTTCAGGTCAACCGGACCTGGGACAGCCGCTGGTTCGCCGAAACCAAGGAATATGGCGACCTGCTTCTTGAAGACCTCAAGATGCGGGAGTTCATTCACAAGGAATGCAAGCAGGCCGGCGTCAGCCGCGTCGTGATCGAGCGTCCGCACAAGAAATGCCGGGTGACGGTGCATACCGCGCGTCCCGGCGTGATCATCGGCAAGAAGGGCGCCGATATCGAGACGCTGCGCAAGAAGCTTGCCAACATGACGTCGTCGGAACTCCACCTCAACATCGTCGAGGTGCGCAAGCCGGAACTCGACGCGCAGCTGGTGGCGGAATCGATCGCCCAGCAGCTGGAGCGCCGCGTGTCGTTCCGCCGCGCGATGAAGCGTGCGGTGCAGAACGCGATGCGGATGGGTGCGCTTGGCATCCGGGTGAATGTCGGTGGCCGCCTTGGCGGGGCCGAGATCGCGCGGACCGAATGGTACCGTGAAGGCCGCGTGCCGCTGCACACGCTGCGTGCCGATATCGACTATGCGCTGTCCGAAGCCGAAACGCCCTACGGGATCATCGGCGTGAAGGTCTGGATCTTCAAGGGCGAGATCATGGAACACGACCCGCAGGCCCGTGACCGCCGCGCCACCGAGGCCCAGGACGGGCCGGCGCCGCGCGGTCCGCGTCGCGACGCGCGCTGAGGAGGTTTGACAGATGCTGCAACCGAAACGGACGAAGTTCCGCAAGCAGTTCAAGGGCCGGATCAAGGGCGAAGCCAAGGGCGGGTTCAACCTGAACTTCGGCGGTTACGGCCTGAAGGCCGAACAGCCCGAGCGCGTCACCGCGCGGCAGATCGAGGCGGCCCGCCGCGCGATCACCCGCCACATGAAGCGCCAGGGCCGGGTCTGGATCCGGATCTTCCCGGATACGCCCGTGACCTCGAAGCCCACCGAAGTGCGGATGGGTAAGGGCAAGGGTTCGGTCGATTTCTGGGCCGCCAAGGTCAAGCCGGGCCGGGTCATGTTCGAGATCGACGGCGTCAACGAAACCATCGCCCGCGAGGCCCTGCGCCTGGGCGCGATGAAGCTGCCGCTGAAGACCCGCATCGTGGTCCGCGAGGACTGGTAAGCTTCCGGCCCCGGCGGGGCGCTGGAAAATGGTCCCGCCGGTTCGCCGGCGGGATCGTCACTTGGGGCGGACCCTGCGCGCGGGGCAAGGTTTTCCTTGCCATGAGGGCGCGTTGGGAGTATCCGGCCCGCTCATGACCGATCCACCGGATTCGCGCGTCACCCGCAAGGGGCCGCCCGGTGTTGTGAAGAAGGAAGAGAACGATGGCGAACGACGCCGCCGAACTGCGGTCCAAGACGCCCGACCAGCTGCGCGAGCAGCTTGTCGCGCTGAAGAAGGAAGCGTTCAACCTGCGCTTCCAGCAGGCCACGAACCAGCTTGAGAACACCGCCCGCATGCGCGCCGTCCGGCGCGAGGTTGCGCGCGTGAAGACCGTTCTGAACGAAAAGGCCGCGCAAGCGGCCGCGACGAACTGAGGAGACCTTAGATGCCCAGACGTATCCTGCAGGGTGTGGTCACCTCCGACACCAACGCGCAGACGGTCACCGTCCGCGTCGAGCGCCGCTTCACCCATCCGGTGATGAAGAAGACCGTGCGCTTTTCGAAGAAGTACCGGGCCCATGACCCGGACAACCAGTTCAAGGTCGGCGACACCGTGCGCATCATCGAATGCGCGCCGATTTCCAAGACGAAACGCTGGAAAGTGGTGACCGAAGCTACGGCTTGATCCCCACTTCCGGTTTGATCGAAACCCTGGGACCAGTTCCCAAAGGTCGGGAGAAACCAAATGATCCAGATGCAGACCAATCTGGATGTCGCTGACAATTCCGGTGCGCGCCGGGTTCAGTGCATCAAGGTCCTGGGTGGTTCCCATCGCCGCTACGCCTCTGTGGGCGACATCATCGTGGTGTCGGTGAAGGAAGCCATTCCGAAGGGCCGCGTGAAGAAGGGCGACGTGCGCAAGGCCGTCGTCGTTCGCACCGCCAAGGAGGTCCGTCGCGACGACGGCACCTCGATCCGCTTCGACCGCAACGCCGCCGTCATCCTGAACAACCAGGGCGAACCGGTCGGCACCCGTATCTTCGGGCCGGTCGTGCGCGAACTGCGCGGCAAGAACTTCATGAAGATCATCTCGCTGGCGCCGGAGGTGCTGTGATGGCTGCGAAGCTGAAAAAGGGCGATCGCGTCGTCGTGCTCGCCGGCAAGGACAAGGGCAAGACCGGTGAGATCACCCGCGTCATGCCGAAGGACAACAAGGCTGTCGTGGACGGCGTGAACATCGCCATCCGCCACACCCGCCAGTCGGCCCAGGCCCAGGGCGGCCGGATTCCGCAGGCGATGCCCATCGACCTGTCGAACCTCGCGCTGATGGACACGAACGGCAAGGCCACCCGCGTCGGCTTCCGCGTCGAAGACGGCAAGAAGGTGCGCTATGCCAAGACCACCGGGGAGGCGATCTGATGCTTGACGCTGCCACCTACACGCCGCGCCTTCGCACGCTGTACCGGACGACGATCCGCCCGGCGATGAAGGAAGAGTTCGGCTACAAGAACGAGATGATGATCCCCAAGCTCGACAAGGTCGTGCTGAACATGGGGGTCGGCGAAGCGGTGAAGGACACCAAGAAGGTCAAGCAGGCCGCGGACGAGCTGTCGCTCATCGCCGGTCAGAAGGCCGTCATCACCAAGGCCAAGAAGTCGATCGCCGGTTTCCGCGTCCGCGAGGAAATGCCGCTGGGCTGCAAGGTCACGCTGCGCGGCGACCGGATGTACGAATTCCTCGACCGCCTGATCAACATCGCCATGCCCCGCATCCGCGACTTCCGCGGCGTGAAGGGTTCGTCCTTCGACGGCCGGGGCAACTACGCCATGGGCATCAAGGAACATATCGTCTTCCCGGAAATCGACTTCGACAAGGTCGACGAGGTCCTGGGGATGGACATCATCATCTGCACCACCGCGCCGACCAACGCGGAAGCCAAGGCGCTGTTGAAGCATTTCAACATGCCGTTCACGAGCTGACGCGGGAGGAAAGAGACAATGGCCAAGAAATCCATGGTTGAACGCGAAGTGAAGCGCGCCCGGCTGGTGAAGCAATACGCCGCCAAGCGCGCCGCGCTGAAAGCGACGATCGAAGACCAGAACCTGCCGATGGAAGAACGCTTCAAGGCGACGCTGAAACTGGCGAAGCTGCCGCGCAATTCCTCGGCGACCCGTCTGCACAACCGGTGCCAGATGACGGGCCGCCCGCATGCGTATTATCGCAAGCTGAAACTCTCGCGGATCATGCTGCGTGACCTGGCCTCGTTCGGCCAGATCCCCGGCATGGTGAAGTCGAGCTGGTAAGGGAGATCGAGAGATGTCGATGAACGACCCGCTCGGCGATATGCTGACCCGCATCCGCAACGCCCAGCTGCGCGGCAAGTCCACGGTTCGGACGCCCGCCTCCAAGCTGCGCGCCTGGGTGCTCGATGTGCTGGCCTCGGAAGGCTATATCCGCGGCTATGAAAAGGCGACGGCGGCCGATGGCCATCCGGAGCTGGAAATCTCGCTGAAATATTTCGAGGGCGCCCCGGTGATCCGCGAAATCCAGCGCGTCTCCACCCCCGGCCGGCGCGTCTATGCCGGTGTCAAGGACATCCCGGCCGTGCGCCAGGGCCTTGGCGTTTCGATCGTCTCCACGCCCAAGGGCGTGATGTCGGATGCAGCAGCGCGCGCCGCCCATGTCGGTGGCGAAGTGCTCTGCAAGGTATTCTGAGGAGGTCGCCATGTCTCGTATTGGGAAAAGACCCGTCGAGCTGCCTTCGGGCGTGTCGGCGACGATCACCGGCCAGCATGTCGAGGTGAAGGGGCCGAAAGGCACCATGGCCTTTACCGCCACCGACGACGTGACCATCACGCAGGAAGACAATTCCATTTCGGTCATGCCGCGCGGCACGTCGAAGCGTGCACGCCAGCAATGGGGCATGTCGCGGTCGATGGTCGCCAACCTGGTGACCGGCGTGACCACGGGTTTCAAGAAAGAGCTTGAGATCCAGGGCGTCGGCTACCGCGCGCAGATGCAGGGCAACACCCTGAAACTGTCGCTGGGCTACAGCCACGAGGTGAATTTCGAAGTGCCGCAGGGCGTGAGCATCACGACCCCGAAGCAGACCGAGATCGTCGTCGAGGGCATGGACCCGCAGCAGGTCGGCCAGGTCGCCGCGAACATCCGCGAATGGCGCGAGCCGGAGCCCTACAAGGGCAAGGGCATCCGCTACAAGGATGAGTACATCTTCCGCAAGGAAGGCAAGAAGAAGTAAGGACGCGACAAATGGCAAACAGCAAACGGGAACTGTTTCTGAAGCGCCGCCTGCGCGTTCGGAACAAGCTTCGCAAGATGGCCGACGGGCGCGCGCGCCTTTCGGTGCATCGCTCGAACAAGAACATCTCGGTCCAGATCATCGACGATGTGCGCGGCGTGACCCTCGCCGCCGCGTCGACGCTGGAAAAGGATCTGGGCGTGGTCGGCAAGAACAATGTCGAGGCGGCGACCAAGGTCGGCGCCCTGATCGCCGAACGTGCCAAGAAGGCCGGGGTCGAAACCTGCTACTTCGATCGTGGCGGTTTCCTGTTCCACGGCAAGATCAAGGCGCTTGCCGACGCGGCGCGCGAAGGCGGGCTGAAGTTCTGACGAATGCGGGTGGCGGCAGCGCCACCCCGATGATCCGGGCCGCCGCATCGGGCGGCACCAGGATTGGATGCAACGGCGCGGGGCCGCGCCACCGAAAGCAAGGAATGCCTGATGGCAGAACGTGACAACCGCCGGGACCGCCGCGACCGCGACGAAACCCCGGAATTCGCCGATCGTCTGGTGGCGATCAACCGCGTGTCGAAAACGGTGAAGGGCGGCAAGCGCTTCGGCTTCGCGGCGCTCGTGGTGGTCGGTGACCAGCGCGGCCGCGTCGGCTTCGGCAAGGGCAAGGCCAAGGAAGTGCCCGAGGCGATCCGCAAGGCGACCGAACAGGCCAAGCGCCAGATGATCCGGGTGCCGCTGCGCGACGGCCGCACCCTGCACCACGACATGGAAGGCCGCCATGGCGCCGGCCGTGTCGTGATGCGGACGGCCGTTCCGGGGACCGGCATCATCGCCGGCGGTCCGATGCGCGCCGTGTTCGAAATGCTGGGCGTTCAGGACGTCGTGGCCAAGTCGCTGGGCACGCAGAACCCCTACAACATGATCCGTGCCACCATCGACGGGCTGAAGAACGAATCGAGCCCCCGCCAGGTCGCGGCCCGCCGCGGCAAGAAGGTGGCCGACATCCTGAAGAAGCCCGAAGCCGAGGCGCCGGCCGAGGCCGCCGCCGAACAGCCGGCCGAAGCCTGAGGAGAGACGCGATGAGCAAGAAGACGATCGTCGTCAAGCAGGTCCGGTCGGCCGCGCGCCGTCCGGCAATCCAGGCGGCCACGCTGAAGGGCCTGGGCCTGGGCAAGATGCACCGCACGCGCGAGCTTGAGGACACGCCCGCCGTGCGCGGCATGGTCAACAAGATCCCGCATCTCGTCGAGATCATCGAAGAGCGCGGCTGAGCCGTTCGGGCTTGTCAGAATCACGGCGCCCCGGTCCTGTTGGCCGGGGCGCTTTCGCTTTGATCGGGGGATGGAATGGACCTGAAGGAACAACGGGCCGAGACCGAGGCAGCCTTTGCCGAAATGGCGGCCGATCCGGCGATGCCGGCGCGCGCCTGCCTGGCTTTCCAGTTCGTGCCCGAGGACGGCAATGCCGATTGGGACGGCCTGTCCGAGGCCGCCGAGGGCGAGGGCTACGAGGTCGAATGGTTCGATGACGGCGACGAGGGCGGGGCGATGCTGGAAATCACCACCGCCGAAATCGCGCTGACGCTCGATGCGCTGTGGACCGAGGAGGAACACCTGACGCTGATGGCCGCCGTGCATGGCTTCGTGGGCGACGGCTGGGCTGTGTTCGAGGAATAGGTACATCCGCCAAGGCACGCCCTTGGCGGCGGCGACAGCCCCCTTGCACCGCGCCCCCCGTTTCGTCTATACGCCCCCGGTGGCCCGGACCGGGCCCATCCACCAGAACCAAGAAACGCCGCGTTGGCCCTGTCGTCGCTGAGGGGTCATTCCGGCAAGGAGAAGCGACATGAAACTGAACGATCTGCGCGACAATCCCGGCGCGGCCAAAAAGCAAAAGCGCGTTGCCCGCGGCCCGGGTTCGGGCAAGGGCAAGATGGGCGGCCGTGGTATCAAGGGCCAGAAATCGCGCTCGGGCGTTGCCCTGAACGGCTATGAAGGCGGCCAGATGCCGCTGTACCGGCGCCTGCCGAAGCGCGGCTTCACCAAGCCGAACGCCAAGAAATACGCCGTCGTCAACCTGGGCCTGATCCAGAAATTCGTCGATGCCGGCAAGCTTGATGCCAAGTCCGAGATCACCGAGGACGCGCTGGTGGCCTCGGGTCTGGTGCGCCGCAAGCTGGACGGTGTGCGCGTTCTGGCCAAGGGCGATGTCACTGCCAAGCTGACCATCGCGGTCACCGGCGCCAGCCAGGCGGCCGTCGCCGCGGTCGAGGCGGCGGGCGGTTCGCTCAAGCTGGCCGGCGCGGCGGCCGAATAAGCGGTTGTGGGCGTCCTCTCGGGCGCCTACATAGCTTGAAGTTTTCCACGCGCCGCCGGCCGGGAACGGTTCGGCGGCGTCGTCATGAAAGAGACGGGTATGGCATCTGCTGCAGAGCAAATGGCGGCGAACCTCTCCTGGGGGGCGCTCGGCAAGGCCACCGACCTTCGCCAACGCATCTTCTTCACAATCGGGCTTCTGATCGTCTACCGGCTGGGCACATATATCCCGGTGCCGGGTATCGACGGCACGGCGCTGCGCGACTTCATGGATGATGCGGCGGCGGGGCTGGGGGGCATCCTGTCGATGTTCACCGGCGGCGCGCTGGGGCGGATGGGTATCTTCGCGCTTGGCATCATGCCCTACATCTCGGCCTCGATCATCGTGCAGCTTCTGACCACGATGGTTCCGGCGCTGGAGCAACTCAAGAAAGAGGGCGAACAGGGCCGCAAGAAGATCAACCAGTATACCCGTTACGGCACCGTCGCCCTGGCGACCTTCCAGGCCTGGGGTCTGGCCGTCAGCCTCGAGGCGGGGGAATTGGTGACCGATCCGGGCCTGTTCTTCCGGCTGTCCTGCGTCATCACGCTGGTCGGCGGCACGATGTTCCTGATGTGGCTGGGCGAACAGATCACCGCGCGCGGCATCGGCAACGGCATCTCGCTGATCATCTTCGTGGGCATCGTCGCCGAAATTCCCGCCGCGCTGGCGCAGTTCTTCAGCCAGGGCCGGGCCGGCACGATCTCGACCGCCGTGATCATTGGCGTGATCGTGATGGTGATCGCGGTCATGGCCTTCGTCGTGTTCATGGAACGCGCGCTGCGGAAGATCCACATCCAGTATCCGCGCCGCCAGGTCGGGATGAAGATCTATGACGGCGGGTCGAGCCACCTGCCTGTCAAGGTCAACCCGTCGGGCGTGATCCCGGCGATCTTCGCCTCGTCGCTGCTGTTGCTGCCGACCACGATCTCGACCTTCTCGGGCGAGCAGACGGGGCCGGTGATGTCGACCATCATGGCGTATTTCGGGCCAGGCCAGCCGCTATACCTGCTGTTCTTCGCGGCGATGATCGTGTTCTTCGCCTATTTCTACTCGCTCAACGTGTCGTTCAAGGTCGATGACGTGGCCGAGAACCTGAAGAACCAGAACGGCTTCATCCCCGGCATCCGCCCCGGCAAGAAGACCGAGGAATACCTCGAATATGTCGTTGTGCGCATCCTCGCACTCGGCTCGGCCTATCTGGCGGCGGTCTGCCTGTTGCCCGAAATCCTCCGTAGCCAGCTTGCGATCCCGTTCTACTTCGGCGGCACGTCGCTTCTGATCGTCGTCTCGGTTACCATGGACACGATCAACCAGGTCCAGTCGCATCTTCTGGCGCACCAGTACGAGGGCCTTATCGAGAAAAGCCAGCTGCGCGGAAAGAAGCGTGGCGGAACCGGGGCGAAGAAGGCGCCGAGCCGTAGATGACCACGAACATCATCCTGCTGGGCCCGCCGGGCGCGGGCAAGGGCACCCAGGCCCGCCTGCTGACCGAAGAACGCGGCATGGTGCAGCTGTCGACCGGCGACATGCTGCGGGCCGCCCGCACCTCGGGCACCGAGATGGGCAAGAAGGTCGCCGAGGTCATGGACCGTGGCGATCTGGTGACGGACGAGATCGTCATCGGCCTGATCGAGGAACAGCTGGAGACGCAGGCAGACGCGCCCGGCTTCATCTTCGACGGGTTCCCCCGCACGCTGGCCCAGGCCGACGCGCTGGGGCAGCTTCTGGGCGCCACGGGCCGCCGGCTGGACGCGGTGATCGAACTGCGCGTCGATGATGAGGCGCTGGTGCGCCGCATCACCGGCCGCTTCACCTGCGGCAATTGCGGCGAGGTCTACCATGACGAGACCAAGCCCACGAAGGTCGAAGGCGTCTGCGATGCCTGCGGATCGACCGACCTGAAGCGCCGGGCCGACGACAACGAGGAAAGCCTGCGTCAGCGGCTGATGGAATATTACAAGAAGACCTCGCCGCTGATCGGCTATTACTACGCCCTGGGCGATCA
>Ga0180436_10004478_pt1 | contig 12549 bp, 11 predicted proteins | sample SS_ome_2_FD_132434 | JGI IMG/M metagenome (GOLD analysis project Ga0180436, IMG submission 132434) | Hypersaline lake sediment archaeal communities from the Salton Sea, California, USA - SS_3_S_2 metaG | ecosystem: Environmental > Aquatic > Non-marine Saline and Alkaline > Hypersaline >...
GCGGCGGCGTCGATCGCGTCACCCTCGCGCGCGCCGCCCGGGCGGGCCGGGGCGTCGCCGGGCTCGGCGGAAGCGGGGCCCACCAGGATGACGATCTCGCCGCGCGCGGGGGCCGCCGCGAAGGCGTCGAGGAGCTCGGCCAGGCCGCCCCGCTCCACGGTCTCGTGAAGTTTGCTCAGCTCGCGGGCGACGGCCGCGGGCCGCTGCGGCCCGCAGGCGGCGGCGAGGTCGGCGAGCGTGCCGGCGAGGCGCGGCGCGGACTCGTAGAGCGCGGTCGTGTGGTCGCGCGCGGCGATCGCGGCGAGCCGCTCGCGGCGGTCGCGGCCCCGACGCGGCAGGAAGCCCTCGAACGCGAAGCGGTGCACGGGGAGCCCGGAGAGCACCAGCGCGGGCACGAACGCGGTCGCTCCGGGTAGGGCCTCGACGCGCACGCCGAGGCCGAGGGCGAGCCGCACCAACTCGGCGCCGGGGTCGCTGATGCCGGGGGTGCCCGCGTCGGTGACGTAGGCGACGTGGGGGTGGCGGGCGAGCACCCGGGGCGCACGCTCGGCGATCGTGTGGGCGTCGAGGCGGACGAGCGGCGTGGCGATGCCGTGCCGCTCGAGCAGGACGCGCGAGCGCCGGGTGTCCTCGGCCGCCACGACGTCGGCGGCGCGCAGGGTGGCGAGCGCGCGCAGGGTGATGTCGTCGAGGTGACCGATGGGCGTGGGCACCAGCGTGAGGAGGTGCCCCCGCGCCGCGTCGTCCGGCCCGGACGGGGTCACTCCGTGGGCGTGCGGCCGAACATGACCGGGATCCAGCGGCGGCCGCGGCTGCGGCGCCGCGCGTTGCGGCGCAGGGCGGCGCGCAGCGTCGCGCGCCACAACTCGGCCTCGCCCACCGTGACGGTCACCACCGCCCCCTCGGGCAGGTGCACACCGTCCTCCAGCTCGACCTTCCCCTCTCGCACCCACCCTCGGTACGCGCGCACGGGACCTCCCCTCGCCCGCCCGGGCCGCCGGCCGCGGCCGGCGCCAGACGCCACCCAAGGGTACCGCGTCGGTCGCGCGCGGGGCGCAAGCGCCGCCACCACCGGGACCGGCCGACGGCGTGGTAATATATCCCCCGGGGATACCGCGCAGGCGGATCCGACGAAGGAGAACCGGCATGCCGACGACCGCAAGCAGCCCCGACGCCTCGACCGCCGACGCGCCGCTGCGTCTGGAGGACGACGCCCAGCGGCGCGTGTTGCACCGCCTGCGGCGCCTCGAGGGCCAGGTGCGCGGCCTGCAGCACATGATCGAGGACGGCCGCTCGTGCCGCGAGGTCCTCACGCTGCTCGCCGGCGTGCGCAGCGCGCTGAACGCCACCGGCGACCTCATCCTGGAGCGCTACGTCGAGGCCTGCACGGTCGACCTGCAGCGCGGCGACGCCAGCGTGCGGGAGTTGGTCGACGTCGTCAAGCTGAGCCGGGGGTGACGGACGTCGAGCGTGTGGCGCGCGCCGCACGTTCGACGCTCACGCTAGCGCACGGCCTGGACCGTCAGCCGCTGCAGCCGCGTCTCGGGGTAGTAGAAGCCGAGGATCTGCCCGTACCCGTACCCCGCGAGCGCCAGCGCCCGCGCCCCGTACTGGCTCATGCCGACGCCGTGCCCCCACCCCTGGCCACGGACCGTCAGGTCGCCGGTCATGACGAAACGGGTCGACTTCAGCCCCCAGGCCCGCAGCTGCGTCCGTAGCCGGACGCCGTCGAGCACCGCGCGCCCCCCGCTGCCGATGACCTCGGCCCGCACCACGCGCCCGGAACTCGACGTCTCCAGCACCACGAGCCGCTGCGGCGTCCCGATGCGGACGCCCAGGGCGGCGAGCTGGGCGGCCATGCGGTTCGGGTCCAGGCGCGTGCTCCAGCTGGCGTGGGGTCCGCCGCTGGCGACGTCCTGGAAGGCCTGCAGATAGGGGATCTCGGATCCCCAGACCTCCGCCGAGGAGGCGATGACGCCGCCCGAATCGGCGTGGTAGTAGGTCCGCGCGAACACCCCGCCGTAGGTCAGCACCTCGCCGGCGGTGGCGGCGATGGCGGCGTCGCTGGCGGGGTGCTCGACCTCGCGGCCGCGGTAGACCTGGCAGTCGATCGTGGCGCAGACGTCGTAGTCGCGGCTCGGGTCCAGGTGCAGCAGCGTGTAGGTGCGCGCCGCGACGGCCTGCGCCTTGAGCGCCTCGGCCGGCCAGGCGGCCTGCATTTCGGCCGGCACCACGCCCCGCAGGTAGGCCTCGAGGTCGAGCACGTTGACGACCCGCACCCGCCCCCCGTCCGCGATCAGCCGCACCGTCCCGCGGTAGCCGCGCCCTTCCCAGTCGAACCCGTCGTCGCTCGTGAGGTCGAGCCGTCGCCCCGCCTCGCGCCCGTCGATCCACAGGCGGTCGCCGCGTGCGGTCACCGGCCAGTCGAGGCCCAGCGCCGCCTCGAACGGCTGGCCGTCCAGGGCGCCGTGGTGCGCCCCGTCGAAGCGGACGATGGCGGCGGTCGCGTCGGCGAGGAGGACGCGGACGAGGGCCTGGGCTTGGGCCACGCCGAGGGTGGCGGACAGCAGGAGCAAGGCGATGGTGGGGACGAGCCGCTGCACGCCCCCCATCATGGCCCGCCGCCCCGCCGCGGCGGGTGGCGAACCTCATGCCGTCCCGGCGGCGCGCCCGGCGGCGAAGCTACAGCTCGGAGGGCCGCGGGAAGGCGAAGCGGAAGGTGCCGCTGGCGTCGGCGTAGGTCATGCGCACGCGGTAGATGCCGCGGCCCTCGGCGAAGGTCTCGTTCAGCGTCACCCGCTGGCCGCGGCTAAAGGTCTGCTCGTAGAGCACGCGCTCGGGCGACGCCGCCTCCCCGGTCTGGAAGCTGGCGGGGCGCTCGTACGTCACCTCGACCGTGACCGTGCCCTGGCGTACGCGGCCCTCGACGCGGATGGGCATGTCGGACCGCGTCACCGTGCGGACGTCGGTCACCGCGCGGTGGTCCATCTTGTAGAGGATGACCGGCGTCGTTCCCGGCACCCCGAGGTACCAGCCGCGCCACTCGCCGATGCCGATGAACACGGCGGCGACGAGCAGGAGGAAGATCACGATGTCGCGCATGGGCCGAGTATAGGGGCCGGCGGCGGCGCGACCCGTGAGAAAGTCACGCCGCCGTCGGCCGCGCGCGCGTCAGCCGGCGACGGCCGCCGCGTGCAGGGACCGCAACACGGTGTGGAGGATCCCCCCGTTGCGGTAGTAGTCGATCTCGACCGGCGTGTCGATGCGCACGACCGCCTCGAAGCGGATGAGGCGCCCGTCGGGCTCGCGCGCGGCGACCTGCACCACCTGCTTGGGCGTGAGCGCATCGTCGATCGCCACGTCGAAGGTCTCGTCGCCGTCGAGGCCGAGGCTGGCGGCGTTCTCGCCGGCCCGGTACTCGAGCGGCAGCACGCCCATGCCGACCAGGTTCGAGCGGTGGATGCGCTCGAAGCTCTCCGCCAGCACGGCGCGGACGCCGAGCAGGAAGGTTCCCTTGGCCGCCCAGTCGCGGCTGGAGCCCATGCCGTAGTCGACGCCCGCCAGCACGATGGTGGGGACGCCGCGCGACTGGTACCGCTGGGCGGCCTCGTAGACCGACAGCACCTCGCCGGTGGCGAGGTCGGTCGTCCAGCCGCCCTCGGTGCCGGGCGCCATCTCGTTCTTGAGGCGGATGTTGGCGAAGGTCCCGCGGGTCATCACGCGGTCGTTGCCGCGCCGCGCGCCGTAGCTGTTGAAGTCGCGCGGCTCGACGCCGCGCTCCATGAGGTACCTGGCCGCCGGCGAGTCCTTGGCGATCGAGCCGGCCGGGCTGATGTGGTCGGTGGTCACGGAATCGCCGACCTTCACCAGCACGCGGGCGCCCCGGATCGGCGCGATCGGCGCCGGCGTCTCGGGCATGTCGACGAAGAACGGCGGCTCCTGCACGTAGGTGGAGCCCTCGTCCCAGGCGAACAGCTCCCCGCCCTTGACGGGGATGGCGTTCCAGGCCTCGTTGGAGCGCTCGATGCCGTCGTAGAGCCGCCGGAAGGTCTCGGGCTTCATCGCCTGCTCCATCGCCGCGGTCAGGTCGGCCGGCGTGGGCCACAGGTCGCGCAGGTAGACGGGCCGGCCGTCCGCGTCGTGCGCCAGCGGGTCTTGGATGGGGTCGAGGTCGACGGTGCCGGCGATCGCGTAGGCGACGACCAGCGGCGGGCTGGCCAGGTAGTTCGCCTTGACGTGTGGGTTGATGCGGCCCTCGAAGTTGCGGTTGCCGGAGACGACCGAGGCCGCGACCAGGTTCGCCTCGGCGATCGCTCCGACCACCGGCTCGGGCAGCGGGCCGGAGTTGCCGATGCAGGTCGTGCAACCGTAGCCGACGGTGTAGAAGCCGACCTGCTCGAGGTAGGGCGTCAGCCCCGTGTCGTCGAAGTACTCGGTGACGACCTTGGATCCGGGCGCGAGCGAGGTCTTGACCCACGGCTTGGCGCGCAGCCCCCGCTCGGCGGCCTTCTTGGCGACCAGGCCGGCGGCCAGCATGACCGACGGGTTGCTGGTGTTCGTGCAGCTGGTGATGGCGGCGATGACCACGTCGCCGTGGCGCAGCCGGTGGTCACCGCCGTCCGGCAGCCGCATCTCGCCGGTGCGCGCGATGGCGTCGTCGTCGAGGCCGAATCCGCGCTCCTTGACGGGCTTGCGCAGGTCGGCGCGCCAGGCGGTCTGCATGTCACGCAGCAGGATGCGGTCCTGCGGCCGCTTGGGGCCCGCCAGGCTCGGCTCGACCGTACCCAGGTCGAGCTCGAGGGTCTCGACGAAGACGGGGTCGGGGGTGGCGTCGTCGTGGAAGAGTCCGTTCGCGCGGGCGTAACGCTCCACCAGCTCGACCTCGTCGGGCAGGCGCCCGGTCTGCGCCAGGTAGCGCAGCGTCTCGGCGTCCGTCGGGAAGAAGCCCATCGTGGCGCCGTACTCGGGCGCCATGTTGGCGATCGTGGCGCGGTCGGGGAGCGTCATCGCCGACAGCCCGGGGCCGTAGAACTCGACGAACTTGCCGACGACGCCGTGCTTGCGCAGCATCTGGGTGACCACCAGGGCCAGGTCGGTGGCGGTGGAGCCCTCGGGCAGGCGGCCGACGAGCTTGAAGCCGACGACCTCGGGCGCCAGCATGTAGATCGGCTGGCCGAGCATGACGGCCTCGGCCTCGATGCCGCCGACGCCCCAGCCGACGACCCCGAGGCCGTTGATCATCGTGGTGTGCGAATCGGTGCCGACCAACGAGTCGGGGAACACGACCTCCAGATCGCCGTGGGGGCGGCGCTCGACGCCGTGCGACAGGTACTCCAGGTTGACCTGGTGGACGATGCCCGAGGCGGGCGGCACGACCTTGAAGTTGGCGAAGGCCTGCTGGCCCCAGCGCAGGAACTCGTAGCGCTCGCGGTTGCGCTCGAACTCGATCGCCGCGTTGTGCACGAGCGCCAGCGGCGAGTCGTATTCGTCCACCTGCACGCTGTGGTCGATGACGAGGTCGACGGGCACGAGGGGGTTGATCGCCTGCGGGTCGCCGCCCATGCGCTGCATGGCCGAGCGCAGCGCGGCGAGGTCGACGACCGCGGGGACGCCGGTGAAGTCCTGCAGCACGACGCGGGCGGGCTTGAAGGGGATCTCGAACTCGCCGGGCGCCGCCGGGTCGTAGGCGGCCAGGCGCCGCACGTCGTCGGCCGTCACGTCGTAGCCGTTCTCGTTGCGCAACAGGCTCTCGAGCAGCACCTTGATCGAGAAGGGCAGCCGCCCCACGTCGGCGAGGCCGTCCTCCTCGAGCTTGGCCAGCCGGTAGTAGGTCGCGGGGCCACTGCCGGTCTCGAGGGTGGCGCGGGCGCCGAAGCTGTTCTTGGGGGTGAGATCGGGCATGGGTCCTCCAGGCGGGCGGGGGGCGGAACGCCGGCGGCCGGCCGGCGACGGCGGAGCGGTCTCCCACAGTCTGCTACGCTTCAACATGACATGGATGCCAGGCTTTCACGTAGCACGCGCGCGCCGGTCGCCGGCGACGCCGAGGAGGCGCCCTCCTCGCCCCCGCTGCGTGCGACCCGGGTGCGGGTGGTGCGCGACCCCGCGGTCGCCCGCGCGCTCGTGCGGCCCTCGGGGCTGCGCCGCCTGGCGCCCTTCATCGGACCGCCGCGGACGGTCGGCGAGGTGGCCCGCGAGACCGGCGACAAGCCGAACACCGTGCTGCGCCGGGTCCAGCGCCTGCTGGCCCTCGGCCTGCTGGAGGTCGCCGAGGCGCGCCCGCGCGCGGGGCGCCCGCTGCGGCGCTACCGCGCCACCGCCGACGTCTTCTTCGTCCCCTTCGAGGCGACCGGGGCCGAGGACCTCGAGGCGGCCCTGGCCGAGCGCGACGCCTACTGGGAGCGGCTGCTCCGGCGCCACGTCGTGCGCGCCCGCTCCGAGGCGATGGGGGTGTGGGGGACGCGCATCTACCGCGACGCCCGCGGCCGGGTCCAGGTGCAGACGGCGGTGTCCCCCGACGCCAACGCGTCCATGCTCGACGACGGGATGCCCGCGGCCCTGTCGGCCTGGCGCGATCAGGTGTGGCTCGACCACGCGGACGCCAAGGCGCTCCAGCGCGAGCTCTACGGCCTCGTCCAGCGCTACCAGCGCGCCCGCGGCGCGCAGCGCTACGTCGTCCACGTCGGCCTCGCCGCCCTCGTGGGGAGCGACGCCTGACGGGCGCACGTCATCGTGCCCTGACGGCGGCGGATTAGACTGGCCGCATGGACGCGACACGCCGCCGCCGGTACGCCTGGCTCCTCGCCCTGGCCCTCGGCCTGACGCTGTCCGCCTGCGTGCCGACGGCCGTGGCCGACCGACTGGCCGGCCCGGCCGCGCAGGAGGTCGAGCGCGCCGCCTACGTCGCCTTCCACCGCATGGAGTTGGGCCGCCTGCAGCTCGGCGCCTACACGACCAACGTGCTGGTCGACGTGGAGCTCCCGCGCGGCACGCGGCTCACGCTCGAGGACTTCGACGACGACGGCTACCGCCTGCGCGTGGATTCCGATGCGGTGCCCGGCGTCGCCTGGTACGTCACCCCGCGCGGCGTGCGCCGTGCGATCGAACGCTGACCTGGAGGTCCGACATGACCAACCGCTGGCTCGCGCTCCTACTCACCTTCTCCCTCGCCGGCCTGGCACCGGCCCAGGGCCTCCTCGACCTGGCGCCGGACAGCGCCGTGCTCGTCCTGGACATCTCGGCGGACGCCGGCCCACCGGCCGGCCTGGTCGAGGCACTCGAGGAACTCGACTGGGCGGCGGCCGGCGACGCGCTCGGTCGCCTCGCCCAGGTCCTCGGCGGCGAGGCGCTCGGCGACATGGGGGGCACGGGCGATCCCCTCAGCGAGATGGTCGCGGCCTGCCCCGCCGCCGCGGACGCCGTCGAGGGCTTGGAACTGGACGGCTTCGTCCGCGAGGGACTGCTGCTCCTCAGCCTCACGCCGTTCGCGCCGACGCCGCACGGCCTCGCGCTGGCCACGGTCGCCGACGCGCCGCGAGCCGCCGCCCTGCAGGACGCGCTCGTGACCTGCTTCGGGGGCACCCGGCTCGAGCAGGATGGCGTGGCCCTCGAGGTCCTGTTCGACGGCGAGGACCTCCCGCTCATCGTCGGTCGTGTCGGCGACGTGTTCGTCGCCGGCACCGAGCCCAACCTCGTGCGCGGCGTGGTACGCCGCGCCGGCGGCGCGCGCGAGCCGGCGCTCGCCGGCACCCCGCTGGGCGCCGCGCTGGCGCGGCTCGAGCCCGGTGGCGTCGGCTTCGGGCTCGACCTGGCCACCCTCGGCGGCGTGGCGCAGTCGCTGGTCGGCACGGTCCCGCCGGAGGCGGCCGACCTGGTCGCGCGCGCGGTCGCCGCCCTCGAGACCCTCGGCGTGGTCGCGGGCCGCGTCGGCTGGGCGCCCGACGGCCTGCGCTTCGAGCAGGTGCACGCCTGGCCCGACCCGGCGCCCGACCCGGCCCTGGCGGCGCTCCTGGCCGACCCGCGCGCGGCGGAGCGGCCGCGCTGGATCCCCTTCGGCTCCGTCGCGGCGAGTGCGAGCCTCGTGCCCCTGCGCGGCATCGTGGACTACGTCGACGGCTGGCTGGCGGCCCTCGAGGGCCCGCTCGGCGCCCGCTTCGACCTCCGCGGCCTCGCCGCCGACCACCTGGACCTGGACCTCGACGCCGCCCTGCTGTCGTGGATCGGCGAGACCGTGCAGGTCGTCGACCTCGAGCCGATCGGTACCGACCTGCGGGGCTGGGTGCGCGGCACCGGCCGCCTCGTCGTCGTCCCGGTGCTGGACGAGGAGCTCGCGCGCGCCGGCCTGACCGAGCTCGGCGCGGGCGGCCTGCGGCTCCTGGGGATGCTCGGTGCCCTCGCGGACGACCCCCTGGGCATGGGCGGCGATCCCTTCGCGACCGACCCGGGTGACGCGCTCTTCGGCCCCGACACCTTCGTCGCCACGCGCGAGACCATCGGCGGCCTGGCGGTCGACCGCCTGCGGGCCGGGCCGACGCTGGACATGGGCATCGCGGTCGTCGACGGCCACCTGGTGCTGGCCACGCCCTTCGAGGCCCTGGGAACGCTGCTCGGCCTGCGCGCGGGCGCCGCGGACGCCACGGCCCGCCCCGCCTGGCGCGACGCGCTGGACGCCTGGCCGGCCGAGGCCCGCGACGTCGGCCTCATGGACGCGCCCGCCTACCTGCAGGGACTCGCCGACCTCACCGATCTCCTGGCCCAGCCGCTGGCGTCCACGCTCGCGCTCGTCGCCAGCGAGGGCCTCCTGGACGGCCTCGGCGGTGCCGACGACGACTGGGACGACGCCGACGCCTGGGGCGGCGGCTGGGAGGAGGACGCCCTGACGCCGCCGAACGAGTGGGACACGCTGCCGTTCGACGTCGACCTGGCGGCGCCGCCGACCCCGTTGGCGGTCGGCGACGTCGTCACCGGCGAGCTCACCGGCGACGCCCCGCACGCTCGCTACGCCCTCGTGGGCGTGCAGCCCGGCGACACCGTCGAGATCGAGATGAACGACGAGACGGGCGACCTCGACACCTACCTCTACGTCTTCGACGTCGACAGCGGCGAGGTGCTCTTCTCCAACGACGACGCCCCCGGCTGGGACCGCTCGTTCGTCGCCTTCGTCGTCGAGCCCGGCGTGCGCTACGAGGTGCTCGCCAGCAGCTTCGGCGGCTTCGGCGGGGGCGCCTACCGCCTGGCGCTGCGCGTGCGCGCCGACGAGACGGCGGACGCCGAGGCCACGGCCCCGACGGACGACCCGTCGGCCGAGGCCCCCGAGGAAGCGGCGGCGCCGGTCGAGCCGCCGACCTTCGCCGAGCTCCTCGCCGCCACCGACCTCTTGCCGCGCGCCCTGGAGATCCTGGCGGAGCGCAGCGGCTTCGCCGTCTCGACCTCCACGGTCGACGGCCACGCGCTGGTCACCCGCTGGCACCTGCCGCTGCGCTGACCCTGTCCCCGACGACGTGACGAAGCGCCCCGGCCAACGATGGCCGGGGCGCTTCCCCTCACCGTGAGGGGGTCAGTTGACCGCGCGCTCGACGTGCTTCTTGATGCGCTGCTCGTAGGCGACCTTCGGCATCGCCCCGACCATCGTCTCGACCGGCTGGCCGTCCTTGAACAGGATGACCGTCGGGATGCTCATCACCCGGTAGGTGATGGCCGTCTGCTGATGGTCGTCGACGTTGAGCTTACCGACCTTCACCCGACCGTCGTACTCGCCGGCCAGCTGCTCGATGACCGGGCCGACCATGCGGCAGGGACCGCACCAGGGGGCCCAGAAGTCGACCAGGACCAGTCCCTGCTGCGTCTCGGACTGGAAGTTGGCGTCGGTGAACTCGACCATGCGTGTGCCTCCTGAAGAGCGCCGTCCTCGAGGACGGCGCGACGCGCCCATCGTAGGTCAGGCGGAGCCGCTGCGCACGTCGTCCAACGAACCCGCGCCCGGGTCCGCATCGGCGCCCGCGCCACCTGCGGACGCGGACGCGGGCGGCCAGGCGGCGCCGTCGGGCCAGGCCACCAGGTCGCCGGCGGGCGAGCCACGCACGACACGCGGCGGCGGGGTCCCCAACGCGCGGTGCCCGCCCTTGACGGCGGCCCACAGCAGCTGCGCCGGGTCCGCCGCCACGCCGTGGATCGCGACGGCCGCCCGCCACTCGTCGACCGGCGATAGCGACGGACTCGAGCCCCGCGAGTCGGTGCCGAGGGCCACGCTGACGCCGTGCCGCGCGTAGGCGGCCCAGGGGAACGTGCCGCTGCCGAGCAGGGCGTTCGAGCGCGGACAGTGCACCACGACGCAGCCGGCCCGCTGGAGACGACGGATGTCGTCCTCGACGACGTGGACGGCATGCACCAGGGTGGGCCGGGCCGCCAGCACGCCCAGCTCGTCGAGGTAGCCGACCGGGGTGCGCCCCGAGGGGCGGAACCTCGCCAGGAACGGCCCCCACGCCTCGCGCAACGGACCCTCCCCGGAGCGGTGCAGCGGCAGCTCCCCCGCGTCCTCCGCGACGTGGATCTGCAGCGGCAGGCCCTCCGCGCGCGCGAAGGCCGCGATCCTGCGCAGCAGCGGCGCGGACACCGTGTGCGGCGCGTGCGGCGAAAGTCCCAGGCGCATGCCGCCGGCGCGCTCCAGCGGCCGGAAGCGGCGCACGACGTCCACGGCGGCCTCGAACCGCGCGTCGGCCTCGTCCGGGTCGGGCCCCAGCACCTCCCAGTAGGCGACCCCGCGGAGCGACGGGTGGGTGAGCAGGCGCCCGAGCACGCGCTCGTCCGTGACGATGTCGCCGACGGTGTCGACGCCGGCGGCCGCCAGCTCCGCCAGGCCCCGTTCGGCGGCCTCCAGGCCGCGTCCGCCCGCGCCGGCGTGGGCGACCACCGCGGCGACGAAGCCGACGTACGTGCCCGGGGTGAGCGGCATGCGCGTCAGGTCGAGGTGGGTGTGCGCGTTCACCGGCGCCGGCGCGATCACGCCGCGCGCCGGCCGCGTCGGCGCGTCGGGGTTGGCGGCCCGCAGCGTCGCCAGGCCCCCGATCGACACGACGCGCGCCGGCCCGGGCCGGACCTGGACGAGCACCGCCGCGTCCCGGCGCGGGCGCCCCAGGCCGTCGTACACGAGGTCCGCGGGCCACAGCTCGCGGGCCGGGCCGTGGGGGTCCACGCCCGCCTACGCCGCCGCGGCCGCGGGACCGAGCAGGGCCGCCACGTCGGGGCGCCGCACGATGCGGTAGAGGCTGTCGCGCTGCACGGGCTCGAAGCCCGCGTCGACGATCTGCCGGACGATCTCGCGCTCGGCGGTCGCCTGGTGCTTGGCGCCCGCCTGCGACACGACGTTCTCCTCCAGCATCGTGCTGCCGTAGTCGTTCGCGCCGCAGAAGAGCGCCGTCTGGGCGACCTTGTGGCCCATCGTCGGCCACGACGCCTGCAGGTTGACGAAGTTGTCGAGCACGAGGCGACTGAGCGCCAGATGCCGCAGGTAGGCCGCGGGGCCGGCGCCGGGCGCCTTGCCGTGGATCCGCACCCCCTCGGTCTGCAGCGTCCAGGCGATGAAGGCCGAGAAGCCGTTGCCGTGGCTCGCCAGCGCCCGGTCCTGGGCCTCGCGCAGGCGCATGAGGCTCTCGATCCGCTGGGCCTGCGTCTCGCCGAAGCCGATGACCATGGTCGCCGTCGTGTAGAGCCCGAGCGCCTGGGCGTCCTGCATGACCCCGAGCCACTCGTCCGTCGAGATGCGCGCGGGCGACACGTGGCGGGCGTGCCGCACGTCGTCGACCAGCATCTCGCCACCGCCGCCCGGGAGGCCGTCCAGGCCCGCCGCCTGCAGCTCGCGCAGCACCTCGCGCGCGGTCATGCCGGTGAGCTTGGCCATGCCCTTGATCTCCTCGGGGCTGAAGGCCTCGACCCGGATCGTCGGGTGGGTGGCCTTGAGGTGCGCCAGCAGTTCGAGGTACCAGCCGAAGGGGAGGTAGGGGTTGACGCCCCCCTGCATGAGCACGCGTGTGCCGCCGACCGCCTCCAGCTCCCGCAGCTTCTGCGAGATCTGCTCGAAGCTGAGCACGTAGGCGTCCTGCTGGCGACGGGTGCGGTAGAAACCGCAGAAGGCGCAGCCGACGTTGCACACGTTCGAGTAGTTGACGTTGCGGTCGATGAGGTAGCTGACGACGGCCGGGTCGGTGCGCGCCAGGCGGACCTCGTGGGCCGCGCCGGCGAGGTCGAAGAGCGGTCGGTCGGCGAGCGCCTGGGCCTCGTCGGCGGTCAGGCGGGCGCCGGCGGCGGCGCGAGCGAGCATCATGCGCGCACGATAGCACCGGCCCGCGGCGCGTTCGGTGGCGCGCGCCGCCGTTCCCCACGGCCCCGCCGGCCGACCCAGGCCGCTGTGTACCCGACCCGCGAGCGGGCGTACAATCGCGACCATGCGCGAGAGCCCCGACGCCCGTCGGGCCCCCCACAGCCCCTGGCGTGCCGTGTTCGAGCGGGTCCGCGGAGAGGTCGGCCACCTCCGCGACGAGCACGGCTCCCTCGGGA